>Ga0066694_10000899_pt1 | contig 10081 bp, 9 predicted proteins | sample GraSoiAngelo_143_FD_66670 | JGI IMG/M metagenome (GOLD analysis project Ga0066694, IMG submission 66670) | Grasslands soil microbial communities from the Angelo Coastal Reserve, California, USA - 14_1009_02_30cm | ecosystem: Environmental > Terrestrial > Soil > Grasslands | place: USA... | reverse complement strand
GACAGTGGAGGCGGATTGTTGGAGCCGGAACACGTCTTCGATCCTTTCTACACCACTAAGGGTGTAGGCAAGGGCGTCGGCCTTGGCTTGAGCACTTGCTACGGCATTGTCCGCCAACACGGCGGCGATATTTCTTGTCGCGATCGAGTGGGGGGCGGCGCCGTCTTTACTGTCAGCCTTCCCGCCGCAAGGGAAGGAGCCTCTCGCATCAGCCTGCCGAATCTTGCTCCCGCGGAGGAAAGCTAACTTTGTTCGCGCGGACACAATCCATTTGCCTCAAAGTGGCCATCATAACCACTGTCGCTCAGACACTGGCCGCCTTTGCTCTGAAGGAAAGTTATGCCGCTACGGTCATAGGCGACATCGCGTCGCTGATCCTCACCGGGATCCTGCTCATTCTCTGCGGACTAAATTCTCGCGCTTCCACTGGCCCCGCGCGCATGTTCTGGCTTCTGAACACCGCCGCTTTTATCTTCCTTTTTTCTTCCTATTCCTATTGGTCTTACTCCGAAGTCTTACTTAAGAAACCGGCCGCAAATCCACTGATCGGCGATGGTTTTTTCTTCTTGATGCCGGCCCTCATGCTCGCGGCCCTTGCTTTTCGTCCCCATTCGGAATCCGCCGCCAGTGATCTGCGTTTCCGGCGTATTGATTTCGCCTTTTTGCTTTCGTGGTGGCTATGCCTCTATTGCTACTTTGTCGTGCCGTGGCTCACCGTGGTCAACAATTTCGCTTCGTATAATCGCGCCAACTATTTCTTGGTTCTGGCCGAGCAATCGTCGGTCGTCCTCGTTTTGCTTGTGCTTTGGCGAAGGACGACAGGACCCTGGCGCAGGTTTTACGGCCATGCTTGCCTGGGCAACATGGTTTTTGCCCTTGCAAACCTTATTCAGGGCCTTGCCTTGGCGGCCGGCAAATACTATTCAGGAAGTATCTATGATGTGCCCCCTAGCCTGGGTGCCCTCTGGATCATCTACGCTTTTGCCATTGGTTCGAATCTCGAGCCTTCTTCCGACTTAGCGCCGGTAGAATCCGATCGTCAGGGATTATGGACCGCGCGCCTGAGCATGATCGCAATTGTTTCCTTGCCATTGCTCGCGATATACGGTTATCTCGAAGACTCCGACCCCGGAGTGGTAATCACATTCCGCCTGCGTCTGATCCTCGGCGCTATGTTTTTCCTCGGCGCGCTGGGCTTCCTTAGGCTCTTTATTCTTGAACGCGAACTTCAGCGCCTGGTTAGGCTCACGGAATCCTCGTACGAGAGTTTGAAATCCGTTCAGGAGCGCATCGCGCTTTCGCAGAAGCTCGCGGCCCTTGGCCGTCTATCCTCGGGTGCCGCTCACGAGATCAACAATCCTCTTACCGCCATCTTCGGCTACTCCGGATTGCTTGCTGACAATCCTTCTCTCTCGCCCCAGGAGCGTCGCCTCGCCTACGAAATCCAGCAGCAGGTCCGTCTTGCCCAGTCGGCCGTTTCCAGCATGCGCGAACCGGCGAGCAGTCCTTCCGCGGATAATCCGGCACAGAATCCCTCTTCGTCATCTGTTCGTATCATGGAATAAATACCTTCCGACTTTGGTATTCAGACTAGTGCGTGGATTCTAGTTTTTGGAGCTGGCCTCCGCGCGTTTGCCATTCGAAATGCGCAAGTTCCATGTTCTCAATCGCGGAGCAATTTATCTCTTCACCATCCTGCTTGGAATCTGATTTGCACTACAGTGTCGCGAGTCCGGCCAGGAGATGTCCGTCTGCAAACGCATGGGACGTGTTTCGCGTCGAAAATCTCACTTTGGAAGGATTCTCAAATGCTTTCCGCAAGGAAGTCTTTGTCCATTTTTGCTCTTTCGCTTTTTCTACTCCCCGCTGTAACGCAAGCGCAACATTACAAACAAACGAACCTCGTCTCTGACGTTCAAGGCATGGCGCCGGTTATGGACCCTAACCTGAAGAATCCCTGGGGGCTCACTCGCTCGTCCACCACGCCCACTCGTCCTGGCAGTCCCTTCTGGATCGGCAACAACAATTCCGGCACCTCTAGCCTCTACGGCGGCACGGGAAATGCCATCAACATTTTCACGGAAGCTGGCGGCGTTCCAGGAAATTTCGTTATCGTTCCGCCTCCTGGATTTGCTCCCGGCACGCCATCCACTCCCACGGGCGTCGTCTTTAACGGCAGCTCCACTGATTTTCCACTCGACAAGGGTACGCCCGCTGGCTTGCCTGCCGCGTTCATCTTCGCCACGGAAGATGGCACCATTTCCGGCTGGAACCCGGGCGCCAACCTCGCCGCGGGTGCCACGCCGCCTTCGATCAACGCTGTTCTCGAAGTCGACAATTCAGAAAAAGGCGGTCCCAACGGTGCCGTCTACAAAGGCGCAACCTCCGGAGAAATCAATGGCCACAAATTTCTTTACGTCACGAACTTCCGTGGTGCGAGAATCGAAGTTTATAACACCACGTTCAAGCGCGTGAATCTCGGTGAAGATGCCTTCAATGCCGAGGAAATTCCGCACGGCTTCGCGCCCTTCAACATTCAGAATATCGGCGGCACGCTCTTCGTCACTTACGCGAAGCAGGACGCCGCCCGCCACGATGACGTTGCCGGTGACGGCCTCGGCTTCGTCGAGCTCTTCACACCCTCCGGCCGGAACATCGGCCACCTCCAGCATGGTCCCTGGTTCAATTCGCCGTGGGGAGTTGTCTGGACCACGCGCGATTTCGGCGAGTTCAGCAACGCCATTCTCGTAGGCAATTTCGGCAGCGGCAAGATTGCCGCCTTCAACGGCTTCACGTACAAATTCATCGGCTTCGTGAAGAATCCCGACGATTCCGTCCTGACCATCGATGGGCTTTGGTCTCTCACCTTCGGCAACGACGCAAACGCCGGGCCAGCGAACACTTTGTTCTTCACTGCCGGCATTAACGGCGAACAGGACGGCCTCTTCGGCACGATCACGCCTGTCGACGGCCTCGACGGCGACGAAGAATAAACGGCGCCGCGTTTTTTCTCTTGAAACAATCTCGCGCAAAGAGATGGCAGATGCGCTAACGCTTTCTGCCGTCTCTTTTTTTTGTGCGCTGATCCCGCAATTGTTTTTCAGCCTGCGGCCAATGCTAGAATCTCTCCGCGCCGATTCATCCATGCCCATCCAAGAGAAAAATTTCTGGGCGACCACCGCACATTCGCCGGCAGTAGCCGCCTCTCCCGATTTCCCCGATGCCGTTGACGTCGCCGTTGTCGGAGGCGGTTACTGCGGCCTCTCCGCTGCGCTCACGCTCGCGAAACGAGGCGTCAAGGTTGCGGTGTTCGAAGCGGAAACACTCGGCTGGGGCGCCAGTTCGCGCAACGGCGGCATGGTTCTTACCGGAATGAAGCTGCCGGTCCCGAAGCTCGTCAAGCGCTACGGGAGGGAAGCCGTTCGAAAAATGTACGCCGCGTCTCTCGAATCGATTGATTGTGTCGAACACGTTGTCCGCGAAGAAAATATCGACTGCAATTTTTCGCGTTGCGGCCACCTAGAAGTGGCCTGCAAGCAGGCGCACTTCGATGGTTACGAAGAGTCTGCTACATTGATAAAGCGCGAATTCAATCATGAATTGCGCATTGTCCCGAAAAGCGAGCTGCGCGGCGAAATCGGCTCGGACATTTATTGCGGCGGAATGGTCGACGAAACCAGCGCCGGTCTGAACCCCGCGCGCTACGTTGCCGGACTCGCGCGTGCCGCGCACCATGCTGGCGCAAGCCTTTACGATCGTACGCGCGTTACATCCGTTGAGCCGGAGAAAAACAGCGGCGGGCCCAAATTTCGCCTGCAAACTTCAAAAGGCGCTATCACGGCGCGCGAAGTGATTCTTGCCAGCGGCGCATACACAACCGAAGCTACTCCCGTGCTGCGAAAGAAAATCATTCCCATCGGTTCCTACATCATCGCCACGGAAATTCTTCCAGCGGACCTCGCCCGCGAACTCAGCCCGCGCAATCGCATGATCTACGACTCCAAACATTTTCTCTATTACTACCGGCTCACGCCGGACAATCGCATGCTTTTCGGAGGCCGCGCCGCCTTTTTTCCGGAGACTGAAAACACCGTGCGACGCAGCGCCGAAATCCTCCGGCGCGGCATGATCGCCGTGTACCCGCGACTCCGCGGCGTAAAAGTTGAATTCGTTTGGGGCGGCACTCTCGATTTCACTATCGACGTTATGCCACACGCGGGACAAATCGACGGTATGTATTTTGCCGCGGGCTTCGCTGGGCACGGCGTTGCCGCCGCAACCTGGTTCGGCGCAAAGCTCGCCGGCATTATTTGCGGCGAACTCAACGACATCCCTTTCGACGGTATCAAGTTTCCTGCTGCTCCTCTTGGGCTGCGCAGCGGTAACACCTGGGCGCTTCCCCTCGCCGGCGCTTGGTACAAAATCCTCGATTTCTTCACATAGGTTGCGGGCCGGCGTCGGCTTTTCCTGCCTGTAATTTCCGAAACACAAAATACATCACCGGGCCGACCAGCACTGGTACCGGACCCCACTTCCGGGCAAAAGGATCACTGGCCACGAGCGCGACCACGCTCATCGCCAGCGGCGCGGCCACCACGTAAATCAGCCCAGCCCGCCCCCACGGAATGCGGAACGGCCGCGGCAAATCCCGCTGCGTCTTGCGCAATCGCCACGATGCCAGCACCGTCAGCACGGTTACCCCGATGCGCAGCCACACGTACACGGTCAAGAGCTGCACCATCGTTTTCCGCGCCAGCAGCGCGTAAATGATCGAGGAGACAATGATGGCGATCCACGGCGTTCCGTAGCGCGGGTGCCGCGCGGAAAACGCCGCCGGCAAGTAGCCGTCCTCCGCCATCGTCGACGGCATACGCGTGCTGGTCAGCACCGTGGCGTTCAGCAGCGAAAGATTGGTGATCATCGCCGCGATGGACATCGCAAAGCCCAGCCGCGGCCCGCCAATCAACGCCGCTGCGCCGGAAAAATATCCGGTGTGCCACCTCTGCCAGTCGCCGAGCGCGGCCAGCGAAAACATCGTTGGCAGGAAATACGTGGCCATCGAAAGCGGCACCACAATCGCCAAGGCCCGCGGATAACTCCGCTGCGGGCTTTCCACTTCTTCTGCCACGCTGGACACTTGTTCGTAGCCAGAGTAAAGCCACAAACCGAGCGCCAGTCCCGCGCCGAAGACTTGGAACGGCGGAACGTGCGGCGGCACCAGCGGCACAAACGGATTGTGATGCCACTTGGCCGCCGCGATGGCGCACAGCGTGGCGATCACCAGCAATACGAAAAGTTCCAGCACCGTGGAGACCGCGCCGACCATCTGAATCCCGCGCGCGTTGATCCACGCAATCGTAGCGATGATGATCACGCTCACCAGGTGGTGCTTCCATCCCACAATTGCCGGGAAATAAAAACTCAGGTAGTCCGTCGTCAGCACCGCATATGCGGCCGCCAGCAGGAACGAGGCGCTCCAGTTCCACCATCCCGCCAGGAATCCCCAGAAGTCGCCGAACGCCGCGCGCACCCAGCGGTAGAATCCGCCCTCGACGGGAATCGCTGTCGTTAGTTCCGCCGCCACCAGCGAAACGGGAATGCACCAGAAGAACGGAATCAACAGGTGATAAAGCAGTGTCAGTCCGGGCCCGCTCGTCGTGACCATGTCTTCCAGTCCGAACGGCCCGCCCGTGGCGTACGCAAACATTACGAAGACGAAAGGCAGCAGCGCGGCCTTGCGCACTACCGCGCGCGTTGCGTTTTTCTTGTTGGCTTTGTCGGAAATGTTCTCTGCGCCTTGGCGTCTTCGAATGCCAAAATCTGTCTCGAGAGTATCGTATTTGGCCTTGGGAATCGAACCCGCCAACGCTGCCTCGCTTTCCGCGCGCGAAACGACAACGGTGAGGATTTTCTTGCACTCTTTGGGCGTGTGATGCTAAAATGCATCACATGAAGAAGGCTACCGTCCGCGATCTTCGTTATCGATTTTCCGTTGTCGAAGACCTTCTCCGCGATGGCGAGGAAATCCACATCACCAAACGCAAACGCGTCATTGCACGGCTCCTTCCCCCGAAGCCTGCCAAGCGGGTCCGCCGGCCCGATTTCCTTGCGCGCATGAAGAAAATCTTCGGTAAAAAGCGCATGAAGATTTCCGGCGCCGAAATCATCGCTCTGGACCGCGAGGAACGCTTCTGACTTCCTGCGTCGACGCCAGCTTCTTGTTCTCCCTCTACGTCCTTGACGTGAATTCTGCCGCGGCTTCTGCCAAGGTGAGGCGGGCGGTCCTGCCTCTGCTCCTTACCGACGTAGGGAGAATCGAGATCCTGAACGCCGTCGGATTGCGGCTTTTCAGAAAAGAACTGCTGCCCTCCGCGGCGGCGAAGGTCTATGATTTGTTTCGCGAAGACGTCGAGCATGGCGTGGTGCAGATCGTCCCGCTTCCCGCCGCTGCTTACCAGTTAGCGGAGGGGATCGCTCGAAAGTACACACCTCATTTGGGCACGGGCACGCTTGACGTGCTGCATGTTGCCGGCGCACTCGCTCTCAAAGCCCGTGCCTTCTACACCTTCGATAACAAGCAAGCCAAGCTCGCGTTCACCCTCGGCCTGCGCATTCTTTAGTTCTCAAACGGCTGTGCAGACAAAAAGGATGCACATCCAAGAATGGCTGTGCCACGAGAGCTGACCTACGCTGCGCGCGGTTAAAGGTGCGGATCCGAGGACCCGCTGGTGTTGAGAGTTGGCACGACTAAAGCCGCGCGTTGGCCCTATTTTCGAGCGGGTTCTGAACGGAGGCGGGCTATGACTAGGCGGATCTCCTCGTAGGGGATTTCTGGTGGGAGGGCTTCCTTGAGCGGTTTGAGGCGTTCCATCCCGAGCCCGTGGCAGGCGGCGGCGATTTGGCTGTATCGTGCTGCGGGCAGCCAGGCGGGCTGAAACTCGACATCGCCTCTTTCGATCAACTTCGCGACCATTTCTATGACCGCCGGCACGCGCCGCCCACGGATTTGCGCGATTTCCTCAAAAGTGCGGCCCTCCTCGATCAGCCGCCGGGTTTCTTTTGCAGGCGATGATGCTTCCTGTCTTCCTTGGTTGCTCGCGCGACCGCCTTCACGGAAGCGGCGCAGGGCCTCTAGGATTTCTTTGCCGTACATTTCGACTTTTTTGTCGCCGAAGCCGGGCACGCGGCGGAGTTTCAGCAAGCTCGATGGATTTGCCGCGCACAGATCAATTAGAGCGCAATCGTGGAGGACGACGAAGGCTGCGACACCCTTTTCCCTGGCTGTGATTCGCCGCCACTCGCGGAGGTACTCCTTCAGTTCCATGTCGACGGAAGCCGGTTCAGAAGTCGTTGCCGCGCGAGGCGCGGACGAGCGGGTGGTCTGCGGCTTGAGATCGGCGCCCCGTTTACTTCGCGGTGATTGCCTCTCGATTTCCAGCCAGTCCGGTGTGGTTGCGCAGGCATCGCAATTGCCGCAGGAGTCCCACTTGGGGGATTCGCCGAAGTGGCTGCATATGTGGTGCTGGCGGCACTCAGTGGATTGCACGAAGTGCTCGACTTCGTGGTAGCGCAGCCAAGCGCGTTCCTTTTCGCCCGGATCCTCGATCTTTCCGATAAAAAAGGCGTGCAAGCCGGTGTCTTTCCTTTGCCAAAACAGAAAGCAATCGGCAGGGAGGCCGTCGCGGCCAGCGCGGCCCGCTTCCTGGTAATACTGTCCGAGGCTCTTCGGGAGCGAAAGATGAATCACGGCGCGCACGGCGGCTTTGTTGATGCCGAGGCCGAAGGCCATGGTGCCCACCATGACGCGCACTTCATCGGCCATCCATTTTTCCTGGTTCTCGCGTCGCGCCGCGCTCTCCATTTGGCCGTGATAGCCGATCGCGCCGATCCCGTTTTCTTCAAGAAAGTCGACGGTGTCTCCCACGCGGGCGACTGTTGGGGCGTATACGATGATGCTTCCGTCCGAGACTTGCGTGACGGCGCGGAGCAGCAGCTCGTTTTGCGCTCTTGCGTCACACTGGCGAACAATGTAACGCAGGTTGGGACGGCGAAAGCTGGCGATGTGTCTGTAAGGATCGCGCAGGCGGAGCTGCTCGATGATGTCGTGGCGAACGCGTTGGGTGGCGCTGGCGGTGAAGGCGGCGATGGGACGGTCGGGGAAGAGTTCGCGGAGGCGGCTAAGCTGCCGATATTCGGGGCGGAAGTCATGGCCCCATTCGGAGATGCAATGTGCTTCGTCGATGGCGAAAAATGAGACCGGGACACGTCCTAGCCAGGCCGGAGTGCCGTCGAGAGCGATGCGCTCCGGTGAGAGATAGAGAAGGCGGTAGTGGCCCTGGCTGGCACGGCTAAGGATGAGGCGGCGCTGGTCACTCGAAAGAGAACTATTGAGAAAACCGGCCCGGATGCCCATCTGCTCGAGTTGCGCAACCTGGTCTTGCATCAGGGCGATTAGGGGCGAGACGACTACAGCGGTGCGCTGGGTGTCGAGCACGGCGGGCAATTGATAGCAGAGCGACTTGCCGCCCCCGGTGGGCATGACGACGCAAGCGTCACGGCCTGCGGCGATGCTTCGGACGATGTTTTCTTGGCCGGGGCGAAAGGATTCATAGCCCCAGTAGCGGTGCAGGGTCTCAGAAAGCCGCAACGCTGTCTGCTTTGGGAGGTCTTGTTCGGGAACTGGTAATGCCAAAGTCGCCATGGTTCTCGTTCCTTCCTGAAATTATCCAGCGCTCGGGATGCAAAGAGCGCGAGCCGAGCGGTTTGCAGTATTCGCTTTTATTTCGCCCACTGTCAAGCACAAATCTGGCAACGAGAAAAATTGGAAGATGCTGACCGGAGTCACGCAGCTGAGGACTTTGCGGCGGCTTGGTGGGCCAGGCTGCCGGGCGAGCGGCGACGCCTGGACCTGGACGCGCGCGGAAAAAAATCCGCGAGGATGGGGCGTTCGGCGAGCAGGCGGATGAACTCCTGAACGTAAACGGGCGAGTGATTGTCGCGCAACTGGGCGACGGACCACTGCCAGCGATAGCCCGGCGGCTGCAGCGGCACGCCAATCAAGGAACCCGAAGCAATCTGCGGACCGACAGCCCAACGGGGAAGCGCGGCAATTCCGAGTCCCCCGATAACCATCTCGAGAATCACTTCAGTCAACAGCACTTCCTGAATTTTCCGCGGTTGAATTCCCGCAGGCTCAAGAATTTTCGTCAAGAGCGTGCTGTCCGATTTCGGCGGGTACAGCAGAATGTTTTCGGCGACAAAGTCCTGAGGGGCGGCACATTTCTTGGCGGCGAGCGGATGCTTCGGAGGAACAACGATTACCACGTCATCCTCGAAAAGAGGAGTGTAGTGAATCTTGCGGTTTCGGATGGGTTCGCAAACGAGCGCCAGATCCAGCTTGCCTTCGAGAAGAGCTTCGAAAGGGTTATTCGTCGCCTCAATGACCAGTTGTACCTCCACGCCAGGAAATTTCTTCTGAAAAAGAAGCAAGCGGGGCGGAAACCAGTGATAGGCGGTGTGGCACTGCGTGGAAATGCGGAGCAACCCCGTGGGGCCTTTTGCGTTCTTGGCAGAGTCGCCGTTTTTCTGAATGTCCGATTCCGCGCGATCGAGCTCCGTAAGCACGGCGCGAGCCGTCTGCAGGAGGCGGTCACCGGCTGAGGTCAGAATCATACGGCCATTCTTGCGTTCGAAGAGCGGGGCACAGAGCTGCTCTTCGGCATCGCGAAGCTGATGGCTCAAGGCAGACTACGTGAGATGAAGGCGATTGCCCGCGCGAGTGACGCTGCCGGTTTCCGCCACGGCTGCAACCAGCTTCAAATGCCGGATCTCAAGATGCATGGGCCCTCCGCAATCGGGGACATGAATAATGCTCATTTAGATGATGAAATCATGCCATTCGGTTCATTTCGTTAAGCACTCTAAACTGGAATTGTTTCGAAACACGCCCGGTTCTTGAAGCCAAATTGGAGGCGACAAGGACTAAGCGTGACACTGGACGGATTCGCGCGAATGGTCATATGGTGCAGCGTTTCGAATTTGAATTGCTAAGCCGGATAGATTCGATTCTGCGCGCGTCCTA
>Ga0066694_10000892_pt1 | contig 10108 bp, 7 predicted proteins | sample GraSoiAngelo_143_FD_66670 | JGI IMG/M metagenome (GOLD analysis project Ga0066694, IMG submission 66670) | Grasslands soil microbial communities from the Angelo Coastal Reserve, California, USA - 14_1009_02_30cm | ecosystem: Environmental > Terrestrial > Soil > Grasslands | place: USA... | reverse complement strand
CGGAAGGAGATAGTCGTGACTCGCCCCTGGCCCGCCATGCAGCACCACAACCAGAGGGCCGTTCCCGACCTGCCGCGTGAACAGCCGCACTACAACAGCACAGCCAGCGCGTCGGCGACTTCCTTCACATCGGCATGCTCGCGCTCACCAAACCCGTTCGGCACATCGGAATCGATGTCGAGCTGGCCCAGGATATGGTCGCCGCGCCGGATCAGCACCACCAGCTCCGATTTCGTAAACACATTACAGGCGAGGTAATTCCCGAGCGCGCTGACGTCCGCGACGTTCTGGTCGCGCTTCTCCGCCACCGCCGTCCCGCACACTCCCGTGCCGACGGGAATTCGCGTGTGTTCAGTCTCACGTCCTGCGTACGCTTCGAGCTGGAGTTCATTTCCGTGGAGCATGTAGGCGTACACAGAGGTGTACGGCGGTCCCCAGGAGCGAATCCGGTCGCATGCCATTTGCAGCATTGCCTGACGGCCTTCGTCGTGCAGGTGGGCCGCGCGGAGCGCACGGACGACCTTGGCGGCCTCCGGTACTGAGCTTGCAGTCATGTGACAAATAACAGTGCGGTCATAGGCCGTACTCTATAAATTGAGCCTCCCCATGGCCAGCCCGCAGGACTTCGCTGCGCTGTTCGCGCGCACCCTGGACCTGTTTCGCGATCCCGGAGCGAAAGAGGTACAGAAGGCGCAGTTCCGCATGCTGGCCGGGCTTCTCAAGCTCCAGGGCGTGACGCTGGGGGTGCAGGATGGCCGCCTCATGGTGAACGGGACGACGCTGGATGGCAACACGCTTGCCCAGCGGCTCGAATTCCATTCGGTGAAGGAGATCACCATCCCAGCCGATTCGCCCGTCGCCGAGGTGTTCGAGCTGCTGCGTGCGCTCGCGGAACAGCCCGGCGATGAGGATATCGCGTCGAGGCTCAAGGCCAATGGCGCGAAGCGGATCGCCGTCACTATGCACACACCTGTTCTGGAAGCGGAACCACCCGCCATCCCGGTAGCGCCGGTCCGGGCCGACACGCTTCTGACCCTGCAGGGTGCGCGACCCCGGGCGCCTGTCGCCCCGCCCGCCCCGCCCCGCGGCACCGCGCCTAAGACACCCGTGACCGGGGAAGCGGAGGATGTCCCGGACATCGTTCGCGAGGCCAACGCGGCGCATGCCGCGTTCTCACCGGCGGCCGCGGCGACGCAAACCCCCGCGGCGTTGATCGCGCAGCTGGGGGACCGGCCGGACGGGCCGCATGTCGGCGACGTGCTCGCCATCCTTGGCCGCCAGCTCGAGACCGCGATGAAGACCAACCGCGTCTCGCAAGCGCTCGCGATTGTGGCGGGAATCGTTCGGGCCGAGCAACAGGTGACCGATGCCAGCCGGCGCCGTCAGTATTCGATCGCCCTGAAGCGGATGTACAACAAAGCCTTCCTCGAATCGATCGCCGAGGTCGCCAACCATCCTTCCGACCGCGACGATGCGCTGCTGGTGTTGCGCCGGGCAGGGGAGGACGGCGTCGAGGTGCTGCTCGATCTGCTCGTCGCGGCCCCGACCATCGAAGAGCGCCGCGGCATTTTCATGGCACTGACTGGGATGAAGGAAGGCACGGACCAACTCGTGCACATGCTGGGACATCACCAGTGGTTCGTGGTGCGCAACGTGGCGGAGTTGGCGGGCGAGCTCGGCCTCGAGGAGGCGGTCCCAGCCCTGGCGCAGCAGCTCGCGCACGAGGACGAGCGCGTCCGCAAGGCAGTGGCGCTGGCGCTGGCGAAGATCGGGTCGAGTGGGGCGGCGGAGCCCTTACGCCGGGCGCTGCGGGATAAATCACCCGAGGTGCGCATGCAGGCGGCCCTCGGCGTTGGCCGGAAATCGAGCGCGCTCGCGATGCCGCTCGTCGCCGCGATGGAAGAGGAAGAAGACGAGGGCGTCGAACGCGAGCTGATCCTCGCGCTCGGACGCATCGGGAGCGCGTCGGCGGTGCAAGCGCTTATCAAGTTCGCGCAGCCCGGCGGCCGCTTATTTGGCCGCAGGCCGGCCGCGCTGCGGGCGATGGCGGTCGAAGCGTTGCGCCTCGCCGCGACACCAGCGGCCATCGGAACGCTCGAGGGGTTGACGGACGACGGTGACAAGGAGGTGCGCGCGGCCGCGCATTCAGCGCTGGCGGATTTGAAACGAAAATAGGCAGCTTTTGCTGCCTTAATGTCACTTGCAGATTGCAAGTAAAACGGCGTTTTGCAACGTCAAATATCACGACGGAAGCACGGCCGAATTCCGCTCCGTAGTAGCCACGTAAACAATTGTCAGATATTGGCTTGTCATGTGACCGCTGAAATGGGTGCGGTTCTTGCCCGTGTCGTCGGTGCGTTCGTGTACCCTAGGACCTCTTCGGTCAGGAGAGATCATGAAAGTTGTTCGCGTAGTCTTCGCGTTGCTCGCCCTCTCGGCGTTGCCGCTCGTCGCGGTCGCCGCGCAGGGACGTGGCAACAGCGCCAATGCCTGCAAGGTGACGGCTGCGACTGCTGGGCAGAGCGGTCACGTGCCTCCGGGCCAGGCGAAGAAGTGCCCGGCGACTCCGGTGCCGCCACCACCTCCGCCTCCGCCGCCTCCGGCGCCATTGCCACCGCCGCCGCCGCCGCCTCCGGCGCCATTGCCACCGCCACCGCCGCCGCCTCCGGCTCCGCTGCCGCCACCGCCGCCGCCGCCTCCGGCGCCAGTGCCGCCACCACCGCCGCCGCCTCCGGCTCCGGTGCCACCGCCGCCGCCTCCGGCTCCGGCTCCGGTGCCGCCGCCACCGCCGCCGCCTCCGGCTCCGGTGCCGCCGCCACCGCCGCCGCCTCCTCCGCCTTCAAGCCCGCCGTCTGGGCCGCATCAGGCGCGGGGCGTGGTGTTCGAGGATCTCGATGGCGACGGGAGACAGGACGTCTTCTCGAGTGAGATGGGCATCGAGGGCTGGACCGTCAACCTCTATTGGAACGGCCAGGTTATCGCCAGCACCTCGTCGCTTAGCGACGGGAGCTTCATCTTCCAGAACCTCGGCAACACGACGTATAGCGTGTGCCTCGGCGCCCCTCCCGCCGGACAGGGCCCGTATAATCAGACGCTACCGGTGGGTGGCTCAGGCTGTAGTGGAGCCGGCTACACGTTCATGTTCAACAGTCAGTTCATGACGTGGTCCGTGAACAATTTCGGCGAGCAGTTGCAGGTGCCGTAGGCTTGTCGCAAAACTCCTGACCAACTCAGGGCTCCGGGCAGTTTCGCCGGGGCCCTTTTTTTTAGGTCTATTTCGGGACAAAATCCGTTCCGGGCTCCAGCTTTCGCGCGAACGCTGCCAGCAGATCCGCCGCGCGATCGAGGTCCTCGAGCGCTACCATCTCGTTTGGACTGTGCATGTAGCGGTTGGCGACGCTCACGAGCCCGGTCGGAATGCCGCGCATGGCGTTATAGATCGCATCGGCATCGGTTCCGGTGTCGCGCGGCGCTGCCTGGATGGTGTACGGGATCTCCGCCTGCTCTGCGCACTCGACCAGCATGTCGAACACCACCGCGCTCACCGAGGACCCGCGGCTCAAGACGATGCCACCGCCGAGCTTGTGGTCGCCCGAGTGCTTCTTATCCGCGCCGGGGTAATCGGTCGCGTGCGTGACATCGATGACGACCGCGACGTCGGGCTCGATGCCGACCGCGCTCGTCCGCGCGCCGCTCCCCGTCCAGGCGATCTCCTCGCGCGTCGAGGCCACGGAGAACACGGCCGCGTGTTTCGGCCGCTGTGCCGCCAAGCGGCGCAGCGCCTCGGCCGCAACGAACGCGCCAATGCGGTTGTCCAGACTACGGGAGACGATGCGGCCGTTGGGGTACTCTTCGACCCGGCTGTCCAGCACACCCGCGTCGCCGACGCGCACGCGGTGCACGGCTTCATCGTGGCTGGCGGCGCCAATGTCGATCCACAAGTCGATCACCTTGGTGACCCGGTCGAGATCCTCCTTTTTCAGCTGATGCACCGCCTTCTTGCCTACCACGCCGTGCACGGGCCCGTTGCGCGTGAGCAGCAACACGCGCTGCCCCACGAGAACTTGGGAATCCCACCCTCCGATGCCGCTGAAATAGAGAAAACCTTCCTCGTCGATGTGTGTGACCTGCAGGCCGATCTCGTCGATATGGCCTGCGAACATCACGCGGGGTTTGCCCTTGGAGTTGAGCGACGCCACGGAATTGCCATGAACATCGGCGCGCACATCGTCGGCAAACGTGGCGACTTCGTCACGCCACACCCGTGCCGGCGCCTGCTCGAACCCGGAGGGCCCCGCCGTATCGAGCAGCTTCTTGAGAAATCCGACGGTCTTGATGGTCACGCTGTCGTTTGGGATGTCGTTTTAGTGTCGTTATAGTGTTTACTGTCGGCGCAGGCCCGTGCGATAGAGCAGGAACCCCAGAGTGGCAAACATGATCAGGCCGACGATGGCTGACGTCGCAAAACCACCCAGCGCGTGATACACGGGGATCTTCTCCGCGAGCCAGTCGGCCGCCATTCCTCGCGCGCTGCCCCAACCCGCTATTGCCGCGACCGCAATCCCGCAGATGGCGCCGCCCGCGATCAGCCCGCTCGCAAACAGGACGCCCGGGCCTGATTCGATTTCCGCGAGCGACCGGTTGTCGGAACGACTGCGGCGCTCAACCAGCCAGCGCACGACGCCGCCCGCAAACATTCCCGCCGACGTAGTGATGGGGAGATACACGCCGACAGCCACAGGCAGCGACGATACGCCCATCAACTCGATCGCGATTGTGAGAAACACGCCGATGAGGACGAGGGCCCAGGGCAGCCGGTGTGTCAGGATGCCATCGGTGATCAACGCCATCAGCGTCGCCTTGGGCGAATCGAGGCGCTTCAGCTCGTGGCCACGATATTCGCGGATGCGTCCGCCGATGCCGGGATCCACGACATACCGGATCTCGTGCGTTGCGGGATCGACCAGGTATTTGCCGGGTGGCACGCCCTGCGTCTCCACGTACACGCGAATTACCTGGTACGCGTTGTTGTCGATCGAATCGGTCCCGCCGATGCCGAAGTGCGCCATCGTCTCCGTGTGCACCACGACATTCCCGTCCGGCGTGGTGCCGCTCGCCGGCGCCACAAAGCCAGGTCGCGTTTCCGGGACTTGGTAACTGTAGGCGCTGTTGAGGAACGTGAGTGTCCATCCCACCGCCAGCGCCGAGCCGATCGCCCCGATCAGAATCGCGATCTGCTGTCGCCGCGGCGTCGAGCCGACCAGGAATCCGGTCTTCAGGTCCTGCGAGGTGTTGCCGCCGTTCGCGACCGCAACCGCGATCACGCAGGCAATTGAGATCGCGCGCACGCGGTCATCGATCTGGTTCCAGCCGAGCAACAGAAAGATGAAGGAGATGGCGATCAGGGCCGCGATCGTCATCCCGGAGATGGGATTCGCCGAGCTGCCCACCTGGCCGCAGATGCGTGACGAGACGGTGGTGAAGAAGAAGCCGAAAATGATGATCAGGATACCGCCAAGCAGGTTCACGCCGATCTGTGGGATGAGGGCGATCGCGATAGCGAGCACGATCGAGCCGAACACGGTCAGGCTGATCGGCAAATCGTCATCGGTGCGGAGCTTGGCGGCTACCGCCTGGCCAAGCCGGCTGGCGCGCATGTCCGCAAATCCGGCTCGGAACGCCGAGACGATGGTGGGGAGTGAGCGCGCCAGCGCGATGATGCCGGCGCTCGCCACGGCACCGGCGCCGATATAGAACACGAACGCCGCGCGGATCTCGCCCGCATTCATGTCGCGGATCAGCTTCGTCGTCCCGAACATCGGCTCCGTCATCGCGCTGCCAAACAGCTTGATGGCCGGCATCAGCACGACGTACGCGAGGCACCCGCCGGCGAACAGGTATCCAGCGATGCGCGGTCCGATGATGTACCCGACGCCGATCAGCTCGGGACTCACCTCCACCCGCACCTCGGCGCCCTGGTAGGAACGGAGCACCTTCCCTGGATACTCTTGCCACACCTTCAAGGCCGTCATGAGGAACTTGTAGACGAATGCGATGCCGAATGCCTGGAACACCGTCTTGGCGTGAATACCGCCGCGCTCCCCGGCGATGAGGACTTCGGCGCAGGCGGTCCCCTCGGGGTAGGGCAGATTGCCGTGCTCTTTCACGATCAGCGCGCGGCGCAGCGGGATCATCATCAGGACGCCCATGAGGCCGCCGGCAATCGCCAGGATCGTGACGCGCGAGATGTCGAGGTCGTAGCCCATCAACAAAATCGCGGGGATCGTGAACACGACCCCCGCCGATACCGAGTCCGCCGCGGAGCCGGTCGTCTGGACGATGTTGTTTTCGAGAATCGTCGAGCGCCCGAGCCAGCGGAAAATCGTGATCGAGAGGACCGCAATCGGAATCGATGCGCTGACGGTGAGGCCGATCTTCAGCGCCAGGTAGACGTTGGAGGCGCCGAAAATGAGGCCTAGGAGAACTCCTAGGACGATCGCGCGTGGGGTGAGCTCCGCGGGGGCCTGCGTGGCCGGAATGTACGGCTCGTGAGGTGCGGCCGGGATGCTCGTCATAGGCGGCTCAATCTGCCCTCACGATGGCGCGGGTGTCCAGCAGCGAACCTGCTCGGGCTCTCACGGGTATGCAGGGGCCCCATGACGGAATCAACCGATTTCATGCTGGAAGACTTGCGCGCGGCGCTCGACGGGCTCTACGACGTCGAGGCCCCGATCGCCCGCGGCGGAATGTCGCTCGTCTATCTCGCGCGCGAGCGGCGGCTGGACCGGCCGGTGGCGATCAAAGTGTTACACCCTGATTTGGCCCGTGACGGCGCGAATCATGACCGGTTCCTGCGCGAGGCGCGGACCGTCGCGCAGCTGACGCATCCCAACATCGTGCCGATCTTCACCGTGGGCGAGATGGACGGGTTCGTGTTCTTCGCGATGGCCTACGTGACGGGAGAAACGCTGGCGCGGCGTGTCACGGCGCGCGGCCCGCTCGACCCGCACACCGCCGGCCGGATGCTGTGCGATATCGGCGAGGCGCTGGACTATGCGCATGCGCGCGGCGTGGTGCATCGCGACGTGAAGCCCGACAACATCCTGATCGACGGGGCCACGGGGCGGGCGCTGCTCTCCGACTTCGGGATCGCGCATGCGAGCCCCCCGTCGCGCGTGTCGCGACAGCTGGGACGTCCCTCCGCGCCGCGGGGGCACGTGGTCGGCACGGCGGCGTTTATGAGTCCGGAACAGGCGAGCGGCGACCTCGTGGACGCCCGGAGCGATATCTATTCACTCGGCGTGGTCGCATTCTACGCGCTGTCGGGCCGGCTGCCCTTCCAGGCGGGCACCGACGAGGGGTTTCTGGCTCAACACATCTCGGATACCGCTCCCAAGATCACGACAGTCGTACCGCTCGTGCCGCCGCGACTGGCGCAGATCGTCGATCGCTGTCTCTCGAAGGAGCCGTGGGCGCGCTACGCCGATGCGGCAGCGCTGGTGCGGGCAATAGCGGAAGCGGTTGCGCCACCGGCCGTGCCGCTGGCGATCCGCGCCTTCATGGTTCGGAGCACGCACCTCGAGGCGCCCGCGCTGATTTCCGCCTTCGTGACCGGCGTCGGGTTGTTGCCGGCGACCGCTGCCGCATGGCTGTCACCGGCGACGGCGTCCGTGCGGGCGGCCACGACCGTCGCGCTTGGTGTTGCACTGCTGCTGCCGGTCGTGGTGGCGATCGTGAGGGTACGCCGCTTGCTTGCCGACGGTCACCAGCGCGAGGAGTTGGTCGCGGCTCTGACCGCGCGCCAGGCGCGCCGGCGTGAGGAGTTGGCGTTCGTATACGGTCCGGGCCCTACCAGTTTCGAGCGCTCCTTTGGATGGCTGGCGCGCCTCGCACTGCTAACGACCATCGCCGTCGTTGGCGGCGTGCTGGGAGTCATCGACGTTCCTCTCCTGCTCGCGCCGCTCCTTCCGTCCATCTTCACGACCGGAGCGGCGATCGCGTTGCTCGCGGCCGTCGTAGCCCGCGCGCGAACAGAACAGCGCACGGATCCATTGGGGGAGCGCAGCCTGCGGTTTTGGCGGGGCCCGCTGGGCCGCGCGCTGTTTCGGATCGCCGGGCGACGCCCTCCGGCGGGCCCGTCGATCGTGACGGTGCTCGGTCGCCTGGAAACGCCTGCGTGAAGTGAGGAGCGTTAGTTTACGGATGCGATGACGCATCCCGCCCCGGATCGATTGTTCCTGGATTTCCAGAGTGCGGTCGCCGGCCGCTACTCGCTCGAGCGTGAGCTGGGCCGCGGTGGCATGGGCGTCGTCTACCTGGCGCGGGAAGTCCGGTTGGATCGGCCCGTCGCGATCAAGCTGCTGCCGCCGTCGAAAGCAACCGACCCCAAACTGCGCGAGCGGTTTCTGCGCGAGGCGCGGACGGCGGCCAAGCTGTCCCACCCGAACGTCATCCCGATTCACGCCGTCGAGGAGATCGGCGGATTCGTGTTCTTCGCGATGGCGTACATCGAGGGCGAGACGTTGACGGAGCGGGTGCGGCAGCGCGGCCCGTTGCCGCCTTCGGAGGCCTCACGCATGCTGCGCGACGTGGCGTGGGCGCTGGCCTACGCGCATGGCCAGGGCGTGATCCATCGCGACGTGAAGCCTGACAACATTCTGCTCGAGAACGGCGGCCGTGTACTCGTGGCCGACTTTGGCATCGCGAGCGTCGTCGCGGGTGCCGGCGCGCTCGCGACGGGCGAAGTCGTTGGAACACCGGAGTTCATGAGTCCGGAGCAGGCCCTTGGGGAAGCGGTTGACGCGCGCAGCGATCTGTATTCACTGGGTATCGTGGCGTACTTCGCCTGCTCGGGGACGCTGCCGTTCGAGGGGGAGAAGGCGACCGACGTGCTGGCGAAACAGGTGACCCAGCCGGCCCCGGCGCTGGGGACGCTCGCGCCGCTGGTGCCGCGCCGCCTGGCGCAGGCGATCGATCGCTGCCTCGCCAAGGATCCCGCGGAGCGGCCGGCCGGTCCCGGGGCTTTGGCGGATCAGCTGAGCCATGCGCTGGAGCAGCGGCGTGAGCTCCCCGTGGCGTTGCGTGCGTTCGTGAAACACGACGCGCGGCTCGACGGCGGCGGTGTCCTGCTCTATCCGTTCGCAATGCTGTTTGCCACGCCGATTGCCGCATACATCACCGGCTCGCCGGCGTTCGGATTCTTCACGCTCGTCTCAGGCTACACCCTTGTCCCGCTCGGCGTGCTGGTCAATCGCGCGCGGCGGCTGCTCAACGCAGGATTCGCGCACGGGGACATCGGCGTGGCGTTCAAGGCGGAAATCGAGCGGAGTCGCGAGGAGCGTGCGTACGGACTGGGCCACGGCGGTGGACCGTCGCTGTTCGAGAAAGTGCTTCGCTGGATCAGCGCAACGGGACTGGGCACGGCGGCGTTGGCGCTTTCGGGCCTGGTGGTGTGGGCGCCGCCGTGGGCCGAAACGGATCTCCTGATCACGTTCGGCTGGTCACTCTTCGGCGGCCTCAGCTCCGGCGTCGGCGCGTTGATCATGCTGCAGCGGCGTCGCGACGTCGACGCCGAATTCTGGGGCCGGCTGTGGACCGGGCGCCTGGGCCGCTGGATGTTCAGCGTCGCCCGGCTGTTCACCGGCAACAAGAAAGCGCCGGCGTCGCTCACGCACCGGCCGACGGAGCTGGCGCTCGGCATGGCGGCGGAGCAACTGTACGACTCGTTGCCCAAGGTCACGCGGCAGCAGCTACGCGACCTCCCCGACGTGGTGCACCGGCTGGAGCAGGATGCGCAGAAAATGCGCGGTCGATTCGAGGAGCTGCAGGAGGCGCTCGCGGACGTCGGGCACACGGCAGTGAGTCCCGATCCCGCCAGAGCAACCCGGCACGACCGCATCGTCGCCGACCTCAGCGCGGAGCGCGATCTCGTGCAGCAGCGGCTCAAGGATGCGGTCGCGGCGCTCGAGACAATCCGGCTGAATCTGCTACGGCTGCATGCGGGCACGACCACAGTCAAAAGCCTGACGACCGACCTCGGTCTGGCGCGAGACATCGCGCGCGAGATCGACGCGCACGTCGAAGCGTATCGCGAGATCGAGAGCGGCCT
>Ga0066694_10000888_pt1 | contig 10122 bp, 8 predicted proteins | sample GraSoiAngelo_143_FD_66670 | JGI IMG/M metagenome (GOLD analysis project Ga0066694, IMG submission 66670) | Grasslands soil microbial communities from the Angelo Coastal Reserve, California, USA - 14_1009_02_30cm | ecosystem: Environmental > Terrestrial > Soil > Grasslands | place: USA... | reverse complement strand
TTGGCGGCCGCAAAGCTTATTTCCCGCGCGAATCCAGTTCCACGCCGGCTTTGATCGACCTCGTTTGGAACACCGCTCACAAGCTAGGCTACTCGGACCTCTTTCGCGATCAAGAATCTTCCGCCGAAGACGACCATGATTCGTTCATGAAACGCGGTGTTCCCGCCGTGGATGTCATCGGAGACTTCGTAAACAACGGTTATTGGCACACGCCCGAGGACAATCTTGATAAGATCAGCGCCAAGACGCTCGCCATTGTCGGGCATGTTTTTCTGGAGAGTGTGAAGGTACAGCAAGCGCGGTAGGAATTCAGCGCTCGGCCCCTCTTGCCTAAGGTTCGAATCCCACGTCCTTGCCTTTTTGGAGCGCCGAGTGCTTCGCGAAATCCTCATCGTTCCGGTACGGAAAATCCGAGCGGTAATGGCTCCCGCGGCTTTCTTCGCGAGCCAGCGCTGACCGCGTCATCACTAGCGCCAAAGTGTGCAGGTTTCGCAATTCATGCCCGCTGCGCCCGGACTTTTCGCATTTGGGCAGCTCAATCGCTTCGAGTTGTTTGATCGCCTCGGCCAGCTCTTTCCCATTGCGCATGATGCCGGCCTCCCGCCACATAACGTCCCGGATTTTCGATAGCGTTGCGCACAGTGTGGAAGCGGGCTTGGCAGCTGCCCCATTCTTCGCTGCTCCTCCGTTCTTGGCTGCTTCTTTCGGTGAAGCCGAAGAATTCCCCGGCAGCGGAGCCGGGCTTCCCGGTAGCGCTTGCCCCTTGCGCTTTCCCGCAGGCGCGTCTTTCATCATGGCTTGGGCTGCTAGCGCGCCGAATACCAATCCCTCGAGCAGCGAATTGCTGGCCAGACGATTGGCTCCGTGCACTCCCGTCGAGGCCGTTTCTCCCGCAGCATACAGGCCAGGAAGGGAAGTGCGTCCTTTCAGATCGGTCTTCACTCCACCCATCATGTAATGCGCCGCGGGACAAACCGGCGCCAGGTCGCTCGCCAGATCCAACCCATAGCTTAAGCACGTCTCGTGTATGCGCGGGAAGCGCTTTTTCAGGAACTCCTCGCTCTTGTTCGTCATGTCCAGATAAACGTGCGTGCTCTGCGTCCGCTGCATCTCGCTGACGATGGCGCGCGCCACTACGTCCCGCGGCGCCAGTTCCTGCGCTTCGTGGTACCTCTTCATAAAGCGTTCGAGGCCGATATTGCGGAGCACGCCACCTTCGCCGCGTAACGCTTCGGAGAGCAGAAACCGCGGCGCTCCCGGGATCGCCAGAGCGGTGGGATGGAATTGCATGAACTCCATGTCTGACAAGACGGCTCCGGCATCGTAAGCGATGGCCATGCCATCCCCGGTGGCCACATCGGGGTTGGTCGTCTCGCGATAGATTTGCCCGAGCCCGCCAGTCGCCAGCAACACAGCGCCGGCTTGAAGCTCGTGCAGCGTTCCGTCGGTCTCATCGATAAAGCGCAGCCCAGTGACTCGGCCGTAGTCAACGATCAATTCCGTTGTGAAGGCGTGCGCCCGCAGGTGCAGATGAGGGATCGAATGCGCGCGCGAGAGCAGCGCGCGGCTGATTTCCCGGCCCGTCGAATCGCCGTGCGCGTGCAGAATCCGCGAGCGGCTGTGCGCGGCCTCCCGCGTGAAAGCCAGCTTGGTTCCCGCGCGGTCGAATTCCGTTCCCCACTCGATCAGCTGCGTGATGTACTTCGGGCCCTCTTCTACGAGCAATGCCACCGCTTCGGCCCTGCATAGGCCATCGCCGGCGTTGATGGTGTCCTGTTCGTGCAGCCCGATTTCGTCCTCGTCGGAAAGCGCCACGGCAATTCCGCCTTGCGCCCAAGCCGTTGCCGAGTCGCTCAAATTCGATTTTGCCAGTACGAGCACGCTTCCCGCCTCGCTCAATTCAATCGCCGCGCGCAGCCCGGCGATTCCGCTGCCCACGACAGCGTAATGGGCATGATGGATTTTGTGGGAATGGGTCATGGCAGTGGAGAATCGGTGTTCAATTCGCCCAATTATGGTAGCACGAAGGAATTGCGCGTATACGAAAGACGGCTCGGGCATGCGGCGCCGTCAGAGCGTGTGTTACATTGAAAAGTCTCGCAAATGAAAACCAGGCGCATTCGAGTGCAATCCTCCGCCGGTCCCTACTCCGTCGTTGCCGGAGCAGGAGCCATTGGCTACGCCGCCCGCGAAATCGCGGCGCTCGGACGATTTTCCAGCGTTCACATTGTTTCTTCGCCGAAGGTCTGGCGTGCTGTCGGCAAGGACGTTCAACGCGGCTTGCGGCTTTCGAATCGAAACGCAGTGCATCTTTTTAACGATGTGGAATCGGCAAAACATCTTGGCAGCGTCGAGCACATTGCGCGTTCCCTCTGCCGCTCGGGAGCCGATCGGAAGTCTCTGATTATCGCAGTCGGCGGCGGCGTTGTGGGCGACGTGGCTGGCTTTGTGGCCGCTTCTTATTTGCGCGGCGTGGCCCTCGTTCATATGCCCACCACTTTGGTCGCTCAGGTGGACAGCTCCATAGGCGGGAAAACCGGCGTGAATCTTCCTGAAGGCAAGAATCTCGTCGGCGCATTCTATCCGCCGCGGCTGGTGATCGCAGACCCGGATCTTCTGCGCACGCTCCCTGATCGTGAATTCCGTGGCGGTCTCGCGGAGGTCATCAAGCACGCCGTAATTGCCGACGCGTCGAAGTTTGCACTGCTCGAAAAGGACATGGACAAGATTCTGCTCCGCGACCGCGATGCGCTCCGCTCCTTAATTCCTCGCAACATCCAGATCAAGGCCCGCGTTGTCAGCCGCGACGAGCGCGAGTCCGGATTGCGTGAGATTCTTAATTTCGGCCACACTTTTGCCCATGCGCTCGAAAGCGTCACGCACTATCGCCGCTACCAGCACGGGGAAGCCGTCGCTTGGGGCATGATGGCTGCCGCTTTCCTGGGACACGAGCTTCGCCTCACTCCTGCGGATGACGTCTCGCGTATTATCTCTCTCGTTCACCGCCTCGGGCCCTTGCCGCCTTGGCCGAACATTTCTAACTCCGCATTGCTCAACGCCATGCGCTCGGACAAAAAGTCGCGTAGCGGCATTCTCCGTTTCGTTCTTTCGCCGCGCATTGGCCATGCACGCACGTACGACAAGGTTCCGGTTCGCGCCGTCGAGCGCGTTCTGCACTTCACTCCTCGCCTGATCACTGCGGCAAGCGACGGTCACGGGAAATCTCAATGAGCGAAGTTGCTGTGCCGGTGAAGGGAACTCGTCCCGAGGGCGCTGTCACTGAGGCAGATGCGTCCAAAAAAGTCCGCGAGATGTTCACGCAAATCGCGCCCCGCTACGATCTGCTGAATCATCTTCTGTCGTTCGAACTGGATCGTCTCTGGCGCGCTCGCGCCGCCAAGCGCCTCCGCCCCATCCTTCAGCGCCCCGATGCTGTGGTTTTGGATCTTTGCTGCGGAACCGGCGATCTGGCTTTCGCCCTCGCTCATGAAGGAAAAGCTCGCATCCTGGGCGCCGATTTCGCTCACACCATGCTTGTCCGCGCCAGAGAAAAAAGCTCCGCTCGTTCTGCTTCGGACGGGGCTCGTGCTGCGACGCCCATGCCGTTTTTCGAAGCCGATGCTCTGCGCCTGCCCTTTGCGGATGCTTCTTTTGATCTCATCGCCAGTGCCTTCGGTTTTCGCAACCTCGCCAACTACGAAGTTGGCCTTCACGAGATTTATCGCGTCCTTAAGCCCGGCGGCACCGTCGCCATCCTGGAATTCGCCGAGCCGCCTCAAGGTTTTCTAGGGAATGTTTACCGCTGGTATTTCAAGAAGGTCCTGCCGCGAGTCGGCTGGCTCGTCTCGGGCCATCAGTCCGCCTACACCTACCTGCCGAAATCCGTCGCGCGATTCTTCCGCCCGCCCGAACTCGCTGCCCTCATGCGCTCCGTCGGCTACCAGTCCGTTGATTTTCGCGAGTGGACGATGTGCACCGTAGCCCTCCACACTGGCACACGAGCATTGTGAGATTGACAAACTGAAGATTTGAACTGTGAACTGAAGACTGGAGATGCCTCACTCCTCCAGCCCCACAGCCCGCAGCTTCGCCAGCAACGTCTTCGGAGTAATCCCCAGCTTCTCCGCGGCGCGAGTCTTATTCCATTTGCATTCACTCATCGTATTTTCGAGCAATGCCTTTTCCACGTGCCCCGCGGCGCGGGTCGTCACTTGTTCAAGCGTTCCTTCCCAATTGAATTTCTCCGGCAGCATGCCGGCCGGCAACTTGGTGACGTCCGGCTTCGTTGCCGGCAGTTGCAGTCCATCCGCGCGAATGCTGACGCCGTCGGCAAGAATCACCGCCCGCTCAATCGTGTTTTGCAATTCCCGCACATTTCCCGGCCAGCGGTAATGCAACAACCGCTCGCGCGCCTCCTCAGAGAGCTCCAGTCCTTGTTTGGTGAACTCCCGGCTGAACTTCTCCAGAAAATGATTCGCCAGCAACAGCACGTCGTTCCCCCGTTCGCGCAGCGGCGGAATCGTAATCGGCACGGTGGAAATCCGGAAGTACAAGTCATCGCGAAACAGCTTTTCCTGCACTTGCTTCTGCAAATCGCGGTTCGTGGCCACCACGATTCGAACGTCCACGTCGATCGACTGCGTTCCCCCCACCCGTTCGAATCGCTTTTCTTCCAGCACCCGCAACAGCTTCGCCTGAATCGCCAGCGGCAACTCGCCAATCTCGTCCAGAAACAACGTTCCGCGGTGCGCCAGATCCATTTTCCCCACTTTGCGCGTGGCCGCACCCGTGAACGCGCCCTTTTCGTGACCAAACAGCTCGTTTTCCACCAATCCTTCCGGGATCGCCGCGCAATTCAGTGCCACAAACGGTTGCTCCCGCCGCGGCGACAAATGATGGATCGCAAGGGCGAACAATTCTTTCCCCGTTCCGCTTTCGCCCAGTAGCAGACAGGTCGCATCCGTGGCCGCCACTTTTTGGATATTCTGACTGACTTCCCGGATGGAACCGTGCTCCCCGACGATCCGCGGAAACCCGTACCGCGCCGCATACTCCGCGCGCAGCAGCAAATTTTCGCGTTGCAGTTCCTGTTGCTCCGCCGCGCGCTTCACCAGCAGCTTCAAATGGTCCAGGTCCACGGGCTTTTGCAGAAAATCGAACGCGCCATCTTTCATGGCGGCGACAGCTTCTTCCACAGACCCATACGCGGTCAGCAGAAGTACGGGAATCGTGGCGTCGGCCTGTTTCGTTTCCCGCAGAACATCCAGCCCCGATGCTCCCGGCATCTTCAAATCCGTGATCACCAGCAAATACCTGCGCGCGCGCACCTTTTGGATCGCGGCCGCGCCGTCCGGCGCTTCGTCCACGGAGTACCCCGCGCGCTCCAGGGCCTTTCGCATCATCGCGCGCAGTTCGCTCTTGTCTTCAACGAGAAGGAGAGGTTCCATCTCTTTCGTTTTTATCACGAATCCGCAGGTCTTCAGCGAACAACGGAACACACGTGTGCGGAGAAGGGAAGCCTAGCATTACCGCAGACGATCAATAAAATTTGCTGACTGACAACTGACGACTGAAACTGAATACTTACGTTACTGTGCCCACCCTGGATCGCCCCCGGACTTCCGCAACTGTGTTTCCATGTCATCCAATTGCTGCCGGAGTGCCTCCAGTTCCTTTTTCTTGGCGTCAATCTTGGCGGCTTTTTCGTTGATTTCCCCGCGGTTGTTCTGCTCTTTCATGGCCTTCTGCGGATCGGCGTAATACTGCACCGAGGACTTTTGCAATTCGCGCTGAAGAATATCCAGCTCCTTCTCCGCCTTGGCGATTTTTTGGTGCTGCTCGCTGAAGCGCTTCCGCCAGGCTCTTTCGCTGTTCGGATCTTCTTTCTCCTCGCCCTCGGCCTTTTGCGAGCCCGTAGCCGTTGCCGCTGACGCGCCTTCCGTCCCGTTTGTCGGCGCTGTGGCAGCGCCGCCCCTCGGAGCAGCGGCCTTGTCTGGCGCCGCCGGACCGGCAGGCTTCACATCATCGTCCGTAAACACTCTTTTCGGTTTCTGGGCGTTCTTCTTTTCTTTTTCCTCGCGCGCTTTTCTCGCCGCATCCGCCACCGGATCGCCCGTCTGCTGCGAAGAACTCTGTTCCTGCGCGTAGCTTCCCAGCGCCGCCAGGCACAATCCCGCGGCCACCACCGCAATCTTCATCCAATCGTTTTTCCGCATTTTGTCCCGCCCTTCCGGACCTGCTGGAAGGCCCCTTTTCCCGCTAAGTAGTTAGATGCGAGCCTGCTTTGATTCTACCGCCTCCGCTACCCTTCGGGGCAGCGGTAACGTAACGATAAACTCAGCCCCGCCTTTCGGACAGTTCCGCACTTCCACATGGCCGCCGTGCTGCAGGATGATCTTTTGCACCACGGCCAATCCTAACCCCGTTCCATTGTTCTTGGTTGTAAAAAACGGCCGAAACAACTTCGGCATGGCCCCTTGCGCGATCCCTGGCCCGTTGTCGCTAACGACGATTCGCTGCCATCCTGCTTCTTCGCTCTCAATCACTTCTCCGCGCAATGTCACACGCCCCCCGCCCTCCGCCTCCGCGCACGCTTCCGCCGCATTCCTCGCCAGATTCAGCAGCGCCTGCCGCAGCAGCCCTTCATCTCCGGCCACCTCCCCAAAATTCCCGCCACACTCAATGGTCACCTGCGGCATCGTCTGCGTCACTTCTTCCACGGCGCGCTGCACGACCTCTTGCAGCTCCACGCGATCGTCCGGAATTTCCAGCGGCCGCGCATATTTCAGGAACTCCGCCACCATATGCGTGATGTTCCTCGTTTGCTGCACAATCTTCTTGGCGTAATCCGCCGACTCCTTCGGCGAAGCATCCGGAATCATCTGCGCATAGCCCGATATCGTCGCCAGCGCATTTTTGAACTCGTGCGCGATTCCCGCCGACAATTCGCCCAGCGCCGCCAGGTTTTCCTTGAGCTGCATCCGTTGCTGCAGTGCCGCTAGTTCCGTCAGATCCGTCAGCAGACAAATGACGCCATTAATGTTTCCTTCGCCACGCCGTATGGGCGAAATGGTGACGCCCAGATGCCGCGCATCGCCCGCTGGCGGTACGTGTTCGACTTCTTCTCTGCGGAAGATTCTTCCTGACGCGAGGCACTCGGCAACCAGCTTGGTGAGCTGCGAATCCTGTCCCAGTGCTTCGCTGTAACGCCGGAATCCCAGCCCGTGGATTCCCAGCACGTGCTCCGCCGCGGGATTCGAACTCGAAATAATCCCCGTCGCATTCACTACCACCAGCCCGGCCGGCATGTTGCGCGTGACTTCTTCGCTCAGCCGTTCCGTTTGCTCGGCGCGTTCTTTTTCAATCTTGTGCAGCCGCTCCAGCTCTTTTTCCTGTTCGCGCAGTTGCTGAATCACGGCCTGCATCGACGCTGCCATGAACGCCGAAGGGTTCTCCGTGCGCGGAGCGCTCGTCGCAATCTTCTCGCTTTGCCCTTCTTTGCTGCTCTGAAAAAACTTCCGCAACAGGTACACCACCAGGCCAACGACCGCCAGCAATGCGACTCCCAGGATCCCTGCGGTCTCCCACAGGTGCTGCGTGCTGCTTCCGCTTTGGAGCATGGCCCACACTGGTCTCGCCGTTCAGCTCTCCTTTTTACCGGCAGGTGCTTTTCTGAAAAGGCTCATCCGAAAATTCCCCGAGTCACAGGGAACCGCCCATTCATCAGTCCATCGACCAGCGGTCCAAGATAGACAATCGCCAGCGCTCCAATTCCCAGAAACGTTCCCAGCGGCAACTGGTATTGGCTCGCAATGGTCCACCGCAGACTGCTCACCGTCCCAAGTCCTCTCCGGCTGCCGCGTTCTGCCAATCCCCGCCTCCAGCCTCCCAGGTACAGCGCCACCACCACGCTCAATCCAATCACGCTTCCCAGCAGGCTCCCCAGCAGAATCGTCCAAAATGTTCCCCGCAATCCCACAAACGCTCCCACCATGGCCATCATTTTCACGTCGCCCATGCCCATGCCTTCGCGCTTGCGCACCAGTTTGTAAAAGGCTGCCAATCCCCACAGCAGAAAACTTCCAAACGCTGCTCCGAGGATTCCATCCACTAGCCCGGCCGCATTCGGCTGCAAACTCTGATGCAGCAATCGCCAGCTCAAGGTTCGCGCAAACCCATCGTTCGGTGGCACAAACGCCGAGAACGCCAGCCCAACCGCAAATCCCGGCCACGTCACTAAATCCGGCAGCAGCCGCACGCGCAAATCCGTAATGGTCAGCACCAGGATCAAGCACGTGAAAAACAGCCACTTCACGGTTGCCTGCGTGATTCCGTACTCCAGAAACGCCGCCACAAACAATAATCCCGTCGCCAGTTCCACCAGTGGATACATCACGGAAATTCGTTCGCCGCACGCCCGGCATTTTCCCCTCAGCCAGGTCCACCCAAAAACAGGCACGTTGTCGTACGGTTTGATCGCTGTTCCGCACTTCGGGCAGCGCGATCCCGGCGAAATAATCGAAATGTCCTCCGGAATCCGCGTGATGCAGACATTCAGGAAGCTCCCGATGACGATCCCAAACAGGAAAAAGAATATGCCGGCGATGGCCACAGTCTTGGTCGACCGTCCCACGGGTCGCGCGTCACCTCGGCGGCCTCGCGGCCGCTTCTACTAATTTCCCACAGCCGTCCCGCCCTCTCAACAAACGCAATTGCCCGCGTGCCCCATCCCTAACGCCTTCTGCCCTGTGCTCTCGGTGTCCTCTGAGTCGAAATCCCCTCCGCAATTACAACTGGGTGTCGTCCTGGCGCAATTTCTGTCATCCTGAGCGCAGCGAAGGATCTCAACTCTTGCTCTTGCTCTGGCGTTTCCGGCTCCGCATCGCCATTCGTTGAATGCGCTTTCGCCATCCCCTGCTTCTCTTTCCCGAACGGAGCACTGTAAACTGTTAACTGTCGGCTTGTTTCATGCACTTCTTCGAACGCAAAATCCGCCGCTACGAGCATCGCCGCTGGACCACCGACGACAACCGTCGCGTCCAGCCTTTCCACTGGGGCCTCGAGCACATCGGCGGCTCGCCCGACGATCCCGCACCCGGCACCTTCGTCCGCCAGTACGCGCAAAACGCCATTGAAAACAGCCGCGATTGGTACGCCACCACTCCTGCCACGGACTATCACCTCGACGCAGAAAACGTCCTCACCTTCACCAGTGCCATCGAGTCTCCCTGGCCCGAGAACAATACTGTTCACGCCCGGCTCTGGCCCGCCTCTCGCAGTTGGCGGCCTCCTATCAAGGCGGCGAAGGGCACTGCCGTCCTCGTCCTTCCCAACTGGAACGCCAAATGGAACGGCCAGGATGGCCTCTGCGAGTGGACCGCACGCTTCGGGATCACCGCGCTCAAGATGAGCCTGCCCTATCACAATCGCCGCATGCCGCAAGGCTACGAGCGCGCCGACCAGATTTGCGGCCCCAACATCGGCCTTACGCTTCAGGCCAACCGCCAGGCGGTCCTGGATGCCAGCCGCTGCCTCCGCTGGCTTGAGCAGCAGGGCTACACCAAGCTCGGTATCCTCGGCACGAGCATCGGCTCCTCCATTGGTTACATCACCCTGGTCCACGACCCCGCCGTCCGCGTCGGCGGCTTCTTTCACGTCTCCACCTACTACGCTGACGTCGTCAGCAAGGGCATGACCACCAATCACGTCTGGGAAGGCCTTCGCCACCACGTTACGGTGGACGAACTCCGCGATTACTGGGCGCCCATTAGTCCCATGCCTTACGTCGAGCGCGGCATGGGTGCTGGCCGCAACTGCTTCATGATTTACGGCAAATACGACCCCACCATGCTCCCCGAACTCACGCGCCAGATGCTCGACTCCCTCCGCCGCCACGGCGCCGCGCCGCGTACCCTCGCGCTCCACTGCGGCCATTACTCCCTCGAACTGGCCCCGTTCTCCTACATCGCCGGCTACCGCATGCTTTCCTTCTTCCGTTCAGCCCTTACCTAAATACGACTATCCATCGCCTGCGTGGATACGGATTCCGCCGTCCCTGAACTACAGTGCCGGGGTGTATGGGGGTGTCGTCAGGGTGGAAGGGAAAGTATTACTTGAAGTGTG
>Ga0066694_10000879_pt1 | contig 10155 bp, 7 predicted proteins | sample GraSoiAngelo_143_FD_66670 | JGI IMG/M metagenome (GOLD analysis project Ga0066694, IMG submission 66670) | Grasslands soil microbial communities from the Angelo Coastal Reserve, California, USA - 14_1009_02_30cm | ecosystem: Environmental > Terrestrial > Soil > Grasslands | place: USA... | reverse complement strand
CGACGTGGCAATCGTGACCTCCTGCACTGTCTCCAAACGGGGCGTGACGAACGCAAAAAAGCTGGTGCCGCCGCTCTTAAATCGCTGCGCGTTGTTCGCAATACCGTTCAAGGTAATGTTGATTCCTGCCCCGGGCATGCCGTCAAAGGTGCTGTCTCGTGGCGTGACTCCTTGCTGGGCCCCAGCCGAGAGAAGGGTGAAGGGAAGTGTGTCTCTTCCAGCTAGCGGTAAATCCTGCAAGTACTTCTGATCCACAGTGTTGGCCACGGTGGTGGCTGTCGTCTGTAGCACTGGAACAGCGCCGACCACCTCGACCGTCTGATTCAACCCCCCGACCTTCAGGCTTACGGGCTGATCGGTGGTTTGCGCGGCGTTAACCACAATGCCCTTATAAACCGCCGTTTCGAACCCTTTCATCGTCACGGTAAGATCGTAGACGCCTGGCGTAACGCTTGGGAACACAAAACCACCGTCCGCGGCGGAGGTCGCGAACTGAGCAAGTTTAGTGCCCTGATTCTCCAGACGCAGCTCAGCGCCGGGCACGGGCGACTGCGAAGCATCGCGGGCAGTACCTACAATCCGTCCCGTGGTAGTAACCTGTGCCAGGACCGAGGAACCGATTGCGAGAGAAACAGCAAACGCAGACAGCAGACACACCCACCTGTTTACTTTCACGACTCACCTCCTTGTTCATGCAGCCGGTCCCGCACGTAAAGGTTGTAGTCCTTCACGAACGCCACCGAGTTGCGGTCCGGCGAAACTTCTTCGTTCACACTTGGCAGCTTTTCTTTCCTACACTTGTAACTCGAAAGATCGCAGGTCCACCGCTGTCCTTCCGCGCCGAAGCGGATCGCCGCGCCGTTCTCCACAAATTCAAATGAATTGAACGGCAGCCGATCCGTACGAATCTGCTTGCCCATCTCCTTCAAAGTTCTTCGGCAAGTTTGTTCTGGTCGAATGCAGGCCTGCGGTATTCTTGGCCGTGTCTACCAATTCGAATTCAGCGTGCCGCCCGGGTTTCCGATACCAGAAGTTGTCAGTCCTTGGACGCAAATCGGCCGGATATCCGCCGGCTGAACAGACCGCCCCAGGTCGTCGGTTAGAAATCGTGCCTCGCGTTCATAGCCAGCGCGCGTCCCCTGCGCGCTGGCCGGTGGCGAACCGAGCAACACCGCCAATAGAACGAGCGCCTTCATGGGCAGGATCACGATTTTCATTCAGCACGCTCCCGATGGGTTCGAACGTCGTCGGACTTTTGTTTCAGGTGACTCCAGGCCTCTGCTCCTCAAGGCGGTCCGGCCACTTCAAGGCTGCAGGCGATCGCCACCAACACGCGTCTGACAACGAACCCACTACGGTATGCGGTAGCGTGTACCATAATCGTCGCAATTTCTCACCTGACGCTGGAGAAATCCGCAAAGCCCACGCGCACCACTGTCATTGCCCGCGGCGGGCGCCCGGGCTGCGGCGATGGCGCTTCCGTTGAGACCGGCAGCGCCTCCGTCCATGCACCGTAGACTTTCCCGTTGTACGCCGCCAGCCACGTGTAGTCGCCCAGAAACGCGTTCTGCGATTCAAACGCCGATTCCGACCACGAGTAACTCACGAAAGATTTGCCGCCGTCGGTTGAGCGCGCCAGCGTAAAACCCGTTTTGCGATTGGCAGGATCTTCGCGGCGATCATAGAACTGCACGTATACATCGCCCGTGACTGGATCGACGGCCATCCACTGGAAAAACTGGTCGATGCCGTCGTGAATCGGATCGCTGTTTACGCGAACGGGCTTGGACCACGTTTTCCCGTGATCCGTCGAAGAGACGCAGAATACATCCACGTCGCCATTGCGATAATCGCTCCAGGTCAGATACAGGGCTCCGTTTTGTCGGGGCCGCGCATCGACTCCGATCTGCGGGAAACCCATGACCCGGGAAACGCCCGGGATGCCGCCTGCTCCGCCAAAATATGGCGGCGCAACATCAATCGCAACGCGCGAAGGCTCAAACGACCTGCCGCCGTCCCGCGAATGTGTGAACGTGATGGTGCAGCCATCGTTCCAGATGGCGTAGACCGTGCCGTCGGCTCCCACGACTCCGACGAAGCCAACAAGGCCGCCATTGTCGTCGCGCGGCAGGCCTGCGTGCGTGCTGATGCGCATCGGCTGCGAAAACGTTTTGCCCGAATCCGTGGAGCGAGCAAACAGCATGATGGACTTGTCGAGCTGCCATTCGATCCAGCCTACGTACACATTCCCCGCGAAGAGACTCTTCGGCTGGGAATCGGTGAAGACGCGCGGCATGTCTTCCCACTGAATATCAGGTTCGTCGCCTCGATACGCCTTAAGAGTGGCGGCGTCTTTCTCCCACGTTTTGCCACCGTCCAGCGAGCGCCGAAGGAAAATCCCATTACGGCCCGCGCCATGCGCCCAATACGACTGGCTGCCGAGCTTGTCGAAATGCAGCGTGCTGAGATACGCGTGCCCTTTGTTATCGAAGGCCACAGATACATCGCCGCCGCCTCGCCAGCCCTCCACGGGCGGCAGCTCTGCCGTGGCAAATGTCTGCGCGCCGTCGGTCGAGTAAGCAATCGTGGCCGGCTGGAACGCCGCAACCACGTGATCGGGATTGTTTGGATCGACCGCAATCGATGGCTCATTTCCGCGCTTTTCAGCGGGGGAGATCGTTACGATGCGGCGTCCCGGCATCGGCGGCAACGGCGTCTGCGCGAACGCCGCTCCCCAAAGCACAAAGCCGACGGCGATAGTGCCGCATAGTTTCAGTGACATTTCTCGGCTCCACAGCAGGAGATACCCCACGGCCGATTCGGCGCCGAAGGCGAAAACTGGAGGCGCATGGGCGAACACTATAGCCGAAAACGCGACAAATGCAAGCGCTTGCATTCTGCGCGCCTTTGGTTACAATGTTCCGCGCATCGCGCCGGCCACACGCCTCGCGCTGCCCAAATGCTCCCAGGTGCATTATGGACAAACCGAATCCCCAGGATGACTCGTCGCGCCGCGATTTCCTGAAGGGCCTGACAACTTTTCCGTTCGTCGCCCTGCTGGGCGCCAAACTTCCTCCGGCCGCTCCCGTTGCTGCTTTGTCCAGACTTCCAACCGCTGCCCCTTCCAGTCGCGGCACGGAAGGCAAGAAGAACGGCAAGAAGTTGGTCGCGATCCAGATTGGCGGCCGATCCTTCGTGGATGAAGGCGTCGAGCAAGTGCTCGACGTTCTTCAGGAGAAGGCCGGCGTCAACGTCCTGATGCCAACCGTGTTTACCTATGGCCGCGGGCTTGCCGGGCGCCAAATCCCTGGCCAGCCGCTTCCCGACCACGGCGTGCAGGAGTACGACGAAATCCATGGCGGAAGCTACACGGCGCTTCATGCGGAGTTCCGCGCCAAATCACCACTGCAAGACGTTCGAGCGCCGGAGTTGGGCGAATTCGACATTCTCGCGGACGTGATTCCAAAGGCCAAAGCACGCGGCCTGCAGACCTACTGCCTGTTTGAAGAAGCATACAATCCGCGCCTCATGCCCGGTTTCGAAGAAATTGCCGAAGTGGACCTCAACGGACAAATTGGCGCCAGCACCTGCCTGAATAATCCCGGCACCCGCAATTTCCTCGTTGCGCTGGTTGGGGATTGGTTCCGGCACAACGATCTCGACGGCATGATGTGGGAATCCGAGCGGCAGGGTCCCTTCAACAACACAATTGGCGCTCACTTTGGAAGGTTCAACGGAAACGCGCGAATCTTTTGTTTCTGCCGGTACTGCACCGCCAAAGCGGCGGGAGAGGGCATCAACGTGGAGCGCGCACGCGCCGGATACACTGCACTCGGTCAGTGGGTAAAGCGGGTACTGCAATCAGAGAGCCGCGCGGGCAGCGACTCCTTGGTTTCGCTGTGGCGCCTGCTCACGGAGTACCCCGAAGTCATCTCGTGGGAGAAGTTTTGGTTTCGCAGCCAGGAAGAGGTTTACGCCTTGCTCTACGAAACCGTCAAGGCGATCAATCCGAAGGCGCAGGTCGGCTGGCACATCATGCATCTCGTGACCATGAGTCCGTTTTACCAAGCCGAACAGGACTACGCGCGCATCGCCAAGACCGCAGACTTTATCAAGCCGTGCCCTTACAACAACTGCGCAGGCCCGCGCTTCGCCCAGTACATCAGAAACATCCAGTCGACGGTGTTTCGAGGCTTCACGCCCGAGGAAGTCCTCGAGTTTCACTACCGGCTGCTCGGTTACGAACATGAGGCCCGGCTCGACCAGCTCCCGATTGCCGGCCTATCGGCAGCCTGCGTCGAGCGTGAGACATGCCGCGCTCTTCATGACGTGAATGGAGCAGCAGCCATTTATCCCGGAATCGACATCGATATTCCAACGGCGCTGAATGAAAAACGCACCCAGCCTTCCGATGTTAAAGCCGCAGTGCTTGCGGCGTTTCGGGCCGCCGCCCCTGGCGTTGTACTGTCGCGAAAATACGCGGAGATGAGGCTTAGCAATCTCGCGGCCGCCGGCGAAGCTTTGCGCGAATTGGCTTAGCCGTCCGCGCACGCGTGGTTCTGTTGCGGCGTGACACAGTTTTTTTTCGCAACTGTCTTATGTGGAATTTCCGAGGAGTTACCTTTGGAAAAAAGCTGGTTTTTCGATGTCTTTGCTGCGTTTCTCATTGCCGGCGCATTTTGCCTGACGCAGCCTTCTCTGAGCGCGCAGGTTCGCGAAGAGCAGGGCAAATCCATCGGGAAGGTGTCGACCATCGGCGAGCTGATTCTGCTGGAGCTCCATGAGGGGGCGCTGGGGAAGCAGAACCTCTTCGATCTGAATCGCCGCACCGTGCGTTTCACTCCGAGCGGCTCGGGATACCGCATCGAGAGTCTTCCGCTGCAGTGGGATTCCGAATTCGGCGAAGAACTGAATGGAAGCAACGTCACTCTGAAGAAGGTGAAGTTTCCATTCTCTGGGAAAACATGGGAGTCGTTTTCCGTCGGCGGGAATGGTTCGATTCGTTTTGGGGGGACACCAACGGACGCAGGAACGGGACCGGGCGCCGCGGATCGCGCCCGCGGAGAAGCCGCTGGGCGCCGGGGCGGTGTGCAGATCGGGCGCTTCGATCAACTTGGCGAAGCTGCCGGAACACTGATCAATACGGTGCCGGCGATTTGCGTTTTCCTGAAGCCGAGATTGTATGGCACACGGTACGCAAAGGAGCTGGACGATCGCGTTGTAGTCACCTGGGACGTGACCGAGCCCTGGGGCAACATCCAGGATTTCACCTGGACCAAAACCATCAACCGTTTTCAGGCTGTGCTGCACAAGGACGGAACGATTGAAATGTCCTATGATCAGCTTGCCGCGCAGGACGCCATCGTCGGCCTCTACCCGATCGTGTCCCCCGGAGCGGAGAAAACGCTGGCAACGATTCGCGGATCGCACAATTCCACTTTGCCTGCACATTTGAATTTGCTCGATGTAAAGCTGGCGACGATGGATGGACTTTTTCTGTACGTCACGTTTGAGACGTCCGGTCCAGTGTTGCCCGGCGGTGACGCCGGACTTTCCGGCATTGCGTACCGCATCTTATTCGATACGAAACAACCTCCGCCTGAAAGCAGCGGTGGCCACGATTCAGCGGTTGTGTGGACGATTCGTGGATTTGTGCCGCGGAACCGCGCTGGGGGCGCCAGTTCGCGATACGTTGCCTTTGGCCGGGGTGCATCTCCGGAAGTAAAGGTCAGCGGAAACACAATCTCGATGCATGGAATCGTTCCTGCGGAACTTGCGCGCGCAGGAAAACTGTTCGCGTCCGCGGAAGTTATTGGGCCGGGATCGACGGAGCCCGCGGACCGTGTTCCGGCACGCGCGTTTGCGCTGGCGGGCGTGCGCAACCCCGAAGTGGATTTATCCGCGGCGAAGCCGCAGGATGGCGCGCTGCCCGTGGTTTATGAGTCGTTTCATTATTATCCGCTACCGAATTCGCGCGATCTTGCATGCACGGTGATCCAGGCACTTGGAGATAAATTCGATTTTCTTGCGTACTATTCCGATTTTCGCATCGACAACCAGGAAGCAGGCACGCCGAGCTTCGGTCCGCTGGGCAGCACAGGCGAGCCCGTCACGGGCATCGGCGCAACGCAGCGCGGGCTGGAAAGTTTCTGCAGCGCGGGCCGATTCCAATGGCAATTCGTTCAACCGGTGTACGTGGGCGCGAACCAGATGCAGGAGCGTCCGCCGGACGATGCACCGGTGGGAACGGAGCGCGATATCACCTGGTACAAACAGCAGCTCGCGGAAATCTCTCAGGATGGCAAGCTGCCGTCGTACATGTACGCCATGTCGCAGATCGCGCACGAGATGGGACATCGCTGGGCGGCATTTGTTTCGGCGAAGGTGAAAGGCGAAACGATTCCGCTCGGCCCAACGCACTGGGCGCGCGGACTCCAGGCGCCTGTCGCGTTTCCGTATGTGCGGCCCTCGGAGGCATCAATCATGGGCGGCGGCGTTTGGCAAGACAACTTTGACGGAACATTCACGCAGCTCGACGACGACTACTATGTGCCGTCGACCGGGTGGTCCTATCTCGATTTGCATCTGATGGGCCTGGTGAAGCCGGAAGAAGTGCCGGACTTTTTTATCCTGAGAAATCTGAAGCCGGCAGGAGAAGACGGGAACGGGCATCCGATTTTCATGGCGGATCGCACAAAAATCACGATTCAGGACGTGATTGCCGCGGAAGGTCCGCGCATGCCCGGCGTGGCCAAATCACAGCGGCAGTTCAACACCGGCATGGTAATGGTGGTCGAGCATGGGAAAAAGCCGAGTCCAGAATTGCTCGAGCGGACCGAAGGGATCCGCAAGCGCTGGATCGAATATTGGCCGATTACGACGGGACACCGGGCGTCGATGACGGCGAGTCCGAAGTAGGAGCGGCTGAAAACCTTCACCATCCCTCAACCATCTGCAAAAAAGCGGGGGAACAAACTTACAAACTTGCCGGAGCCGGGCCGAATGAACGACCGTTACACATCGCTAGCGGCCAGCGCTGATGGTTGCCGTCTGGTTGCCACGCTCGCAAGTCCGACGAGAACACGCTGGCGCTTGCCGATCGCTCCACTCACCCACCGAAGTCTCGGCGGCGGCCCGAATCTCGCTGAGCACCAGCACGGGATTCTCGCCCCCCGACTCGGCCACAATTATCTTCTATCTCCTATACGTTTCTGCAATCGGCGCGCGCGAGAGTATCTGGAAAGTCGCCAATGGAACTGGCGCGGAGTTGTGGAATGTCAGGGAGCGCGAGTTTTGAGCGGGGCTACAATCTTCCGGACTTGTGCTAATAATCTGTACCTTGGAGATTCTGTGAAAAGCGCCTCACGCATGCTATATGTCAGCCTTGGCCTCTGTCTTTCCATCCTGACGCTGCCTGCCGCCGAGTTGCCGCACATCAAAATGGAAAACGGGACCGGACAGATCATCGTAAACGGTCGGCCGTTCCTGATTCTAGGAGGTGAGCTGGGTAACTCATCCGCTGGAACTGCGATGCAGGCCGATTCCATTGTCCCAAAGCTCGCAAGCATGCACGTCAATACGATTCTGATGCCGGTCTCCTGGGAGCAGGTCGAGCCGAAGGAAGGAAGTTTTGATTTCAGCATATTGGACCACTGGATGGAAACCGCTCGAAAGTACAACACGCATCTCGTGTTGCTATGGTTTGGCAGTTGGAAAAATGCTTTTTCCAATTATGCCCCCTCCTGGGTGAAATCGGACCTAAAGCGCTTCCCGCGAGCCGAGTCCGCCGATGGAAAGCCCCTTGAGATTCTTTCCACTCTGTCGGCGGAGGCCCGGCGATGTGATAGTCGCGCGTTTGCTGCGCTGATGCATCACGTCCGCCATGAAGACTCCGAGCAACAGACGGTGTTGATGGTGCAGGTGGAAAACGAAGTTGGTTATCTTGGGCCGGGACGTGACCGTTCTCCGGCTGCAAACCTGCTGTTTCGCGGAGCCGTACCAGATGCATTGATCGGCAGTCTCGCAGCAAAGCGCCTGCAGATGTCTCCCGAATTGGCAACGCACTTCAACGAAAATGGCAAAAGCTGGCGCGCGGTGTTTGGAGAGGGGGCAGACGAGGTATTCATGGCGTGGACATATGCAACGTATATCGAAGCGGTTACTCAGGCTGGCAAAGCGGAATACGCCCTTCCGATGTACGTCAATGCACAGCTTCCCGCACCTATGGAGAGCGCTGGAGAGTATCCGAGCGGAGGGCCACATCCTTATTATCTGGCCGTCTGGCGTGCGGCCGCACCAAGTATCGACTTCTACTCACCCGACATCTACTGGCCCAATTTTGAATATTGGGTGCAGCGATATCAGTTTCCCGGCAACGCAATCTTTATCCCAGAGGCGCGAATCGAGACTGCTCCTTACAATGCCCTCTATGCCTACGGCCAGGCCCGAGCCTTCGGCTTTAGTCCCTTTGCGATTGATAGCCTGACTCCTGCAGACAAGGACACCGATCATAAACCTGAGATGATGCAGCTTTACGAGTTGTTGGACAGCGTGCGTGATCTCTTGCCAGCCGCGCAAGCTGCCGGAGCGACGCGCGGTTTGGTGCTTCACGCAACGAGCCCGCGCCCCACACAGACCGTCTTTCTGGGGGGATATCGCTTCGAAGCTTCACTCTCGCGGTCCTGGCCGGCGAGAAACGTCATTACTGACGATGGCGCCATGCTAATCATGGAAACGTCGCCTCGAGAGTTTTACATTATCGGAAGTGGTCTAACCGTCAGTTTTGCTCGGGACCCGGATACGGACTCGGGAATCGCCGGCATTGAAACCGTTGAACAAGTTACCCGCGTGTCCGGAAGATGGATCACGGAGCGGCGCCTCAACGGTGATCAAACCAATCAGGGCCGTCAGTTGCTCCTCGATCCGCACCGACCGCAAATCTATCGGGTGCGCTTATATTCCATAATTCCGAAACAAGGGTCTTAAATCCCCGCAGCGAGAATCGACCATTCTCTTTCGGCTACAAGTGTCGTGTGCAGAGGAAAATTCCAATCATTTGACGTTTCCTGCGCGTCAGAATCCGCGGACTTTGGCGGATTCACTTTGGGTCTGACGCTCATTTACTATATATTGATTGGATACGCGGACATTTTAGTTCTGCCTCGTAGCCGAAAAGAGATCCATGGCCAGGAACGCAAGAAAGTCGGCCCCCATGCGCACCCTTACCGAAAAAGCCTACCAATGCATAAAGGAAGGAATTGTGCGGGGCGAAATTGAAGAAGGCGTGTTTCTCTCTGAAAAAGAAATCATGAGCCGCTATCGGATCGGACGCACGCCATTTCGCGAGGCCTGCAACCGCCTTCATCATGAACATCTTCTCGAAGTTGTACCCCACAGAGGCTATCTGGTTCCAGAGATGAGCTTGCAAGAGGTGCGCGACCTGTTTGAGCTTCGAGTGCTGGTAGAAGGCGCTGTGGCGGAGCTGGCGGCCACGAGGGCGAACGCCCGGGAGATCGATGAACTGGCACGTCTTGCGGATCAGAATTCACCCCCGGGTTTGTCCCGCAAGGGGGACAACGACCGCGCCGAGGTCAATACGAGTTTCCACTTGCAGTTAGCTAGCATGGCCCATAATCGCGAATTCATGCGACTCGAAAGCAGCGTGCTGGAGCGAACCAGGCGGCTGGCGTATAACGTGGCGCGCTCGATCGGCGTCCAAAGGCAGGAAATGAGTCTTCAGAACCTGCACCGGCCGGTTGTTGATGCCATCCGCCGAGGAGATAGGGCGGCGGCGCGGCAGGCGATTATCCACGACATCCAGCAGGCTCAGACTATTCTCGTTGGGTTGGGAGGCCGCGACCTCGGGGAAACGGATGGGGTGCCAAGACGCCTGAGTTCAAATGCAAAACCTGCCGAGCCGGTGTCGCGCAAACACCACAAATAGTTCTACGCGCCTTGGCATTCGCTCTCCTGGTCCGTGAAATTTCAAGCGTAACGGCGTGAAATTTGCGGCGGGGGGGGATTTCGACGCATGTTTACTAGTGTCCCGTCCCACATAACTATTGACAATGTAGGCTGGCCGTGATTCAATGGGGTCATGTTTCCTACTGCCGCCGCTCTTTCCGTTGATGGCGCCGCTAAAGCGCAACTGGAATC
>Ga0066694_10000853_pt1 | contig 10270 bp, 7 predicted proteins | sample GraSoiAngelo_143_FD_66670 | JGI IMG/M metagenome (GOLD analysis project Ga0066694, IMG submission 66670) | Grasslands soil microbial communities from the Angelo Coastal Reserve, California, USA - 14_1009_02_30cm | ecosystem: Environmental > Terrestrial > Soil > Grasslands | place: USA... | reverse complement strand
GCGGGAGATTCCGGTGACGGCATGCAGATCACCGGCAGCCAGTTCACCAATACCGCCGCGCTCTACGGCAATGATATTGCCACGTTTCCGGATTACCCGGCCGAAATTCGCGCCCCTGCCGGCACGATTCCCGGTGTGAGCGGTTTTCAGTTGCACTTCTCCTCCAATGAGGTCTACACCCCCGGCGATGCTATCGACGTGCTGATCGCCATGAATCCGGCGGCGCTAAAAGTGAATGTTGCCGACCTCAAAGCCAACGGAATCCTGATCGTCAACAGTGACAGTTTCAAAGAGGGCGACCTGCGCAAGGCGCAGATGACCTCGAATCCGCTGGAGGATCATTCCCTCGATAAGTTCCGGCTGTTTTCGGTGGAACTCGAACGGCTGACGCGGCGTTCGCTTGAGCATCTGGGACTCGATGCCAAGTCCATGGACCGCTGCAAGAACTTCTTCGCGCTGGGCATGTGCTACTGGCTTTATAACCGTTCGATGGACCCGACGGTCCGGTGGATTGAAGACAAGTTCAAGAACAAGCCGCTGCTCGTGGAAGCGAACAAGCTCGCTTTGAAGGGCGGCTATTCCTACTGCGAAGCGACGGAAGCGTTTCAAATCAGTTATGAAATCCCGCCGGCGCAGCTCACTCCCGGGCTTTACCGAAGCATGAGCGGCAATCAGGCGCTCGCGCTGGGTTTTGTTACCGCATCTCAGAAATCGGGGCTGAGGCTTTTTCAAGGCAGTTACCCGATTACCCCAGCTTCCGACATTCTGCACGAGCTCTCTCAGTACAAAGACTTTGGCGTGATGACCTTTCAGGCGGAAGACGAAATTGCCGCCATCACGTCGGCGATCGGAGCGGCATACGCCGGGGCGCTGGCCATCACCACAACGTCCGGCCCAGGTATGGCCCTGAAGACAGAAGCGTTAGGTCTTGCGGTCGCGGTCGAGATCCCGCTGGTCATTTGCGACATCCAGCGCGGCGGCCCCTCAACCGGCCTTCCGACCAAAACTGAGCAAGCGGACCTGTTGCAGGCGCTCTTCGGCCGCAACTCCGAGGCGCCCATTCCGGTGCTGGCTGCAGCAACACCAGCAGACTGCTTCTGGGTGGCCATTGAAGCCTGCCGCATCGCTGTCAAGTACATGGTGCCGGTAATTATTCTCTCGGACGGTTACCTTGCAAACGGTGCCGAGCCGTGGCGAATACCCGAGCTGAAAGATATCCCGGACTTCCCGGTGAAATTTGCGTCCGACCCAGTCAGCTTCCTGCCATACAAACGCGATCCGCACACTCTGGCGCGCCCGTGGGCTGTGCCGGGTACTCCCGGCCTCGAACATCGCATCGGCGGCCTTGAGAAACAGGACCCCACGGGAAATATCAATTACGAGCCGTTGAACCACGAGAATATGGTTCGTGTCCGCGCCGCCAAAGTCGCCGCGGTCGCGCAGGACATTCCCAATGTGCTTCCGGCGGGGGATCCGGAAGGCGAGCTGTTGATCGTCGCGTGGGGTTCAACTTGCGGCTCGATTACGGCCGCGTTGAAAGCACAGCGCGCCAAGGGACGCAGGATCGGCCACCTCCATCTGCGGCATCTCAATCCGCTCCCCTCTAATCTGGGCGAAGTACTCAAACGCTATAAGAAGGTGCTTGTCCCGGAATTGAACATGGGCCAGCTCTTGTGGGTGTTGCGCGCCAAGTTTCTCGTAGATGCAGTCGGCCTCAACAAGATCCAAGGCCGGCCCTTCAAGCAGGCCGAATTGGACCAAAAAATCGAAGAGATGTTGGGACTCTAGGAGATTCGATCATGGGAACAGCGACGCTGCCGCCGCCTCTTACCAAGAAAGACTTTCAAACCGACCAGGAAGTACGCTGGTGCCCCGGCTGCGGAGACTACGCGATTCTCTCCGCGGTGCAGTCCGTCTTTCCGGAGCTAGGCATCAAGCGCGAAAACTTCGTGGTCGTTTCCGGCATCGGCTGCTCCAGCCGCTTTCCCTATTACATGAACACCTTTGGCTTCCACACCATCCACGGCCGCGCCCCGGCCGTAGCCACCGGCATTAAGGCCATTCGCCCGGACTTGGAAGTTTGGGTAGCCACCGGCGACGGCGACGCACTATCCATCGGCGGGAATCATACGATTCACATGCTGCGGCGCAATGTCGGCATCAAGGTCCTGCTTTTCAACAATAAAATCTACGGTTTGACCAAGGGCCAGTATTCGCCGACTTCGGAGTACAACAAGAAGACGAAATCAACACCGTTCGGGTCATTAGACCGCCCCTTCAATCCGATCTCACTGGCAATTGGTTCGGAGGCGACTTTCGTGGCTCGCTCCGTCGACGTCTTCCAGGGGCACCTGAAGGAAACATTGAAGCATGCCGCAGCTCACCGGGGTTCCGCTTTTGTGGAGATTCTTCAAAACTGCAATATTTTCAACGATGGCGCGTGGTTCTCCCTCACTGAACGCGACGCACGCAGCGAGCACGTGATCCAGCTTGAGCACGGTAAGCCGCTCGTATTCGGCAAGAATCGCGATAAGGGCATCCGCCGGAAACCGGACGGCGACATCGAAGTCGTCCAATTCGGCAACGGCATTACGGAGAGCGATCTCGTCGTCCACGACGCGCACCACCCGCGTCCTTCTTACGCCTTCCTGCTTTCGCATATGGAGCACCGGCCCGGCTTCCCGACGCCCATTGGCGTTTTCCGTGCCTGGGATGATCTCCCGCGCTACGAAGACGTGATGAACCAGCAAATCAAGGACGTCATCGCCAAACGGGGCCCCGGCGACCTCGGCAAGCTTCTGCGCGCTGGGGACACGTGGGAAGTAAAGTGACCAGCGCTCCTTCGAAAACTTAGAACTCGACAGCAATGATCCCAAAGCGTCGCGCCCACCTCAGTCGCGGCGCTTCATTGTTTTGTAGTTATCCATACGGCGCCTGGGCTGTAAGTCGCCCTCCAACGCGTACACTCAGCCCGTCTCTCTTTCTACAAGCCCTTTGCTTTCAACCGAGTAAGTACTCCCGAGTACGACATCGTGCGACATCCTCTGTTCCGGAGCTGCTTGGCGTTCCTTGTCGCTTGAAGACCTCCTGGACACCTCGTAGCGTGAACTCAGCGGCGGCTTTCCTTTTTGCTTTGGAAACCGCAGCGAGAAGTGGAAGGAGAAGCACCCATGTTTTACGCGCGCCTGCACGTCACCTTTGTGGGAGTCATCGCGACGCTGGTGGACTCGGTCGTGGTGGCGGAATTTGCCGGCTACTGCCTTCACCGGCTTCTGCACAGTGACAAATTCCCGGCCCTCAGCCGCGGCCACCTGATCCATCATTTCCTGGTCTACGGGCCCACTCAGCCCATGCGCGCCGGCGAGTACCACGACGCGACCGATCATCGCTTCTCCCTCGACAATGTGGGGATCGAATGGCTCGCGCCGTCTGCGATTATTCTGCTGTTTTGCTGGGCAGCGATGGGGTTACTTAGTGTACTACCCGTGTACCAAGCACTCTCGCTGTGTACTTTGCTCGGCTGGCCCATCCTCATGTTCAGCTACCTGCACGACAGGATGCACACCGAGAACTTCTGGATGACGCGCGTTCCTCTGTTTAGGTCGTGGTTCCTGAAAGCCAGAAGGCTGCACGACATCCATCACCGGAGCGTCAACAGCAAAGGCTTCATGGACACGAACTTCGGCATCGGGTTCTACATTTTTGACCGCTGCTTCCGGACCCTGGCCAAGCGGCACCGCGCGTTCAACTGGCAAGGCTATCAGTCGGCCATCGAGCGCTATGGATTGGACGAATCGGAGCTCGTGTCATTGCGCGGCTGCAGCAAGGCACTGTTTCACAAGGAAATTGGAAGCAGGACAGTTTCGCAAAACACAAATCGCCAGATGTTCAATCAGATGAACACGCTACGCCAAGGCATGCCTCGCCAGAATGTTCACTAACGGGCGCCATTCTTTCAGTCATCCAGGCCCTCCTTAAGAATTCAATTGTGAAACCTCCAGGGATTTGCTACATCCAATAAAGGCTAGCCTTCGAACGCTCCATGGAAGACCTTTCAAAAATCGGCTCTTTTGCACTGTTGGGCGATGCGGACCCCGTCCCCCAGAGCTTGTTCCTTTCCCATCCGGATCAGGCCAATACCCTTGCTCTCCTTTATGAAGTCAGCCGCGAAGTCACCTCCATCCTCGACCGCGAAGAACTTCTCCGCCGCGTCGCGGAGCGCATCAAGAAAATCGTGAGGTACGACATCTTCAGCGTCATGCTCTGGAACGAACAGAGCGAGCATCTGGAAAGCGTTTTCACCATGCGCTGCGGTGATTCCCTTCCTGCGCGTATGCGCGTGCCTCTCCACAAAGGACTCACCGGAACGGCCGCAGGCGAGCGGCGCGTCCTGCGGATCAATGACGTCACGGAAGATCCGCGTTACCTCCACTGTGATAGCGGCGTTGTGGCGCGCTCGGAACTCGTGGTGCCTCTCTTGTTGTGCGACCGGCTCATTGGAGTCCTCGATCTCGAAAGCTCGGAGCCTCACGCCTTCACCCTGGAGCACGAGCGCATGCTGTCAACGCTAGGCTCTTACGTGGCAATCGCGCTGGAAAACGCCCGGCTCTACCAGGAGGCCCGGGAAAGCGAGCGCCGGCTCCGCAGCGAATTGGACACCGCGAGGGAGATCCAGCGGCAGCTCCTGCCCACCGGTGCGCGCGAAGTCCCTGGCCTCGATTTGGCGGCCGGGTATGTGCCCGCCCGGGAGTTGGGCGGAGACTTTTACGACTTCCTGCCTTACGGTGAGGGCCGCTTGGCTCTGGCTCTGGGCGATGTTTCAGGCAAAGGTACCGCCGCCGCCTTGTACGGCTCCCTGGCCATCGGCACCGTTCGCGAAATCGTTGTCGACCGCGCTTGTGAACCGGCATGCATGCTGGCTCTTCTGAATCAACGGCTCCACGCCGCGCGGCTGGATTCGCGGTTTATTGCCATGCTGTTCGCGATTTACGACGCATCCACGCGGCGGCTTACACTGTCGAACGCCGGTGGACCGTATCCGCTCCTCGTCCGCGATGGCCATGTGATTTCCATTCGCTTGGAAGGTGTGCCGCTCGGCCTGCTCCCCGGCACCCAATATGATGAATCCACGATCGATCTGCAGCCCGGCAACGTGATCCTCTTTGCTTCCGACGGCATCCTCGAATCAGCAAACGCCACGGATGAAGAGTTCGGCTTGCAGCGCTTGTCTGCTCTTCTCAGCGCGATTTCTCCGGAAGATTCCGCCCGCGCGATTGCGGATCGTATTCTCGAAGAAACCGACAACCACAGCGGCGTTGATTCCACGCCGCACGACGATCGCACTCTGGTCGTCCTTCGCGTAACCGACGAAACCGCTTCGGACTTCTCGAAACTGCCGATCATCTATTGATGCAAGCAAGAAATCTTGATGGAAGCAAAAAGAAACGCTGCGGAGGCCTTCCGCAGCGTAGGAAACCCAATCTGTTGAGTTAATTGCCAGTATTGATGGCCACGGCGTGCCCGGCATTGGCAAAATAATTCTGCTCGCGGAGCTTGCGGTAGATTCGCCCTGCAACAACGGCGGCTGTAGGGCCCTTCACTCTGCGCGTGTTACCGCGCAGCAGGACGGCGAGCGCGATTTTCGGGTGTGCGTCGTCGGCGTAAGTAAGGAACCAGCCGATTTTCGAAGGCGTCGTGTGATCGTCACAAGTGCCCGTTTTGCCCAGCGGCATCTCGTCCCCGCCCCGGTCAAAACTGGATTTGCCCGTGCCATAAAGGACTGCGGCCAGCAAGCCTTCGCGGATCTCCGGCAGAATCGGCCCGATGTTCAATTCGCGCTTCACGCGCGGGGTGAAATTCTCAACTTCTTCCTGGCTATGCGGATACTGCAAATAATAAAGAGTTCCGCCATTCGCGAACGCCGCGGAGAGCGCCGCGAGTTGCAGTGGGGTAACCTGAATTCCTTCGCCAAAGCTGGACATTCGCGCGACTCCGCCGTAAGCGGGCGGCGTGGTCGGAAACGACCCCGGATGCTCGTCAGGCAGGTTGTATCCGGCAAGTTCTCCCAGGCCGAGCAGGCGGCCGTATTTGGAAACCGTCTCAAATCCCATGCGCGACCCGAGTTGTTCGAAAAACACGTTGTTCGAGTGGGCCATCGCTTCCGTCAAGTTCATGTACTTGCGGCGCCCCACCTTCAGCATCGTGTCGCGGGTGATGACATTTTCCTCCAGGGCGGCGAGCGCAATGGTGGGCTTGATGGTCGAGCAAGGAATGTAGCCGTCGCCGAAAGCAATCTTTTGATTCACGACCGTCAGAATGCGGCCGGTGTTCGGATCAACGGCCACCACCGCTCCGTTGTAACGGCCAAGCGCGGAAACCGCGGCTTCGCGAACGATGGGGTCATCATAGGCGCCGTCGTCCGTGCTGGTGGAATCCGCGAACGTAGGGACGCCCCGATAACGCGCCACGTACTTGTGCGTGCGCCTCACGGCTGACCCCGCACCGGGCGCTGCTGGCAAGGGCATCGCAGTGAATGCCGCCATTAATATCGAAATAGTTGCTTTTCCGAACTGCTTCACCGTTCCCGCCTCTTCCGAATGACCGCGAACCGGTCAACTCGCCCCGTTCTGCCCCACGCTAAAATCACTGGGGTCAGAGTTTTACCTGACGCGGTCCATAGCGTCAACAAGCATTCACAAAAATGTTCGTTGCTGCTACCGGCTCGCTACTGCCGGTCGACACGCCGTTGAGACTCATTGCATCCCGCCCGCCATTCAAGGGCATCATTGATTTGATGCGACTTAACTTCGGCGCGACCAATAGTCTCAGCATCCAAGAGAAACACTTTCTCTCAGATTGAGACATATTTTAGAGTTTTGTGCCCTGCTCGCACAATAGTCTGCTAGCGCTAGTACGAGCTATGTGCTTTATTTTGAATAGCTGACCGTCGGGGCAGGAACCTGAACCTTCGTCCGGCCAGTATGGCTCTTCCACGCGGAAGCAGTTCTCCCAGTGGCCTCAAAAAAGCCGGCCTTCCACCTGTCGGCAGAAGGTCCGGCCTCAAATTATCGTACGTTTTCGTTTAGCGCGTCGGACGGGCTTTGGAAGCCTCTGCACCGGCAGTCGCCGCCGAAGTCTTCATCGGCGGTTTCTCCGGTGTTGCAGTCGCGGCGTGTCCATTCGGTCCAGGTGCAGCCGCGCTCGAATTGCCTGGCACCGGGATTTCGAGCTTCTTGCGCAGCGCGTTTTCCAGCTTGTCACGAATGTCCTTGTTTTCTTTCAGGAAGACGCGCGCATTTTCGCGGCCCTGGCCCATGCGTTCGCCGCCGAAGCTGATCCACGTGCCGCTCTTCTCGAGCACGCCCTTATCCACACCCAGGTCGATCAGGTCGCCCTCGCGCGAAATCCCTTCGCCGTAGACGATGTCGAATTCGGCTTCGCGGAACGGCGCGGCCACTTTATTCTTCACCACTTTTGCGCGGGTCCGCGAACCGACCACCTTGTCGCCTTCCTTAATGGCCTGAATGCGCCGGATGTCCACACGCATCGAGGCGTAAAACTTCAGCGCGCGGCCACCCGTAGTCGTCTCTGGGTTGCCGAACATCACTCCAATTTTCTCGCGAATCTGGTTGATAAAAATCAAGCACGTGCGCGACTTCGAGACAATGCCGGTCAGCTTGCGCAGCGCCTGCGACATCAACCGCGCTTGCAAACCCATTTGCGGATCGCCCATGTCGCCTTCGAGTTCGGCCTTGGGAACCAGCGCCGCCACGGAGTCCACGACAACAATATCCACGCCGCCCGAGCGAATGAGCGTTTCCGCGATCTCCAGCGCCTGCTCGCCGTTATCCGGCTGCGACACCAGCAGGTTGTCCACGTCCACGCCCAGCTTCCGCGCATAGACCGGATCGAGCGCATGCTCTGCGTCAATGAACGCCGCCTGCCCGCCCAGTTTCTGCGCCTCGGCGATAACGTGCAGCGTCATGGTGGTCTTGCCGCCGGATTCCGGGCCGTAAATCTCGATCACGCGCCCACGCGGGAAACCGCCCACGCCTAGCGCCGCGTCAATCGAGAGACATCCGCTGGGAATTACACTGACGGGCACCAGAACATCCCGGCTGCCCAGGCGCATGATCGCGCCCTTACCGTGGTCTTTTTCAATCTGCGATATCGCCGCTGCCAGCAATCTTTCTCTGTCGTCTGCCATTTCACACCTCGGTGGAGGAAAGTAGGAAACTTGGCCTGCGGGGCCGATGACTTGGGTTCTACGCCGGGAAAGCGCATCGCCTTTGTCCCTGGATATAACGAAGTGTGGAGCTTACCACTCGATTCATCTTTTCGCCATCCCTTTTAAAAGCAGCCCCGAACCGCCTTAAATGCCATGTTACCGTTGACAACCGTGCTCCGCGTCGTGGTCCCTGAGCCGCGCCTGCGCCGTCTGCTCGCGCTCATCCAACGCCATCCGTTCCCGGTGGGTCAGTTGCCTCAATCGCGAGAGGTTCCGGCCTCGCGTACGAGCCTCGGAGAACTCCTCTTCGAGTCTCTCACGTTCCAGACAGCTTAGAACACTGCTCGAAAAACCGCGCATGGTGCACCTGTTGAAAACTGCGAGGAGCAAAATAACACTAAGGCGAACAAAAAGCAAATACTAGTTTTGCCTTATGTTCGCCTTTACACCCAAAGCCGAGAGCTATCTAGAGACGACTCCCAATTCCACTCTTGCTTCTGTGCAACTGCCGACCCAGCCACAAGACTCCGTTCTAGCAACCTAATAATGTGCTCTCTCATAGAAGCATAAAGCCGAGCCGATGCGCGGGAGCAAGATGCCGAACAAAAACATCGCTGGCGGAACAATTAGGCCAACCCAGTAATCTCCCTGGATTGTGCATCTGCCACCCATCGCACACCTCAACGAGCTTGGAAAAAGAGGCGCGCTAAACAAGACCACGAGACAGAGCCAGATCCGAATGAAAATGCGAACTGCCTTCCACACTTCCCAATACGCTTCAACCAGAGTGCCTCGCCCATCAGCTATCATTTGCCCGAACAGGACCGGACCAAAACTGTTACGCCAGTAACGTCGTTTGTGCAAACGGAACTCGTTACCCGCGATGCGACCGAGGATTGGCTTCTTACCTTTGTAGCCGGAGAACGAGAACAAAGTTCGCTCATCAAGGTCAATCTGTCCCGCCAGTCTTGCGATACTAGTCGTAGGTGGATAATCACTGTGCAGCACGATATCTAATTTCTTTGCTATGGCCTCAATACAATCCCGAGGTCGGACCAGCCTTCAAGAATAACTATAGAAGCCGCGGCCGGATTTGCGGCCCAGCCAGCCAGCAGCAACATATTTCTTCAGCAAAGGGCAAGCTCGATACTTCGGGTCGCCCAGTCCTTCCTGGAGCACGTCCATAATGTCCACACAAACATCCAGCCCAATAAAATCCGCCAGCTGCAGCGGCCCCATCGGATGATTCATTCCCATCTTCATCACCGAGTCGACGGCTTCCGCCGTAGCCACGCCTTCCATGACGCAGTAAGCCGCCTCGTTGATCAGCGGCATCAGCACGCGATTCGAAACAAAACCCGGCGCATCGTTCACGGCGACCGGCTTCTTCTCCAGCTTCTCCGCCAGCTTCATGGTGGTCTCAAACGTGGCGTCGCTCGTCTGCAGCGCGCGAATCACTTCCACCAGCGCCATGACCGGCACCGGGTTCATGAAGTGCATCCCCACAAATCGGTCCGGCCGTTTCGTCAGCGCCGCCAGCGCGGTCATCGAAATCGACGAAGTGTTGCTGGCAATAATAACCTCCGGCCGTAAAATTCCGTCGACCTCCCCGAGCACCACCCGCTTGATCTCCAGTTTCTCTGGCACAGCCTCGACAACAAAATCAGCTGCCGCAATCGCAGTCATTTCCGTCACAGGCTGCAGCCGACCAAGCACGCTTCCCTTTTCCGCCTCCGCAATCTTCCCCTTCTTAATTTCTCGGTCCAGATTCTTCGCGATCGTCTCCATGCCACGGTCCAGAAATCGCTGCTCCACGTCTCGCAGAATCACCTTGTAGCCGGCCCGCGCAAACACGTGCGCAATGCCATTCCCCATCGTCCCCGCGCCCATCACGGCGATAGTCTTGATATCGGCAAGGTTCAAGAAGCCTCCGGAGAAAATGCCAGCGGCAACAGAATCACAGGACAACTAGGCACGTCAAGACGCAGCGGACTTTTCGTGCTCTTTGGAATTATTTTTCGCGGGAGCCGCCAAGGCCAGCCA
>Ga0066694_10000850_pt1 | contig 10295 bp, 9 predicted proteins | sample GraSoiAngelo_143_FD_66670 | JGI IMG/M metagenome (GOLD analysis project Ga0066694, IMG submission 66670) | Grasslands soil microbial communities from the Angelo Coastal Reserve, California, USA - 14_1009_02_30cm | ecosystem: Environmental > Terrestrial > Soil > Grasslands | place: USA... | reverse complement strand
GGCGAACTGCCGCCGCGGGTCGGCGCTGCGCCGGCGCACTTCGAGATACTGCTGCTCCGCGCCGGCCGGGTCGGCGAGGTGGCGCTCCAGCAGGTCCGCCAGCCTGAGCCGCGGGTCGCAGTCGTCGGGATCGACCCGGACGAGATCCCGGAAATACTCCGCTGCTTCGGCGTACCGCCCGCGCGCGATCAGCAGGTCCTGCTCGGGGTAGCTGCGCGGCGGCGGGATATCGCCCGCCGCGAGCAGCGTCTTCGCCAGAACCACTGACGTCCTGCTCACGCTGTGCGCGATCAGGCGCACACCGGCCACCGTGATCGGGAGGTTCACGACCAGCAACGCCACGAACACACCGGTCGAGATCAATCCATCGCGGAGCAGCTTGAACCACAGGGCGGAAAGCATGATGAAACACGCCGGCCCGAAATAGAGGGCGATACGCAGGACGATCAGGCCGTCATCTTCGTCCGTCACTTCACCTCTTGCCCCCACAGGTCCCGGTACACGATGGGGCCCTCGTTCAAAGCCTTGATGCCCGCTTCGATCTGGCTCTTGTCCCCTACCACCACGATGTCGAAGTGATCAGGGTCGATGTACTGTCGCGCGACGCGCTGCACGTCGGCAGCCGTCACCGCGTTGATCCGCGCGACGTAGTGATCGAAGTAGTCGAGCGGCAGGTCGTAGACGAGCAGCTCACGAAACTTGGACGCCGCGCCGGCCGTCGTTTCGAAGTCCCCCGGCAGGCCCAGCGTGATGTACGCCTTGGCCTTGGCGAGCTCGGCGTCGGGCACCGGTTCGTCGCGGATGCGTCGCAGCTCCTTCAGGAATTCGAGCAGCGAGCTGTCCGTTTTGGCGGTCACAACCGACGCGCTGGCGACGAAGGGGCCGGCCATCCGCCCGGCCGAGAACTGCGAGAACGCCCCGTAGGTGTAGCCGTGCGTCTCGCGCAGGTTCTGGTTGAGGCGCGACGTGAACGCGCCGCCCAAAATGGTGTTCAGCACCTGGAGCGCGAAATAGTCGGGGGTCGTGCGGGCGACGCCGACGTGCCCGATCCGGATGACCGACTGCGCCGCACCCGGCTTGTCGACCAGGTACACGGTGCGCGCCGCCGGCACGGGTGGCGTCGCTTCCGGCACGGCCGGCACGGGGCCCTGCTCCCACGCGCCCAACCGCGCGGCCAGAAGCCGCCGCACCTCCACCAGGGTCACGTCGCCCACGACGAGCAGACGGGCCGCGTTGGGCCGGTAGGCGGCCCGGTAGAACTCGGCCACCCGGTCGCGGGACAGCGCCGCCGTGGATGCCTCCGTGCCGTTCAGCGGACGCCCGTACGGGTGCGCCCGCCCGTACACGATCGCCGGGAACGCGATGCCGGCCATCGCCACCGGATTGTCGGCCAACTGCACGATCTGGGCGCGCCGCAGCTCGCGCTGCCGCGCGACCTCCGAGTCCGCGAACGTGGGCCGCAGCACGACGTCCGTCAGCAGATCGAGCGCCGGCTCGAGGCGCCGCCTCGGCACGTGCAGCGACACCGTCGCCGCGTCGTAGCTCGCCGAGGTGTTGAGCTGCGCGCCCAGGAACGCCGCCTCGTCCGCGATCTCGAGCGCCCCGCGCCGTCCCGCCCCCTGCTGCAGCATCGTCGTCGTGAAGGTGGCGAGACCGGGGAGGTCGGCCGGGTCGTGCGCCGCGCCCGCGTCGAGCACCACCTGCACGTCGACGACCGGCACCTTGTGCGTCTCCACGACCGCCAGCTGGAGCCCGTTCGGGAGCGTGGCCGTCTGCACCGCCGGGAGCTTGAGCGCAGGCGGAGGGGGCAGCTCGGGAGGCTTGGTACGATCGACGGCTTGGCCGGACAGTAGCACCGTCGGACTGACGGACAGCAACAACGCTCCGACCACCGTCAGCCACGCACTGGACGTCGTGCCGTCCGACGCTTTCATTGCTTCACCGCCAGCTCCGGCTTCCCCTGCGGCACGACGCTCAGCACAACCCGATGCGCGTCGACCAGGTAGCGCCGCACGGCGTCCTGCACGTCCGCGGCGGTCACCTTGCGATAGCGATCCAGATCCTTTTGGAAGTAGTCCGGCGTGCCGACGAAGTAGTTGTAGAAGTTCAACTGGTCGGCCTTGCCGCCGAACCCGCCAACGCGCTCCATGCGGGAGAGGAACTGGGCCTCGAAGGTGTTCCGCGCTCGCTCGACCTCACGGGGGGTCGGGCCGGCCTGCGCCAGCTTGCGTACTTCCTCGTCGATCACGCGCTCGAGCTCGTTGAGGTCGTGCCCCGGCCGCGCCGTGGCCCACAGCTCGAACTTCCCGTCGAGCCGCCCGCTGTCCTGGAATCCCACGACGTCCGTCGCAATCTGGAGCTCATACACGAGCCGCCGGTAGAGCCGCGACGACCGACCGCCCGCGAGTACGTTCGCCAGCACGTCGAGCGTGGCGTCGCCGGCCGCGAACGCCTTCATCGTGTGCCACACATCGTACACGCGCGGCACCTGGACGCGGTCCTCGAGACTGGCGTACACGTCCGCCCCGAGCCGCACCGGCGGCGGCGCGGGACGCGCCACCGCCGGTCCGCGGGGGACCTCGCCGAAGTAGCGCTCCACCAGCTCCCGCGCGGCGCGCGGCGTGATGTCTCCCGCGATCGCGAGCGACGCGTTGTTAGGGGTGTAATAGGTGCGAAAGAAACCGCGTACGTCTTCGAGCGTGGCGGCGGAAAGATCGGCCATCGAGCCGATCACCGGCCAATGGTACGGATGGTCGGCCGGATACAGCCGCTGCAGGATGTTCTCCTCTGCGAGCCCGTAGGGCCGGTTTTCGTAGCTCTGGCGCCGCTCGTTCTGCACCACGCCCCGCTGCAGGTCGACTTTGTCCGCGGTGATCTCGGGGAGGAGGAACCCCATGCGGTCCGAATCCAGCCACAGCATCAGCGGCAGGGCGTTGCTCGGCGCGTCCTCGTAGTAGTTGGTCCGGTCCTCGGTGGTCGAGCCGTTGTTGTCTCCGCCGGCGGCCTCGAGCAGCTTGTCGAACTCGCCCGTCGGCACGTGCTGCGAGCCCATGAACATGATGTGCTCGAACAGGTGGGCGAACCCGGTGCGGCCCGGCTTCTCATCCGCCGAGCCGACGTGATACCAGATGTTCACGGTCACGAGCGGCACGGAGTGGTCCTCGTGCAGCAGCACCTGCAGCCCATTGGGAAGCGTGAAACTGTGATAGGGAACGCGGAGCGACTGGGCGGATAGACGGATAGACGGGTAGACGGGGAACACACCCAGTAGGGCCGCCGACAAGATAGCGATCCTTGGCATCATGACTCTCGTGATCGCAGGATGCGCCTTCACGCTTCCCCTTCCCCCTTCCCCTTTCCCCGGCTGTCGACCGTCTTTACCCGGAAGTCGAACACGTCGGGGCGGCTGTAGTGCCCACTCACGTCCAGCGTCAGCGCCTCGCGCGTGATCTCCGAGAGATCGCAGTCGGCTACGACGATCGTCTCTTCGTCGTACACGGGGCCGGCGAGATAGCGCCCGTTGGGCGCGATGACGGCGCTCCCCCCGCGGATCAGGAACGCGTCCGGGTCCGCCGTGGCCCCGCGGGGCGGCAGCTCGGGCGGCATGTCCTTCCTCCGGAGGATGCTACCGACCGCGAGCACGAAGCAGCGCCCCTCGAAGGCGTAGCTGCGTGAGGCCACCTGGTGCATCTCCTGGACCCCCGGCCACCCCGCCACGTGGATTTCCTCACCCGAGTCGTGCAGCGCCTGGCGGGTGAGCGGCATCCAGTGCTCCCAGCAGATCAGGCTCCCCACCCGGGCGCCGTCCACAGGGACCGCCGCCAGCGCGGCGCCGTCGCCCTGCCCCCAGATCAGGCGCTCGTGGTAGGTGGGCATGAGCTTGCGGTGGCGACGCGCGAGCGACCCGTCCGGGCCGTAGGTGAGCTGCGTGTTGTAGAGGGTGCGCCCGGCGCGCTCGTGCACGCCGACCACCAGCGTCGCCCGGAGCTCACGCGCGAGCTTTCCCAGGCGGTCCGTCGCGGGTCCCGGCACGGACACGCTGTTTTCGACGAGCCGCTGGAACACCGCCTGTGCGCCGCGGTGCCCCCACAGCGCTGCCTCCGGCGACTCATCGAGCCACTCGGGGTAGCCCACGAGCCACGTCTCGCCGAACGCGATCAAGCGCGCTTGTTGCTCCGCGGCACGCCGGGCCCACTCTTCCAGGCGATCGAGGGACGCCGCCAGATCGAGAAACACCGGCGCCGCCTGGACGGCGGCGACGCGCACAACGCGGGAGGGGGCGCTCATACGGGAGATTTGCATCCGAAACAGCCACCCCGCAACTTGCGTACGGCGGCAGGACAAGGAGCGACGATGATCGCACTGGGACTGTTGATCGGCGCGGCCGCGTTGGGCGGCGGCTTCGTGACCACCCGAAACTTCGTAAGGCGCCGGCTCCGTTTCGTCGACGCCGTGCAGAAACCGGCCGCGCCGCTCCTGGCCGGGCTCGCGGCCACCGCAGTCGCGCTGCCAGTGGCGTTCCTGCCGGTGGTGACGGTCGGGACGGCGGTAGCGTTCGGGGTCGGGGTAGCGGGCGGGGTGGCGAGCGGTCGCCGGGCCCGGAGCTCGGGGACCTAGACGACCTTGAGCTGCTGCATCGCCGAGCCGGTCGCTTCCGGCCGTCCCGCCACGCTGCGCAACGCGTGCACCGCGTCCTGGGCGAAGGTCTTGCCAGCCCCCTTCTCCACCTCCTCGAGCGCGCTCCATTTGGGGAACGCGGCGCGGACCGGTGTCGCCATCTGCAGCGTCTCGAAGGCGTCCGCGACGGCGAGGATTTTCACCGTCACCGGAAGCGGCAGTGCCTCGATGTCCCAGTCCTCACCCACGATCTCGTAGTAATGCCCGTACTCGCCGATGATCTCCGCCGCGCCGCGCATCCAGCGCGCCACGGGGACGGAGGAGTCGGTCACCGAGCGCGACAGCAGCCGTAGCAGCCGCTGGTCCCGCGTGCCCACTTCGTGCAGCAGGGCCGCCACCCGCAGATTCTCGACGTCCTCTTCGGGAAGCTCGAGCTCCCGCCCGATCGCCACGGCCACGTCCGCCACGCGGTTCGAGTGCCCCTGCTGAGTGCGCTCGGTCGACTCGATGTGGTAGGTGAGGAGCTCCAGCGTCGCGAGGTACGCGTTCTTCACATCCCCGAGGCGCGCCTCCCGCTGCTCGGCGAGCGTGCCCACCACGTAGCCCGTGAGGATCAGGAACCCGGCCCACGGCACGAGCGCGAGCAGCGCATCGCCGTAGAACCCGGGGAGCATGTCGAGTCCCTGCACATACTGGTAGAACAGCACCAGGGCCACCACGAACAGTCCCGCCAGCACCGCGAAGCGGCGGCCGCCGTAGAAGCCGGCGAGGATCATCGGGAGATAGTAGAAGCTCAGGAACGCGAACTTCTGCTCGACGAAGGTGTGGATCGCCACCATCGCGAACACGAGGAGCAGGACGAAGATCCGCTCGAAATGGCGGAAGAAGAACAGCTTGGCGCGCTCCACCAACCGCTGTTGAGCCACGGGGGACCTCGCGTAATTGTCAGGGGGGCGCGGGACACAAGGTAGAAGCCCGGCTCCGCGGCGCAATAGCGCGGCGCACACCCTGGAGGGGCGGCCGTGTAGGTATCGACACGACGGCGGGTTAGCCGCTACTGCTTCAGCGCTCCGCGCACGTTGCTGGGCTTGAACTCGACGATCTCGGCGCGCGCGACGCCCGCCGTAATGTATGGGTCGTTGGCAACCACCGCTTCCAGGGCGGCGCGGTCGGGCGCCGTGGCGAGCAACACCCCGCCCGCCGCCGGGTCGCGCCGCGCCCAGGCGTGGAAGACGCCGCGTGCGGCGTGGGTCTCGAGGTGTCGCAGGTGGTCAGCCCGCACGGCGTCCACGGCGTCGAGCGGCTTGGTGTAGTGGAGCAGCACGACGAACAGCATTGCTTCCTCGTAGCCCGCGCACGTGCGCATGGGCAGCGTCGGGTAGCGCACGAACCGCGGGTCCGTGTCGGCACGGGTGCACCGAAAGAAGGTCGAGCCGCGCTGGTTGCCGGCCGCCCGCATCCAGCGGCAGGTGAAGCACAGGCCGACGGCGGCGACGACGTCAGCCATCAGCCTTCAGCCGTCAGCCTTCCGGCAGAACCGCAGATGCTGACGGCTGATCGTGCCTCACGTGTGCACGCGGATCGCCTCGTGAGTGAGCCGGTGTCGCAACAACGGATGCGTCTCCCACACGTACCACCCCATCGCCGTCACCGCCAGCACATTTGCGACGAGCACCGACCACGTTCCGAGCGTGCCGAGCACCCACTGCGCACCGAGCGCCAGGGCGGCGACCGCGACCGCCTCCAGCACGATCGCGGCCATGCCGGCGAGTAATACGAACGCCGGGGCGCGCTCGATCTGCTCGGCGACGGCGACGAACAGGGCGCCCGTGACCGCGAATGCCGCGACGTGCACGGCGGTGTAGGCCGCGACGAGGCCAAGGTTGGGCTGGATCGCCCCGACGTTGGACGCGCCGAACAGCAGCGCCGCGCCGAGGGCGGCCGGCGTGCGGAGCGGGTGGCCGCCGGCGACATCGAGCAGGAGGAACCACACGGCGACGACGCCGGCCCCGATCAACCCCGTCACGAGGCCCCGCGCAAGCAGGGGGTGCCCCTTGAGAGCGGCGAGCCCCAGCGCGCCCTCGTCCGGCTGGGCGCGGTGGAGATACCACATGAGGACCCACCCCGACAGCACATTCGCCGCGACGACATGCGGCCACGGGACCACGGCCACGCGCGGCGTGCCGCTGAGCAGCAGGCCCGCATAGAACACCAGCTCCTGCGCCACGAGACCGAACGGCACGCCGAGCAGCAGCCGTGGAGGCAACCGCAGTGCCCCGATTGCGGCGGCCATCGCGACGCCGAGCAGCGCGAACACCGCGAAGTGCACCACGGTGTAAGCCGCCACGATCCGGAACGTGGGTGCCATGATGTCCTGGCGTGCGAGCGCTCCCGCCAACACCGCCGGTGTGTGGAACGGTCGCCCCGCCAGCGAGTCGACCACGAGAAACCACAGGGCGACCGTCAGCCCCGCGAGCAGGCCGCCGACCGCGCCGTGTCCGATACGCTCGTTGATGGCTGGTCTCATCGTTCCCTCCGCAAGGACCACGCGTACTCAATATCACGCGGGGCCGCGCGCGCGCAACCGGCGCAGGCGCGGCCTATGGCGTTCCCTGCGGGATTTCCCATTTTGGTATCTCATGACCGGCGACGCCACCACGCCCGAGCTTCCACCCGGGCTGCTCGAGGACTATCTCGAAGGGATGCGCGGCCAGCTCGGCGCGCTCGCCCGCGTCGCCGATCACCTCGACGCAGACGGCGGCGACCAGGAGGCGTTGGAGCAGCTGCGCCGCGAGACCCACAAGATCCACGGCTCCGCCGGGTCCTTCGGCTTTTGGAACGCGTCGCGGCTCGCCGCCGGCATGGAGGTGACGGCAAAGGACTGGCTCTCGCGCCCGGGCGACACCGACGTGGAGCGGGGCGCGCTCACGCGCTGGTTCGTGGCGCGGCTCGCCGAGATCATGCGACTCGACGTGCCCGCCACGCCGCGCGCCGACCCGCTCAGCAGCCCGATGCTCCAGGCCGACCGGCTCACCGTGCCCGACGTGATCGTGGTAGAGGACGACCCGGCCCTCGCCGAGCTGCTCGAGTACGGGCTGCGCTCGCGCGCCTACCGATTCGCGAGCTACCGCAACGGGCGCGAAGCGCTCACCGACCTGCTGGCGCTCGAGACCGAAGGGGCGCACCCGCTGCTGCTGCTCGACGTGGACCTACCGGGGCTCGACGGCTACTCGATCTTCGAGGCACTCGGCCGGGAGCGGCCGGGCGTCTACCGGGTCGTGTTCACGACGGTGCACGGCGACGAGGGCGAGCAGCTGCGGGGTCTCGAGGCGGGCGCGCTCGATTACCTCGTGAAGCCGATCAGCCTGCGCGTCGCGCTCGAAAAGATCCGTCGCTGGGTAGGGAGGTGACCGGTCGCCAGTTCCTGACCGTCGTGGCGCTCGTGCAAGGCGTCCTCCTCGCGGCCCTCATCGTGCTGATCGTCCTCAACCGCTGGTTCCGGCTGCGGCGCCGCGCGCAGCTGCACCCCCGCGTCATCCAGCTCGACGACGCGATGCAGCGCTGGGCGCTCGGCACCGCGGACGTGGCCTCCGTGTTGCTCCGGCTGGCGCGCCTCCCCGTGCCACTGGCGGTCGACGCCCTCGTGACGTGGTCGGCGCGCGTGCCCGGCGACCGCTGGCGCAAGCTCGCCACGGCGCTGCGCTATCACTGGTGGGCGCGGCTGGTTCGGGCGAACAGCGACTCGGCCCGCTGGTGGCAGCGCCTCGAGACGGCCCGCTTCCTCGCCGTCGCAGCGACGCCCGAGGACACGCCGCGCGTGCTGAAGCTGCTGCGGGACCCGCACCCGGCGGTCCACATCGCTGCCGTCGCGACGCTCGAGCGGGTCGACAGCGCCGCCCTCGCCACCGTCGCCCTCGAGCGCCTGCCCCGACTCGCGGCGACGGTGAGCGCCTATTACGCCGGCATGCTGCGGCGCTCGCGCCCCGTGGTGGTGCAGCTGCTCCTCAAGATGCTGCGCCGCACTGATGACCCCGCGCTGCCACGGCTGGTCGAGTTCGCTGCCCGGCTCAATGAGCCAGCCCTCCGGGAGCGCCTCACCGCCCTCACCGGCCACTCGGATCCTGAGGTACGCGTTCAGGCGGCGCGCGCCATCGGGAGCTTTCCGCACGCCGACTCGATCGCGGCGCTCACGCGGCTCGCCGGCGATCCCACCTGGTCGGTGCGCGCCCAGGCCCTGCGGTCGCTCGGCATGATCGCCGATCCCGCCACGCTCCCGCTTGTCCGGGACGCCTTGCGCGATGCGGAGTGGTGGGTGCGGCTGCGCGCGGGCCTCGGGCTCACGCGCTTCGGCGCCCCGGGCCGGAAGCTGCTGCTCGAAGCGGAGACGGGTGGCGCGCCCGGTCCCCGCGAGATGGCCCGGCTCGTCCTCGGCCTGTCGACCCAGGCGCTGGCGGAGTACGCCGCGTGAGAGAGCTCATCCACGTCTCGGACCAAGGCATCCTGATCTACTTCCTGGCGCTCAACTCGTTCTACGCCGTCTTGATGATCCTCTCGATCCCCGAGATCTGGGAGCAGACCCGCCTTGCTGACGACGACGACTTCCAGCGCATCATGCAGAGCGACGCCCTCCCCCCGATCACCCTGCTGGTTCCCGCGTACAACGAGAGCGCCACCGTCGTCGCGAGCGTGACCGCGCTGCTCACGCTCGAATACCGCAACTTCGAGGTGATCGTGGTCAACGACGGCTCGCGGGACGACACCCTGGACCGCCTGCGCGAGGCGTTCGACTTGTACGAGGCGCCGCGCACCTACCCCGAGACCGTCCCGACGCGGCCGCTGCGCGCGCTGTACCGCTCGCGCGCCCGCACTCGGCTGCTGGTCGTAGACAAGGAAAACGGCGGCAAGGCCGACTCGCTCAACGCCGCCATCAACGCGAGCCGATTCCCCCTGGTGATCGCCGTGGACGCGGACACCCTGATCGAGCCGGACGCCATGCTCCGCCTCACGCGGCCGTTCCTCCTGGGGCGTCACATCGCCGCGGTCGGCGGCACCGTCCGGGTTGCGAACAGCTGCGCGGTGGCGCACGGCCGCGTGACGGACGCGCGCGTGCCGCGCCGCTTCCTTCCGGGCGTCCAGGTGGTCGAGTACCTGCGCGCTTTCCTGTTCGGGCGGCTCGGCTGGAATCGGCTGGGCGGGAACCTCATCATCTCCGGCGCGTTCGGCTTGTTCCGCAAGGATTACCTGCTCGCCATCGGCGGCTACCGCACCGAGAGCGTCGTCGAGGACATGGACGTCGTGGTGCGACTGCACCGGCACCTGCTGCGCCACCGCATCCCCTACGAGATGCCCTTCATCCCCGATCCCGTTGCGTGGACCGAAGTTCCCGAGTCGGGGAGGTTTCTCGCACGCCAGCGGGAGCGCTGGCACCGCGGGCTGCTCGCGGCGATGTGGCAGTACAAGGGGATGCTGTTCAACCCGCGCTATGGACGGGTCGGGCTGATCGGGGTGCCGTTCTACACCTTCGGCGAGGCCCTCGCGCCGCTGGTCGAAGTGCTGGGCTATGTCATCACCGTCGTCGGCTTCGCCCTCGGCATCGTGAACGTGCAATTCGCCCTGCTGTTCGTGCTCGTCGCGTGGGGCTACGGGATGCTGCTGTCGATCTGGGCGGTGGTGCTCGA
>Ga0066694_10000798_pt1 | contig 10531 bp, 9 predicted proteins | sample GraSoiAngelo_143_FD_66670 | JGI IMG/M metagenome (GOLD analysis project Ga0066694, IMG submission 66670) | Grasslands soil microbial communities from the Angelo Coastal Reserve, California, USA - 14_1009_02_30cm | ecosystem: Environmental > Terrestrial > Soil > Grasslands | place: USA... | reverse complement strand
GCAGCTGTACGAGTTCCTGTCACGCTACCAGCTGCCACGCGATCCCGGCGCCTCGTATGAGTACTCGAACCTCGGCATGGGACTCCTGGGGCACGCGCTCGCACTACGAGCGCGGATGAGTTACGAGCAGCTCGTCGCGCGCCGGCTTCTCACACCCCTCGGCATGCGCGAAACGGCGATCACGCTCACGCCGCCCTTGCGCGCGCGGTTGGCTCCGGGCCACGACGAAGCAGGCAACGTCGCGCCGAACTGGGACCTGCCGACCCTGGCCGGCGCTGGCGCGCTGCGCTCGACCGCAAGCGACATGCTCGCGTTTCTCGCGGCCAATGTCGATACGTCGGCGACGCCTATCGGACGGGCCCTGCGACAAACGCACGACCCACGTCAGGCGACCGACAACCCCAACCTGAAGGTGGGCCTAGCGTGGCACATCTTGTCCCGCCCCAGCGGGAATATCGTCTGGCACAACGGCGGCACCGGCGGCTACCGCACGTTCATCGGCTTCGATCCAGTGCGCCGGATCGGCGTCGTCGTGCTATCCAACTTCAATCGCAGCGTCGACGACCTGGGCTATCATCTGTTGGATGAGTCGTTCCCGCTCGAGCCCCCGCCCGAGCGGCACGCGGAAGTCGCGGTGGACTCGCTGGTTCTGGCCCGGTATGTCGGCGATTACGAGCTCGCGCCCACCTTCCACATCGTGATCACGCGCGAGGCTATGCACCTGTTCTTGCAGGCCACCGCGCAGCCACGGTTTCCGATCTTCGCGGAGTCGGATTCGACGTTTTTCCTGACCGTGGTGGACGCGCAGATCACGTTCCGGCCGGATGGGCTCGTGTTACATCAGAACGGCCAGCATATCCCGGGACGCAAGCTGCATTAGATGGGGAGCACGGCCAGCTGGAGCGTCGCCCCGTACTTCATCGTCGCTGACGTCGTCGCCACTGCCAACTACTACCGCGACAAGCTCGGCTTCACCTACAAGCGCTTCTGGAATGACCCGCCCTCGTTCTGTATGGTGCGACGCAGCGGCGTGATCATCATGCTCGCGCAGCTCGAACAGCCCGGTGGCATTCGCCCGAACCGAACGGTCGATCCCGAGGGCGGAGCCTGGGACGCGTATATCTGGATCGACGATGCGGATGCGCTGCACCAGGAGTTTAAATCGAAGGATGTGAAGATCGCGCGAGGTCCGATTGACCAGCCCTACGGCTGCCGGGACTTCGAAATCGATGACTGCAACGGGTATCGACTCTGCTTCGGGCACGACATCGAAGCGCGCTGAGCCTCTACATCGCGATCCTCACCAGGTGCGCGCCGGCGCCGAGGACGCCGGCAAGGCCAGCGCGGATCGAGTCTGGCGCGCCCACGAAGGAGAGCAGGACTTGGTGCTGTTCGCTCGTGAAGAAGAGCGGACCGCCGATGGGGGTTATCGTGGGCCCTTTGTCCTCCCGTACGACGCTCCCCCCCACTTTCGCAACCGGCACCTCGTTGACCGAAACGATCTCATCCCAAGACCTCAACGTGTTGAACCAGCCCGCGGAGCCCTTCAACTCGGCGCTCAGGGCAGCGTCGTGAAGCGAGAGATCCACGTCCTCATAGTAGGTGTCGACGCCCATCTCCGCCGCATGGTGCAGCACCGCATGCAGGTCCGCCGCGGCATCGTCGAGCTGCACGGTGGCGATCGGGTTGTGTAACCCGGAGCCCGGCTCCCCGGTCACCTGAAAGTCCAGGCGCTGCTGTCCATCCGTCACGAAGCCCGTCGCGGTCGCCACGCCCTGTGCGTCCGCCACGTTGTGACTGATGGTGTAGTCGACCAACGGCCCGCCGCCGCCGGGCCCCGTAACCACGCCGCGCACCGCCGTCGTACCCGGCGCGCTGGCGTCGAACAGATCGAGCTGCCCAATGGCCGTGGCCGGGCACGCGATCGACCCGTCCGGAGCACGCCGGTAGAGCACGACCCGGACGCCCGTGGCCGGGGCGCCGGAGTCGCCGCTCTCGGCGTAGCGCTGCGACGCGCAGGTGAACGCGAGCGTCTTCCCGAGCAACGAATCAGGAATGAGCGGCGCACCCGCCGCAGGTGCAGCCAATGGCCCCGCGAACCGAAATACCCCGAGTGAATGCACGAGCGGCGACGCGAGAACAGTGTTGACCACGGCGAGGCTCGTGCGGAGCTCGCTCAGGTCGCTGAGTGGGCCGGTGGCCTCGCCGCACCCCGCAGCGGTGAGCGCCAGCAATATCCAGGTGATCCGTCTCATGGGCTCCATCTTCATCTTCCTTTACCCCGCCAGCCTGGTTCGGCGTCACCGTCTTTCAACGTGTGAATTAGTTCGGCGGTGTTCCGTCAAGCACATCTCGAACCTTACGCGCCAGCACGTCAGGGCTGAAAGGCTTCTGGAGGAACGCCGCATCGAGTTCCAGCAGTCCATGCTGCCGGATTGCCTCGCCGGTATAGCCCGACACGAACAACACCTTGAGGTCGCGGCGCTGTGCAGTAAGCCGAACCGCGAGCTCACGCCCGTTCACCCCAGGCATCACCACATCGGTCAGCAGCAGATCAATGCGTTTCACGTACCGCTCCGCAAGATGGGTGGCTGCGCCGGCGTTCTCCGCAGCCAAGACGGTGTACCCGCGCGCCTCCAAGATCCGCGTTGTGAGCCCGCGCACCTCCGCTTGATCCTCCACGACCAATACCGTCTCCGATCCCACGGCAAGTGTAGCCGGAGTCTGCGAGACCGCCTTCTCCGGAGTACCCGCTACACGCGGTAAATAGATTTTGAAAGTCGTTCCCTGGCCTACCTCACTGTAGGCCCAGATATATCCGCTGCTCTGCTTCACGATGCTGTATACCGTGGCCAGACCGAGGCCGGTCCCCCTCCCCGGCTCCTTGGTGGTGAAGAACGGCTCAAACAGGCGGGCTTTCGTGGCGGCATCCATGCCGACCCCGGTGTCGTGAACCGCGAGCAGGACGTACGGGCCTGGCTGCGTCAGCGTGTGTGCTTCCGGTTGCCGTGGATCGAGATCGACATCCGCCGTTTCGATCGTCACGCGACCGCCGTTCGGCATGGCATCACGCGCATTGACGACGAGATTCACGATCGCCTGCTGCAATTGACCGGGGTCGGCCTGCACGGCTCCAACTTCGGAAGCGAGTTGCGTGTGCAACTCGATATCCTCACCGATGAGCCTGCCCAGCATCCGTTGCAGATCTCCGACAACGGCGTTGAGGTCGAGGATTTGCGGCTCGAGCACCTGTTGCCGACTGAAGACGAGGAGTTGCCGAGTCAGCCCGGCGGCTCGTTTGGCGGCTTTTTCGATTTCCTGAACGTCGAGGCGCGTGCGGGCATCCATGCCGCCATCCTCGAGCAGGAGCCCGCTGGTACCGAGAATCGCGGTCAGCAGGTTATTGAAGTCGTGCGCGATCCCGCCAGCCAATCGCCCCACCGCTTCCATTTTTTGCGCCTGGCGGTATTGGACTTCGAGACGACGCATCTCTGTCAGATCGGCCGCGATCAGCAGCGTGCCGGTCACGCGCCCGCCGGCATCTTGCAGCGGGGCAGCGGCGAGACTGACGGTCACCGGCGTTCCGTCCTTCTTGCTGGCGGTGGTCTCGATCCCACGCAGTGTTTCGCCTCGGAAGACTCGCTCCCGCACGCCCTGCTGGTGCGCCGCACCCTGCGTGATCATGGCGAGCGGACCACCGATGACGTCGTCCGCCTTCCACCCGTACAGCGTCTCGGCCGCGGGATTCCAGCTGCGCACGTTTCCGCCGGCGTCGACAGTGTAAATCGCCAACGGCGAGCTGTTGATCACAGCCTGCAGATGGCCGTGTGCTTCTCGGAGCGCGCCTTCCGCCTTCAGCCGCCGCGCGACTGCCGGACTCATGAACAGGCCGGTAATCGCCAAAACGCCAACGTAGATCAGCAGGGCGACGTCGGTGCTCGGGATGCTGAGCATCACGAAGGGGCCACCGCCGCGGACGGTGTGCGCGACGGCCAGGAGCGCCACAGTAAGAGTCAGCAGCGTAGCACCCCGCGGGCCAAATCGAAGCGCGGCCCCAATCACGAAAGGAAACAGGAGGTACGGGTACTGTGCCGGCTGGAGAAACGACGGCGACACCAGATTGCCGAAAACGACTGCTGCCGCAAGCACGGCGCCGCCCACAAGCGCGAGGAGCTTGAGAGTAGCACGACGGTCCATCCGCGCCATGGACGGGCCGAGCCAGGTGAGCAACACCGGAGTGGCCACCAAGGCGCCGAGATAATCGCCCGCCCACCACAGGCCAAACGCTGAAACGACGCCACTACTCGATATCACGTGGGCGAGCCACAGGGTCGTGACTCCCGTTGCGGCGCTCGCGAGCGTTCCGAGCGGGGCCGCGACCCCGACCAGAGTCCGGACGCTGCTCAGTTCATCGAACCGCACCTGAGGGCCGTCGCGACGCAAGAGCAGATACGCGGCCGTCGCTGCCTCGGTGGCGTTTCCGCACGCGATGCCGAATGCCGCAAGGGTGGGAATGCTCGTCGTCGCATTCGCGAGGAAAGCTCCCGCCAAAACAGCAGGCCAATAGCGGAGGCCAAAAAGCACCAAGGCGGCAATCGCGAGTCCCGTCGGCGGCCAGACGGGCGAGATGGAGGGACCGATCGTCGCGTAGCGCAAGCCGAGCTTCGCGACGACGAAGTAGGCTGCTGTGAGGAGGACCGCGCGGAACAACCACGGGATTGCGCCGAGTCGTACCGGAGGAGGCCGCATGCCGGACTACAAGATATAGAGGCGCCGGTCGGAATCGAACCACGAATCGAGGTTTTGTAGAGACCCGCGCCCCTTGGAGCGTCACGATTTTCGGCGCTTGCATCCGAAAGCGCAGAAGTCAACCGGCTGCGCGACCTGTGCACGCACCGGCCGACCCTCGTGACATGCCGGCCAGTAGGACACGGTGCGGATCCACCGCAAGGCCTGCTGATCGAGCACCGGGTCGACGCCCTCGGCGATCTTCACCGAGCCTAGGTCTGGCACCCCAGTTGGAGAAACGACGAGGCTCAGAACTACTCGTCCTTCTACGCCGCGATCCCGCTCCATCGGAGGATACCAAGGTTCCGAAGCGGTTCGAATCTTGGCGCGCTCCGTCACCTGGCTCGTGTCGTATACAGTAGAATCGGTGCTCGCGAGTCCGGGGCACGACGTCGCGGGATTCCTGATGGCTGGGGGCTGGTGCCCTCCGAAGGCAAACGCCACCGCAATACCGAAGGTCGTCGTCGCATTGCTCGCAAGGGGTCGCGACACCTCCGGCCTGATGCTCAGTTCTTCGCCGAACACCAACCCCAAGCCGACGCGAACACGGACCCACCGCGAAGTCGAGACCACTCTGGTCGCATTGCTGAGCGTCGCCGTTGCGGTCTCCAGCCTGAGTGAACCCGTGGGCACGGCGACCACCGATGCACCGGGACGCGTGGCTCTGATTCCTGCAGCCACACCGACCGAGATATCGTGCTCTCTATAATCGACGCCCGTGCCGTTGATATCCTCCGGCCCGTGCAAGAACAGAACGTCGACCGTCGGGCATAACTCGGCAGTGCGGCGCGGGTTTAGAGAGAGTTGGTAGCCGACACTGGCGCCTTTGGTCCGAGATGAGCCGTTGAAGGCGTCGACATCGACCCCGCCGAGCTCTATCCCTGCAAACGGACCGGCACCGCCGATTGCCCCGCCGAGGGCATACGCTCTTACTCCTTCACTTGCTTCGGTGCCTGCGGAGAGTTGCAACGGCCTCGTACGGAAGGATTCGAACCCACGGCAGGTTTGCGCGACGGCCTGACCGGTGCCGATCAGACAAACTAAGAGTGCGATGCCAGAGGCGCGGGACACAGGTTGGCTCGGTTAACAAAGAGGCGCCGGTCGGAATCGAACCGACGAATCGAGGTTTTGCAGACCTCTGCCTTACCACTTGGCTACGGCGCCGGGCGTCAAAAACTCACCAAAAGGGACTGCTCCATCAAGTCCGCAGCGCGAGCCAGCACCCGCTGCTCCTCCTCTGATAGCTGCATAACACCTTGCATGAGTCGCTCCACCCGCCGCGCGCGGCCCCTTTGCAGCAGCCGCTTCCCCGCCGCCGTCGCCGCGACGAGCTGTACCCGGCCATCCGCAGGATCATTGACGCGTCGCACCAGGCCCCGACGCTCCAACCCGTCAACCAGTCGCGTGATGGTGGGGCGGCGCACCTGCTCCGCCTCCGCGAGCGCGCTCATGGTGATCGGACCACGGAATACGATGACCGATAATGCCGACGCCCGCGGGCCTGACAGGCCCAGCGCCCTGTCCTCCACCCGCAGGCGCCGCAGCAGATGGATGGCCGCCGAGTGCAGGCGGTCGGCGATCGCCCGCACGGGGGCTTGACGGGAAGCGCTCTCCATAATTACTTAGCTAAAGCTAACTACTTCCCTCAGGAGGGGCAATGGCCGCCGCCGCACTGTCGGAAATCGCGCAGGTCACCAATGTCGTCCACGACATCGATCGCGCCGTCAAATTCCACCGCGACGTACTCGGCCTGCCGCTGTTGTTCCAGGCGCCGCCGTCGCTCGCGTTCTTCCAATGCGGCTCGGTGCGGCTGATGCTGTCGCCGCCGGAGAATCCCGAGCAGGACCATCCCGGGTCTTTCCTCTATTTCCGCGTGCAGGACATCGAAAGCGTGCATCGCACGCTGGCGGGCAAGGGCGTGAAATTCGTCGACGCGCCGCACCGCGTCCACGAAGCGGCCGACTACGACTTATGGATGGCGTTCTTTCACGACCCCGACTTGAACCCCATGGCGCTCATGGAGGAGAAGCCAAAGCCCCCCCGGAAGGCTTCCTGAACGACGACGCCACCGCCACGCTGGCGACCAGGATGTTCGCGCCAATGATTGGCAGTGAGTGGATCAACAGGCCGTACAGCGCCCACAGCCCTGCGGCGACGCCCTGCACTCGGCGTAAAGACTTCGGTCCTCGTGTGAAGTACGAAACCATGAAGACGGCCGTCGCCAACCAGCCGATCCAGTCGACGTTCGTCATCATACCTGCCGGCCCTTCAGCAGCTCGAGGACGTCGAGATGTCCCTTCATGGCCGCGAGACCGGCCGCTTTCGTACGATCCGCCCCCCGCGCGAGCAGGAGCCGAACCGTCTCGGTCTGGCCGAAGAACGCGGCGAGCTCGAGCGGCGAGAATCCGTCGCTCGACTTCGCTACGAGGAGCGCGGGATCGCGATCCAGCCACTGCGTGACCCGCGAGATGTCGCCGACCGACGCCGCGTCGAAAATGTCGAGCTCGGGTCGGGCCGCGAGCAGCACCGCGACCGCTTCGTTTTTGTGATGGTACTGGGCGATCAAGACCGGGGAGTGACCCCGCGCGTTGCGGACGTTCGCGAGGCTGGGATCGGCGGTGAGTAGCGCCTGCAGCCTGCCGGTATCGCCGGCCCGCACCACGTCAAAGATTTCCTGCGACGGCTCGTCCCCCATGTCGCGCTCCCCCCCCTCCCCGCCCGCCCCGGTTAGAACGAAAAGCCTTTTCGCAACGTGATCGCCCAGCGCTTCCCTTTGACTCCTTGGCCAAACCGGTACCCGAAGGCTAACTCGCCCGCTCGCCCGCGCACCGCCCGCGTTGGCCCAAACCGGAGCGAGAGGCCGGCATCGCCGCCCTGTCGAGCGGGCTCAGCGTCGTACCACGCCCCGCCGTAGTCTAGAAACGGCGCCAGCCCGAGCGCCATCAGGCCAACAATGTCGTCGGCCACGAGGATGCGGTCCTCGAGCACGAACCACGTCGTGCGCGTACCCGTGAACTCATGGATGCCGAACAGCCGCGGCCCCTTCTGCACCACCCACGGATCGAACTCCGCGCCCGGTTTGGGATGTGTCACCACGCCGGCCTCAGCGTGCACGATCCAGGTGTGACGGGGGATGTTCTGGCTGACGACGGTCACCTCCGCCAGCGTCCGCGTCGTGTCCAATCCATTGGCCGCGACGCGTACAACTGCAAAGCCGCGCTTCCAGACGGCCGACGTCTGGCCGCTGAATTCGTAGCCCACCCCGGACTGCAACACGATGCCGGCCCGGAGCGTGGGCGAGAGGTCGACGTCTTCACGGCGCGCGTAGGAGTTGAAGTGCTCGAGCACGCGGAACCGCACCGCGCCGAGCTCCACACCAGCCCGCGCGGTCGTGAACACCGAGTATGGCACCCGCGAGGTGCCCGTGGCGCCGAAATCCTCGCGCCGCCATTCCCATCCTCCCCAGATCCGCATGTACTTGTGCGTCGTCGCCGCTGCCGCGATCCCGGCCATGAGCCCGACGCGAAACAGGCGATGGCTCGTGCTGTCGAGCAGCACGTCGTCGCGGAAGCGCAGCACCCGCTCGTGGGCGAATTCGCCGTAGGTCTCGACCGAATGCGGCGCCGCCGTTTCGTGGAACGGCAGTCCGAACTGCCATTCGCCGCGGTGGCCGTCGGAGAGGTCGCTGTAGCGTGCCTTGAGCAGCGTCCGGCGGCCGAAGAAATGCGGGTTGATGAATTCGAAATCGAGGCGGCTGCGGTCGGGATTGCGGCCATAGATGAGCGCCAGCTCTGTCGCCGTGCCGAGAAAATTGCGCTCGATAAAACCCACGTCCCAGGTGTTGTCGCCGCCCACGCTGGTGAAGCTCGCCTGCGGTTGCGTGCTCCAGCCGTCCGCGGTCACGGCCCGGAGGGCGAGCTTGCCGTCCCACTGGCGCACCGTATCGACGCGCACCTGACGAAACACGCCGAGGTTCCGCAGCGCCCGTTCACTTTCCTCGACGCGCGCGAGATCGAAGGGATCGCCGCGATTGAGCAACAGGCGCCTGCGGATGACCGACTGCCGCGTGCGCATGTGCAGCTTGTTCGCCAGGCGGGCGACCCAGTCGGGCGCCGCGTCCTCGCGGTCGAAGATGTTGCGGTTCTCAATGATGATCGAGTCGATCGTCTGGGGATCGGACGGGCGGACCGCCGGACTGACGGACTGCAATACCAAGAGCACGCTCAGCAGCATCAGGGACGCACTCCATGGATGCGCTGGCGCAGGCGATACCGCTCATGCCGGCGGGAATCATCCCAGGCGGTGAAATACAGGCTCGCGTCGATCCGCCCGGCGAGCTGCCGCGATCCTCGCGTCTGGATCACGTAGGTCCCACGCACCGAGTCGGGGCGGAGCGGCCGGCACAGACACGTGACCGTGGCATACGCGGGTATGGAATCGCCAAGGGAATACCGATGATTGGCGGACAAACGACGCACGTCGCCAAGATCGAGCGCGACGGTCAGCGAATACTCATCCCCCACCGCTTCACTGGGATCGAAATCGAATCGCGCGAGCACGACGTCGTGCCGCTCCGTGATGCTCGTGTCAACGCGCAGCCGGATGAGGGTGTAGTGCGGGTCCGTGTCGACGACGATGCGGCCATGCTGATCCCACTCCCCGGCGTGCTGTTCGCCTTGTGTATCGCCCGGCTGCGGAAGGATATCGCACGCGCTCCCCGAGACCCCTGCGCCAATGATCAGTACACACTCAAGTACCGCTCGAGCTCCCACTCACTGACCTTTCCAATGTATTCCTGCCACTCGCCCCACTTGGCTTCGACGAACCGCTCATAAATGTGCGGGCCGAGGGCATCGCGAATGACGTCATCCTTCTCGAGCATGTCGAGCGCCTCGTGCAGATCCCGCGGCAGCTCGTCGATGCGGTATTTGCGCCGTTCGCGAAAGCTCATCTCAAAGATGTTCTTATTCACGGGGTCCGGCGGCGTGAGCTTTTTCTGGACGCCGTCGATACCGGCTGCAAGCTGCACCGCCAGCGCGAGATACGGGTTCGCCGAGGGATCGGGCATCCGCAGCTCGCAGCGTGTGCCGGTGCCGCGACGATCGGGAATGCGCACGAGCGGCGAGCGGTTGCGCATCGACCACGCGACGTTTACCGGCGCCTCATACCCCGGCACCAGCCGTTTGTAGCTGTTCACGAGCGGATTCGTCACGGCGCAGAATCCCCGCGCGTGTGTCAGCAGTCCCGCAATGTAGGACAGCGCCACATCCGACAGCTCCCACTGCGCTTTCGGATCGTGGAACGCGTTGCTGCCCTTGCGGAACAGCGACTGGTGTGTGTGCATGCCCGAGCCGTTCTGTCCGAAGATCGGCTTGGGCATGAACGTGGCGAGGAAGCCATGCCGATACGCCACGTTTCGCACGATGAAGCGAAACGTGGCGAGGTTGTCGGCGGTTGCGAGCGCCTCGGCGTACCGAAAGTCGATCTCGTGCTGCCCCGGCGCCACTTCATGATGGCCCGCTTCGACCTCGAACCCCATGGCGACGAGCTCTTTCACGATCAGCCGGCGAATCTCTTCGGCACGATCGACCGGCGTCTGGTCGAAGTAGCCGCCGTGATCGTGCGTGATCGTCGTGGGCTCGCCGTCCGCATCCAGCTGAAAGATGAAGAATTCGGCCTCGACGCCGGCCATCATCTCGTAGCCCAGCGCCTTGGCCTTGGCGATCTGGCGCTGCAGCGCCTG
>Ga0066694_10000785_pt1 | contig 10579 bp, 10 predicted proteins | sample GraSoiAngelo_143_FD_66670 | JGI IMG/M metagenome (GOLD analysis project Ga0066694, IMG submission 66670) | Grasslands soil microbial communities from the Angelo Coastal Reserve, California, USA - 14_1009_02_30cm | ecosystem: Environmental > Terrestrial > Soil > Grasslands | place: USA... | reverse complement strand
TGAATCCGAAGAACTTTGTCATCATTTCGATACCTGCAGAACAGTCTCTTCAGGCGTTGGAGACGGGGCATGTGGACGCGTTTGCGTTGAGTCCACCGTTCTTGGTCCAAGCGCAGAGCAAAGGTTTCAAGACTCTCTTGGATATCGGCGCATTGATTGAAATGCCCGTGGGTGGCATGACCGTCATGGTCCAGAAGCTGCGGACGGCGCCCGATGAGGTCAAGAGAGTGATCATGGCCTTACAGCAAACGAAACAGGCGTTCCTGAAGAACGAGGAAGAAGCGATCGCTTTTTTTGCCGGCTCGCAAAACATGGATCGTCAGACCGCTTCAAAGAGCTACGAATTGCTGAAGAAATCGTTTTCCGCGAACGGAGTCCCTACGCGTACCGGGATGGAAAACATCGTGAAGTCGATACAGACAGCAGGCCGGTTTGCAGGGCGGAATATTGCGTTCGAAGAAATCGCCGACGCAGCTCTGGCAGCGGAGGTGGCGAGAGAGTTGGGATATCGGGTTGAGTAGCCTGACAACAATCCTTTATTCCGCCGGGACCAGATGTTTTAATTAACGTTATTCAAAGCGGAAGGAATAAATATGCTTTATTTGTATCACGGTACGACTTCAGTTTGCGCCATTAAAGCGCGACTCGCGCTACATGAGAAAGGACTCGAGTGGGACGGCGAGATTTTAGATCTTCATCGCTGCGACCAGCATCGTCCCGAGTATCTTAAGCTCAATCACGACGGCGTCGTGCCGACCTTGGTGCATGACGGTCGCGTCATTATCGAATCGACCCTCATCATCGAGTACCTTGACGAGGTCTTCCCCGAACCGCCGCTGATGCCCTCCGATCCATATCAGAGAGCGCAGGCGCGGCTCTGGATGAAAAAGATCGACGATTACTTACACGGAGCCTGTTCCACGGTGACTTTCGCCATCGCTTTTCGTCAGGGGCTGCTGAAAAAGACATCGGAGGAGCTTGAGGCGCGCTTCAAGAGCATACCTGACCCAGGGTATCGCGAAAGGCAACGGCTTTCCGTCATGCATGGGATCGCAGCGCCGCACGTGGAGCAGGCGGTAAAAAACTACGACAAATATATCGACGAGATGGAAACCGCGCTGAGTCAATCGTCTTATCTTGTCGGTGATGAATACTCATTGGCCGATCTCGCAGCTACCTCGTATGTGAATCGCGCTGAGATGATTGCAATGGATGGGCTTTGGATAAACCACCGTCCGCACGTCGTCGACTGGCTAAGGCGCATCCGCGAACGGCCCAGCTACGACCGGGCGATCACGGATTACTTCACCGGTGCTGACAAAGAGCGGTTCGATATTCCCCGCGACGAAACCGCGCGGAAAGTTCGGGAGATATTGCGGATCAATTGATTCGCCGGATGAGTTTCATGAACCTGAGGTCATGGAAATTCTCTTATCCGATGACGCGTCTCCTCCACGATTACAACAACCCCTTTCGCCAAGGCGTCTGTACAGTCGGAGATTACATTCGGGAGACGCTGCAGTACGTGGTCAGTTCGAGTATTGCGAAGCCGAAAAAGAATCACTCCGGTCTTGCGTCCTTTGGAGAGCGCGACGATCTCCCCAAAATCCAGATCAAACGTGAGAATCACACGCGACTCCTCGATCGCCTTCTCAAAGATATCGCCATTCGGCAGCCTTTGTAGATCTTGATCGCGCAGGTGAGTAGCATCGTGTCCGTGGGAGTTTAACCAGCGTACGACGCGGACATCGATACACATGTCTGCCAGAAATCGCACTGGCGCTCCCTAACGGAGGTGGATTTCTTCTTGGGTTAACCAGGCCGCATACTCAACCGCCTGTTTAATATCTTCTTTTTCCAAATCGGGGTATCCTTGAATAATTTCATCAAACGTAGCACCGTGAGCAATTTGACCGACAATAACGGAGACCGGAATTCGCATGCCACGGATACAAGCCCGTCCCCCCATGATTTGAGGATCAAAGGTGATTCGGTCAAACATGTTCAACCCCTCCTAACGTGCCTTGGAATCGACAATAGCTTCACGTCAATAACCGGGTCTCTTTAGAGCCCCAGGATACAACGCGGAGAGTGCATTCGCCAACCGAAGAAGATCGAGACTCCGATCCGACAGCCTTAAAAAGTCCTTTCTCACTGAAAGTTGTGGCAGTGGCCGGGCATTTTAACTCTCTAACCTAATTTCTCTGAGGCTTTACGCGACTCAGGGAGGTCAAACATCAGGGTTATTATAAGCTAACGGGTCCGGTTGTATTCGTAATCTTCGCGCTCGGGTCTTCCCCCCGTGCGGAGCTCGGGCGGCAGCGGAGGACGAGTGCTGTTCAATTGTGCGTGCACGTCCAAAGCTGCCTTGTCGGTCCAGCGTTCCAGCAGCGCCAGTGTGTCGGGGTTCACGACACTTTGGAAGACCTCGAACTGTTCGCAGCCGTGCTCTTTCATTATCTCTAAACAACGAGTCTTATACGCCTGCGCCAGCTCGGAGCCCTTTCCCGGCGCGGCGGTGATCGTTAAAACGAGTCTGATTGCCATATCGTCTCCTTTGTGTGCCGGGTTAAGCGGCGAGATATTGCGAATAAAAGCGTCTTACGGGCGCTAGATTTAGAACGCACTTGGCTGAAGGTAAATGTCCCCGCTCTGCCCGCTGGCAATCCGCAGAATCTTTTGACGCTCAGGATTAATGACGACGGCGGCTTCAGAAGCGCCACCACCACAAAAAATGCCGTTCGAAGTAGCGCCGACAACGTGCTCACCGAAAGCAACGAAAAGCTCGACCTTTTCCGATGGTGCGAGATCTGCAACCGGCATAGCATCTACGAAAACCCGAACGGTGCAAGCCGACCCCATGAAACCACTGTCGCGCTTGATGATGAGGCTGCCGGTGTAGGGTGCTTGAGATAACCACTGGGGCGCCAGGATACGGGAGGCCGGCACTGTGGACGCCTGATGAATGGTCACTGGCTGTGTGGCACAAGCCGTGAGGGATAGGGCTAGTAATACGGTGAAGAAACGCATAATGCCTCCTGTTAAAATTCAACTATTGAGTCAAGTGCCATGATTCAGAATTAACGATTTAATCTGTCCGAACGGAGAAGCATTCCTAATTCGCCCTGTCCGGCCGCTCGTTGGTTTCCGCCGCCTTGGCGAGGCGAATGTCGATCAGTGCCATTTGTCCGCCGGCGATTGCTTTGAGGCCGCGCTGGAGCGCCGCGCGGACTTCGCCCGGCTCTTCGACTTTTTCGCCGTAGCCATCGAACGCTCGCGCGACCGTCGCGTAGTCTGGACTCGGGTTGATCGAGATGCCGACAAAATCTTGGTTGCGCACGGCGAATCCGTCTGGGAAGAAACGCGGCACGCCGGATTTTTGCGAGTGATATCCGTAGTTGTTGAATAACACGATCATGATCGGCAACTGGTGTTCCTGGCAAACTCCCAGCGCCGCCAATCCTGGATCATAATTGAATGCGCCGTCGCCGATCAGGCAGAGGACAGGCTGCTTTGGATAGGCTGCCTTGACTCCAAGAGCGGTGCCCGTGCCGGTACCGAGGCCGCCGATGCAGCCGGCAAAAAAGGTGCCCGGCTTGAGCATATCGAGATAGCGGTGAATCGAAAGTCTGTGGGTGATGGTTTCTTCTACGACGAGCGCGTCGGGCGGAAGCACCTGGGCCAACTCATAGGTGATCCAACGAGTATCGATAGGTTTCTGGTCCTTCCGAATCAGTGCCTCTTCTTTCCACGCGGCCTTCCGTTTTTCGTGACGGCTGCGCCACGTTTCCGCGCGCCGCGTCGCATCGGTATTTCCCTTGGACACTCGCTTCTTTACGCATTCAAGAAGATGCTTGAAGGAGCTTTCGATCTCGCCGGTGAGAATTTGATTGACCGGATATCCCCAATAGGGAAGATCCGAGCGCAAAGGATCTTCCGATAAGACCGCGACTTTGGTTCCTTGGCCTAGCTTTTTTGACGCGGGATGCCATGGCGTGATGACGCCGAGAAGTAGAATAAAGTCCGCCTCTTGCAAGAACTCTTGAGGCTCGAAGCCACCGTGAAGCGGATGATTGCGCGGAAAGTTAACGTAGCCGGAAGCTCGGCTTTCGATGACGCCAGCGCCGAGCAGCTCCGCCAGCTCCACAAGTTTTTCCACGACCGCGGTGCTGCGGCCCGCCTCTTCGGTAATGATGACCGGGTTTTTCGCATTTGCGAGTGTTGCCGCCAGTTCCTCGATCGCAGCCGGATCGGCCATGGGCGCGGGAACGGGGACATTTTCGGCCGACGCGTTCTTGGTCATTTTGTCGAAGAGATATTCCATCGGGATGGAGACAAAGACCGGTCCCTTAGGAGAACCCACAGCCAATTGGCAGGCGCGTTGGATGGTCGAAGGCAATAAAGATTTCGCATTGACGCCATAGCTCCATTTCACGCAGCGGTCGACTAGCCGCGCCGGCCCGCCGATATCGGCCAAGGCACCGAGCCACTGCGCGCCCGCGTCCGGGCCCGGCTCTTCGCCGAAGCCCAACGATTCTCCGGTGAACACCACCATGGGAACCTGTTCGTGCAGCGCGCCGCGCAGCGCCATGGTCGCATGCAACGCGCCGACGGTCGTGTGGATCATGACAGCAGGAAGTTTCCCCGTCGACTTGGCGTATCCGCTTGCCATGCCGACGGCGATCTCTTCGTGCCGAGAGGTTATATAAAGCGGAACGCCCTCGCTCTGTGCCTTCGCCTTGGCAAAAGCTTCCCACACCGGCGACCACTCCGATCCCGGAGAAGCAAAAATTCGGTCAACTCCCATGTGCGCAAGCACGCGCAAAAGCGTATCGGCTCCGCTAAGGCCTTCCGTCTCTATCATGTTTCTCTCCTTTGTCGATTAGAAAGTTCCAGCCGTTCAAACAGTTCAAAGCGTTCAAATCGTCAATATCCAGAGTCTCAATATTCTGGTAATATTCTGCTTGCCTACCCTGTACCAGAGAAACGCGAACCGCTTCAACACAGGCTGCTTTCTATCGTCTGAGTGACGGGACGAATATGCCGGCCAACTTCTTAATCGAATTTGCGCTACAGGATACTACTACCTTTTTATCTCATTGAACCTTGTATCCGAGCTCCCTCGCTACCTCCGTGGCTATTCGACTATCCGCGATCTCTTCGAACGGCACGTTGCTACTGGGAACGCGGCCCTGTAAAACCAGTGCCTTTAAAATATTCTCGATACCGGCGCGGGTCGGTCTCCCGTCGCCTGCTAACACGTCTCGCAGTGTGTCGTAAGTTTTCAGCGCGGCTTCGCGGTCCGTCTTTCCGACTTTCATGATGAGACCGATGGTCTCCTCTTTCGATTTAAGCATCCTCTGTTTTGCCTGCTGTACCGACTTGATCACGGCTTTGACTTCTTCAGGCCGGCTTTTAATCGTCTTGACCAGAGTCGTAAGCCCGCCAACGGGCATCTCGATCATCGAGGCGACATTCAAGATCTCTTTGAATCCCTTGCCCATCGCGTAGAAAAGCTGGGGCGGCTGCAGCATAGCGGCGCTCAAGTACCCGGATTCCAAAGCCTGAACCATGTCGGAAACGCCTGTAAAAGGGGAGATCGCAAAGGCCTTGGAGTCCTGTCCAGCTTTTTCCAGGGCCAGAAGCAGCGCCACATGTCCGGTGGCGCCCAGTCCGCCCGTTATTCCGATGGGCTTCTGCCGCAGATCACTCAGAGTCTTCATCTGGGGTTGCGCCATCAATGACCAGAGGACCTTGTCGGAAGAGAACCAAACCGCGCGCGCGGGAATTCCTCTCAAGGTGGCGCTGACCGTAGCGGGGCCGACGCCACCCAGGTACTCAACCTGCTCGGCGGATAAAGCGGGGATGGATATCGTAAAGGTCATGACGACGAGTTGCGTGCGCAAGCCATTTTGCGAGAAGAGCTTCCACTCCTGAGCGGCGAGGAATGGAAGAGCGATTAAGCTTGGACCCGCGTACGCGATGTTAATTTTGCGTTCCTGAGAGAAGGCCGGCTTGATAGACGAAGTTGATAGTAGAGCGGCTATGCAGATGCAGAACCGAGACAAGAATAGTAGACCACGTAATTTCCTGGGCGGCTTTTTTATCAGACCGGATTTCTTGCCGTCCATTTAATCACTCCGGTGTTCGTCTGTTACACTTCGTGGTTGCAGGGTACCCGCTCCTTTCATTTCTCTCCCCACAGTCGCTTGAGAAACCCGCTGTCCTTTAGATCAGCAGTGAAACGCGTGTCATAGAAATCTTCCGCCTTGGCCGAAGCGGCCTGAGGGACGGTCTTCCCGATGAGTCCAAGAATGAGCTCAATCCCCTTCAGCTCGACCTGCAGGGTTCTATCCATAGCCTTCGCTTCAGACTGAATTGCATAATTGACCAGTTCTCGGTCCTCGACTTTGGTGTATTTGGAGACAACCTGGGCCGTGCCTTCCGGGTTCGTTAAAAAGTAGTGCATCGCTTCCGCATAAGCGCGCATGAATTTCGTAAGCTCCTGCTGTTTGCGCTCAACTGTATTGCGAGCGGAAGCGAGAACCGTCACTGCAAAGGGAATCTTCAGTGCCGTGATATCCAGAATCACCTTGAAGCCCAGCCGCAGAGCAAACAGATCGTGCGGCGCGCCTGCGACAAGGGCGTCAATGGAGCCCGCCTTCAGAGCCGGGATGCCCTGGCCGATATTGCCGAGCTGAACGTATTGAAGATCTTTCAGAGGATCGATCTGGAAACGGGAGAGGGAAGCTTGCGCGAACATATCTGGATTCGAACCGATCCGATCAATGCCCAACCGTTTTCCCTTCAGATCTTGGACGTTCGCGATCTCCTTCTTGCCTACAATATTCCCCGTCATCCGAGTCTTGCTTTGTCCGATGATCACCAGATCTTTGGACCCTCCCACTATTGCCCGTATGGGGGCAAATCCGCCGATGATCCCCACATCCGTTTCTCCCGCGAGCAGGGAAGTGGTGCCTGTGGGGCCGGACGCGATAAAGACGAGTTTCACATCAAGTCCCTGCTTCTTGAAGAAACCCGCCTCCTTCGCAATCCACATGGGCGACATTGAAGCCACCGGCGCAGTGTAGAATGCCGTGAGTGTCTGCGATTGGCCCCACCCTTCTCTGACTGAGCCGACGGACACGACAAAGACAATCACAAAAATCGCGAGCGCTTTACGAAGAGTTATCATTTTCAACCCCTCCTAAATGAAGTCGCTGTTCGATCTTCCAACGTCTAGCGCAGGCCCGAATCAAGCGGAGCGGATTATAGCACGCGAATCGATCGCGACAACGGAAATATTGACAGGTAGATTTTCCGGTGATACGCGTGCGGCAACTTGGCAATCGCTTGGCAGGCGCCTACACGTCGATGGGAGAAAAAGGAATGAAGAACTTTTCGTCTCCGATAAGAAAGATTCTTTTCACAGGAGCCTGTCTTTTCGGCTTGCTGACCACCATCCCAAGTCATGCCGCAGAAGGACTCCAAAAGCTCCGAGTTGCCTACGCGGCGATCACTGCGGCATTCTCGATCCCTTGGGTTGCGAAAGAGGCAGGGATATTTCAGCGCCATGGGCTGGACGTTGAGCTCGTCTATATCGCGAGCGGGTCGCGGGCGGTTCAGACGTTGATTGGCGGAGGTGTAGATGTCGCGGCATTCGGAGGCCCGGCCGCCATCGACGCCAAACTCGCTGGAGCGGACACCGTATACGTCTCTATCCCGGTCAATAAAGTCATTGTCTTCACCGTGGTTGCCCCCCAAATCCAGCGGGTGGAGGATTTGCGCGGAAAGAGTATCGGAGCTACCCGCATCGGAACCGTCACAGACTTCTTCACGCGGTACTTCTTGCGCCAGAATGGGCTTGTGCCGGACCGCGACGTCATGATCCGGCAGACCGGCGGCCTGCCGGAAACGCTCGCGGCGCTCAAGGCCGGACAAATCCACGCGGGCACCTTCGGCTTTCCAGCCGTGCTCCATGCCCGCGCCGCGGGCTTTCGCGTTTTGGTGGACTACTCTAAGCAAGGATTCCGTTACCCGCTCTCCGCCGTTGCGGTGACGCAGAGCATGCTCCGCAGCCAAGAATCAGCGATTCGCCGTTTCCTTGAGGCTTCCATTGAAGGGATTCATCGTTTTCGCACCGACCCTGTCTTTGCGATGAATGTCATCGGAAAATATACGCAGACTCCTGATCGGACGATTTTGGAGGAGACACAAAGAGTCTATGCCTCAGCCTTCGAGCGGGTTCCCTATCCGGACCCGGAAGATTTAAAACTCGCGATAAGTCAGGTGGCGGAAGGTAATCCCCGCGCCCGCGGCGCGGAGCCGCGAGATTTCATCGAGCCGCGCTTGATTCGCGAGATCGAGGCGAGTGGATTCGTCAAAAAGCTCTACGGCGAGCAGGTGAAGTGAATCGAAGTGGAGCGTTGGGTTTTAAATGCATCACTCCATTACTCCAACACTCCAGGTACTCCCGTTTTTATTATTGTTCTGACCCAATTATCTCGTGCGTATGAACATCGTCGGTGCCGGCCCAGCCGGCCTGTTGTTTTCATTGCTGATCAAGCGCCGCTTCCCAGCGTGGCGCGTCCAAGTCTTCGAGCAAAATCCGTCGGACGCCACATTCGGCTTCGGGGTGGTGTTCTCCCAAGGGGCGCTCGCATTTCTCGAACGTGATGTTCCGGATTTGCATAAACAGCTTGCGGTCCGTTTAGAGTCGTGGCCGATGCAGCGTATCGTCCATCGGGATGAGCAGATAGACATCGACGGCAACGGATTTTCGGCCATCGGACGGCTCGATCTCAATCAGTTTCTGCAGGAACTCTGTCTCGGCGCCGGCGTGGGTGCTGAGTACGAACGCGCCATCGCCTCACTTGACGATCTGTCAAGCTGTGATCTGATCGTCGGCGCCGACGGAGCGAACTCGTTCGTGCGCCGTGCGCTGGAATCGGAGTTCGAGCCGCGGGTCGAGTGGCTCACCAACCGCTTCGCTTGGTATGGCACGCCGCAACTCTTTGAGTGCCTGACCCTAACCTTCCGCGCCAACGAGCATGGCTCCTTCGTCGCGCACCACTATCGCCACGGCCCGAGCATGAGCACCTTCGTCGTAGAGTGTGACGAGGCGACGTGGCGTCGCGCCGGTCTCGACCGGATGTCTGACGAGGAGAGCCGCGCTTACTGCGAGGGTGTTTTTGCTTCGGATTTAAATGGCCATTCGCTGGTCTCCAACAAGTCTATCTGGCGCCAATTTCCGCTGCTCGCTAACGGACGCTGGTCGGTGGGCAACGTAATTCTTATCGGCGATGCGCTGCGCACCATGCACTTTTCGATCGGCTCGGGCACACGGCTCGCTTTCGAAGACGCCATCGCTCTCGACCGTGCATTCGGCGAAGCCGGCGAGGATGTGCCGCGCATGCTCGCGGCGTTCGAACGCGAGCGCCGGCCTATTGTCGAGAAGCTGCACGCCGCCGCAAATGCCAGCTCTTACTGGTACGAGCGCTTGCCCGAAAAAATGGCCCTTGAACCTTGGAAGCTCGCCTATGACTACATGACGCGCAGCGGGCGCATGACCGACGAGCGACTGCGCGAGCTGTCGCCGAAATTCATGGCGCGAGTGGAAGCGGAGCGGAATAAGGCTGAGTAGCTTCTGCCGGGCTGGCGCGCTTATACAGCGCCCGAATACGGCCGAGTTTTTCAGGTGTCCTCATCGCCGTCAAAGGTGGCCTGGTTGCAAACCACATACTCAATGTCAATGCGAGAGTCCGAACGAGCTGATATCACCGCCGGAGAAGAAAGTACCAATGACGTTGCCGCCTGTGATCGGCAGATCGAGATGCGAGGGGTGAGACTCGTCGTGATGGATGGTGATGCGCGCGGGGCGCGGCCGGCGCAAATGATTGCGCGCCAGCGCCTGTAAAGAATTCACCGGCGGCTCGTCGTCGGCGCCCTTGATGCGGATCGCGATGCGCTCTCCTGCCTGGAACAGTCGCCCCGTCGGCACGAGCGGAATTTTCACCTCGTAAATTTTGCTCGGTTCCAAAGGCTCGCGCTTTTCATGAGCCAGCACCGGTTCCCAGGGCTCGCTATCGTCGCGCAGACGGCGCTGCGAGGCGCGCAGCCAACCACGCGTCAGCTCGTGCTCCTTTCCTTGCCGATCGATGAGCAGCAAAGTTGCGAATAGTAAAACATCAGTGTCGGTGGTCGAGAGGTACAACGTGAGAACGCTCGGGCCGAGTACCTCGGTGTTCTCGACCAGCGGCGGCGTTACGTAGGTCACAGAGCCGTGTTCGAAAGGTGATTCATCGAACGAATCGACGCCCTCTCCTGGCCAGAGTTCGTGTTCGCTGAGTATTTCATCCTTGTGCAGGTAAAACGTCGTCCAGTGCGCCTCGAGCGGCGGCCAATCGTTGAGAATTTTCCATTCGCCGGTGGGCGGAATGAAGCAACGGATCGGCGGCTCGTCCATGACGCCGGTGTCGATGCCTTTGAGCCAGTAATCGAACCACCGCAGCGATTCATCTTGATACTGATACAGCGGGCGATCGAGATAAATTCCCGGACCGATGACCATCTTCTTCGG
>Ga0066694_10000741_pt1 | contig 10810 bp, 10 predicted proteins | sample GraSoiAngelo_143_FD_66670 | JGI IMG/M metagenome (GOLD analysis project Ga0066694, IMG submission 66670) | Grasslands soil microbial communities from the Angelo Coastal Reserve, California, USA - 14_1009_02_30cm | ecosystem: Environmental > Terrestrial > Soil > Grasslands | place: USA... | reverse complement strand
CAGACCATCGACCAGGCCCTCGCCGACCCTGCCGTCCGCCACCTGGACCCTTTTCTGGAGATGGAGCACCCACGCGCCGGCAAGGTGAAGGCGCTGCGCCACCCCGTGCGCTACGGCGCGGGCGAACCGGAGCTGCGCCGCCTACCGCCGGAGGTCGGCGAGCAGAGCGACGAGATCCTGCGCGAGCTCGGCTTCTCCGACGATGAGGTCGCCAGGATGGCGCCGGCATGAAGGCCCGCGTCGATCATGTAGGCGTCGTGGTCGCGTCGCTCGAGCGGACGGGCCAGTTCGTACGCGACGTGCTCGGGCTGGAGCTGACGCTCGAGCCTCCGCCCCTCCCCGGCGGAGTGAATACCGCGTTCTACGGCGAGGGCGCGCGCGTCGAGCTGATCCAGATCGCGGATGCGCAAGCGCGTGAGCGCAGGCTCGGCGACGCCGAGGCGCGCGTGGAGCACATCGCCCTCGAGGTCGAAGATGTGCTCGCGCTCATCGAGCAGCTGAAGGCCAAGGGCGTGCGTTTCACCACTGACGAGCCCGTGCAGGTACGCGAAAACCTGGTGGTCTGGACGGTGCCTGACACGTCGGCCGGCGTGATGTGGCAGCTCTTCAGTCGAGCGCGGCCATGATCTCGTTCGCCAGCCGTGCCGTGCGGCGCTCGTGCACCGGCCACCACGACTGCCACGCGCGGTTCGTCAGCAACACCACCGCCAGCCCTTCCTCGGGGTCCGCCCAGGCGATCGAGCCGCTCGCGCCGTAGTGCCCGAACGCCGTGGTGTGACTCCGGTCGCCCATGTAGTCGCTCGGCTCGCCGCCCCTGACCTCCCAGCCCAATCCCCAGGGCACGCGCGCGCGTGGCGGGCGCGTCGGATCCCACGTCACGTCGCGCTGGGTCGGCGCCACTGAGGCCGGCGCGTCTGGCGGCGCGGCGTTCTGGGTGATCATCGCCTTCCGCGCCGCGGCCGAGAGCGCCTCCGACTCCTTGCCCGGCAAGAACGCCGAGACGAACGTGAGCACGTCGCGAGCGCGGACGTAGAGCCCGCCCCATGGAAATCCCAGCGAGCGGAAGTATTTCGAGTTGCCGATCTCCCAGTCCAGCCCTTCCTGCCCTGTCGACTCGACCCACGCGATGCGCAGCTGCTGGTCCTCGTCCGGCAGGAACACCGCGTCGTTGACGCCCAGGTCGCGCAGCAGGTCGAGCGCGAACCTCCAGTAAGCATCCATCGGCCGCCCTTTACCGCCGCCGGCGCTGCGACCGACGCACTCGGCGATCAGACCCAGGCCGACCGAGCTGTACAGGTGCCACCTCCCGGGCTGGAAGTGAACGTCCTCGTCCATGAACGAGGCGATGAAGTCGTCGACCGGCGCGTGCCGTTTGCGCATGGCGAGGTTGTCGCGGCTGAATCCGGCGAGGCCTGACGTGTGCGTGAGCAGGTGACGCGGCGTGACGTCGCGCCGCCAGGGTCGCTTGTCGCCGTCGCGCGCGAACTCGGGCAGCACGCCGCTGAGCGGGGCGTCGAGGCTGAGCAGGCCGCGATCGACGCATGCCATGAACGTGGCCGCGGTGACCGGCTTGGTGATGGAGGCGATGCTCCACAGCGTGTTCGCGGAGGCCGGAACCTTGCGGCTCATGTCGGCGACGCCCCAGTAGCGCTCGACCAGCACCTCGTCGCCGCGCGAAACCAGCAGCGCGGCGCCGGGTATCACGCCCTCGTCGACCCAGCCCGCGACCAGGCTCACGGCCGAGTCGAGGCTGCCGCTCACAGCGCCCCAGCCTAAACGAAACCGGGTGGCACATCTTCTACGGGCCGGAGCTGCGCGGAGCACAAAAAAAGTGGAGCGGCGCAGGGGTGGGCGCCGCTCCACACCGAGGGGTGAGAGAGCTCTAAAAGACGGTCTGCTTGTTCGGCTTGCTGGGGCTGCTGACGGCCGGCGCGCTGCCCCTGTCGTTGTCCTGGTTCAGGACGGTGCCCGGGGCCGCGTGCGTTGCGCCGTTCCTGTAGTTGTCCTGGTTCAGGACGGTGCCGGGGGCCGCGTGCGTCTTGACGATCTGCGGAGCCGAGGAGAGCGCGCCGCTGGCGACGAATGCGCCGCCAAGACCGAGGACCGCCGCCGCCATGAGCGCCGCCAGGATGATCCACAGCTGCCTGTAGCTCTTCGATCCCTGAAACGTCCGTCTGGCTTCCATTTCTTACCTCGCGTTATTTATTTGGCCAATGCCTGACGCGAGCGTATGGACACAAGGCGATCGCTCCTATGTCACGCGACACACGTGACGCGTGACGTCCGACACAGTTCGCTCAGCCGACGCGATAAGCCGGCACCGGATGCGCGAAGCCCTTCAGCTCGAGCATCTCGAGCGGGGCGTCGACACGATCGCGGAGCCGCTTCCACGCTTCCTCGCTGAGCACGATCTGGTTGGGTCCCGCCTGCGCCTGCAGCCGCGACGCCAGGTTGGTCGTCTCGCCGAGCACGCTCAGGTTCGCGTTTTTGCTCAGCCGGCCGACGATCGCCGGGCCGGTTGCGATGCCGATCCCCAGCGCGATGCCCATATAGCGCGCGCGGTCACGCATTGCGACTGCGGCGCGGAGCGCGTGGCTGGCGTGATCGACGGACTGGCCGCTGACGTTGAAGGTCGCCATCACTGCATCGCCGGCGAACTTGTCGACTGTTCCGTGATGGCGCGCCACCTCACGAGCGGCTGACCGCTGCAGCGAGGCGATCTTGTCCGCCATCACGGCCGGCGCCGTGGAGCGACTCATCTCGGTGTAGCCGCGGACGTCGGCGAACAGCACGGTGACGAAGCGCTCACCGGTGGCCGTCGGCTCTGCAGCGTGGGCAGGCGGCTGCGGGACGTGCAGAGGAATGTCCAGCTCCCTCGCCAACTCCTCAGCCTGGCTCTGCTGCCCCCTGTGCTCGCGCTCCTGCGCACTGCTGATGACCTGCTCCAGGATCAAGGCTGCGGCTTCGCGGGTGCCTGATCGCGCCGCCGCCTCGGCGAGCGCCAGCAGCGCACGATTGGCGAAGAACCAGGCACCCACGCGGCTCGCCAGCTCGACAAACGGCGGCGCGGCCGCCAACACCGTCTCGTAGTCCTGTCTTGCGCGAGCAACGTCTATCCGGACAGCAGCGAAGAAGCCCGTCTCTGGCGCATCGCTAAGTTGGGCCTCGACGCGGTCAACAGCACCCAGGTCGACCAGCGCCTGCAGCGCAAGCGCGCGTTCGAACGCCCATGGCCAGCCGGTCACCAGGTTGTCGACGGGCTGCGCCGCTAGCGCCGCTTCCGCACTGGCGCCGCCGGCCACGGCCAGCGTCAGCTCCGCTCCCCAGCGCGAGAGCTGGTCCTGCCTGTCCACCGCGAGGCGGGCAGCCGGCAGCGCTCGCCGTGCATCGTCGACTCGTCCCAGGGCGGTATAGGCGTGCACGAGAGTGCAGTTCGTCCACAGCACTCCGACTGTCCACTCGCGATTGGCCGACATCTGCCTGGCGGTCTCGGCGATCTCGGCTGCGCGCGCGGGCACGCCCTGCCCGATCGCCAGCATCGCCTGGCTGTTCAAGGTCGCGAAATGGTTCGGGTCGACCGCCCGCATTCGTTCGACCCGCGCGGGCGCCTCGTCCCACCGCTCCAGGGGCAGGAACAGAAGCGTGTTGTTCATGGCCGCCAAGGCAAACCAGCTCCAACCGCGCGAGACCGCACCTTCGGCTGAGCGGTCGAGCCATTCGATGGCCTCGTCGACGAACCCCTCGCATGCCAGGCCGAGGCCGAAAAGGTCTTGCGCACGGACGAGCGCCATACCCGCGCCCGTGGCTTCTGCGGCCGCCAGCGCCTTCTTCGCCCAGGCAGCGCACGAGGGGCCGTCGATCTGCACGATGCGGAAGAACGCAAGGTGGTTGTAGGCATCCGCGAGCTCCGGGCTCGGACCCAACGGCTCGAGAACTGCGATTGCCCTGTGCAACTGAGCTTCTGCGGGACCGTGCCGCATGCGCGGGTAGTACGAGTCGGCAAGGGAGACACGCACCCGCGCCGCCTCGACCTCGCGGCCTGCAGCGTCGAACAGCGTGACCGCCTCTTCCAGGCACCGCTCCGCCGCACCCGCCGCACCGGGCCGGTTGGCATACAGAAGGCAGGTGCCCAGGCGCTGGAGCGCGGAGGCACGACGCAACGGATCGTGTATGTGCGGCAGGGCTCTTTCGTAGAGATCAGCCGCGTCGGTCATCGACCACGTTTCCTCGGCCTCGCCTGCGGCCTGTAAGCACACCGGCACAGCCTCATCCGTGCGACCCGCGGCGATGAGGTGGCGCGCGATGTCAACCGCGCCGGACCCAGGCTGATTTGACAACGCGTCGGCGGCTCGGCTGTGGTACTCCTGCCGCTCCGTCGAGACCAGGTCTTCGTAAACCGCGTCCCTGGTGAGCGAGTGACGGAAGTGATAGGTGCCGCCGGCGTGTGCTTCCTCACGCAAGAGCTGGTGCTGGACGCAAGCCCGCAGGGCCTCCCGGATCGCGCGCAGGTCTTGGCCCGCGACGGCGATGAGGGTCGCGTCGGTGAAACGGTCGCCGAGAACCGCGGCCGCGCGCAGCATGCCAACCTGGTCCGGGCTGAGCCGGTCAAGGCGCAAGAGGATCGTGTCGCGCACCGTGCGGGGCAGCCGGAGCTCGCTCAGCTCTTTGCGTTCCCAGCCACGCTCTGTACGAAAGATGTCGCCTGCCTCCAGCGCCTCTTTGATCAGCTCCTCGATTACGAACGGGTTGCCCTCGCTGCGCTCGTGAAGCAACTTGCCGACTTCAGGGCTGCCCGGCTCGTCGAGGATGGCCTCGACCACTGAAGCGACCTCTTGCACATCAAGGGACTTCAGCTCCATGACCTGGGCCAGGGCGTTGCGCCGCCAGGCCTGCAGATCGTGGAGCAGCGGGTGGCTTCGGCCGAGCTCCTCGGCTCGGTATGTCACCAGCACCAACATGCGTGTGCCCTGCACGCGGCGTGCCAGGTAGTCGATCAGCTCCCGGGTCGACGCATCGGCTCCATGCAGATCCTCGATCACGAGCAGTAGGCCCGATTTCGCGGCCACCAATTCGAGCAGTTGGAGGATGCCTTCGAAAAGGCGCAGCTTCGCGTGATTGGGATCGCCCGCCTCCACCGGCGACGGGCCAAGGCGCGGAAAAAGATTGCCCAGGGCCGCCGCCGATCGCCCGAGACCGGCTCGGAGCGTCTGCAGATCCGCGCGGGCGACGTAGTTACCCAGCGCCTCCAGGAACGGCAGATACGGCATCGCCATCGCAGCCTCGGAGCACGCCCCGGTAAACACCTTCATTCCCAGGCCGCGGGCCCGGTCGCCCGCCTCGCTCGCGAGCCGGGTCTTGCCGATGCCGGCCTCTCCTGCGATAAGCACCATGCGACCCTCGCCGCGCGCAGCAGCGAGTAGTGAGTCCTCGAGTTCGGTGAGCTCGGACTCTCTGCCGACGAGTACGGGACATAAGGCCCTGATCGCGGCCACAATGCCGCGAATCCTAGTCCGGGGTGCGAGTCTTGACCGGGCTCCCGTTGATGAAGCAGAACTCGCGCAGGACCGATGCTTGGAACGCCGCGAGTCCCGTATAGCCCAGGTTGGCGATGTAATCATCCAGGTCGCTAGGCACAGCGCGGCCGAGACGTTCCTCGAAATACCATCTGTGCAGCTCGTTCAGTGTCAGCCGGGCGCCTTCGAGCGTTGGGTCCTCCATTCCCTGCGCGGCGAGGGCCGCCTGCTTGGCGCGCAGCCGCTCGACCAGCCGCGGATAATCTCCCGACACCCGTAGCTGATCGAGGACATAACCCTCGGCGTCGAGGGCGGCAAGGTTCGTGATCCAGCCGACCCGCGCCTCATCCTCGAGCAGGCCCTGCATGCGGGCGTCGTCGACGTTGTTCGCCTTCATCCAGCGCCGCCGGTCATCGCCGCTGGTGACCTTGTGGTGGCTCCAGAGTCGCCTCTCCGCCAGGACTCGCTGAGGCCCGCCTTGCGCCAGGCCCTGCACATAGGAATGTTTGATCGCCAGAACTCTGGCCACCGCGGCCTGCTGAACGCGTGTGTAGGTGTCGCCCTCGAGGCGCAGCTCCTCCAGGACCGCGTCGAGCAGGATGACATCAGATTCGTTGGATTCCCCGGCCAAGCGCCACGCAGACTCCCACATCGAGGAGTTCTCGAACGCGTAGCGCACGGCCTTCGGCGGGAGCCCTGATGCCATCCGGTCGCGTATGGTGCGCAGCATCGCCACCGCGTCCTCCCGCTTGAGTGAGGCGCTGCCCGCACGCAGCCAGGCCTCGAGTGCGGCGAGCTCGGCGGGAGGCAACCCCACCTCGCGGGCGCCCTGCAGCACGCGTGAGTATCTGCGGTCTGGATAGAAGAGAGCCTTCGCGATGGACTCGAGCGCCGCGGCGATCGGAGCCGTCAGAACGCTTGCCTCGACAGCCAGCTCGAGCGTGTGACGAATGTCGACCATGGCGTCGGAGAGGGCACGGAAGCCGAGCTCGGCAGGAGCCTGCGCCACAGCGACCTCGTCGTCGTCCTCCAACGCGCCGGTGCGGTAAGCCTCGAAGATCGAGCCGACGCCTTCCATCCCAAAAACCTCGAGCTCAGCGGCACGGAGAGCTCCCATGCTCGCCGCGCCGAAGACGTGAATGCCACGACTCATCGCCCAGAGGATCTCTTTGTGCCAGACCGCCGGCTGGCGCTCGAAATAGCCGTCGATGATGCCGATCACTTGGGGGCCCTTCTGTGCCGCGCGGTACACGTCGCCTTCTGCAGCCGGAGGGAGGTAAGTGGCCTCGAGCTCGCCTCGTGCGTCCGCCGCGCTGAGGGTTGGTCCCGTGAAGATGACGGCGTTCACGACCGAGCGGCCATCATGGCCTGGGCGCGCGCGCCGGCAACGTAACCGGGCACTTCATGCGGTCCCTCGAGGCCGGCTATCACGACACGCACTACCGGGAGCTTGAACGCGTCTTTGGTGAGGTCGATGGCTACTACGTGATTCACACCGGCCTCCCGCAGGCGGGTCAACAGCCAGGCGACATCATCCTCAAAAGTGTCGGCATCGCAGTCAGGTGCATCGCGAAAGTTGCGCGGTCCCGGCCGCCCGGCGTGAGCACGCAGCTCGTCGAGTACGCCGCCATAGCGGTGGCGCGCGTAGCTGGCGCGGCCGACGTCATCTCTCGAGCCCGAGATCATCACCAGCCTCGTCTGGGCTGCCTCCGTCAGGGCGCGCAGCAGGGCAATCGCGCGCGATGGGTGGCAGCCCGCCCCGGCCGCCGGAGGCAACCAGCGGGTTGGATCGTCAGCAGCATGAAAGATGACGCAATAGAAGGACGCGATGCCGGTGTCTGTGGTCATGTCCCACGCGCTGACCTCGAGGCCTGCCGCTTCGAACTTGCCGATGACCTCCCTGCAGGCCGCGTCGTCGATCGTGGACAGGTCCAGCTGCTGAGACTCACGGTCGCCTGGCTGACGGAGCATCCATAGCGAGTTGGCGTCGCGCTCGACGACTTCGCAGATCGCGTGACTGATCGCCTCCAGCAGATGGTTGCCGGATGCAAGGCCGTTAGACGAAGCTGCGAAGCATCCGCTGCCGGCCGGCTGGGGCCACGTGTAGTCGGTGTGCACCAGCTCAAAAGGGACGAATGCCGGCCCGCCGTCCATGAGGTCCCTGCCTTCGCACCAGAGCAGCCGCAAGTTCGGGTGAAACGAGCTTGTCGCCACCGCCGGCCACTGCGAGGGGTCCACGACTCGCTGGGCGTAACGCAGCTCGTTGAGGCTGCAGTAGCGAAGCGGCAGGGTGATCGTCTCCGCGTGGTAGCTCTCGACGGACTCCATCAGGCCGGACGCCTTGGCAGCGGCCAGGGTTAGGCCTTTGCCCTGTGCCACCGCCAGCGAGCGCGCGTTGGGTCGGATGACAGTGACGACCGGCACGCCGACCACGTCCAGGCCTGTGACATTGCCTATCCGCGTGATGCCCATGATCGGCGCCAACCGCCACGCCCGGCGGATGGTCTCTTCAGGCGCCACCGAACGGTGCGTTCCGGCGCGATAGGCCTTGGCCAGACCCATTCAGCGCCAGATCGCTAGGGGGACTTTTCCTGCGCAGACCTGCCCAGTTGGTGAGTCTTGCAGTGGAAGATGCCGAGAGGAGATAGCGGCCCGTACGCGGCGTCGAGCTGTTTGAACAGCGCCTCAGGCAGCGGCGTCGTCATGAACTGCTCGCCCAGTCCTGCGGCGAACGCCTGGACTCGCTCGGCCAGCTCTCTGTCCTCAATCTCAATCGGCGCGCGATCGTCGTCGCGGAGCCACCAGACTCCGCCTCCGGCTCCCGAGATCAGGACTCCAGCGTGGAGCGGTCGGTCTTCCATTGCTCGTCTTCACCTCCTGCTCGATGCAAGCCGGATGCCGCCTCAACAGCGCGTGGCCGAATTGTATTCGCGCGGTGCCGTCAGTCAAGCCAGGCGAATTCGCACTCGAGCACGAACCGCAGCAGCTCGACGAGCTGGTGGTGCAGCGGGCGGTTTTCCTCCCGCGCCGCTCGGACCTGGGCCATCCTGCGCACGTAGTCGTGGTAGTTGTCGCTCATCTCTCTCCCGACCTCCTTTGACGGCCAGCATGGCGACGGAAGAGCGCGCGGCCTATGCCGCACATCACGCGCCGATTGTGCTGTTCGTCACTCCCCACGCCGCCGCAGCTCGTCAGGCCGCAGCAACGTGATTCGGCCACGGTCGAGGCTGATGTAGCCGAGCGAGGCAAAGCGCGAGAGAGCCCGGTTGACGTTCTCGCGGCTGGCCCCCACCAGGCCGGCGAGCGTCGACTGCGACAGAGCGAAGGTGCTCTGCGTCCCGGCCAGGTCGAGCAGCTTGCGGGCGACGCGCCCGGGGATGTCGCGAACAGCAAGGTCGACGAAAGCCTCGTCCTTGGTGCGGATGTAGGAGGTCAGCACGTTGACCACGCCCCACATCGCTGAGGGGTGGGCGGTCAGGAACCGCACCAGCTCCGGTCTGTGGATGACCAGGCATTCGGCCTCGGAGAGCGCACGGGCGTCCGCGCTTCGGGACGCACCTTCTTCCAGGGCGCCGAGCTCGCCGAGCGCGTCGCCCGGGCCGAGGACCGCGAACACCACGTCGCTGCCGGACTCTGTCGCCCGCGAGATTTTCACCTCGCCGCTCGCGACGATCAGGAGGTGGTCGGCCGGGTCGCCCTCGCGGAAGAGGTACGAGTCGGCAGGGTACTTCCGCCAGCGCGATTCCTTCAGCAAGGAAGCCAGATCTTCAGCGGAGGCGCGGTCGAAGAGGCGCGACCGGCGCAGGACCGCCAGCGCCTCCTCCGGTTGCTTCATGCGGCGTACATCATCCGCAAACGTCTCCGCCGTGTCAGGGCGTCGCCGATCGGTTCGGTGCTAGCTTTCGATCGTGGCTGCCCTCTGGCTGGCCGGCGAGGCGCTGCTGCCGAGTCGCATCCAGATGGCGTTCACGCTCGCGTCGCACATCCTCCTCGTGCCCCTCGGCGTGGCGATGCCGACGCTGACGCTCCTGATGGAGGGCATCGGCATCTGGCGCAAGGACCCCATCGCGCTGAAGATCGCGCGGCGGTGGTCGGTGGTCATGGCCGTGCAGTTCGCCGTCGGCGCCGTGACCGGGACGATCCTCTCCTTCGAGTTCGGCATCTTGTGGCCGCGCATGATGGGCCGCTTCGGCGCGGCGTTCGGCCTGGGCTTCGCGATCGAAGGGCTCGCCTTCTTCATGGAGGCGATCTTCATCAGCATCTACCTGTACGGCTGGAAGCGCCTTTCGCCGCGGGCGCATTTCCTAACTGGCCTTGCGCTCCCGCCCGCCGGCCTGCTCGGAGCTTTCGGCGTGCTGGCGGCCAACTCCTGGATGAACACGCCAGGCGGGGTGACGATCGATGCGGGCCGGCTGGTCAGCGTCGACGCCATGACCGCGCTCTTCACGCCGGCGCTCACCTACGAGTTCTGGCATTTCCTGCTCGCGATCTACATCACCGCGGGATTCGTGATCGCGTCGGTGTACGCGGTCGCATGGCTGCGGGGCCGGCGAGATCACTACCAGCGATTGGCGTTCGCGGTCCCTTTCACGGTCGCCGCCGCGCTGACGCCGGTGCAGCTCGTCGTTGGGGACCTGGCCGCTCGAGCGCTCGTGCAGGACCAACCCGCCAAGTTCGCCGCGATGGAGATCACCTGGACGACGCGCGATCACAACCCCGAGGTCGTCGGCGGCCTACTCGACAGCTCGGGCGCGATCCACCTCGGGGTCGAGCTCCCGTCGCTCGACTCGGTCCTGGTCGGCTACTCGCCGAACGCGGTGATCCGCGGGCTAACCTCGTTCGCGCCCGAAGCGCGGCCGAACATCGTCGAGAGCAACATCACCCATCTCGCGTTCGACCTGATGGTCGGGCTCGGGAGCGTCGGCGCCGCACTTTCGGCGTGGTTCCTGTGGATCCTTGCACGCCGGCGCAAGCTGCCCGACAGCGTCTTGTTCTACAGGCTGGCCGCGCTCGCCGGCATCGGGTCGTACCTGGCAGTCGAGTCCGGATGGGTGACCACCGAGGTCGGGCGGCAGCCGTGGATCGTCTACGGCGTCATGCGCGTCTCCGACGCCGTGACCGGCGCGCCCGCCGCGTTCGTGTGGACGATGCTCTCGGTCCTCGTCGTCGTGTATGCGCTGATCGCGTACTTCTTCATCATGCTGCTGCTGAAGCTCGCGGCGAGGTGGCGGCGCGAGGACGCGACCGAGACGCAAGAGCCGGAGATTCGCGTCCCCTACGGACCGCGGTCATGACCG
>Ga0066694_10000733_pt1 | contig 10840 bp, 8 predicted proteins | sample GraSoiAngelo_143_FD_66670 | JGI IMG/M metagenome (GOLD analysis project Ga0066694, IMG submission 66670) | Grasslands soil microbial communities from the Angelo Coastal Reserve, California, USA - 14_1009_02_30cm | ecosystem: Environmental > Terrestrial > Soil > Grasslands | place: USA... | reverse complement strand
CCCGCCCCTCCGGTGAACCTGCTTAAGCCGCCCGGGGTATAGGCGAATCCAAGCCGTGGGCCAACGTGGTAGTACTTTGTGGTGGCCCCGCCCGAAGCATTGCAACCTGGATCACCGGGATAGTTCAGGCCAGTGGGGGCAGTCGGATAGATGGTCGACTGCTGGGCAGGGATGAAGCAGACACGGGATATACCCTGAAATTGATGTTCGGCCAGTGGCGTGTCAATCTGGTAACCCGCCCCGTAGGTCAAAGTGAGGTTGTTGCGGACTCGCCATTGATCTTGGAAATAAAGGTAGTGTTCATAGGCATCCGCGATAATTAAGCCGCCACTGCCTTGGCTGTAGGTAGCTGGGAGGCCTAGTAAGAAGTTTAGGCCGGAAGTGGAGCCAATACCGGTACTGTACTTGCCGCTCGTGGCAAAAGAGAACGACCCGTTGTTACGGGCATTGAAGGGATTCCATACCTGGAACTTGCGCCCTTCATACCCTATCTTGAAGGTATGTTTCCCCTTCAGCCAGCTGAAGTTGTCAGTGATCTGGTATGTCTGGTCTTTCCGCGGCTGCGGGCCATTGGTGCTGAATCCCAGATTGAAGAAACCTGTGATCCCTATGAAAGGATAGCTCGCGCCTGCAGCGTACTGCGGAATGATGTTTGAGAAACCGACAGCGCTTGGCTGAACAACCTTTTGCGGGAAAACGGATGCGAAATTGAGCCGCGTGTAACCCACGCGGAACTCGTTCAGGACACTGTTGCTGAAGGTGTGGTTCCAAGAAGCGACAAATTGTTTGGTGTAGGTCAGCGACTGGTCCCCCATGCCAGGCAGTGTAGAGCCCGTGAACGGTAATGTATTGGCAGTCTGCTGATTCTGGGCAAACGCGTAGAAAGAGATTGTATCGCTCTTACTGAGGTTCTGATCGAACCGCCCGAGGTACTGATTCGTCTTGCCGGCCGAAATCGGCTGGAACGAGTATTGGTTCGTGTTGAAGTTGGGCGCGGGCACGAACTGACCTACTAGTGCAAGCGCCGTCGAATTAAAATTCTGTGTTGGGATCATGCCGGTACTGAAGAGGGCATTACCAGTAACTAATGTGGGCTGAATGCTTGGTGTTGCGCCCGCGACGTAGAAATCCCCATAATGGGTCCCCGCTGGACACATGACCCCGCCGGAGACAGGGCACGGCGAATTCGCATCCCCAAACATCGGAAAAGGTGATGTCTTTGGATTTCTTGTGATGCTCCAGTTGCCGGTCACGGAATCCTGCTTGATTTGACCGTCATTGATCGACGAAGCCAGTCCGCTGAAGTCACCGGCAAGTTGCGCCGGCGTGTAGACGGTAACGAGCCCGCCTGCCTGGGTCGTGCGATTGCGTGTGTTCTGGAGGCTAAAGAAGAAGAAAGTTTTATTCTTGATAATGGGCCCCCCGATGGTTCCACCGTATTGGTTTTGATGGAAAGTGGAGGCTGACTTCTGGAAGAAGTTCTTGGTGTTTAGGAAGGTGTCCCGATAGAAATCAAACCCGGTGCCGTGGAACTGGTTGGTTCCGGACTTGGTGACGGCGTTCATGATCGCGCCCGAGTTGCGGCCGTACTCCGGGTTAATGGTGTTGGTCACCATTTTCACTTCGTCGATCGCATCTGGACTGGGCGAGGCAAGCGGCGTGTTCAGCGGTAAGTCGTTATAGTCCGTGCCGTTAATCAGGTAACTATTCTGTTGCCCCTGGCTGCCGTTAGTCGAGTAGCTGGTCTGGAAGCGGCTCTCGGAATTTACGACACCGGGAAGCGTCTGTTGCAAAGTGATCCAGTTGCGCCCATTCAGCGGAAGATCCGTAATGGTCTTGGAGTTGATAGTCGCAGTCAGCTGCATGCTGGTTTGTTCGACCTGGGCGGGATTCGCAGATACTTCAACAGTCTCGCTCACCGCCCCCAGCTCCATGACCACACCTTGGACATAAATTTGATTGGGTTCGACCTTGATGCCCTTGACTTGGAACGTTTTGAAACTGCCCTTGGTCGCTGTAAGACTGTAATTTCCAGGTCGTAGGTTGATGAAGATAAAGCTTCCATCGGCATCAGATTGGAGATTTTGCGAAGTTCCCGTACCTTCATTTGTGAGTCTTAGTTCCGCGCCCGGCAGAGCCGATCCGCTCGAGTCACTGACAATGCCGCGGATGCGTCCGTACAACTCGTCGGCGCTAGCGGGTGGAATGACTAGCAGGCTGATAATTAGCCCAAAGACCAAGACTAAAGAAAACACGATAGGCGCAAAAGTACCACTCTTTAGGACAAATCTCATGTCAATCGCCCCCGTAAACATCTATTTCATCTGAAATTAGGAAAGACCGACACACGCTCGGCGCACAATCTTTATGCAATGACGCTTCCAATCTGCGATTTATGTAGCTTTCACTAAAGGTGAGCTAACCTCTTTATTTCTCGTAGTGGTACTAGAACCAGTATTTGGATTTTAGACTCCATTTATACGATTTACTGTATTTCAATCCCATATCGTGTAGGCATTTATATCGAACCAAAACGATACTTATACTTCCTTCCAGACGTGCGTCACAATCCAATTAGTGGAATTGCATTAGAACCGCTCTCAACCCCGTTGAGAGCTCCCTCTCCTCGCAAATCAGACTCACTACTAGATATCCGTCTGACCGGAAATCGTAAAAATGGCCGGGATGAACGTAAACGCCCCTGTCCTTCAGCAAAGACACCGCAAGGTCTTCGTCCGAGCGCGTTGCAGGAACCCTGAGTACCGCGTACCAGCCACCTTCCATCTCGAGGCGGCTGCAAACTTTTTGCAAAGCGAGTTGACGGTCCATCTCCGCGAGATTCCGCCGCACGCGCTCCATCAATTGATCCTGAAACGGTTGGCGCTGCGAATGAAACGACGGCATCGCCAGTTGCACCGGAGCGTTTATTGATAGGTAGGTATCGGCGATGACTTCGAGCCGCTCGAGTGCCTCGCTTTTCAATTTTTCCGGCCCACTGGTCACCAGCCAGGCAGCTTTCATCTGCGGCAGGCCGCAGATCTTCGACAGGCCGCTTAGCGTGAAGGTTGGCGCGCCTCCATTCCCCGCAAAAGTCGAGGGCCGCTCAGCACTGAGGACAAAATCCAGGAATACTTCGTCGGCGATCAGCGCCAATTCTCGCGCAGCGCAGATGGCGTTCAATTTTTCTACTTCCGAGCGCTTCGTAAAATGCCCCGTCGGATTATTCGGGTGCACGACAATGACCGCGCGCGTCCGCGGCGTAATGGCCTGCTCAAGCGCGTAAAAGTCAATCTGCCAGCCGTGGTCGTACATCAGCGGATAGCGCACCGGCTTCACGTCCTGAATGTCAGCGAGAAAATCAAAGAGCGGATAGCTCGGCCCGGGAATGAGGACTTCGTCTCCAGGATTAAACAGGAGCCGAAAGACGTACGAGTACGCCTCGCTCGTGCTTGTCGTCAGAACAATATCGTCGACGTCCACGGCCGCGCCATGTTCGGAATAGTATTGACACACCGCCTGCCGCGCAGAAATGAGCCCGCGGGCCGTTGGTTCGTATTTGAGCGCAGCAGGATTGCGCAGCGCGTCCAAAATTGCGCGCTCGTCATAGACAAAACCGCATTCCGTGGGATTCGAAACAGTCAAATCCAGGAGCGGCTTCCCTGCCGCTCGATGACGGGCAAGCGCCTCGCTCAAGCGGTTCGGCGCGAGATTCCAATTTGTGCGGTCGGCGAACATGATCATTTGAATCTTGCCGCAGGCCTGCCCTTCTTGTAGCAGGCAAGCTGCGGTAGGCAGGCATTATATCCACCGTACCGCAAAAGCCCCACGGCGGCCTGCTCGCGTATACTGAAGGGCGCCTGGACGAACATGATGAGCACACATCCACAAGCAAATCCCGGCGTCGAGGCCATTCCACAATTCGATCTCGCCGCGCAATTCGCTGCGATTGGCTCTGAGATTCGAACCGCCGTCGAGCGCGTGCTGTCTTCACAACAATTTGTGCTCGGGCGCGAGGGCGCAGCTCTCGAGGAAGAAATTGCCGTACTCTGTGGTGTTTCTCATGGCGTGGGAGTCGCTTCCGGAACGGATGCCCTGATACTAGCCTTGTGCGCATGCGGCGTGCAGGCGGGCGACGAAGTGCTCCTGCCGGCGTTTACCTTCGTGGCCACGAGCAGCGCGGTCAGTGCCTTGGGAGCAAAGCCAGCTTTCGCCGACACTCGCCCGGAGACGTATAATCTCGATGCCTCTGAGTTGGCGCGCCGCGTCACGCCACGCACGCGTGCCATCATCGTCGTGCATCTCTACGGGCTTGCCGCCGATATGGACCCGATTGTTTCTTTCGCGAAGTCACACAAGCTGCCTCTCATCGAAGACAACGCCCAGGCGATCGGCTCAGCATATAAAGGACGCCGGACCGGCTCCTTTGGTGATGCGGCCTGTCTCAGCTTCTACCCAACAAAAAATCTTGGCGCGTATGGCGATGCGGGAATGGTGGTTTCGAATTCCGCGGAAATCGCTGCGCGCATTCGCACGCTGCGTAATCATGGCCAGACCGCTAAGTATCTGAGCAGCGAGCCCGGCTGGAATAGCCGCCTGGATGAAATTCAAGCGGCCGTCCTACGCGTCAAGCTTCGCCATCTTTCGGATTGGCAGCACGCCCGCCGTTCGAATGCCGCGGAATACACTCGCCTGCTGCAACAAGTCCCTGGAGTCATGCCGCCGTTCGAACCCCAAGGCTTCGAGCACGTCTACCACCAGTACACGATTCGCAGCGAGCAGCGCGATGCCCTCCAGCAGCACTTAGCCGCGCGGAAAATTGGCAGCACCGTCTATTACCCGCATCCGTTGCATCTGCAGCACTTGTACGCTCATCTCGGCCACAAGGCCGGTGATTTTCCGCACGCCGAGCGCGCTGCACAAGAAGTTCTTTCTCTGCCGATGTACCCGGAATTAAGGAAGGATCAGATCGCCCGCGTGGTGGAAGCCATCGCCGAATTTGTGAAGTGTTAGGGCGCCGTCAATTCGAAACTATTTGCCCAGATACAGAAGCACGAAGAGGAAAATCCACAGCCCATCCATGAAGTGCCAGTAATACGACGTGATTTCCGCCGCCAGGGAAACGGAAACTTGCGACTTCTCAAAATTGTGCAGCAAAACAAAAAGCAGCGCCGCAACACCGCCCAGCAAATGCACGCCGTGCGCGCCCGTGAAAATGTAGAAAAAACTGCTGGCCTGGTTGCTCGCAATGTACACGCCTTGTGTCACAAGTTGCCGCCAGGCGACAAGTTGCCCGGCGACAAACAGGAAGCCCAGCACCGTGGTCACCATCCATAGCTTGCGAAAGCCGGAAACATCCCTGTGGGAGAGCCGCAGCCGCGCCCTTTCGAGAATCAAGCTGCTTCCGAGAAGAACCGCAGTATTCACCCACAAAATCCAAGGCAAGCGCACGGTCACCCACACGCCGCTGTTGTGCCGGAGAACCAGGAAGGCGCTGGCCAGCGCCATGAAGAACATAAGGATGGAAACCATGCCGATGGCGATTCCCGTGGAGAATCGCCGCGGCGAAGGAGACTCTCCGCGGCCGCGTCTTCCGTAATCGTCATCACCGCCGTCGCCCCCATCCGGTGGCCTTCCTCCGCCGCCACCCACGCGGCGATTCTCGACGATGAGTTCAATGTCCGGAGGTGCAATTGTGCCCGGCATACTGTCTTTTCTCGCCTGCTTCTCTCTTCCTTAGTTTGCCTTGACGACGCGATCTGGGGCAACGTCTTGCGGAATGAAATCTTCCGCCACGCCGTGCAGGCCGAATTCATACGCTCCCCGATAGACAACCGGTTCGTGCGCGCCAAAATCGTCCTGCGGTGGCGGCGAAGCCACACTCCATTCAAGCGTGGTGGCCCGCCAAGGGTTGCACTCTTCCACTCGTTCGCCGCGAAACAAGCTCCAAAGAAAATTGAACAAAAAGATTCCCTGAGCAAGAACGGTGATCAGGATGCCGGCGGTAATGAATGAGCGCGCGGGGACAATCCACCCGGCGGCAGCGGTCAGGCTCGCGCCGGGATTCTTGGCGGAATGAGAGACGAGTCCCAGCCAGTGCATGGTCATGAAAACGCAGTAGACGCCCGCGAACGTCAGCCAAAAGTGGATCTTCCCTAATAGCTCATTCATGCGCCGCCCGAACAGTTTCGGGAACCAGAAAAACAAGCCGCCGAGAATGGCGAACGTTGCCGCCACGCCCATGATCAGATGAAAATGACCGGTGACGAAATCCTCGGTGACGGATGCGGAAGCGATGTCGCTCCGCGCGAGAAAAATTCCCGAAAGTCCGCCGGAGAGAAAGAGAGAGATGAAGCCCAGCGCGAAGAGGAAAGAAGTGTTGAACTGGATGCGCGCACCCCAGAGCGCACCAAACCAACTGATCAGAAGAATCGCCGCGGGCAAACCTAATGAAGACGCGAGGACCGAAAACACCAGCGGCGAAAACGGACTCAGGCCGCTCGAGAACATGTGTTGGCCCCAAACACAAAACCCAACCAGGCCCACTCCGCAGAGAGCAAGGACGACGAGGCGCTCCTTCCAAATCGGCTTCCGGGAAAATGTGGCAATAAGATGCGACACGATCCCGAAGCACGGAAGCATCGCAATGTAGACTTCCGCTTGCGCAAAAAACCAGAAGAGGCGTTGCCAGAGTACGGGCAAAGCGTCAGGCGCGGTGCTCGCAGGTTGGGAAGCCAGAAAATCCACGGCCGAGAAGAAATGAGTGCTGAAGAACCGGTCCGAGAGCAAGCAAAGACATGCCGCCAAAAGAATGCTGAAGATGAGCATGCCAAGGATGGCATTGATGAACCAGGCCCAAACGGTTAGCGGCAACCGCGGGAGGGTCATCCCTTGCGCGCGCAAGTCGATGGTAGTCACCGCGAAATTGATCGCGGTGCAGAGAGCGGCGGCACAAAAAACCGACACGCTGGCGATCCAGAGAGTGATTCCCGTTTGCGGCGCGACCAAAAATGCGGCAGTCATGCCCAAGAGCGAAACGACCGTGGCCCAAAACGAGAAAAGATTCAGGGTGGGGAACGCCATTTCGCGCGCACCGATTTGCAGCGGGAGAAAATAATTCCCGAATCCCGCTTGCGGCGCAGTCGTAAGCACAAGAAAAACCATCAGCGAGCCGTGCAGCAGAGGGAGCGTGGCGTAGCGCTCCGGCGTGCTGCCGAGTACGGGAAGGAAAGAAATGTGCACGCCCGGCCAAACCAAATGGATACGCATGACCAGCGACATCGCCATTCCCAGAAAAACGCTGAACAGCGCCAGCCACAAATACCGCAGCCCGATGGTTTTGTGATCGGCGGCGAACAAACGGCGAGAGGTAAAGCGGCCTTGCGGCGTATCCGGTTGGTTCGCTCCGCTGTCGTAAGTGACCATGCGCGCTTGAGTGGCCCCGTGGCCCCCAAGGAATCAGGCCTTGGGGGCGAATAAATAGAATACATCGGACGCGAAAAGACAAGAGGCATGCTCAGGGAAGGCTGGCAATTACCGCTCTGCATCCCTGAGTGCCCGTATGGCTCAAACCCCAAACCGCCTGAATCCATGCTACAACACTGTTTATAAAAGGGAGCGTGCTTCCATGCCGATCTTTTCTTTGCGGTTCTTCTCCCTCTTTCATTTCCACCCCATTTTCCTGCTTGTGTCCCTATTCCTGTACTTTCTGCCCGCGTATCTGGCCCGGAACCAGCCCAACTTCACGGGTATATTGCTGTTAAACCTCCTCGCGGGATGGACGTTCATTGGCTGGATTGTAGCGTTGGTTTGGACGCTCTCCCCGGAGCCGCAACCCCAAGCCGCCCCGGCGCAACCTGCGACTACTGCGTTGCCTCAGGCCTCGGCTGAGGCTGTTTTTTTCTGCAACACTTGCGGAAAGCCGTGTGCAGTCGGCGCGCGCTTTTGCAGTTCGTGTGGCGCCACCCTGCCAGCCATGCACCGTTGAGACAGCCGGCGTGTTGACCGCTATTCGTTTGTTTTCGCCAGTGGAACTGGCGGAATAAGTGCCTGAGATGTTGACGGCAGGGCAGCCATTATACATATATAGTAATCACCGCAGCTGAAGGCCAGAAGTGCGCTAGGGGGCCAGGCCACCAAAATGCCATATCTCCCATCTCATCTTTAAGAAGCACGCCATTGTTCTTTATTGGAGGTATAACTCTGAAGTAACGCACTTTCGCAAAGCGGGCGGAAACCCTCTTCAGGAAAGCCATTCACCAAGCTCAAGTTGAATCCCCACTCCACCGCGCCTCTCCCAGCCGCAGGTCAGCGAATTCAAACAGTCCAGGAGGCAGCAAGATGCCGGGCGGGTAAAAACATGCACAGTTACAGCACAGACTCCGACGAGAGGAGACTTGTCCCTCTCATCCTGGCGGCACTAGCCATCGTGCTTGCCTGGGGCTCGTCTAAGGTCCTCGCAGCGGCGCACGTGTCCCTCCCCTGGTGGATGGAAGCTCCTTCCAGCATGGGTCTTTACGGAGTGCTTTACACCCTATTTGACAAATATCTTTGGCGGACAACCTATGTGCGCAAACTGGGGCTATCGAAGGTCCCAAATTTGGCGGGGCGATGGAACGGCTTCCTGGTCTCTTCCTTTGACGGCTTTGCTAAACAGCATGATGTGATGCTACAAATCTTCCAGAGCTGGACACAGATTTCCGTCTATCTCACCACCGCCACCTCCATCTCGACGAGCTGTGTGGCTGTGATTCAGGTCTCCGACCTGAGCGGCGTTGGACTTGTCTACCAATACCAGTCCCAGCCGCTCGCAAACGCGCGAAAGAGCATGCACATGCACTTTGGCACCGGCATGCTAAGGATGTGCAGAGACGACCACCATCATTTGACCGGCGAGTATTACGCAGGGCGCGACCGGGGAACCTACGGGCAGATTTGCTTCTGGAAAGTCCTCCCGGAATGCTCGACGGACTAGACCTACGGAGCCGCGAGGCGGGGCACGAGGAAATGGAAAAAGTCGTCGGTGTTGGATTTGAGGCACACCTGCGCATTGGGTGTGTAAGACGTGCCTTGAGAATTTGCCAGTTTCGGAGGCTCAACGGGCCGCGTATAGCCCTTCTCGTCTATATGAATACGCATGGGCTCAACGGGACAAAGCTCCGGCTTAACGATGAAAGCAATCGTCATGGGATCGAAGAGTGTTGGCGTCTCCTGGGCCCACTGGTGATAAAGCAGAGTAAGCGCATCGGTGACCGGCGTGCCCTGGCGAAACAAGAAATTGCGATTTGCCGCATCCATCTTCAATTGAGTTGAGTCGAGCGGCATCACGAACAACGGCACGCCCGCGGCGAACAGTTTTTGCGCGGAAGGAATGTCGTTCAGAATGTTCCATTCGGGTTGCGGGCCATGAGGTGGCCCGTTGCCAACGTCGCCGTAACCACGGTAGATCGAGCCACCCATCAGGACAACGCGTTTCAGCTTGCGGAAAGTATCGCGATCTTTCTCGATGGCGGAGCCAATGTTCACGAGCGGCCCGATGGCAACCAGCGTTATTTCCCCCGGGTTGCGCCGAATCTCTTCCAGCAAAAAGGTGACTGCATCCGGATGCAAAGTCTTTGCGAAGTGCCCCCGTTCGGCGTAGCGGAGCTGGGTGAAAGCGGTCTTGGGCGGCGTAGGCGGGCCAGCGGCTACGGGGATATCCGCGCGGCCCACTTCGCCCAGCAGCCGGTCTAGGAGTTTGGCGCGCATTTCCGTATCGCCGAAAGTCGTGGTGATGCCGAGGATTTGCAGTTCCGGGCTGCGCAGGGCCAGAGCCACGGCGAAGGCGTCGTCAATGTCATCGCCAATGTCGGTGTCGATGATGACCTTTTCTGGAGCGGTCTGCAGCGTCGCGGATGTGGAACTCTGAGCAGCGCAGCGGGCACACGCGGTAAACACCATCCAAGTCAGGATACACACGAAAATCGCGCGCGCTTTCACCATCGTCGTTTGCTTGATTCCACGAGGCGCCGCAAGGTTTAGCACGTCGAAAAGCAGCAGCGAAAAAAGTCTATCACGAACCACGCTTGTTCCTATCCGGGGCGAAGTGTATGATGCGCGTGCCATGGGACGAGTGCGCGGCGTCGGCGGAATCTTCTTCAAGTCGGAGAATCCGGAAGCGCTGCGCGCGTGGTATGCCAAACATCTGGGGATCGCGAGCGAAGGCGAGCATGGAACCATGTTCCGCTGGGACCAACCGGAGAGTCCTTCGAAAGACAACTTCACGGCATGGTGCATTTTCCCCGCCTCCACAACGTATTTCGGTAAAAGCCAATCGAGCCTGATGGTGAATTATGTTGTCGACGATTTGCATGCCGTGCTGGATGCGTTGCGAAAAGAGGGCGTGTGGGTGGACACGAAAGTCGAGGAATACGATTACGGAAAGTTTGGCTGGATCATGGATCCCGACGGCAACCGCATTGAACTCTGGGAACCTCTGCCGAAAAAAGAAACGAAGTAACTAACCGGAATAGTTTCCTGCAAAAAATTTTGGTGCGGTAGAGAGGACTCGAACCTCCACGGTATTGCTACCGCCAGCCCCTCAAGCTGGTGCGTCTGCCAGTTCCGCCACTACCGCACAGTGGGTGATGAACCATTTTAGCTGTGGAACCGAAGGCCTGCAACCGCTAAGCAGTCTTCCGTTCACAGTCGTCAGTCTCAGTCCGAGCTCAGGAAAAGCGAGGGAAGAATCCGGACAGCCCAAACTTCGCAAAAATCACTATGGCTTTTTCGTTGGCGCAGGAGCAGCGGGCTGCGAACTTGTCGGCGGCTGCGACGAAGACTGAGGTTTCGCGGGAGCCTGTTG
>Ga0066694_10000710_pt1 | contig 10956 bp, 8 predicted proteins | sample GraSoiAngelo_143_FD_66670 | JGI IMG/M metagenome (GOLD analysis project Ga0066694, IMG submission 66670) | Grasslands soil microbial communities from the Angelo Coastal Reserve, California, USA - 14_1009_02_30cm | ecosystem: Environmental > Terrestrial > Soil > Grasslands | place: USA... | reverse complement strand
CCCTGAGCCCCGCCGCCTCGAGCCCCTCCCGGATGATCCGGGCGTTCTCCATGTAGAAATCGATCGCCGACCCGACCTCGCGGCGCCCCTCGTCGGTGTAGACGGCGGCGGCCCCGCGCTGGACGATATAGGGCACGCCGTTGAACTTCGTCGACTGGCGCCGGAACCAGAGCGCGTTGAGGCTCACCGGCTGGCCGGCGCCGTCGCGGCCCATGAGGCCCTTGGGCACGACGGTGAACGCGCATCGCGTCCCGGTGAAGCCCGCCGTCTTCGAGAAGCTGCGGAATTCGATCGCGACGTCGCGCGCGCCCTCGATCTCGTAGATGGAGTGTGGGATCTCCGGGTCGCGGATGTAGGCCTCGTACGCCGCGTCGTAGAGGAGCACCGCGCCCTCGCGCCGTGCCCAGTCCACCCAGCGTTTGAGCCCCGCACGCCCGAGGACGGCCCCGGTGGGGTTGTTCGGGAAGCACAGGTAGATGAGGTCCACGTGGCGCTCGGGGAGCGGCGGCTCGAAGCCGTTCTCCGCGGTGCAGGGCAGGTAGACGACACGGTCGTAGCGGCCGTCGTCGCGCGCCGCGCCCGCCCGCCCCGCCATCACGGTGCTGTCCAGGTACACGGGGTAGATCGGGTCGATGACCGCGACGACGCAGTCGGCGGCGAAGATCTCCTGGATGTTCGCCGAGTCGCTCTTGCCCCCGTCGCTCACGAAGATCTCGTCGGAGGCGACCGTGACGCCGCGCTCGCCGAAGTCGTGCTTGGCGATCAGCTCGACGAGGAACTCGTAGCCCGTCTCCGGGCCGTACCCCTTGAACGTCTCGGCCCGCGCCATCTCGTCCACCGCGGAGTGCAAGGCCTTGACGACCGCGGGTGCCAGCGGACGAGTGACGTCGCCGATCCCCAGGCGAATGAGCCCGGCACCCGGGTGCGCGTTCTGGAACTCCCTCACACGCCGCGCGATCTCCGAGAAGAGATAGCTCGACCGGAGCTTCAGGTAGTGGTCGTTGACTCTCGCCATGGCGCTCGATTCTAACAAATCGCCTCGGGGTCGAGGCAGAAGCGGTCGGTCGCCCGCGCGGCCCAGCGGGTGACCGTGAGCGTCCGGCCGTCGGTCTCGACGATCACCGCGCCGTCGCGGTCCGTCCGGTAGAGGCGCGCCCCCGCCGCTGCCAAACGCTCGAGCACGCCGGGATCGGGGTGGCCGTACGGATTGCGCGGGCCCACCGAGATCACGGCGATCGCCGGGCCGACGGCGCCGAGGAACGCGGGGGTGCTCGACGTGCGCGACCCGTGGTGCGCGACCTTGAGGACGGTCGCGGCGAGCGGCGACCTCGTGGCGACGAGGGCCTGCTCGCGCGCGGCCTCGATGTCAGACGCGAGCAGGAACGACGCGAGCCCGTACTCGACGCGCAGCACGATGGCCTCGTCGTTGCGGCTCCGGCGGGAGCCGGCGGCCGGGTGGCGGGGCCCCTCGTCGACCACGCTAGCAGCCGACCCGCGCGCTGGCGTCTCGAGCGCGCCGGGCTGGGCAACCCCCAGAAGCCACGGGTCTCCGAGGGACCCCGCCACCCCGCCACCCGCTCGCGACCAGGGCCGCACCAGCGAGATCATGGCGCCGGCGATCCAGTGCGGGCCCCGCGCGAGCGTTTCGGCCTCGAGCCCTGGCGCGACGCCGAAGCGGCGGCGGATCGATTCCATGCCACCGGCGTGGTCGGCGTCTTGGTGGGTGGCGATCGCGCCTGCGAGCCGCAGGTGTCCACGGTTCCACAGGAATGGCGCCACCACGCGCGCGCCGGCGTCGAGCCGCATCGGGCCTCCCGTGCCCGCGTCCACGAGCAGCACGCGGCCGTCGGGCGCCTCGACGACGATCGCGTCGCCCTGGCCGACGTCGAGGACGATGACGCGCAGGCGGCCGTCGGGGGGCCGGAGCAGAGGCCACACCGCCACGGCGACGGCGAGCACGAGCAGGATGAGGGCCGCCGCGCCGCTCGGTCCCCCGACACGAGGCCGCTCGGCACGAAGCCGCCACCAGACGAGCCCTAGCGCGAGGGCTCCCGCGTAGAAGGCGATGGCGACCCCGTGGGGCGCCGGCAGGTACACGACCGCCCCGGGCACCGCGGCCGCGAGCGCGACCACGGCGCGGAGTGCGAGCAGAACTGGCCAGACCGCGTCGAAGCCGATCTGGGCTGCGCCCGCGCTCAGGAAAGAGGCAGCGACCGCGAGGAGCCCCGCGACCGTGGCCACGCCCGCCAGGGGCACGACCCCGAGGTTCACGACGACGCCGATCGTCGAGAGCTGGTTGAAGTGGGTGAGGGTGATCGGCAGAACCGCGAGCTGGGCCGCCGCGCTGACAGCGATCGCGCCGGCGATCACGCCGCGCGGCATCGGCGCCGCTACGATGCCGGCGGTCGCGGCGAAGGAGAGCTGAAAGCCCGGGTCGAGCAGGTCACCCGGGCGGATGGCGAGGATCGCCAGCGCGGCGAGGGCGAGGCTGTTGGTGACCGAAGCCTCCCGCTCGAGGAGCAGCGCCGCGAGAACTAGCACCGCCATGACGACCGCCCGCAGCACCGAGGGCTCGGGCCCGACGACCGCTGCGAAGCCGACGACGACGACGATCGCGGCGACCGCGGACACGCGGCGGCCGACGCGGGCGAGCCGGCAGAGGGCGAGCACCGCCGCGGCGAGCAGCACGACGTTGAAGCCGGACACCGCGAGGACGTGATAGACGCCGGCGCGGCGGAAGCCCTCGTCGAGCTCGGGTGGCAGGGCGGTCCGCTCGCCCAGCAGGAGCCCTGCCAGCAGCGCCGCGGAGGCGCGTGGCAACGCCTGGGAGATCGCCGCCACCGACGCGCGCTTGATCCGCTCGGGCCAGGGCGGCGCAGGGTGGTCGACCGGCGTGAGGCGGTCGGCGCGCGCCGTTGCCGTGACGCGGATGTCCTCGCGCTTGAGGTGCTCGGCGTAGTCGAACGTCCCAGGATTGCGGAAGCCGATCGCGGGGTGGAGGCGCAGTTCCGCCGTGATCCGCTGGCCGAGGACGAGCGGTGGCGCCACGCCGTACACGGTCGCCTGGATCCGTCCCGAGCGCTCGAGGCCGTCGACGCGCTCGACCTCGATGAGGAGACGGACGCGATCGGGGGCCCACCAGACCGGCTCGGCGACAAGCCGCCCATCCACGTGCGCCGTCCGCGGCAGATCGAGGCGGGCGACGTGGCCGGGCGGCAGGGGCGTCTCGATTCCATGAAGGGCGCCGACGGCCGCGACGCCGACGAGGAGCAAGGCCGTCGCCCCGGCCGTCCGGCCCGTGAGGAGGAGCGCGCCGGTGCTCGCGAGCGCTGCGAGCCACGTCGTCCAGGCCACGTCCGGACGCGCCCAGGGGGCGAGGCCCACGCCGGCGGCGAACGCGATCGCGACGGGAGCGAGCGGCATCGCGCGCCATGGCATGGAAGCCCCGTCAGCGGGTGACCGTCACGAGCCGTCGGAGCCGCTCGATCGTGCGGCGGCTCACGCCGCCCACGTGGTGGAGATCGTCCACCGCGGCGAATGGTCCGTCGGCCTCGCGCGCCTGGACGATTCGCGTCGCCAGCACGGGCCCGATGCCGGGAAGCTGCGTCAGCTCGGCGACGTCCGCGCGATTGAGGTCGATGCGCGCGGCGCGCGACGTCTGTCGCGCTGACCGCGGCGTCGCTCGTGGGTGCCCGCGCTCGGGGGATGCCGGGAACCGCGCCGGCGGCGCGAGTGAGCCCGCGGGCGGCGGGGTCCGATCGAACTGCTCCAGCCGCTCGACGACATCGGGGTGAGCGCGGCGCCAGTGACCGACGGCGAGGCCGAACCCCGCGGCGCTGAGGAGGACGAGCAGCACGATCAGCTGATGGCGCGAGTAGAGCGTCATGCGCCGACGATCCCACGCCGCGGCGCGCGTGACTAGAGTCGAAAATTTTATACAGGAGTTGACAGCGAGGTGATGCTGGTGTCTCCTGAGGCGCGTCAGATTCTGGCCCAGGAGGTCTCCATGGTCTCACTCACTGTCAACGGCAAAGCGCAGCGGGTCGACGTCCAGCCCGAGATGCCTCTCCTGTGGGTGCTCCGGGAGACGCTTGGCCTGACCGGAACCAAGTACGGGTGCGGCATGGCGCTCTGCGGCGCGTGCACGGTCCACCTCGATGGCGCGCCCGTGCGCGCGTGCGTCACGCCGGCCTCGGCCGCCGCCGGCAAGCGCGTGACCACGATCGAGGGCCTTTCGGACAAGGGTGACCACCCCCTGCAGCGCGCGTGGACGGAGGTGGACGTGCCCCAGTGCGGTTACTGCCAGCCGGGGCAGATCATGTCGGCCGCGGCCCTCCTGGCCAGCAAGCCCTCCCCGACGGACGCCGACATCGACGCCGCGATGGCGGGCAACATCTGCCGCTGCGGGACCTACCAGCGCATCCGGGCCGCGATCCATCAGGCGGCGGCGCTCCAGAAAGGAGGCGCGCGATGAAGACGCTCGTCTCCCGACGCGCGCTCCTCAAGGGCGGCCTCGCGGTCGGCGCGGGGCTCACGATCGGCTTCCCGCTCCCGCGTCGCCGGTCCGACGCCCTCGCGCAGACGCCGGGTGTGTTCGCGCCGAACCAGTGGCTCCGGATCGATCGCGACGGCGTCGTGACGATTACCAACTCGGTACCCGAGATGGGGCAGGGCTCGCTGACCACGACGCCCATGATCATCGCCGATGAGCTCGACGTCGACCTCGACCGGGTCCGCGTCGAGCAGGCGCCCGCCAATCCCGCGCTCTTCAAGAACCCTGTCACGGGCGCCCAGTCCTACGGTGGAAGCCGCGGCGTCCGCGACCACCTGGCAATGTGGCGCAAGGCCGCCGCAGGGGCGCGCGAGATGCTGATGCAGGCCGCCGCCAACGAGTGGGGGGTGCCGGTCGAGAGCGTGGAGACGGAGCCGAGCGCGGTGGTCCACAAGCCGACCGGACGACGGCTCCTCTACGGCCAGCTCGTGGACCGTGCGCAGCAGCTGCCCGTGCCGCAGGACCCGAAGCTCAAGACCCCCGACAAATTCCGCTATATCGGCAAGCATGTGCACCGGCGCGACACGCCCGAGAAGATCACCGGCCGCGGCATCTACGGGGTCGACGTGGTGGTGCCGGGGATGCTCGTCGCCTCGATCGAGCGCTGCCCCGTCTTCGGCGGCAAGGTGAAGAGCTTCGACGCGACAGCCGCGAAACAGGTAAAAGGCGTCAAGCACATCGTCCAGGTGTCGAACGGCATCGCCGTGGTCGCCGACGGCTTCTGGTCGGCCTCCCAGGGGCGCAAGGCGCTCCGGGTGACGTGGGACGAGGGACCGACCGCTCAGGTGTCGAGCGCGATGATCACGCGCGAGTACGAGGCCGCCGCCAGACAGCCGGGTCAGGTCGCGCGGAACGACGGCGACGCCGAGAAGGCGCTCGCCGCAGGCGGGCGCGTGCACGAGGCGGTGTACCAGGTGCCGTTCCTCGAGCACGCGTGCATGGAGCCGATGAACGCGACGGCGCAGGTGACGCCCGACGCCTGCGTGATCTGGGCGCCGACGCAGAACCCTGGAGGCACTCAGGCGACGGGCGCGCGCCTCACCGGGCTCCCGCCCGAGAAGGTCACCGTGCACACGACGCTGCTCGGCGGCGGGTTCGGCCGGCGCGGCGAGCAGGATTTCATCGTGGACGCCGTCGAGACGGCGAAGGCGGTCGGCGCGCCCGTGAAGGTCATGTGGACGCGCGAGGACGACCTGACTCACGGCTTCTACCGTCCCGCAACGTACAACCTCTTCCGGGCGGCGCTCGACGCCAACGGCATGCCCGCCGCGTGGTTCACGCGGATGGTGGGGCCGGGCATTCTGATCCAGAAGGGACGCGCGAAGGCGGGCGAGATCGACGCCGCCGCGGTCGAAGCCGTGCGCAACATGCCCTACGACGTCCCGAATCTCCGCATCGAGTGGACCAACAAGGACTTCGGTATCCCGCTCGGGTTCTGGCGCTCGGTCGGCCCGTCGCAGAACGGGTTCATCATCGAGAGCTTCATCGACGAGCTGGCCCACCTGGCCGGCAAGGATCCGTACGAGTACCGGCGTGCGCTGCTCGGCAAGTCGCCCCGCCACAAGGGGGTGCTGGAGCTGGCCGCGACCAAGGCGAACTGGGGGGCGCCGCTCCCGTCCGGGCGCGGACGCGGCATCGCCGTCGTATTCTCCTACGGCAGCTACGCCGCCACGGTGGCCGAGGTGTCGGTCGCCCCGGACGGGGCCGTCCGCGTCCACCGGCTCGTCGCCGCCATCGATCCCGGCATCGCGGTCAATCCCGACCAGGTCAAGGCGCAGATGGAAGGGGGCGCGGTGTACGCGCTCACGGCCGCGTTCTACGGCCGGATCACGATCGACCGCGGTCGTGTGCAACAGTCCAATTTCCACGACTATCCGATGCTCCGCATCAACGAGATGCCGGTCGTCGAGCCGCACATCCTGGACTCCGGCGAGGCGCCGGGAGGCCTCGGCGAGCCCGGCGTGCCGAGCGTGGCGCCCGCCGTCTGCAACGCGATCTACGCGGTGACGGGCAAGCGCGTTCGCACGCTTCCGATCGACCGTGCCCAGCTGAAGCGCGCGTGACCCGCAAGGGCGGGTGACCCGCATTGGCGGTCACCCGCCCACCTCGTCGATGGAGCTCCCCCGCGCGCGGGCCTTCGGCAGCCTCCGGTCGCGGAACGTCCGTCTCTTTCTCGGTGGCCAGTCCGTGTCGCTGGTCGGCACCTGGGTCCAGCAGGTGGCGATGGGCTGGCTCGCCTATCGGCTGACGGGCTCGCCACTCCTGCTCGGCGTCCTCGCCGCCGCGGGCCAGCTCCCCTCGCTCCTTCTGATGCCCATCGCGGGGGGCTCAGCGACCGGTGGAGCCGTCACCGGATCCTCGTCGTCACGCAGAGCCTCGCGATGGCGCTGACGCTGGTCCTGGCAGGGCTGGCGCTGGCGGGTGTGGTCGCCGTCTGGCACCTGGTCGCGATCGGCGCTCTCCTCGGGGTCGTCGCTGCCCTCGACGTCCCGGCCCGCCAGGCCTTCGTCGCCGACATCGTCGAGAGTCGGGACGACGTCGGGAACGCGGTCGCCCTGCACGCGTCGGTCACGAACGCGGCGCGGCTGATCGGCCCCTCGATCGGCGGCGCCATCGTCGCGCACGCCGGTGAGGGGGTATGCTTTCTCGTGAACGGCGCGAGCTACGCGGCGGTCCTCCTGGCGCTCGGGGCGATGCGCGCAGCGCCGCAGGCCCCGGCGCGGACCGCGACGCCGATCCTTCGTGGGCTCCACGAGACCGCGCGCTACGCACGCTCGACCCGGCCGATCGCGGCCATTCTAATGTTGGTGGCCCTCGTCACTCTGCTGGGTCGTCCGTACACCGTGCTGCTCCCCGTGTTCGCGTCGGAAGTGCTCCACGGCGGCCCGGAGACCCTCGGCTGGCTGATGGCGGCGTCCGGCTGCGGCGCGCTCGTCGGTACGCTCGTCCTGTCGGGCCAGCGCTCGCTCGGTCAGTCGGCGGCCACGATCACGGTCGGAGCCGCCGTGGCCGGCAGCGCGCTCGCCTTGTTCGCGCTCTCCGACGCGCTCTGGCTGTCGCTCGCCCTGCTGTTCGTCACCGGATTCGGCGTGATGGTCCAGCTCGCCTCGAGCAACGCGCTGATCCAGACCATCGTCGCGGACGACCGGCGCGGGGGCGTGATGGGCCTCTACACGATGGCGTTCGTCGGTCTCGCCCCGGCCGGCACGCTGCTGGCGGGGACGCTCGCGGCGAGCCTCGGCACCGCGCGCATGGTGCTGCTGGGCGGGCTTGGCTGCCTCGCGGGATCGCTCGCGTTCGGCCGTCGGTGCCGTGGACGCCGAGCGTCGGAGTGAGCGCCGTTCGAGCGCCGGCTTGGCCGGCGCGCTCGAGTTCTGGGGGTTCGCTCTCGCGCGGGAGCGCTTCCCCCGGCCTCGGAGGGGGCCGTCGAGGCCCCCTCCGACTGGTTGGCTACGCCTTCTGCTGGATCGCCGTGAGCACGCGCTCGGCCGTGAGCGGCGCGCTCCGCACCCGCGCGCCGGTCGCCGCGAAGATCGCGTTCGACAGCGCGGGGAGGATCGTGGTCGTGCCGGGCTCGCCGAGGCCCGTGGGGTACTCGGTTGACGGGACGACATGCACTTCGACTTCGGGCACGTCGCTCATCCTCAATACCTGGTAGTCGTGGAAGTTCGACTGCTCGAGCGCCCCGTTCTTCACGGTGCCCCGCTCCTTCAGCGCGTTCGAGAGGCCGAAGAGCAGCGAGCCCTCGATTTGCGAGCGGGCGCCGTCGGGGTTGACGACGATGCCGCAGTCCACCGCGCAGACGATCTTCCGCACCTTCACCGCGCCGCTCGCCGGGTCCACCTGCGCCTCCACCACGCTCGCCGTCCACGTCGGCGACTTCCGCTCCTGCGCGGTCACGCAGGCGACCCCGCGGCCGACGTTGGGCGGGAGCGGTGAGTCCCACCCGGCCCGATCGGCGGCGAGCTTCAGCACACGGGCCAGCCGCGGTGCACCGCCCAGCATCGCCAGGCGGAACTGCACCGGGTCGGCCTTGGCCAGGTGGGCCAGCTCGTCGATGAATGTCTCGACGGCGAAGAACGTGTAGTTGGGCGCGACGGCCCGCACGTAGCCGACCGACATTCCCGTCTCGGCCCGGACGGCGCGCACGAACTGGTTCGGGATCTCGTACACGTGGTCGCTGCCGTTGAGCGCGAACTGATCGCGTCCCTTGTCGTCGAGCCCGCCATAGCGTTCGCCGGGATACGCCGCCACCAGCGTGTTCTCCCAGGCGATCACCTTGCCGTCGGCCGAGAGGCCACCGCGCAGCACCTGGAGCGTGGCCGAGCGGTAGTAGTCGCGCCGCAGATCCTCCTCGCGCGAGCGAATCAGCTTGACCGGCCGCTTGACCTCCCGCGCGATGAGCGCGGTCTCCACCATGATGTCGGGCTCGAGCCGGCGACCGAAGCCACCGCCGAGGTAGTGCTGGTGGATGCGGATCTTCGAGGGGTCGACGCCGAGCTTCTTGGAGAGCGCCCCCACGGCCATCGTCTGGAACTGGCTGCCGGTGTAGATGTCGTACGCGCCGCCGTCCAGGCGCACGACACAGTTCATCGGCTCCATCTGCATGTGGGCTACGTAGTCGGTCGTGAAGGTCGCCTCGTGGGTCTTCGCGGCCTGGGCCAGGCCCGCCTTCACATCGCCCTGCTCGACCCAGGAGGGCGCGGTCAGGTCCTCCTTTGCCTTCTTCGCGTACATCTCGAAGATCGACGCGGTGCTGACGCCGGCATTGGGGCCCGGGTCCCAGGAGACCCTGAGCGCGTCACGCGCCCTCACCGCGTTGTCGTAGGTGTCCGCCACCACGGCCACCACGTCGTCGGTCACGACCGTCTGGATCCAGCCCTTCACCTTCCGCGCCCCGGTGTCATCGACGGCCGTATGCTTGCCCCCCTCGCGCGTCGGGGGGTAGGCGACCTTCGCGTAGACCATCCCCGGAAGAAATGTGTCGATCCCGAACTTCGCCTTGCCCGTCACCTTCTCCGGGATGTCCAGGCGCGGGATCCACTTCCCGACGATCCGGTACTGGCTCGGCTTCTTGAGCTCGATCTTCTTGAGGTCCTCCTCGGAGAGGGTCCGCGTGATCGGGACCTTCGCGACGATCTCTCCGTACGGCATCGACCGTCCGGTCGGGAGGTGCCGAATCCGGCCGTCCTCGGCGACGCAGTCCGCGACTGCCACGTTCATCTGCTTGGCGGCGGCCTCGGTCAAGAGCATCCTCGCCCCGGCGCCCGCGCGCGAGAGGGAGTCGAACGTCCAGTTCACCGACCAACTCCCGCCGGTGAGCATCAGCCCGTATTTCGGGTCGTTCATCGGGTAGTCGATGCGAACGTCCTTCCAGTCGGCTTCCAGCTCCTCGGCGACGATCTGGGCGAGCGCGGTGCCGACGCCCTGGCCCATCTCCGCCTTCGTGATGTGCACGGTGATGATCCCGTCCGGCGTGATCGTGAGGGCGGCGTTCGGCTCGAACGCCGCGGCCGCCGATGCCTCTCGAGCGCCCCCGCCCGGGATGGTGAAGCTCAGGGTAAGGCCGGCGCCCGCGACCGCAGTGGTCTTCAGAAAGTCTCGACGGCTGAGCTCGGTCCTCGTGCTCTTCATGGCCTATATCCCCCGCGCGGCGCGCTTGATCGCGCGCTTGATGCGCAGATACGTGGCGCAGCGGCAGATGTTGCCGGACATCGCGGCCACGATCTCCTCGTCGGTCGGGTTGGGGCTCTTCGCCAGGAGCGCCGCCGCCTGCATGATCTGGCCCGACTGGCAGTAGCCGCACTGCGGCACCTGCTCGGCGATCCACGCCTTCTGGAGGGGATGCTCCCCCTTGGGGTGGAGCCCTTCGATCGTCGTGATCTTCTTTCCGGCGGCCTGGGCGAGGGTCGTCTGGCACGACCGCACCGCCGCGCCGTCGAGGTGGACGGTGCACGCGCCGCACTGGGCGATCCCGCAGCCGAACTTGGTGCCGGTCAGCTGCAGCCGCTCGCGGATGACCCACAGGAGCGGTGTCGCGGGATCGGCGTCGACCATGAAGGTCTTGCCGTTGATCAGGAGCTGAGCCATACGCACCTCCCCGGACGTGGCCATCGGCCACGGTGGCAGGCACCCTGCCACAACGCGGACCGGAGCACAAGACCATTGGAGAGGGCGACTTGACTGGCGCGCCCCAAGGGCGCGTCCCCTCCGAGCCACCCCCTGGGCTTTCGAGCGGCGGCTTTGCCGCCGCAATCGATTCGCGAGCGAGACCGCGATGGGTGACCGGTGGGGGGTATCGGGGGGAGCGGCGCCGCTCCCCCCGATGTTGATTAGGGCACGAGGGCCGCGCGCGTGATCGTGGTCGTCTCCCGGTTGTGCCACTCCGAGTCGGCGAACGCCTG
>Ga0066694_10000706_pt1 | contig 10961 bp, 9 predicted proteins | sample GraSoiAngelo_143_FD_66670 | JGI IMG/M metagenome (GOLD analysis project Ga0066694, IMG submission 66670) | Grasslands soil microbial communities from the Angelo Coastal Reserve, California, USA - 14_1009_02_30cm | ecosystem: Environmental > Terrestrial > Soil > Grasslands | place: USA... | reverse complement strand
GGCCGAACCAGCTTCGCCAAGAGCATCAGCGTCACAAACTGTCCGCCTGCATAGATGGCATTCCCGACAAACATCCAGCTGAAATCCGCGCCCAAGGACGCGGGTTTTTCTTGAGCGATGGCAAGCGCAGTTGGAGATTCGACATTCATAGGTCAGCGATCGGAGCCAATAAGGGATCTCTGTGTACTTAGGGATGAAAGCGCAGAAACCGGATCTGGAGCACGACGTTGAACCCGGGACACCAGCGAATTACCAGTCGCAACCCGCTCGGGGAGGTCTTTCGCCAGCGCAGACGTGAAAAGCAGCGCGCCCTCCGAATTCAGATGCATGCCATCATGATCGTAAAACTTTGCCGATAGCGCCGCTGGATCAATCGGCACAGACACATCCACTCCCACCCGGTGCGCGGCACTTGCCATTTGGCCGACGGCATTCTCTGAAGAGAGAGTCGGAGGGACCAAAAGAATCAGCTTTGCTCCGTACGATTCGCATAGGTCACGCAGCCTCTGCAAACGGGGAATGGCGATCGCATCAAACTCGCGACCCTGAGGAATGGATGGCGCCGGTCTTATGAGTGAGAAAAGATCTTGAAGATGCGGCACTACGCGGCTAAGAACCTGGGTTCGAATTGCGCTCCGCGTATCCCAGAACGTGCTCAAATGTGCCAGCAAAAGATTGCTCGTTGCCGTGTGATCTAGATTTAGGTCGGAAGCCACGGCGAGCGTATCTCGGGCGTCCAAGAACAACATGGGAACATAATCCTGGCGCACGCCGCTCTCCAGGAAGTAATTCACGCCTACGCCCACAACAATCACTTCGGGCCTTACCCCCCGACGGAAAAGTCGTTCCAGACCGTAAAGCCAATCGTAATAACCGGTTGCCTCAAGAAAGATGGGATAGATGCGCATCCTCGAGGAAGTCAACGCCTTCAGACGATCCATCTCAACTCCTCGCAGCAGTAAGGAATTGCCAACCATCAGGACAGACGCCGGTTCTCTGGTTCCAGCGGGACGGATTTTGAGGGCTTGCTCATACTGTTGAGAAATGCGCGCATAGGTGGGTGAATCATGCTTTAAAAGGTAGTCGGACGAGACCTCCAAGCCGATAATGAGAATGGCGCAGATCCAGGCCAGGCCTTTTGCATAGGCCACGGCCGCAGGTTCAGAAGCGGAAATAGATGAACGCATTGAATGTGTTTCCTGAGAAAAGCGCTAACAGAACGATAGCCGCAGTCGCGAGCCCAGTCCTAAAGGCGTAGGAAGCGCGGGCAAAAGGGTATTCCTGGTTAGAAGCTTCCAGCAGCAAATCCACGAGGAACAACGGTACGGAGAAGAGGCTCAACATAAGAAACGCCGATGCGTACTCGCTGCGCCAGGCGAAATTAGACAGTCCAGCCAAGAACTCTATCGCTGAATTGAGGGAGGTCGATCGGAAGAAAGCTAAGCTCAAGCAAAAGATGTTAAAAGTGAGAATACGCTGTGCCCAGAGCGAGAGAAAAGCCGCGAAGGGTTTGGGCTGCGCCGCACCGTCGGGCTTTGAGGCCGGCCACAGGCGTCGCTCAATTGCCAAGACAACGCCATGAATAGCGCCAAAGATGACGAACGTCCAGTTTGCGCCATGCCAAAGTCCCGCCAGAACCATCGTGACCAGGAGGTTCCAGAATGTTTTCCATTTCCCGCCGGCGCTGCCACCCAAGGGGATGTACAAGTAGTCTCGCAGCCAGGTGCTCAAACTAATGTGCCAGCGACGCCAAAGATCTTGCAGCCGGGGAGCCAGAAACGGCTGCCGGAAATTAACCATGAAATGGAAACCCATCAGTTGAGCACTGCCACGCGCGATATCGCTATAGCCGCTGAAGTCACCATACACTTGCCACGCAAACGCGTAGGTCCCGATCAAAACAATCCAGAAGTTTGGCGGGCCAAATTGCCCGCCAAACGCAGCATTTGCCAGCAGCGCGCAGTTGTCTGCAACCACGCACTTACGCACGAGACCGGAAAAAATCAGCATCAGACCGTCGAAAAACCGGTCGGCATCAAAGGTGCGTTCCTTCTGGACTTGAGGGAGTAAGTGCCCCGGTCTTTGAATTGGGCCTGCGATCAGGTGTGGAAACAAGCTGACGAATAGGCCGTATTCGAAAAAGGATTTCGCAGGCTCAAGTCTGCCCTTATAGACATCTACGATGTAGGCCACTTCCTGAAATGTATAGAAAGAAATGCCGGGCGGAAGAATGACGCGGATGAGGGGCAAAGGAATATTGTGGATGCCCATAGTGTTCAAGGCCGCTGAAAAGGAGTCAACGAAAAAGTTAAAGTACTTGAATGTTCCGAGAATGGAGAAATTCAGCAGCAGGGAGAAGATAAACCACTTTTTACGATTCGCATTTTCGCCAATCGGCGCGATCTTCTGCGCGATTACGAAATCCATCGTTGTGCTGCAGATCATGAGCGCAAGAAAGCGCCAATCCCACCAACCATAGAAGACGTAGCTCGCCAGCAACAGAAAGATGTTTTGCCCGCGGCGATCCAAACACCAATAGGCCAGCACGACAGGGATCAAGAAAACAAAATATGCGGGAGAATCGAAAAGCATGCTGATACGTGAAGTGCGACGCTTATCCTTAGAAGGAAGCCTCAGAATATGGCTTGGAGAGGTTCCTTGAAACTTACCTTCATTTGAAGCATTTGGAGACCGATTGCGCGACCGACGACGATCACCAGATTGGCCTACTGTCCGACATAATCCTTGTAAACGCCATAGCCTCCGTAGCCATAGCGCATAGTCCTGGGATCCCAGCTGTTCAGAACCGTACCTAGCACGCGCGTTCCATCTTCGGTGAAGCGCTGAATGGCAAATCGCGCGCTTTCCGTAGTGGTTTGCCCGGCACGGACAACCAGAATTACCCCGTCAGCCAAACGGCCAAGGACGCGCGCATCCGCCAATTGGATCATGGGTGGCGCATCGATCAAGACCATGTCAAATTCACGTCGCAGACGTGCCAAAAGCTTGGACATCCGCGGAGAATAAAAGAGATTCGTAGGAGTTACGCCGCAACTGCCACTAGGCAGAACGGAAAGGCCAGCCACCTCGGTCTTCCGAGCAAGGTGGGACATGGGAAATTCTTCAAAGGGCGTGTCCGACAACAGTACATCGCTCAGCCCCCAGCGGTTCGTCATATCAAAAACCTGATGTATCCTTGGCCTGCGCAAATCGCCGTCAATCAGCAGAACCTTGCGACCTATCTCCGCCATCGCGATACTGAGATTGCAAGCAACGGTTGTTTTGCCATCGCCCAAGCATGGACTTGTCAGGAGCACAACTTGGGGAGGATCTCCATCTTGGTTTGGCAAGAGAATCGAAGTTAGCGTAGTGCGGACACATTCAGCAATCAACGATGGCTTGCGCTTCCATGTAGCTAGCTCTGGACTCTTGTCACTCGAGTCTGACTCAACGCCCGACGGAACGGATGGAGTTAATCGACGCATATTGAGAAGGTTGGCCCCGTGCCGCGAAACGGCGGTGTCGTCTAACGGGATGACGCCCAGCTCCGGCAGGTCCAAATAGATCTGTGCCTCGCCCGGGGCGCTTATCCTGCGGTCAAGTCGTTCGCGGAGCAGCACAAAACCAAGTCCCAGGAACATACCGCCCAACAGCCCAATTGCAGAATTCATTGGAAGACTAGGACGGTAGGGGAGCTTAGGTGGTCTGGCCCGGTCAATGACCATGACATTGCTGTCCCGCATTGCAGCAGCCAGGCTGGCTTCCTTAACTCTCTGCAACATCGTTTCGTAGAGTCGGCGGTTCGAATCGACATCTCGCTTTAAGGTGTCATAGTGGATTGCCTTGCTGGACTGGTCGGCCACTACCTTCTGCTGCGCGTCGTGCGCTTCGGTCAATAGCTTTTCACGGCGAAGCGCGGCTTCATACTCGTTTCGAATGCGGCCTAGGACGTTGCCGCGTTCCTTTTCTATCTGAGCCTTCAGCTCATCAATCTGGGCTTGCACGCGCTGCACCTTGTAATGCTCAGGCGTAAGCGTTGCGCTCAGCTCGGCGTATTGCCGCTGCAATTCGGTCAGCTTTTGGCGGTAGTCGCGCATCGTGGGATCTTCCAGAATTTCTGGCAGCGAGTCCGCCGATTTGCCGACGGCCTCGGCGTATTTTGCCTGGTTGGCGATGCGGTCGGCTTGCGCCTTAGAGAGCTCGTCCTGTATTTCTTTAAGGCGCGCCTCCGCTAAACTCTCCTTCTCTGACGTAAACGATAGTCCGGTGATGCGCGCGTAATCTTGGAGTTGTGCCTCCGAGGCTTCTAGCTGGGTCTTCATTTCATCTAGATGGTTCGTTAGCCACTCAGCTGTCCCTTGGGCTGATTTCCAGTGAGCCTCTTGCGATAGTTCCGTAAATTCGCTGACGAGTGTATTGGCGAAATCGGCCGCTTGTTTGGGGTCCGGAGACTCATAAAGGACCTCCAACAGTCGCGAGCTGCCCGAACTCTGCACCGTCAGGTTGCGTTCCACCTGCCGGATCATTTGCTCTCGTTCTGAGAGGCGACCAGTCCTGGAAAATGCGAAGAGGCGATGCACGCGCGACGCGAAGATTCCCCACGCCGTTGTCGGCTGTTCTTTATGGAGCTTCATCTTGTCGATTACGTGTTCGATGAGAGATTCGCTCTGCAGAAGCTTGACTTGCGTCTCCACGTACGATTCCTGCGACACATAATTCCCGTTGGAATCAATTCCTTTCATTTCCTGGAAATTCGTGCCCTGGATCTCGAGGGAAGTTCTCACGCGGTAAATGGGCGTCTGAACCAAGCTGATCATGATCGATGCAAGCAGGCCCACGACAGCAAACCCCAGCAGCGTCATCCTATGACGAAACAGGATGTGCCAATAGTCCCGGAGACTGTCGTATTCTTGCCCCGGCCCTGTCCCCGCGCCACGTGATTCTAAGTACTTGCAGGGTACGCGGCGCGATTCCCTCCGCGGACTCAGCTCCGTCTGACGTTGGTTTGATCTCTCGATTGGAAATTCAGAAAGGTCCACGCGGTATTCCTTTTTAGCAGCTTTATGGTGTACGCCAGATCGCCAGGCCCGTTCCCGTCTGAACGGCGGCTTCCAAGGCACGTAAGGCCGCTTTCTTGCCTGTGCTGCCGGGAATGAACAGAATATCGTCGCCTTGTAGTGCGACGTCTTGCTTCTTTCCCTTGAGGAGGTCCTTCACATCTACCAGCAATTCTTCACGCTGATCGGCCTCGCGCTTCAGCCGCAGGATCTTGGCATGCCGTGCGTCAGCTGTTCCGTTGAGCCCCTCAGCGAGCGAAAGCGCCTGCAGCACGGAGATGGATTGATGCTCGCCAAGAACAAATCCTCCCGAGCGCTTGACCTCTCCGATGACGTAGACCATCTCGGCCTTTGGAACAGAGATAACATCATGCGGGAGAATCCGGATATTCTCTGCGGGGTCCTTGGCTTCCATGATCTTCTTCAGGTTCACCTCAGCCACAGTGAACTGAGCAGACGCGTCCGGCACTGCTCCAGGCAAGGGAATGCAACCCCACTCGAGTTGCCGTGTGATGCGCACGCTGTATCCTGCGTCCGGCCGAATTCCACCGGCTGATGCCAGCATCTCCAGAAGTGTCTTGTATCCCTGCACCTGGTGGACACCCGGCGTGTTCACTGCACCCAGGATTGAGACTGGCTGACTGCGCACCTCGGAGACGTTGACGACCACTTGCGGATCGCGAATGTACGTTCGCAGAACTTTGTCGATCTCCTTCTCGGCCTGCTGCGCCGTTAGACCTGCCAAATGGACGCGCCCCACCAACGGCACTTGAACGTCCCCATCGCCGTCGATGCGGGCAGGCTTGTTGCCGAACTCGCTCAACTCCGGCGCAGAAATCTCCACCTGGTCATCAGGTCCAAGCAAATACGTGGAGTGAACGCGGTCATCACATTTTATTTTCTGAACAGCGGACCCTGTTGCCGAAGGAGTCTGCCCGGCAGCATGGGCGCCGAAGAAAAGGATCGCCACACCGACCGGCACGACTCTTGTAGTCTTCATCGTCTAAGCACTCCAGAATTCGGGACTGGGGAGTAGAGCGGCAAGATATTTCTGGCCAACTATCAATGTGCTCCGCGACCTAAGAGCACTACCTTGGCGGTTTCGAACAGGATTGCGAAATCGACCATGAGCGATAAATTCTTCACATAGAACAAATCGAGGGCCAATTTTTCCCTCGCGTCGTCAAGACTGGCACTGTATCGAAATTTCACCTGTGCCCATCCCGTAAGGCCCGGACGGACGGAATGCCGAAGATTAAAGTAAGGAATCTTTGCTTCCAGCATTGAACAAAAGCATGGACGCTCGGGTCGCGGACCTACCAGACTCATTTCTCCGCGCAACACATTAAACAACTGAGGAATCTCATCCAAGCGAGTGTTGCGCAAGAACCTGCCCACTTTCGTGACGCGGCTGTCTTCGCGTGAGGCCCAGCGCGGCCCATCTTTTTCAGCATCTTGAACCATCGAGCGGAATTTCAGCAATTCGAATTCAGCGCCCTTATACCCGATGCGACTCTGACGAAAGAAGATTGGTCGCCCTGTTTCTATGTAAATGGCTAGTGCGATCCCGGGGAGAAACGGCAATACGCACAAGAGGATGAAAGAAGAAATCATAATATCGATTGCTCGCTTGGCCGCGAGCAGGACCGCTGATTTTTCGAAACCATCTGAGAGGATGAACCAACTGGGTGAGAGATGTTCCAACGTGATCTGCCCAGAGAGTCGCTCACGGCAGCTGTGAACGTCCTCCACCTTGACGCCTGTCAGTTTAAGACTCAGCAATTGCTCGACTGGCGTGCTGCCCCTCCGTTCCTTTAGGGAAAGAACGACTCTGTCGACCTTTTCGCGGGCAACGATCTCCTCCACATCCGAGGCAGCACCAATAATTCCTGGGTTAACCAGAGATTTCCCAATGTCCATCCCCTGCTCATCCAGAAATCCGACTACCTTCATGTTGTGTTCCGGATGTTTAAGAATGTGCCGGACGAGCGATATTCCCGCCTCGCCTGTTCCAACTACCAAGACCCGTTCGTCTCCGCGGGCGAGTAGCCTCGCGGTATCTGCCGAAAATCGCCAACTCAGCAGGACGACGAAAAGCACGGGGACAGTGATAAGCATGACGCCGCGACCGACGTTCGCTTGCGGAATCGCGAAGTAGCTGAGTCCCAGAACGACGCAGCCAGCTCCGAGAGCCCGCATGATCCGTATGACCAGGCTGGCACGACTCCGGACGGCGTGAGAGTCGTACAAATCATTAAAATACAGCGAGAGCCAGTAAATGACGGTTACCAGTGCTATCCTAGCCCAAACCACAACATCGGACAGTACACGGGGAGTGTCCCTGGAAAAGCGCAGCCCAACCGCCGCCGTCAAAGCCAATACGATAGCGGCCGTATCCACACTTGCCAGCAGCAGCGTCTGTGCTGGAATTTGATGAGACCCGATCCTAAACATTCTTACTAGTTGTAGAACTCAAAAGAGCTTTGCGATGCAGTCGTTAATCATCTGTTGCTCGATAGCTGCTGTAGTTGCCGAATTGGTACCTGCTTCATGGAAGCTGTCACGCTTTTTGACTTCATCGACATTCGTGGGATCACCGGCTTGGATGGCCCGTGGAGATTTCGGGCTGGACTCGAGTGTACTGCCATTCCCTGAGTGTCTTCTCCTTCCTCGACTGAATCGGACCGTCCCATCTTCAAGGCAATGAGCGATGCCCCGACAATTAATCCGATTCCGGTCAAAAGCAGCAGTCCAGTAGACGGTTCAGTCGCAAAAGGCCCAGTCGTCGCTGCGCTAATTAGGCCCGCAGAATCTTCAACATCTGTGTTGGCGATAGTAGCGGAAAAGGATGCTCCCCGTCCCGCATCTGCAGAGTCTGCTCTGTCCGCACGATCTGCGGGAGGCAAACACAACAGAATAAGCGCCCAGAGCATGGCAATCCACTTCAGTCTCATTTTCGTTCTCCTCAAGCGAGAATCCCTGGTTAGTATGTCAGTGGCCGAGATGAGTAATTATGACTGGCAAGAATGGGCCACAGCGTGAATGCAGCCAATAGCAAAAGGCACGCCAACAAAAACTGTACCGGGAAAGGCTGGCACAACTTGCTTGATCTCCAGCTGTTGCCTAATCGCTCTAAGCTTCGGGCTGATTCTGCTAAGTTTGAGCGCGACTACGCCGCGGGTCGTGGCGAGACGTGCTCAGATGCAACTTGTTTGCTCGAAGATGGCTTCGCTGGGGAAAGCGGTCGGACCCATTCCTCATCAATCTGCACCGCTACCGACCGCTGCAAGAGCGTTATCGACAACACGAGCCTTTGATGTCCTCTGTGAGCCAACAAAATTCCTTCTATGCCACAAAGAGGACCAAACTCAATTCTCACTTTGTTCCCAATTTGTAAAAACGGCCAGGGCTGCCTGGGAACCTCGGATCTGACGGCCGCTTGAATAGCGTCAATTTCAGTTTTGTCGACCGGCAGCAGTTTTTTACCAGTCCCTACAATGTGCACAACTCCTGGGACTGTGAGAACGGGTAGGCGATTCAGGGGGTTGAACTGACAGAACACGTATCCAGGGAAAAGCGGAACGTCGATTTCGACAAAGCGGTCCGACCACCTGTGCCGTTCCTTGTACAAAGGCAGGAACGCTTCCATCCCCCTTACTCGCAAATGCCTTGCCACCAGATCTTCGTGTTGGCTTCTGACTTGCACTGCGTACCACTGAAAGTCATCTTGCTGATCCATCGCGCGTGCCTCCGCTTGCCTTGGATGCCCTTGGAGACGGTGTAATTTTCAAAGGGTAGGCTACCGCCCCTTGAGTCCCACTTTCGGGGTACCTAATGCGTATCTGATCGGCATATACTTCGCTTCGCGTTCCGGCTTCTCGCTTAAGACTGCATTCTGCGTGCTTTTCTTACCCCGCTAAAATGACCGTATCAACACCAGCGATTCTCGCAATCCAGCTATTCCTTCATTTCTTCTGGGAATAACACTGTAGTACAGAACATTTAGTATCGCTGTCTAGGTTTCAAGGCTACCCATTTCGATTAATCAAATGAGCTAGCCCTGCTGGGTCCACAATTGGTGACCAGGAGCGCCGACAGGTTGGCTTTTGGCACGTATCCCAAGTCGTCGGCGCCGCACGCGGCTGTGACCTGTTGCTCGCTGAGACTCGGCCCGGTGTTCGACGGAGGGGAAATGACCATCTAAGGCCTATCGCTGCGTCATGACAATTTTTCCGACGATCGCCGAACGGGAAGAGACTCCCGTTTTGATCATGATCAATCGCAGAAAGGCCCTCACCGTATTGGGACTAAGATTCATCCGGTTTGCAATTTCCTTGCTTTTCATCCCTTGCAACAAATACTCCAGCACTTCTTGTTCGCGTTGCGTGAGGTTGAATTGCTTGCCGACCTGCGACAAAAGAACCAATGCAGAGGGTCCTCTTTCAAACAGAACCGCAATGCCGGGCCGATCCGGACCTCCCGTGTGCGTATCTATTTGAAAGGCTCGGCAAAAGTAACGTCGCCTGCCGGACTGAAACTGCGTAACGAAAAGCGAATCATCTGAGGACCGTTCCGTTTTCAATCTCGACCGAATTTCTTTAGTCAGAAGTGATTGAGATCCTGCTAGGCTTTCTATGTTGTCGGGATAGCCAAGGATCTGGATGGCCTCGCCATTGAACGAGACGGGGCTTAGCGAGCGATCAACCAGGAGAAATCCTACTCGCAACTTCGGCGGAGATGCCCTCCTATTCGCCGGTGATTGCTTCGATTCGAAAGCCGAAATTCTCTCCACGGTCTCGACTTGTTCAGCGGTTTTCACGTTGCTTCACCCCGATCGTACGGCAACGAGCGCGCCTCATAATCTGGGTGTTGCGGGGACGACGCCCAGGAAAGCCTCATTGGCGTTGCGGCTTCGCGATTGAAACTCATTGGACCATACCTTTCTTTTCTTGGGGTCGGTGAGTAATTCATATGCCGTCAAACCTTTTCAAAACGGCCCAAGGGACCTTCCCTTTCGGGAACTTCAGACCAATGAAAAAACGCTTATCGTCAAGCCTCTGGCAATAAACCACCTCGGCGCGCACGGGAGACTCTTCGCTCAATGGAGCAATCTCTGCCTGTTCGCCAGGGTGCCAAGGGTGCGTGGACTTGACGCGAGCTCCATGCGCACTAAGATTATCCGAGTATGTCTTTTCGTATTCTCTTTCGCATTCTATGGCACCCTCTCGCTCTAACACTTTGAGCCGCACTACAGCGGCAATCGGAAGTCTTCTTTCCCTTCTGCCGCTCAGATTATCCAAACGCATCCTCAGAGCCTTAGCCACGCAAGACCAACGTGCTGGTCTTCGCGGATCGGCGGACGGCACTGAACTAGATGTCTGGCTGGGGACAGGTCAGCGTGTGCGCATAATATGCGTCTTAGCGTGGGCTTATCACTTTCTGGTCGTCCTTTAAGGAGCCCCCGGCTCGTTCACCTATTATTGGAATGCAAATCGGTTGGAATTAGCAATCCGGGAAATACCGTAGTACTCGTACATATTAAATAGTAATGAGCTGCTACCGAAATAGAATCGCATTCAAACCTCAAAACAACGCGAATTCTCTGAGATGGTCGCGGTCGGACATTATCTATACAATATAGAAGAAACTAAGCGCAGGCAGGTGTGTGGAGTCTACATCGACTGCAGAGTATTTCGGCTAGGAGGTATGGGGCGCGAGTGGCAAGGACGCGATCGAGGGGGTGGGACATTGCAGCAGTGAACGTGCCGGGTGGTGCCGCAACATGGGAAGTCGCTAAGACGGCCCAAAAATAAGCTTCAAAGCCTGTTGCGAGTACGGAGATCAGTGATATAGAGAAGCCGTGATGGCCTCCGGTGGTAATCCAATACAGGATTCTCCTGATGG
>Ga0066694_10000692_pt1 | contig 11034 bp, 11 predicted proteins | sample GraSoiAngelo_143_FD_66670 | JGI IMG/M metagenome (GOLD analysis project Ga0066694, IMG submission 66670) | Grasslands soil microbial communities from the Angelo Coastal Reserve, California, USA - 14_1009_02_30cm | ecosystem: Environmental > Terrestrial > Soil > Grasslands | place: USA... | reverse complement strand
CGTCGTCTACGTGCTCGTCGTCTTGCGGCGCATGCTCCGTCAGACTGGATACAAGCCCGTCCTCGAGGATTGGGTGTGGCATTTGTTCCTGCCGATGCTCGCATACGCGATGTTGTTCGTTGGCGCGGCCGGGCTATCGCACGAGCAGACGTGGGCGCTCTTCCTCATCGCCACCGTGTCGTTGCTGTTGTTGTTCATCGGGATTCACAACGCCTGGGACACGGTCACGTACCTCGCCACGACGCGCCTGAAGGACGCGAATACCAAGCCCTGATACCAACAGCGAGACCCCGGGCCCATCCGGCCCCGGGGTCTCGTCTCTGCTCCACTCCGAGTCTCAATGCAGGAAGCCGCTGGGCGTATCCGTGCTCCCCGTGGGTTGATTGCGGTCCACGATCACGTACGCCCCGCCCAGCAGCGCCGCGATCAGCACCGAGATGACGATCCAGCCGTGCGCTCGCTTTGACATGGTCGCTCCTTGTCAGTTGTACAACGCCGGCTTGCCGTTGCGGATCGTCCAGACCGCCGGCGCCGATTGGAAGTTGCCGCTCCCCGGGGCGCGCGTGATCGTTCCAGCGGTCCCTTCGTAACGCGTCACGTTGCGCAGGTACACGGCGGGGTTTTCGCCACGCTCAAATGCCTGCACGATCAGATTGAAGTCATCGTAGGCATAGGGCATCATGTGCGTGGCGAACAGCATTCCCGGATACTTCTGCTCGAACCGCGTCTTGAAGCCGAAGTCCCGCAGGTTGCTGTCGGTGTACCACGATCCTTCCCACAGCTCGGGGTGCTGGCTCAGGGACGGCGCGACCACCGACGCGATGGTGGCGATTCTTGCATCCCGCAGCTGCCCCGCGAGCAGGTCGAGCTGGGGGCTCAACGCCTCGACGTAATACACGTCGGGTTGGGACGCGCGCGCGGCCGCGATGAGCGGACGGAAATCGGTCACCGAGTCGGTGAACTCCGTCTCATAGCTGATCGGCAGTCCGGCGCGTGCCGCCTCGGCCTTGAGCGCCCGCACGTGGTTGTGAATGCTCGGATAGTTCTGCGACAGCAGAGCGACGCGCCGGATCCCGCGCCGTTGCGCCTCCCGTACCCATAGCGTCGCCTCGGCCTCCGGGGTCGGGATGTTGGTAAAGTTGTACGCGCCGTCCCCGATCGACGTCACCGTGCAGACGCAGGTGTGCGGAATCCGGGCGGCGGTCGCCAGGGGCTTGGTGACCTGGCCGAAGAGGGAAATGCCGCCGACGATCGCGTCGATGCGGTCATCCCGGATGGCGCGCTGAATCGCGCCGCGGGCGGTGCGGGGGTCGTTCCCGACGTCGACCGTGATCAGCCGATACTGGTATCGCGTGTTGCGCAGGTCCTCTGTGGCCATCTCGACCGCCTTCAGGAAAGACCCACCCAGAATGGCATAGGGTCCGCTCCTGGGTACGATCACGCCGACTCGAACGACTCCATCAGCCGGCGGGGACCAGCGATCCTTTGTGTTCCAGACGAACCCGGTGCCGAGCACGGCCAGGACCGCAGCCATCGCGATGACGGGGTACGCCGGTGAGCGGGCGATTCCACGGCGTGCCTCGATGAGTCGCCACGCGGTGTAGGCGACGAACAGACTGCCGACAAACATCAGCAGACCACTCGCCTCGAATGCATAAGAGCCGATCGAGGGCTTCGGATAGGACGTCGAGACTGATGCGAGTCCTGTGCCGATGAAGAGACGCAGCAATCCGCCCCAGAATCCCTTAGCAATCCCGAAACCGGCCACGATCCAGACGTTCATGAGCAGATACCCTCCGAACGCCACCGGGCTTTTCGTCTTGCGGTACCACAGCAACAGGGTCGTCGGGACCAGGACCAGCACCGCGCCGAGGGCCAGCGCCGCCGATCCGAGGGTGTAGACGTGGTTGATCGTGATAAAGGCGGCGGTCACGACGATGCTCAGCAGGGAACGGCGCGCGGCGGTGTGCATGGCTGTCTCCTGGGATGTGCTGTCTCGAACAGCGTATTCGGTTATTGACATACTGTTCGTAATAGAACATTGTGTCTAATATTTCACCGCCGCCAGCGACACGGCGGCCCGTTTCGTTCGATACTGAACATCGTGGAGCGATTTGTGCGGAAACCTCGGATGGATCGGCGGGTGCAACGGACGCGGGCGCTGTTACAGGAGGCGCTCCTCGCACTGATGACCGAGAAGGGGTACGAGGAGACGACCGTCCAGGACATCATCGATCGCGCTAACGTGGGTCGCGCGACCTTCTATGCGCATTTTGCGGACAAAGAGACGCTGCTCACGAGCCGGCTCGAGGACCTCCGCAACATGCTGGCGGAACGGCAGCGGCAGTCTCCAACCCTCGGCTTCAGCCTGCCGATGCTCGAGCACGCGCACAGCCATCTCCGGTTGTATCAGGCCATCGTCGGGCACGAGCGGGGAGCCTTCGTTTTACGACGGATCCACCGCACGATTGCGGACCTGGCGCTGCGCGACGTCCAGGCGCTGGGATTCAAGGGGACCGTGGAGGAACGGCACCTGGCAGCGGAGTACATGGCCGGCGCGTTCATGGCCGTTCTCACCTGGTGGCTGGATCACGGCGGGAAACTCGCCCTCGGGGAGGTGGACACCATCTTTCGCCGGCTCATCTTAAAGGGACTCAAGGAGCTCACATGACCCTGCCACGCCGCCAACTCCTCAAGTCGCTCGTCGCTGCCTCGCTCCTCCCTTCAGTGGGTCGTATCCAGCGCTTCGAGGCACTGGCGCCGAGGCAGCGGCTTCGCGGCCTGAGTGGAGAACCCGATTGGCTCGCGATTCGCGACCTCTTTCCGCTGGCCCCTGACTGGACGCACCTGTCGAGCTTCCTGTTCGTCTCTCATCCCAAACCCGTCGCCGACGCGATCGACCATTTCCGGAGGAAGCTCGATTCCGACGCGATGTGGATCGAGATCGCGGCTTTCACCGACGCAGAAGGACGCCCCTTCGCGGCGGTCAAGCGCGCGCTCGCCGACTATACGGGTGGGACTCCCACGGAGATCGCGTTCACATCCAACACGACGAGTGCGCTGGCGATGGCCTACCACGGCCTGCGCATTCGCGCCGACCAGGAAATCCTGACCAGTGAGCACGACCACTACTCGCATCACGAGTCGATCCGTTTTTCGGCCGCGCGCTCAGGCGCGAGCGTCCGGTACATTCCGTTGTACGACAGCGGGGCTCTTGCCAATGCGGACCAGATTGTAGACCGCATCGGCCGTGCGATCACCGCCAAGACCCGCGCGGTGGGTGTGACCTGGGTGCATTCGTCGAGTGGTGTGAAGCTCCCCATCGCGCGCATCGCGGAGGTCGTGGCGCGCGCCAATCGCGGACGGGCGAGCGCGGATCGCTGCCTGCTGATCGTGGACGGGGTGCATGGCTTCGGGAACCAGGATGTGGACGTCGCGCGACTCGGCGCCGACTTCTTCGCGAGCGGCACACACAAGTGGCTGTTCGCGCCGCGCGGCACCGGGTTCCTGTGGGGCCGCGCCGATGCCTGGCCCGAGCTGCGGCCGACGATCCCGAGCTTCGATCCGGACGGGATCGACACGACGTTCGGGGCATGGGCCGATCGCGCGGAATTACCACCGACTCAGGCATCATTTGTCTCGCCGGGCGGGTTCCTCGCCTACGAGCACCTGCTTGCCGTCCCTGCCGCCGTCGAGCTGCATCGCGCGATCGGCCGCGACCGAATCGCAGCGCGCATTGCAGAATTGAACGCGGCGTTCCGGGCAGGGGCGGCCGGCATTCCGGGCCTCACCATGCACACGCCGCGCGATCCGGCGCTCTCGGGCGGGATCTCCTGTTTCGAGGTGCGGGGTATGACTCCGGGTCAGGTCGTGGCGCGCCTTGCGGAGAAGAAGATTCGCACGACAACATCACCCTATAAGGTCTCCTACGCCCGCGTCTCCGCGGGTATCATGAACAAGCTGGAAGAGATCGAGCTGGTGCTGCGGGAAATCAGAACCCTCGCTGCCTGATGGAGGAACCGTGCAGTCTCAGAACTATGATGCGATTGTCGTAGGGTCGGGGATCTCCGGCGGCTGGGCCGCCAAGGAGCTGACCGAAAAGGGCCTGCAGGTCCTGCTGCTCGAGCGCGGCAAGAACATCGAGCACATCAAAGACTACGTGAACGCCACCAAGGCGCCGTGGGACTATCCCCATCGCGGCAGACGCACGAAGGCGATGGAGCTGGCCTACCCGGTCTTGAAACGGGACTATCCGCTCAACGAAACGAACGTGGACTACTGGGTTGACGAACGGGAGTCGCCGTACACCGAGGTGAAGCGGTTCGACTGGTACCGCGGGTACCACGTCGGCGGCCGCTCGCTGATGTGGGGCCGCCAGAGCTATCGCTGGAGCGACTTCGACTTCGAGGCGAACGCCAAGGACGGAATCGCGATCGATTGGCCGATTCGCTACGCCGACATCGCGCCCTGGTACGATTACGTCGAACGGCACGCCGGCATCTCCGGGTCGGTGGAAGGGATGCCGCAGTTGCCGGACGGGCAGTTCCAGCCCGCGATGCCGCTCAACTGCGGCGAGGAGTTGATCGCCGGCCGGCTCAAGCAGCATTTCGACGGCAGGCGCAGGATCATCCCCGGTCGCACCGCGAACCTCACTCGACCACTGCCAGGACGCTCTCAATGTCAGTATCGCAACGCGTGCTGGCTTGGTTGCCCGTTCGGTGGGTACTTCAGCACCCAGTCCTCGACGTTGCCGGCGGCCATGGCGACTGGACGACTGACGCTGAAGCCCTTCGCGATCGTCACCGAAGTGCTGTACGACAAGAACAAGAAGCGCGCGACGGGTGTGCGCGTGCTCGATGCGGTCACGAATCAGACCACCGACTACACCGCGAAAGTCGTCTTCCTCTGTGCGTCCACGCTGAATTCCACGTGGCTGCTGCTCCGCTCCGCGACCGACGTCTGGCCCGGCGGCCTCGGCTCGAGCTCCGACGCGCTCGGGCGCAATCTGATGGATCATCACTTCCGTGCGGGCGCATCCGGCACGATCAATGGGCTCGACGACAAATACTATTACGGCCGGCGCCCCACGGGCTTCTACATCCCGCGCTATCGCAATCTGTTCGGCGACAAGCGGGAATACCTGCGCGGCTTCGGCTACCAGGGCGGCGCCAGCCGTTCGGGGTGGTCGCGCGCGGTGGCCGAGCTGGGCGTGGGCGCTGCGTTCAAGGACGCGGCGGCACAGCCCGGATCGTGGTCGATCGGCGGCACCGCGTTCGGCGAGATGCTGCCCAATCCAGCGAACCGGGTCACCATCGATACGAACAAGAAGGACAAATGGGGACTCCCGGTGCTCGCGATTGACTGCGCCACCGGCGAGAACGAGCGCCTGATGCGCAAGGACATGATGAACGACATGGCCGAGATGCTCGATGCCGCGGGGGTGAAAGACGTCCGCACGTACGACAACGGGTACTGGCCGGGGATGGGGATCCATGAGATGGGGACGGCGCGGATGGGCCGGGATCCCAAGACATCGGTCCTCAACGCTCACAACCAGGTGTGGGACGCGCCGAACGTCTTCGTGACGGACGGCTCCTGCATGGCGTCGACGGCGTGTCCGAACCCATCGCTCACCTACATGGCTCTCACGGCCCGCGCGGCGGACTTCGCCGTCAGCGAGCTGAAGCGCCGGAACATCTAAGGGGCTACCATGTCTGAGACTCCACAGTCCTCACCCCCTGTCCCCCTCTCCGTATCGGAGAGGGGGAACACGATCGATCGCCGCGAGGCGATTCGGCGTGTCACCGCACTACTCGGCGGCGTCGCGCTCGCGGGCGGCGGCACGCTGTTCAGCGCGGTCGAACGCGCGCACGCGCGAGCGGCAACGGTGCGCCAGGTCGGGACATTCACGGCGCAGGACATTGCCCTCCTCGACGAAGTTGCGGACACGATCCTTCCCGAGACCAAGACGCCAGGCGCCAAGGCGGCGCACACCGGGGCGTTCATGGCGCTGATGGTGACCGATACTTACGACGAGCGGCAGCAGGGCATTTTCCGCGACGGCATGCAGAGGCTGAACGACGCCGCGTTCATGGCGGCGACACCGGCGCAGCGGCTGGCCAAGCTCGAGCAGCTGGACCGCGAGCAGAAAACGTACACGGATACACGGGCCCAGGGCGCGCCCCCGCATTACTTCCGGCAGATGAAGGAGCTGGCGCTGCTCGGCTATTTCACGTCGGAGATCGGCTGCACGCAGGCGATGCGGTATCGGGAGACCCCGGGGCGGTTCGATCCGTGCGTGCCGTACACGCCGGGCGAGACGCAGTGGGCGGGGCACGCGTAGCGGTTCGTGAGCCAAGCACGGGAGGTGGTGTATGGTGACGAAACAACTCTCAATCGTCGGTCTACTGGGCGGCGCTCTCGCATTCGGCTGCGCCGAGCAAGGCCCGCCGCTCGCCCCGGCGGCTGCCTTTCAAGCCGTCGGCACGGCTGCCCCGGCACCGTTTCTGACAAGTATCGGAAATTCCTGCAACGGCGAGCTCGTCGATATCGAGGGGTGGATCCGGCTCCGCTATGTCACGCGTAGCGACGCTCAGGGCGGCTCTCATACGGTGGGGCAGATACTCGAGCACGGCCAGGGGATCGGGGAGGTCACGGGCGGGAACTATGTCTTTTCAGTGGACTCACTCATCGATGTCAACGCCCGCACGATTCAGTCGGGAGTCAGTCAGGAAGTGGTCGTCCGACTGATCGGACAGGGCCAGGCGCCGAGCTTCCTCGGAACCCAGATCCTGCACTTCACCGTGAACGCGAACGGCGATCCCGTCGGGGTGGTCGACGACTTCCGCAGCGAGTGTCGTTAGCGACCCTTCAAACGGACGTCGATATCCGCGATGATCTCGCGCGGCGCGCCGCGTTTCGCCCAGCCCTTGTGCTTGCCGCGATCGTGCCGCTCACGGACCTCCCACAAGCCGCGCACCCCGACCTGCTGGCCTTGCGGCGTGGCGAAGATGCGTACGACTTCGTCGTCACCCCGGCGCGCCCAGATGATCCGATTCGGTCCTGAGCGCTGCACGCGATAGACGACCCACCCGCGGTTGACGAGCACTTCGCGCGTGACTACGACGACGCGATCCACCGGCACCACGTAAACGTATTCCGCGGGCTCAGCGTAGACGACGCTGGCGCTGGTGTAACCCGGCGCGCATCCGGCGAGACTCAGCGCGCCGGCGACGAGCAGCAATGGCAATGTGTTTTTCATGGTGCACTCCTGTTGAGCATGCCTTCTGAAGACCCCGATCACGCGCAGATGTTACGTCTGCGCGTGATGCGGGTCACCACTCAGTTCGGTTGTGTTGTTAGGAGTGCAGCACCTTGAACGCGTGCGTCCACTCGTTGTGTAGAAAGCCGGGGATGCACCAGAGGATGCAAAGCGGTTCGATCGCGCGCGCCGCAAGGGCGCCGCCCAAATCGAGCGTTTCCCAACCGAACTGATCGAGGACGCCCGTCACGATCTGCTTGCCGGCGGCGTCGTCGCCGCAGATGAACATCGTGGGGCGCCCGGCCGCGTAGGTGGGATTTACCATGCGCGCGTTGCCGACCGAGCTGAACGCCTTCACGAACCGCACATTGGGATGCGCTTTCTGAAGGCGCTCCATCAGCGATTCGTTGATGGTCGTGAAGTACTGGAGCACGCCGTTGACCGGAGGCGCTGGGGCGATCGGGTTGGTCGTGTCCATCACGACCTTGCCGGCGATGCCGGAGCCTGCGAGTCGCAGGACGTCGAGCGCGGCCGCGCCCTTGACCGCGAGCACGAGCGCCTCGCCGAACGTCGCGGCCTGCGCGAACGAGCCGAGCGCGGCGCCCGCGTGTTTCGCCTGCCAATCGGCGAGTTTGGCGACGTCACGGGTGCCGAGCATGACGGAATGACCGTGCTTGAGGAAGCCGGCGCCCAGTGTCTTGGCAACTTCGCCCGACCCCAAAATGCCCACGTTCATGACTGACGCTCGCTGTCGGAGAATACGCAGTAGATAGTACCGAACAACGGGGCGTGCCGTTAATTGGGGTCGACATCACCGCCACCGGGGATTGGCCGCCGGTCACTCGTGGCCGTGGCGGTGATGAATGTCGGGATAATGCGGATGTGCGTGCGTGAGCGGCTCATGGGTGTGCACGTGGGTGTGAGGTTCCCCCGGCGGGTCGTTCGGCCCATGGGTATGCTGGTGGTGCAAGTCGTGGCGGTGGGCGTGGCTGTGCGTTAACGGCTCGTGCGTATGAGCGTGCTGATGGCGCTCTCTCAGATGCAGCCAGACCCCCACGGCCATGAGAATGCCGGCCGCGACCAGCGGGCGCGTGACAGGCTCGCGCCAGAAAATGATGGAAAGGACGGCGCCCACGAACGGCGCCGTCGAGAAGTAGGCGCCGGTACGCGCCGTCCCGAGACTGCGCAGGGCGAGGACGAAGAACACGAGACTGAGGCCATACCCAAAGAAGCCGAGGACGAGCGCCGCCGCCGCGCGGGGGGCCGACGGAACGGCGCCGGTAAGGAGCAGGCCCAGGGCGAGGTTCACGCTGCCGGCGACGCCGCCCTTCAGCGCGGCGATCTGAATCGGGTCACTCGCCGACACTTTCTGCGTCAGGTTGTTGTCGATGGCCCAGCAGATGCATGCGGCAGCGATCGCCAGGGGTCCGCGAAGACCGCCCCATTCAAGCCGGCCTTCCCACGCGAGCAGCGCCCCGCCCGCAACGATCGCCCCCATCCCGAGCGCCACGCGCCAGTCGACGTTTTCGCGAAAGACGAACCAGGCGAGCAGGGCGGTAAAGACACCCTCGAGATTCAGGAGCAGGGAGGCGGCCGAGGCGGGTGTGCTCGTCAATCCCCCCAACAGAAACAGCGGAGCGAGTACGCCGCCAAACCCGATCGCGCCCAGCAGCCAGGGGAGATCGCGGCGCGCGAGGCCTGCCTCCGAGGCGCGGCGCACGCCTCGCCGCAACAACCAGAGGACGCTCAGGCCGGTCCCGGATCCGAGGTACAGAAGACCGGCGAGCACTGGCGGTGAGACGCCCGTCAATAGTCCCTTCGCCACAGGCGTGCTTGCGCCGAACAGGAGCGCCGCCAGCAAGGCGTACCGGACGCCGGGACGGGTCATCAGCTCAGGCGGCGCGAATCCGCTCGAGCAGCGCCTTGGTCAACCGCACACCCTCGGGCTCGCTGTGCTTGTCCCCTTCGTACTCGATCCCCAGGAAGCTTCGGTACCCTGCGTCCTTGACGATCTTCATTATGCGCGGGTAGTCGATCGTGGTTTCGTTGCCGGCCTCGTCGAAGCCGTACGATTTGGCGCTCACGGCCTTCGCGAACGGCATCATCTCCGCGACGCCCTTGTAGCGATCGTACTCCTGACCGTCACCCAGCCCGAAATTGCCGAAGTCGGGGAGCGTGCCGCAGTTAGGCAGGTTCACCTTCTTCATCACGCCCGCCAGCCACTCGCCGTTGGACGAGAGTCCCCCGTGGTTTTCGACGATGACGACGATGCCCCGTTGCGCTCCGAATTCCCCAAGGCGCCGGAGCCCGTCGGCCGCCCGTTCCTGCTGCTCTTCGTAGCTGCCCGCGGAGCGGGCGTTCACGCGGATGGCGAAACAACCCAGGAACTTCGCCGCCTCGACCCACTTGTAGTGGTTCTCGACCGCCTTCGTGCGCTGCGCCGTGTCGGGATCGCCCAGGTTTCCTTCATCGTCGATCATGATGAGTCGACTTTCGACGCCGTGGTCCTTGCAGCGCTGCTTCATCGCGGCGAGATACTTTCGGTCCGTCGCCTTGTCTTTGAAGAACTGGTTGACGTACTCCAGGGCGTGGATGCCGAAGTCGTTGCTGGCGACCTTGGCGAAATCGAGGTGGTCCATCTGCCCGGCGAACAGGGCCTTATGGAACGACCATTCGGCGAGAGAGATCTGGAACCACGGCTTGCTGGCAGGCACCAGTGCCTCGAGCCCGCCGAGGGAAGCGAGGCCGACTGCGGCGGCCGCGCGCGTGGACTGCTCGAGGAAGCGACGGCGGCCTATCGGACGGGTCATGGCTGATTCTCCTGTGAAGGAAGGCTCAACGGCCCGCTCGCACCGGGCCCGGCGGGAGTTGGTAGAGGAGCAGGGCGGTGGCGATGTCGCGCGGCGACAGGTCCCGCACGTTGAACCGCGGGAACATGAGGTTGCTCGAGTCCGAGCAATGGTCGAGGCCGATCACGTGCCCGATTTCATGCAGCGCCAGCACGCGGATGTCCTCGGTCCCGAGCGGTTGGCCGCTGGGATCGAACGTCGCGAGGGTGACGACTCCACTGATCATGCGCCCGTCCTGATCCCACACCACATCGGTCTGCCCCGTGCGCTCTCCTTCGAACTGGGTGCGCCATTCGAACCGCACCTCGGCGGAGGCGGAGTCGGGGTCCACGTTGAAGCGCACGGGCACGCCGGCCTCTTCCCAGCGACTGAAGGCGTTCCGCACCGCGTCGAGGAAGGGCGCTTGAAAATTCGCGACCACGCCGGGTGGGAGGAACACCCGTACCGGCGTTCTGACGCGGTCGTCCCAGCGGTGCAGCACCGAGTCCGAGGTCTCGGCGACGATTTCGTTCAGATAGGTGAGGCCGGCGCTGGCGCGGATCCGACGGCGAATCTCGGCGCGCGCAAGGAGGTCGAGATAGCTCGGCTCGCTCGCGCCGCTGGGTGGTGGCTGGGCGGCCGGCGAAGCGTTCGCTCCACGGGTGGTACCGAGTGTGTTGTCACGCGTTGACTCGGGGGGCGGGTTGGTCGGTGCGCCGGACCTGGCGCTGGGTGGGGACCTTGGGGCCGGCCGCACGAAAGCGTCCCACAACACCGCCAACCCGAGGAGAGTCACGACCGCGGAGAGGAAAACCAACATGCGACGCTCAAACATGCGGCTCCTCGCGGCTCAGTGGGAACCGCTCGGGGCCATTACCCGAAGGAAGCGACGGCGGTCTATCGTCCGGGTCATGTCGGCACTCCCATCGGCGGCGGCCGGATCTA
>Ga0066694_10000643_pt1 | contig 11330 bp, 9 predicted proteins | sample GraSoiAngelo_143_FD_66670 | JGI IMG/M metagenome (GOLD analysis project Ga0066694, IMG submission 66670) | Grasslands soil microbial communities from the Angelo Coastal Reserve, California, USA - 14_1009_02_30cm | ecosystem: Environmental > Terrestrial > Soil > Grasslands | place: USA... | reverse complement strand
GTGCGCGCGCTGCTCGCCATCTGCTGCACGCAGGAGCCCGAGAGCTCGTTGCCGAACACCAGCCACTGGTCCTCCGGGGACCTGCGCGGGTTCATGCTTCAGGCGGGCAAGGACCTGGCTCTATTCGCCTGGCCGGACGCCCCGGGGGACCCGCGCTGGGCGCGCCTGGACGCCGCACGCAAGAACGACAAGATCGGTGTCCGCGTCTGCTATTGCTCGGTGTTCGACGAATGCTACCTGCACGACAGCGCTTACCGCGAGCCGCGCCGCATCGGCGCGTGTCCGATGCCTGCCGTTGCGTATGTCGGCGGTTGACGGCAGCGGCTCTGGAGATAGGCTTCCCACCCGCCCATCCGAGGCTCACATGAAGTACCTGCACACCATGGTGCGCGTCACCGATATCGACGTATCGCTGAAGTTCTACCGCGACGCGCTCGGGCTGCAGGAGCTGTCGCGCAAGGACTACCCAGCCGGACGCTACACGCTGGTGTTCCTGGCGGCGCCCGGCGACGAGTCGGCCCAGGTGGAGCTCACTTACAACTGGGACCCGGAGAGCTACGGCGGCGGGCGTAACTTCGGGCACCTCGCCTACGCCGTTGAGAACATCTACGCCACCTGCCAGCGCCTGCGCGATCACGGCGTGACCATCCTGCGGCCCCCGCGCGACGGGCACATGGCTTTCGTGCGCTCGCCGGACGACATTTCCATCGAGCTGCTGCAGCAGGGTGCCTCGCTCGCGCCCGCGGAGCCCTGGAAGTCGATGCCCAACACCGGCAGCTGGTAGGCGCCTCCAGCGCGCATGAAAATGCTCCCGAGTCTGCTGATCGCGTCGGTGTTCGCCACGCTGACGTTCGCGGTCTGGGCCTGGCTCAACCGCCCGACGCTCGAGCCCCCCTGGCCGGCGCGCATCCAGGGCTTCGCGTTTTCGCCGTTCCGCGCCGACGAGGACCCGACTCAGCTGCAGATGCCCACGGATGCGGAGATCGACTCGGACCTCGCGCTGCTCGAGGGCAAGGTCAACGCGGTGCGTACCTACAGTGTCGAGAAGACCCTCGCCGACATTCCCGAGCTCGCCGAGCGCCACGACCTGAACGTCGCCCTCGGCGCCTGGATCGACGCTCACCGCGACAACAACGAGCTGCAGCTGCGCACCGCCGTGGCGCTCGCCAGCACCCACATCAACGTGGTGCGGGTCATCATCGGCAACGAGGTGCTCTTCCGCGGCGACCTGCCGATCGAGCAGCTCGAGGCCTATCTGGATCGCGCGCGCGCGGCCATCGAGCAACCGGTGGGCACCGCCGAGACCTGGCACGGGTGGATCGAGCACCCGGAGCTGGCGCAGCACGTCGACTTCATCGGCGTGCACCTGTTGCCGTACTGGGAAGGCGTGCCGGTGGATGCCGCCGTCAGCTACTCGCTGGCGCAGGTCAAGCGCCTGCAGCAGCTGTTCCCGCACAAGCCGATCGTGGTGGCGGAGATCGGCTGGCCGAGCCGCGGCCGTACCCGCGAGTCGGCGGTCGCCTCGGATTCCAACGAGGCGCTGTTCCTGCGCCGCTTCCTGCGTCGCGCCGAACAGGAGCAGCTCGTTTATTACGTGATGGAGGCCTTCGATCAGCCCTGGAAGGCCTACCTGGAAGGCGCGGTCGGCTCCTACTGGGGGGTGTACGACGTGAACCGGCAGCCGAAGTTCGCCTTCAGCGCGCCGATCGTGCGCGTGCCCGAGTGGCACATTCTCGCCGCGGTGTCGGTCGCGGTGGCGCTGCTGGTGCTGGGACTGCTGTATCTGAACAGCGAGGCGCTGCGCAACCGCGGCCGCAGTTTCCTCGCGGTCGTGGTGTACGCCGCCGCCACCATCGCGGTGTGGGTGATCTACGACTTCACGCAGCAGTACATGACCGTCGCGAGCGTCATCGCCGGCGTGCTGCTGCTGCTGGGGATGCTGGGGGTCATGCTGGTGCTGCTGGCCGAGGCGCACGAGTGGGCCGAGGCTCACTGGGTCGAGTACCGGCGGCGGCTCGGCGCGCCGCTGCTCTGCCACGGCGCGCGGCCGCCGCAGGTGTCGATCCACGTGCCGGCCTACGACGAGCCGCCGGCGATGCTCATCGAGACGCTCGATGCGCTCGCGCGGCTCGACTACCCGGACTTCGAAGTGCTGGTCATCGACAACAACACCCGCGACGAGCATGTCTGGCGGCCGGTCGAGGCGCACTGCGCGCAGCTCGGCGCGCGCTTCCGCTTCTTCCACGTCGCACCGCTCGCGGGCTTCAAGGCCGGAGCGCTCAACTACGCGCTCGCGCGCACCGCGCCGGACGCCGGGATCGTCGCGGTCATCGACGCCGACTACGTGGTCGATGCGCGCTGGCTGCGCGATCTGACGCCCGGTTTCCAGGATGCGCGCATCGCCGTCGTGCAGGCGCCGCAGGACTACCGCGACGGGGGCGAGAGCGCCTTCAAGGCCATGTGCTACGCCGAGTACCGCGGCTTCTTCCACATCGGCATGATCACGCGCAACGAGCGCAACGCCATCATCCAGCACGGCACCATGACCATGGTGCGGCGCGCGCAGCTGGTCAGTTGTGGCGGCTGGGCGCAGTGGTGCATCACCGAGGATGCGGAGCTCGGCCTGCGCATCTTCGAGGGCGGCTTCGATGCCACCTTCGTACCCGCGAGCTACGGCCGCGGCCTGATGCCCGACACCTTCATCGATTTCAAGAAGCAGCGCTTCCGCTGGGCCTACGGTGCCATGCAGATCCTCAAGGCACACGCGCGCACGCTGTTCATGGAAGGCGGCCCGCTGTCCACGGGGCAGCGCTATCACTTCATCGCCGGCTGGCTGCCGTGGGTCGCCGACGGCTGCAACCTGCTGTTCAACCTGGCGGCGCTCGGCTGGTCGGTCGCCATGGTGTGGGCGCCGAAGCACATCGAGCCGCCGCTGGTGATGTATTCGGTCCTGCCGCTGTCGCTGTTCACCTTCAAGCTCGCGAAGCTCATCCACCTGTACCACGTGCGCGTCGGGGCCAACAGCCGCCAGACGCTGGCGGCGGCGGTCGCGGGACTCGCGCTGACGCACACCATCGGCAAGGCGGCGATCAAGGGCCTCCTCACCCGCGACGAGCCGTTCTTCCGCACTCCGAAGCAGGGACACTCCCCGGGACTCGCCGGGGCGCTCCTCGCTGCACGGGAGGAGACGCTCATGATGCTCGGGCTGCTGCTGTCGGCGTGGGGTGTGGCGCATGCGCCCCAGGCTGCCGGCCTCGACCGGGTCGCGCTCGCCGGTCCCGACCGACTCGCGTGGATCGTGGTGCTGCTCGTTCAGTCCGTGCCCTACGCCTCCTCGCTCCTGGTGTCGCTGATGAGCGCGTTCCCGCTGCCGGGGCGGCTTCTCGGTACCGGCTATCGGCGGATCACGGCCGCCGGCAAGCGCGCCGAGGCGGACCCGGCGCGCTGACGGATGCCCAACTGGAGGCTGCGCGCGATCGCGTCGATGATCGCGGCGGTCGCCGCGTTCTCCCTCATGGACGCTCTGCTGAAGGGGCTGTCCGCGCACTACCCGCCCATGCAGGTGGCGGTGCTGCGCGGCGTGGCCTCGATGCCCTTCATGCTGCTGCCACTGCTGCTCACCGGGAAGTGGGGCGAGCTCAAGCCGCGACGCTTCCCGATGCATCTGCTGCGCGGGGTGCTCAGCGTCGTGGTCCTCGGCGGCTTCATCTACGCCGTGCGGGTCCTGTCGCTCGCCAACGCCTACGCGGTGTTTCTATCGGCCCCGCTCCTCGTGACCGCCTTCTCGGTGCCGCTCCTCAAGGAGCGCGCCGACGCCCGTCACTGGAGCGCCATACTCGTGGGTCTCGCCGGGGTGCTCACCATGCTGCGCCCGAGCGCCTCGGGGCTCGTCACCTGGGGAGCGCTCGCGGCCCTCGTCTCGGCGATCGCCTACGCGCTCAGCGCCATCGCAGTGCGGGTGCTCACCCGCACCGACACCACGGCGAGCGTGATCTTCTGGACCGTCGGCCTGATGACCGTGTTTGCGACCGCGGCCGCCGCTCCCGTGTGGGTGCCGCTCGAGCGCAGCCACTGGCCGTGGCTCCTCGCCCTGGGTGTGCTCGCGGCGATCGGACAGTACCTGCTCACCGAGGCCTTCCGCTCGGCGCCGCCCTCACTGGTGGCGCCCTTCGAGTACACCGCCCTGCTCTGGGGCATCGCCATCGACCGGTTGGTCTGGCACGTGCTGCCTCCGGTGCGCGTGTGCCTGGGGGGCGGGCTGGTCATCGCGAGCGGCCTGTATCTGATCTGGCGCGAGCGGCAGCACACCCGGAGCGAGTTGACGCAACAGTCATGGCAGTGAACCGCGCGGCAAGGCAGAATGTCGCGCCGATCGTCGACAGTGGAAGATGTCGCTCGCAAAAAAGAGGAAACCTCATCATGAGCAACGCCGATATCCGGGGACGATTCATCTGGCACGAGTTGCTGACGACCGATACCGCCGCCGCCGCCGCCTTCTATCCGAAAGTCCTGCCCTGGCGGACCCAGCCTTCCAGCATGCCCGGCTACAACCTGTGGATGGCCGGACAGACGCAGATTGGCGGCCTGATGGCCCTGCCGCCGGAGGCTGCCGGCACGCCGCCCCACTGGCTGATCTACGTGGGCACCCCGAGCGTCGACGCCTCGTGTTCCCAGGCGCAGGGACTCGGGGCCAAGGTGCTGAAGGCTCCCTCTGACATTCCCAACGTCGGCCGCTTTGCCGTGCTGTCGGATCCGCAGGGCGCGACCTTTGCGTTGTTCACCCCGGCCGCCGGTGCCCCGCCGCCGGGCCCGCAACCACCACAGGGCGCGTTCTCGTGGCACGAGCTCGCAACCACGGACGTGAGCGGCGCGCTGCGCTTCTACGGCGAGCTGTTCGGCTGGCGCAGGGGAGCGGGACACGACATGGGCGCCATGGGCGTGTACCAGCTCTTCGAGCACGCCGGTAACGCGGTGGGCGGCATGTGCAACGTTCAGGGGCCCTCCAGCCCGCCGTCGTGGCTCTCCTACGTGCACGTGTCCGAGTGCAACCGGGCGGTCGGCGCGGCCAAGGCGGCCGGCGGAAGGCTGTTGCACGGCCCGATGGAAGTACCCGGTGGAAGCTGGATCGCCTTGTTCATGGATCCGCAAGGCGGGGCGTTCGCCGTTCAGGAGGCGCCGCGTGCAAGTCAGGCCCGACCCGCGACGGCGCCGGCCGCTGCCGCCAAGCCCCCCGGCGCGCCGAAGCCTTACGCTCCGCCCGCGGCGGTGCCAACCGTGAAGGCGGCGCCGGCCCCCGCAGCCCGGCCTGCGGCGGCCACGTCGGTCGCGGCAACGCCGGTCGCGGCGAAGCCTGCCGCGGCGAAACCCGCCGCGCCGAAGAAGGCCGCCCGCAAGGCGCGCAAGAAGGTGGCGCGAAGAGCCCGCCCCGCGAAGCGCAAGGGCGCGAAGAAGAGCGCGAAGAAGTCGGCGAGGAAGAGCGCGAGACGCCCGGCGAAGAAGAGCGCTCGGCGGGCCGCTTCCCGCCGCGCGCGCGGCCGGCGTCGCTAGGCCCGACCCACCGCGCACTTACGGCGGTGCGCGGTGGTCATTTCCGGATCGGAGGGCCTCGCGAGAGCGTCAGATCCTGACCAGCGGCCTGCCGAAGTTGCCGCCCTGCATGGCGAGCAGCAGGTGCGCAGGGGCGTTGACGAGCCCGTCGACGATGTCGTCCTTGGCGGCGATGCGGCCGGCGCCGTGCCAGGCGATCGCATCGCGCAGGAATTCACCCCGGCGGTGCTCGTAGTCGTGGGGCTCGACGCGCAGCACCTGCACGCCGTCCTTCCCGGGCGGGTAGCCCCCCCACGCGTGGACCGCCTCGGGGTCGACGGGCCTCACGCTGTTCTGGACGATACGCGCGCCGGGGGCGAGGTGACGCCCGGCTACAACGCTCTCGAGCAGCTCCCCGCCGGTGCTGTCGAAATAGATGTCCACGCCGCGCGGCGCGAGCTGCTTCAGGCGCGCGCCGACGTTCTCGCTGCCGTGATTGATGCAGGCGGAGAGGCGGGCGTGGCGTGTCACCCAGTCGCACTTCTCGCGGCTGCCGGCGACGCCGATGGCCCGCGCGCCCTTGAGCATCGCGATCTGGCCGGCCATGGCGCCGGCGGCGTTGGCCGCCGCGGACACCAGCACGGTTTCTCCCGGGCGCAGCCGCGCCAGATCGAGCAGTCCGAAATACGCCGCCATGCCCGGCACTCCGAGCACTCCCAGAGCGCTCGAGGCGGGTGTCTGCCCCGGGTGAAGCAGTCGGGCGCGCTGGCCGTCCGAAACACACAGGTGCTGCAGGCCGAAGTCGAGCACTACGAGGCTGCCGACGCCGAACACCTCGTGGCGCGATTCGACGACCTCGCCGACGCCGTGCGCGGGAACCAGATCGCCCGGTTTCGCTCCATCGTGCGCATCGGAGTCCGAGGCGCACACGAACGGATCGAGCGCCAGCCAGAGGGCACGGGCGAGAAACGAGCCGTTCGTCAGGCTCGGGCTCGGAGCCTCGACGAGCTCGAGATCGCTCGGCCGGGAGGGCGGCCGTCTGATCCGGATCTGGAGGTTCCGAAGGTCCATGGGCTCACTGCGCGTCCGTGTCGGCGGCGCGCCGCTGCTCTGCGGCTTGGCTGTAGCTCGCCTCGATCTGCTGCTTTACCTGTGCCTCGGTGCGTTTCGCGTCGGCCGCCTGCTGAGCTTCAGAGGCGGCACCGGCGCCGGCCGCAGTGGTGGTGCCGGCCAGTCCGCAGCCGCCGAGGGCGCTCGCCAGGACCAGGAGGAGAAGGGCACGTGCTCGTTCCATTTCGCCAATGTACGCACCCCGCCCGCTGACGCAAGAGCCGGTGCGGTCGTGGCACTATGTAGCGTATGCGCAGGCAAACACCCACCCGCCCGGTCGCGGCGCAGGCGCGCGTGCGCCGCGGCTATTTCGAGTGTCGTTATGGTCAGCTGCACGTGCACAACTCGATCCCGCCCGGAGGGGGGTTCGAGGAGGCGGCGCCGCTGCTGTGTCTGCACGATTGCCCGGGCTCGGGCCGGGTGTTCGCGCGCTTTCTGGCCCTCGCCGGACGCGACCGCTCGGTGTACGCGCCGGACCTGCCGGGATTCGGCGAATCCGACCCGCCGCCCGGCGTGGCGGCGATCGAGGACTACGCGGCCGCGATCGGCGATTTCCTCGACAGTATGCGGCTGCGCCGCCTCGACATCCTGGGTCAGCGCGTCGGCGCCCTGATCGGCACCGAGCTGGCCGTGACGCGCCCGCGACAGATCGGCCGCCTGGTCATGGTGTCGGCACCGCTGTTGACGGCGGAGGAACGGCGGGCGGCCGCGCGGGCACCGCCCTCGCCCGTGCCGGGCGATGGGCTGCCGCGCGCCGGCGACGGGCAGGGGTGGCTCGAGGCGGCGGCGGCGCAGTATCCGCTGCGAGAGCGCCTGGCGCGCCTCAGTCAGCGGCTGCTGGTGCTGCGCCCGCACGACGATCTCTGGGAAGCGACCGGAAGGGTGCGCGACGTGCTGCCGGCAGCCCGCCTGCTCGAGCTGGAGCCGAGCGGGCAGGAGCTGTTCGCCTCCGCGGCGGCCGGCGCGGCGGATACGGTGCGCGAATTCCTGCAGGGCTGATTTGCGCATTTGCGCGATTCGGATCAGATTTATTGAAGTCGCAAGGAGCAGCCGAGGTCACGCTGAGCGCGCATGCCGTCCCCACCCGCCTCATCCAAGGGCGAATCCGACATCGAGAACACGGCCGAGCTGCCGTCTCTGCCGCCCACCGCGAACCCGGGAAGCGGGGACCGCCGGCCGTCCGCCACCGACACGTGGATCGCGCCGCCGCTTGCCGGCGCACGCGCAGCAGAGACGCCGGCCACTCCGGGACCCGCCGAGGCCCGTCACGGCGACAGCGCCGTGCAGACGCTCACCGGGCGGCTGCGCGAGACACAGGGGCTGCTGGCGGGTAAGGACGAGCGGCTCCGGCAGATCGAGCACGCCCGCGACGAGGCGCTCGAGGCGCGCGCGGCGGCCGAGCGTCGCGCCGCGCAGCTCGACCACGAGCTCGCACAGCTGAAGGCCGAGCACGCCTTTCAACTCGATGAGCATGCGCGTGCACGCGCGCACTTCGAGGAGCAGCTCGCGCAGGCACGCGCCCTGGTGAGCGCGGCGGGAGCGCGCGCCGACGATCTGCAGCGCCGTCTCGCGGAGCTCGAGAGCGCAGCGCGCCTGCAGCGCGATCAGGACCCGAAGAATCAGCAGCGCCTCGCGCAGGATCGCGCCCGCACTGCAGGCGCGATGGACGATCTGCGCGAGGAGCGCGAGCGCGTGCTCGGTCTCATCGAGTCGCTGCAGAGCGCCGAGAGCCGCCGGGGGATTCTCGAAGAGCTCGTCGGGGATCTGCAGCGCGAGGGCGAGGAGCGCGAGCGCGAGCTGGCGCGCGTCGCGCGGGCGGTGGTCGGCCGTGACGCGCGCACGCGCGAACTGGAGGCCGAGCTCGCGCAGAGCGCTTCCCGCATCGCCCGCCTCGAGCAGCAGGCGAGCTCGCTCGCCGCCGCGCTGGCCGAGCGCGACGCGGAGCTGCGCCGATCGCAGCAGGACCCGCGCCGCGCGCCGCGCGAGCGCCCCGCCTCGCCGCGCACCCAGCCCGATTCCTCCAGCGAGCGCGCGCGTACGCCGCCCGGCGTCGCCGTCGGGCAGGGCAGCGGCGACGCGAGGCAGGAGAGCGAGCTCGCGCGGCTCAAGGCCGAGCGCGCCGAGCTCACCAAGACGCTCGCGGAGGTGCGCGCCGCAACGGCCGCCGCCGCGACGAAGGCCGGAGGACACGACGAGGCGCTCGCCGAGGTGCGCGCGCGCAATGCGGAGCTCGAGTCGGCCCTCGCGGCGGAACGGCGCCGGTTCCGCGAGCTCGAGAAAGAGCGGGTCAGCGCGCGGCGCGAGACGCAGGACTGGGCCGGCGCACTCGAGACCGCGCAGCAGGAGCGCAGCGCCGAGGCCGAGAGACTCGCGGCCGCGCAGGCGCGTGTGAAAGAGCTCGAGGAGCACGCCGCGGAGCAGCAGGAGGCGACGCGCGCGCTGCAGAGCGAGTCCGGCGCGAGCATTGCGCGCGCGAAAGAGCTCGAGGCGGATCTGCACGCCGCCGAGGAGGCGGTCCACCGCCTGGAGTCCGAGGCGCGCGCGCGCAACGCCCGGCTGGAGGAGCTCGAGAGGGCCAACGCGCGCTGGCGCACCTTCGAGGAGGCGCGGCATGCGGCGGCGGAGCCGCCCGCCAGCCCCACGCCAGAGCGCAGCCCGGCGCCGCGCGAGGTCCTGCGCGAAGCACCGCGCGAAGTACCGCGCGAAGTGCCGCGCGAAGTACCGCGCGAGATCCCCGGCGCGCTCCCCGAGAGCGATGACTCCGCCGGGGCGCCCGAGCCGGTCCCCGAGGGCGCGACGCGCCTCCTGGTCCGCAGCGAGGACGGGCGCGAGATCATGCACGTGCTCGGCCGCAGGACCAGCATCGGACGCACTCCCGACAACGATCTGCAGATCGAGGCCAACTTCATCAGCCGCCACCACGCCGTCATCCTGGTCGGCCCGGTGCACACCATCATCGAGGACCTGAACAGCAGCAACGGCGTGCACGTCAACGGCCGGCGCGTCACCCGCCAGATCCTCAGGGACGGCGATGTCTTGCACTTCGCCCGGCTGCAGTATCGCTTCGTGGTGCGCCGGGCCGGCGAGAAACGCTGACAGCCGCGAGCACCGCCGCTAAGCTGCGGAGCTTTCCCCTCGCACGAGGCGCGGGCAGCTCGAGATGGCGAGTCCCTATATCGAGAGAATCCTGAAGGCGCGCGTCTACGACGTCGCCATCGAGTCCCCGCTCGAGGAGGCGGCGCGCCTCTCGCGGCGCCTCGGCAACCAGGTACTGCTGAAGCGCGAGGATCTGCAGCCGGTGTTCTCGTTCAAGCTGCGCGGCGCCTACAACCGCATCGCTCACCTGTCGGAGGCCGCGGCGCAGCGCGGCGTGGTGTGCGCCTCGGCCGGCAATCACGCGCAGGGGGTGGCGCTCGCCGCCCGCCGTCGCGGCTGCCCGGCGGTGGTGGTGATGCCCGAGACCACCCCGCACATCAAGCTGCAGGCGGTGATCGACCTCGGCGCGGAGCTCACTCTGCACGGTGATGATTACGACAGCGCATTCGAGCACGCGCTGCGGCTCGAGCGCGAGCGCAATCTCGTATTCGTTCATCCCTTCGACGATCCCGATGTCATCGCCGGGCAGGGGACCATTGCGGTGGAGATCCTGCGCCAGACCGGCGGTAACCTCGACGCGATCTTCGTGCCGGTCGGCGGCGGCGGGCTGCTCGCGGGCATTGTGGTGTACGTAAAGTACCTGTATCCGGGCGTGAAGATCATCGGCGTCGAGCCCGAGGACGCCGCCGGGATGCACGACTCGCTCAGGGCCGGCCGACGCGTCACGCTCGAGCGGGTGGGAATCTTCGCCGACGGAGTCGCCGTGCGGCGCGTCGGCGAGGAGAGCTTCGCGCTATGCCGCGGCCAGGTCGACGAGATCGTGCTCACCAGCACCGACGAGATCTGCGCCGCGATCCAGGACGTGTTCGAGGACACCCGCTCGATCGTCGAGCCGGCCGGGGCGCTGGCCGTGGCCGGGGTCAAGAAATACGTGGTGCGCGAGGGTTGGCGCGGCAAGCGCCTGGTGGCGATCGCGAGCGGCGCGAACATGAACTTCGACCGGTTGCGGCACGTCGCCGAGCGCGCCGACCTCGGCGGCGAGCGCGAGGCGCTGCTCGCGGTCGTGATACCCGAGCGGCCGGGGAGCTTCCTGCATTTCTGCGAGGTGCTCGGGCGGCGCAGCGTCACCGAGTTCAACTACCGCTACGCCTCGGCGGAGAGCGCGCAGATCTTCGTCGGCCTGGCCCTGAGCGGGGGGCGCGCGGAGAAGGACGCCGTGGTGCGCACGTTGCGCGAGGGCGGCTACGCGGTCACCGACATGAGCAACGACGAGATGGCGAAGCTGCACGTGCGCTACATGGTCGGCGGGCACGCGCGCGGCATTCGCGATGAGCTGCTGTATCGCTTCGAATTCCCGGAGCGCCCGGGTGCGCTGCTCAAGTTCCTGCAGGCGATCGGGTCACGCTGGAACATCAGCCTGTTTCACTATCGCAACCACGGCTCCGACCATGGCCGCGTGCTCGCCGGGATCCAGGTGCTGCCCGCCGAGCGCACCGACTTCCTGCAGCATCTGAACGTGCTGCACTACGCCTACGTCGAGGAGACGGCGAACCCGTCCTACCGCATGTTCCTCGGCGCCTGAGGCGCGGACCCTCACC
>Ga0066694_10000622_pt1 | contig 11447 bp, 8 predicted proteins | sample GraSoiAngelo_143_FD_66670 | JGI IMG/M metagenome (GOLD analysis project Ga0066694, IMG submission 66670) | Grasslands soil microbial communities from the Angelo Coastal Reserve, California, USA - 14_1009_02_30cm | ecosystem: Environmental > Terrestrial > Soil > Grasslands | place: USA... | reverse complement strand
CTCGAAGTCGGCGGAGTCCTTGGCGGACGCCCACCAGATGTACGCGCCGGCCTGGAACACGAGGGGCGCGGGATCGCTGGTATCGCGCGCCGCCAGCTCGGCGAAATATCTCGCGGCGCCGGCAAAATCCCCGCCGTAGAGCGTGTCCAAGCCCGCGCGCAACGCTCGGAGGGCCTCGGGGTTTGGAGCCCGCGAGTTGGAAGAACCGGGAAGCGCGAGCGCGCTCTGCAGCACCAGCACAACCGCGACGAGGGCCTGCACGTCAGCGGGGCGCGGCAGTAATCGGAAGCGCCGGCGCCAAACCCGCCGTACGGGCGGCGACGGTCCGGGCCAGCTCGCGCAACGCCATGCCCGCCGGCGACTCGGGCTGGCTGACGACGATCGGCTCACCGCGATCCGCCAACTCCGCCATGCCCGCCTGCAGCGGAATCTGCCCCAGCAGCGGCACGCCGAGCTCGGCGGCCAGGCGGCTGCCGCCACCGGCGAGGAAGATGTCGGACCGCGCGTGGCAATCGGGGCAGACGAAGTAGCTCATGTTCTCCACGATCCCGACCACGGCGACACCGACGCGCTCGAACATCTTCGCCCCCCGGAGCGAATCGCCGACCGCCATTTCCTGCGGCGTCGTGACGATGATCGCGCCGTGCAGGCGCACGATCTGGGTGAGCGAGAGCTGCGCGTCTCCGGTGCCGGGCGGCAGATCGACCAGAAAATAGTCCAGCTCCCCCCACGCCACATCTTTCAGGAATTGCGTGATAATCTTCATGATGATCGGCCCGCGCCAGATCGCGGGCGCATCCCGCTCCACGATGAACCCGAGTGACATGAGCTTCACGCCGTGCGCCTCGAGCGGCTGGATCTTGCCGCCTTGGACTTCGGGCTTGGCGTTTGCACCGAACATACGCGGGATGTTGGGCCCGTAGATGTCGGCGTCCATGAGTGCCACGCGATGCCCATCGCGAGCCAGCGCGGCGGCGAGGTTTGCCGACACGGTAGACTTGCCGACACCGCCCTTGCCGCTCGAGATCGCCAGCACTTTGCCGAGCGACGGCATCTCGTCGGGCGTGGGCGGCGGGGGCGGCGGGGGGGGCGTCGGAGCGGCGGGGCGGCCGGATGGTCCGGACGCCTGGCGTTCCCCAGCGCCGGCAGAATCGACGACTTTCACCTGTACGCCGCTCACACCCGGGACGGCCGCGGCGGCTTTCCGCGCCTGCCGCGCTAACGAGCCGGGGTCCTCTCTGGTGAGCACGAACGTGAACGTAACGGCCCCGTTGGGATCTACAGTGACCTCGCGCACCATTCCCGCCGACACAATGTCACGGCCGTGGCGCGGGTTGATGACTGCGGCCAGCGCCTGCTCGACCTGGGCCTTGAGATCGGTCGTGCTCACGTGGATGGGCCCCCGCCCCCGTTGGTCAGAAAGCGGCGCGCCGCATTCAGGACCTTTGCTTCGACATCCGCCATCGTGCCGGGCAGCGACGCACCCGCCGCGCGGTGGTGACCACCGCCGCCGAACTGGTGCGCCAGTGCCGCCACGTCGACCTCGCCCATCGAGCGGAACGAGACCTTGATGCGGCCGCTGCCGATATGCCGGAACAGTAACGCCAGACGGACGCCCGCGATCGAGCGGGGGAATTCCACGATTCCATCGAGATCATCGGCCGTGACGTCATGACGGCGCAACGCGTCGGCGGGCACGCTGACCCACGCCAGCCCGACGTCGGGCTCCACGACCAGCGTCTGCAGCACTTCGGCGAGCAGGCGCACGCGCCCTTCGGGCGCGCTGGCGTATACCGATGCATAAATCGCCTCGGGATCGACGCCGCGCTCGAGCAGTGCGGCCGCCACGCGCAACGCGCGCGCGGTGGTGTTCGAGAACCGGAATCCCCCGGTATCGGTCAGCAATCCCACGTACAGCGCTTGCGCGACTTCAGCCGTGACCGGCCAGTCCGCTACCGTGGCAAGATCGAACACCAGCTCGGCGGTGGCAGTCGCGTCCGGTGCAATGAGCGAGGGCCCGGCCGGCAGCTTCACCGGGCTGACGTGGTGATCGATGCACACAAACGGGGGCTCTCGCTTGCTGATGACGGCTGCCAGGCTGCCCAGCCGACTGAGGTCGCCGATGTCGAGGGATGCGACGACGTCGGCGCGCTCGATCTCGCGCGCCGCGCCGTCACTCGCATCTGCTCCGGGAGGAACCAGGAAGTGGAAGCGATCGGGAATAGCGGTGGGATTGGCGATGCTCACCGAAATGCCGCGGTCGCGCAACAGGTGCCACAGCCCGATTTCGCTCCCGACGCCGTCCCCGTCGGCGTTCACGTGCGTCGTCAGCACGACGTGCCGGGCGCTCGTGAGCGCCGCCACCACATCGCGGGCCGCCTGCGCGCGCGCCGGCGGAACGGGAACGACGTTCGGGTTCATCGTGAAAAGATAACCGGCTGGTCACCGGCCTTCATCAACAGGCTGAAGCACACCCTTCAGGGTGTGAATCTTACCGCCGCGGCTGGCCTCGCATGCCGCCTGGGACAGCTGCCGCACCCCCTCCAGACGCCAGTTCACGCTGCAAGCGGCTGTGCTTGCGACTGTACCCGAAGTAGATGCTGAATCCGATCAGCAGCCACACGATCAAGCGAATCCACGTGTCCGCCGGGAGGGTCGCCATCAGTCCCAGACAACAGACGACTCCCGCAATCGGGACGAACGGGACCCAGGGCGTCCGGAACGGGCGGTCGAGATCGGGACGCTTCTTACGGAGAATCCACACGCCGGCGCAGACCAGCACGAACGCGAGCAGGGTGCCGATGTTGACCAGCTGACCGAGCAACTGCAGCGGCAGGAGGCCGGTCGCGAGCGTCACGGCCACGCCGGTAAAGATCGTCGAGAGGTACGGCGTCCGGTATTTGGGATGGACGGCGCTGGCCCATGTACCGAGCAGGCCGTCGCGCGACATCGAGTAGAACACGCGCGACTGGCCGAGCAACATCACGAGGATGACCGAGCCGAGCCCGAGCACGGCACCGATGTCGATCGCGATCCGGACCCACTCCGGTGCGCCGACCTTTTGCATCGCGTAGGCCACCGGCGCTGCGACGTTGAGCTCCTTGAATGGCACCATGCCGACGAGAATCGCGGAGACGATGATGTAGAGCAGCGTGCAGACGAACAGTGAGCCGAGAATGCCGATCGGCATGTCCTTCTGCGGATTCTTGGCTTCCTGCGCCGCCGTCGAGACGGCGTCGAATCCGATGTACGCGAAGAACACCAGGCCCGCGCCACGCAGGACGCCCGACCAGCCGTAGGTGCCCCACTCACCCGCGTTCGGCGCGATGAGCGGATGGTAATTGGCGGGGGTGATGTGGCCGAGTCCGACGGCGACGACCAGGAGGATGATCGTCACCTTGAGGATGACGATGAAGTTGTTGACCGTCGCCGATTCCTTGATGCCGATGACGAGGATCGTCGACATCAGGATGACGATGAACACCGCCGGCAGATTGATCCACGCACCGGTGAAGTTGATGCCCTTGTGCAGACACCCCGCGACTGCTTGTTGGACCTGCAGGGCGGTGCACCACTGTGTCGGGGATGCGGCGAGATGAGTAGGGATCACGAGGCCAAAGTTGCTCAGCAGCGACACGAAATGGCCCGACCAGCCGACGCCGACCGTCGCCGCGCCCGCCGCGTATTCGAGCACGAGGTCCCACCCGATGATCCAGGCGACGATCTCACCCATCGTCGCGTACGAATAGGTGTATGCGCTGCCCGCGACCGGGACGGCCGACGCCATTTCGGCGTAGCAGAGGCCGGCGAACGCGCAGGCGACGCCGACAATCGCCATCGAGATCCACACCCCGTTCCCGGCGTAGAGCGCGGCGGCCTGGCCCGTGAGCACGAAGATGCCGGCGCCGATGATGGCGCCGATGCCCAGCGTGATGAGATTGAGCGGGCCGAGCGCGCGTTTCAGCTGGTGCTCGCCCGCCGCGTCGGCTTCGGCGCGCAGGGTCGCGATGGATTTGGTAGCCCACAAACTCATGCGGGACTCCGTTCAGGGGGTGACGAATCGACGGCGCGGACCGCCCCAAGGTTCGCCGGGGGCGGCGATCTGTCAATAGAGACGAGCGTTAGAGCTACGTTGCCGAGCTAGAACGCGACACGAACACCGAGCGACCAGGAACGCGGGAGCGGTACCGTTCCAGCATCGGAGATAGATGGTGAGAGACCAATCGTATCGGCGACTTTCGCGTAGCTCGCTGCCTCCGGGTCGCTACCGGAGTAGCCTGTCCAGGTTGCGAGGTTGCGTCCGGCGAGCGTAATCGATGCCGCCCGCGCGCCGATGAGTGTCGCAGCGGTGGGCGGGACATCAAATGTCACGGCGATCTCGCGCAGTTTGAGGTAGTCGGCATCTTCGAAATACTGGACCACGGGATCTCCCATGCCCGCGACCGCGATCGCTTGCTGCTCAAGCGGCGTGGACGCGTCATACCGTTGGCGGCAGACGGCCAATCCGGCGCAGCGCCACCAAGCGATTGCGTTGAACAGAGTCTGTCCCGCGCGATAGTCGAGCGTCACCGCCGCGTGCCAGCGCGCCCCGACGCGCCACGAAGACGTCATGATCGCACCCTGTGTTGGGTGCGGGGTACCGGCCCATTGCAACATCGCACCGATGGTAACTTCGCTTCGGGTGATGATCCCATCACCATTCGCGTCCGTGTAGCCGTCAAGCGATCGTCCCCAGTAACCGCCGACAGGGTAACCAGGCATGGTGGCCAGTGCGGAAGAGCCGCTGGGGACGCGATTGCGGTTGCCCCAGACCGAAAGCTGTCCAGTCCATTCGAAACCTGGTCGCTGCAGGATCGACCCAGCAAAAGACGCCACAAGACCGCGGTTGGTGATCCTGGTGTCCGGAGTATAGAGGATGTTTGACCCGGGGTAGCCGTAGAACACATATCGATTCGCCGCCGAGCGTGAGTCATATACGCTCAACTCGGCCGTTATACGCCCGCTGAATAGCCCCGACGCTGCACCCAACTCGAATCCCTTGGTCTTCTCGGGTGGCATAACCCACGCGAGAATATTCGACGGCTCTACTCCGGGAGCCGGCACACCCGTGGCAGAGCCGTACGCCGCGCGCAACTGCAACCGGCCGAGCACGCCATGCTCTGAGGGTCGCGCCAGCCAGCTGACGGCGATACTTCCGTTCGTGTTAGACACGTCAAGGTTCGAAAAGCGGTCGTGCCGGACGCTCGCCGATGCGCTGAAGCGCTCGCCGAGTGCAGCGTCCTCGGCCAGGTACCAGCCGGTCGAGTTCCGCCATCTCGCTGACATCGACGACGCGCAGGGACTAGGCGAGCCGCAGTAGATGCGCTGATCCAACTCGAGGCGGTACCCGAGCTTCTCCATGCCGACGGTGGTGGTGAATCGAGCCCTCTGCCATGGCTGCGCGACGGCAGTGGCACTCAACTGTGTGGTCCGCTGGCGAGCGTAACGGGCGCCTGTGGCGCGCCCATTGAGCGAAGACGCTTCGTCATTGCTGGTCACCCCGTCAGTGGCCCGCTGGCCTTGCAGGTGCAGCCAGGCAACCGGGTCGGCGCGAAAGCTGAGCGCCCACCACGTACGCGCGGTTTGCTGTGAGCTCGGCTTTTGCCGATAAAACGCACTGAGCGAGTCCCATGAGAATGCCGCGCTATTGCTTGGGCCAAGTAAGGCGTCGCGGACCGGCTCATACAGCGGCAGTCCCAGCGTGCTATGGGCGCGATCGGCCATGACTCCGATTTCGAGAACCCGGACAGGCCGCACCGTGGCGCTGCCGCGCAGATTGGCGCCCGAGTAATCATTGGCATTCATAGGCAGAACCGGCATGGCGTACGCGCTCCCATCACCGTCGAGATCCCCGGCCACGTGGACCGCGCCCCAGGGCCGCCCGCCGCTGGCGCTGAGACCCGCGCGACGGTGCAACGGGGTCGCAAACGGGCTACGCGTCGCCAAGGGGTTGAACGACTGCACGTAATCCTGCACACACGCGCCCGCGGCCTCACTGGCGAGATCACAATAGCCGCTGCGCATACGCGGATCGGCGTTACTCGTGTCAACGCCGCCGTAATTCGTGGGCCAACGTCCATGAGGCGACAGCACAGTCGCCTGCCCATATGTCTCCCACCGTAATGGCCCAGCCGTCGCGCGCTTCATTTGAATGAGAATGACGCCGGCTGCGGCCCCCGGACCGTACACCGCGACGGAGGTTGGGGCACGCAACACCTCCACAGCCTGAACGTCCTCGATGTTGATGTCGTCGAGCCGGAGTGGTCCGGGCCCGTCGACCGGAAGCGCGGTCGCGTCTTCGGCAGCATCGATGCGAATACCATCCACGAGGATCAACGGTGCGGCGTTCCCCACCACCGTCGTCGTGGCGGCGAACCTGATCTGCGAACCCGCGCCGGTCAGACCGGACCCGCGAGTGATCAGCAGGCCGGGCACGCGGCTAGCGAGCGCCTCAGTGATTGTCTGGGCACCGCTCTCGCGCACGAGCGCGGCGACATCGATCGTGTAACGATCCGAACTGGGCTGAGGCTGGGTGGTGTCGGGTGTTTGCGCGACAAGAGCGGGAGCGAACAGGGCAAGAACCAGGACGTTCATGCTTCCTCCGTCGACACCGGAGCGTGCTACAAACTGTAGTTCGGCGCTTCTCGCGTGATGACGACGTCGTGCGGATGAGACTCTCGAAGCCCAGCCGTCGTAATCCGGATGAACTCGGTTTCGGTCCGTAGCGCAGCGATATCACATACCCCGCAATACCCCATTCCGCTCCGCAAGCCGCCCACCATCTGGAAGATCACGTCGGCCACCGGGCCCCGGTACGGCACACGCCCTTCGATCCCTTCGGGCACCAGCTTCTGCAGCGAGACCTCGCCCTCCTGGAAGTAGCGATCCGCCGAGCCGTCCTCCATCGCGGACAGACTGCCCATGCCGCGGATGACCTTGAAGCGCCGGCCCTCGAGGAGAAACGATTCGCCGGGACTCTCCTCCGTCCCGGCGAGCATCGAGCCCATCATCACACTCTCGGCGCCGGCCGCCAGCGCTTTCACGGCATCGCCCGAATACTTGATCCCGCCGTCGGCGATCACGGGGATGTCTCCGGCCCCGCGGACGGCGTCGACGATGGCGGTGATCTGGGGAACGCCGATGCCGGTGACGACGCGCGTCGTGCAGATCGAGCCCGGCCCGACGCCGACCTTGACGGCGTCCACGCCGCGCTCGACGAGCGCGCGCGCCCCGGCTTCCGTCGCGATATTGCCCGCGACGAGCTGCGCGTCCGGAAACGCGTCGCGCAAGCAGGCGACCGTGTCGAGCACGCCCTGGCTGTGCCCGTGCGCGGAATCCACGACGATGACGTCGCACCCGGCGTCGAGCAGCGCCTGGGCGCGCGCGCTCGCGTCCGGCGCGCCACCGACGGCCGCGGCGACGCGCAGCCGACCGTGCTGATCTTTGTTGGCGGCGGGGTACTGCCGGCGCTTGAAGATGTCCTTGATGGTGATGAGGCCCTTCAACAATCCCTGCTTGTCCACGACGGGAAGCTTTTCGATCCGGTGCTTCGCGAGCAGGCGCTCCGCCTCATCGAGCGTCGTGCCAACTGGTGCCGTCACCAGCTTTTCTTTCGTCATGACGTCACGAATCGGCCGGTCGAGCTCACGCTCGAACTGCAGATCGCGATTGGTGATGATGCCGACCAGCTTGCCCGCGCCATCCACAATCGGCACGCCCGAGATCTTGAAGCGTAGCATCAGTTGTTGCGCTTCGCGGAGCGGCCGGTCCGGTCCGAGCGTGATCGGGTTCATGATCATGCCGGATTCGCTGCGCTTGACCCGATCCACTTCGGCCGCCTGACGGTCCACCGGCATGTTCTTGTGAATCACGCCGATGCCCCCTAGCCGAGCCATGGCCATCGCCATCTCCGCCTCGGTGACGGTATCCATCGCTGCGGAGACGACTGGAATGTTGAGCGGAATCGCGCGAGTGAAGCGGCTGGTGACCTGGACGTTGCGGGGATGCACCGTCGAATGACGGGGCACGAGCAGGACGTCGTCAAACGTGAGGGCGACGTCGGGTCGGAAGGTTCCCATGGCGGAAGTTACTGGGACGTCTTGGTTTCCTCAACCGGCTGATCGGGGGGGGGCTGGTTCTTGCGCTTCGCTTCCTCGACCGCGGCCTTCCCCGCCGCAGCCAGGCCTTCAAAGAACTTTCCGGCCTTGCCGACCGCGTCCATCGTCCCGCGAATGATGGTGACGGGCACCCGGCCGGCGCGCATCGTGTCCTCGAGCGTCTCGGCGACCTTCTGGAACGCCGGCGCACCCGCCGCCCGTTGCGAGTACTTCGACTCGAGGAACTCGATGTAGTCGAGCACCTGGTACGCCTGCTCGTCCGGCATGACGTCGAGTTTGCGACGAATCCGTTCGTTCAGGATGTCGTTCATGGCGTTCCAGCTCCTCCTCCTGCCTCCAGCGAGACGAGGTCTACGACGGGATTCCCCAGGTACCGGCTGCGCCCGTTCCGCACGCGCGCGATGACCTGCATCGGCGCGAGGGGCGTGAGAGCCCGGAACGCCGGCAGCTTGCTCTCCTGTACGATGATGTACACGAAGCCACGCTCCGGGAGCGGGCCGCGCGCGAGGATGTAGGACACGCCGTTCGGAATGTCGGGCCGCAAGTCGTCGGCTTTTTGAATCGCGATGAATTCCAGATTCCAGCGCAGCACCTGGCCGACGTAGCGCTGCGGCTCGGCGCGCAGCTCAGCGGCCGTGACGCCGACCAGCACGCCGGCGGGCGCGGGCTGCAGATCACCACCCTTGACCCACCCTTCGAACTGCACCCGCGTCCATTCGCCGTTGCGGCTGAGGACCCGCAACGGCGTCTCGGTCGCGATGGTGCCCGCTTCCGGACCGTCGGGGGCGCGGTAGAGCGTCGTCATGCGCACAGGTTGGGCACGGGAACTGTCCACGCGCGTGGTGTCGGCGCCGGCCCCGGGCCGCGGGCTCGGGGTTAGTCGACCCTGGACAGTGTCTGCGGCGCTGTCGCTCGATTCCACTGTTCGCGTTGCCACCACGTCGGCGACAGGTGCGAGCGCGCTGCGCTGCACCCAGCCGTCGCGCGTCACGTGGACCCAGCGTCCGCTGCTGTCCGGGGGCGCGCGTTTCAGCCCAAACCCCTCGGCGAGCTCGGCGACGAGCGGGCCGGCGGGCGCCGCGCGCAAGTTTTCGTTGGGTGTGCGCGTGACGAGCAGATCGAAATCGGGGCGGTCGCTGGGGCCTACGGACGTCCCGAAGATCCACCCTTCCAGCGCGACATGAATCCAGTCGTTGCGGGTTGCGCCGCCTGCGGTCAGAATCGCGCCACGCGCGAGGCGCGCGATGCGGCGGCCGGCGACGTCCTGATAGAACCAGGCGTTGTCGGCGGTCACGCGATAGCGGCCGGCACCCTGGGCATTTGCTGGCGTCGCCAGACTGAGAACGGCTAGTAGGCTCGGAACGATCCGGCTAACTTGCATCCCCCTCAATATGACAACGACCCGCGGCACGCGCACCCCGGTCATCCTCATCGTGCTCGACGGCTGGGGCTTTCGTCCCGGCCGCGAGGGCAACGCGATCGAGCTCGGCAGCACGCCGGTGTGGCACAAGCTGTGGCAGCGCCCAGCGCGAACACTGCTCGAAGCGTCGGGCCTCGCCGTCGGACTGCCCGACGAACAAATCGGGAACAGCGAAGTCGGTCACCTGAACCTCGGCGCCGGCCGCGTCGTGCCGCAGGACATGGTGCGTATTTCACAGTCGATCGAGTCTGGTGAGTTCTTTCGCATTCCCGCTCTCGTCCAACTGGCGGAAGACACACGTCGGCATGACGGCACGTTGCACGTGATGGGGCTGATCGGCACCGGCGGCGTACATGCGCTCGACAAGCACCTGCTCGCAGCCGTCGAACTGGGCCGCCGGGCTGGCGTCCCCGTCGCGATTCACGCGTGGTTGGATGGCCGCGACTCGCCGCCGAAGTCCGGGCTGGGATTCATGGAGCAGTTGCTGAACGAGATCGGAGTCAGGAGTCAGGAGTCCGGATCCGGGGATGCCAGCCCCGGCGCCCGATTCCAGACTCCTGTCTCCACGATAATCGGCCGCTATTACGCAATGGATCGTGACAAGCGCTGGGACCGCACCAAACTCGCCTACGATGCGATGGTGAAAGGGATCGGCGTGCAGGCTCCCGATCCGATCACCGCGATCAAGCAGGCGTACGCAGCCGGCGAGACGGACGAGTTCGTCAAGCCGCGCGTCATCACCGGGGCGCCCCTGATCAAAGCGGGCGACGGCATCTTCTGCTTCAACTATAGAGCCGATCGCATGCGCCAGATCGTGCGCGCACTCGCCGTTCCGGACTTCGACGGCTTCGCCGTGAAGGGCCGGCCCCGGGCGCGGCTGGCGACGATGACGCGCTACGACGAGACGCTGCCCTTCCCCGCCGCGTTCGAGCCGATAGTGCTGTCACGCATCGTCGCCGAGGTGCTGTCCGACCACGGTAAGACGATGTTTCGCACGGCGGAGACCGAAAAGTACGCGCACGTCACATACTTCTTTAATGGCGGATACGAGCCCCCCTACAAGGGCGAAGAGCGGCTGCTCGTACCGTCGCAGAAGGTCGCGACGTACGACCTCATGCCGGAGATGAGTGCCCCGGGGGTCACCGACGTGCTCTGCAAGGCGATCACCGCGAAGCAGCACGACTTCATCCTCTGCAACTACGCCAACGGCGACATGGTCGGACATTCCGGCGTGCTGGCGGCCGCCGTCAAGGCGGTCGAGACCGTCGACCAGTGCCTGGCGCGGGTCCTCACCACCGCCGAAACGGCGAACGCCACGGTCTTGGTGACGGCCGATCACGGCAACTGCGAGCTGATGATCGACCCCGCGACGGGCGGCCCGCACACCGCGCACACGACGAATCCGGTGCCCTTCGTCATGGTCGGAGCAGGGACCGGGACGCAGCCGCTGCGGGCCGGTGGCTCGCTTCGCGACGTTGGACCGACGATCTTGCAGCTCATGGGTATCGAGCCGCCGAAAGAGATGACCGGACGCGATCTACGGGAGAGTGATTGATGCGTTGCTTGTTGGAAGGTTGGAAGGTTGGAAGGTGTGTGATCGTCGGAATGTTTCTTTCCAACATTCCCACCGTCCAACTGTCCGCCCAGGTTGGCCACAACCCCGGGACCTCCCCCTATCACGACATCGCGCTGCATGCCGGGCCGATGTTCTTCGTGGGTCACCTCGGGGCGGATCGCGGCAAGGTGCAAGCCGGTACGAGTAACGCGCTCACGTTCGGCGCGCGCTGGGAGATCCCCGCCGGCCGCTCGCTGCAGTTCCAGTTCACCGGTGCCTACCTGCGGGGCGACCGCTTCATCATCGACCCGCGCGC
>Ga0066694_10000589_pt1 | contig 11674 bp, 10 predicted proteins | sample GraSoiAngelo_143_FD_66670 | JGI IMG/M metagenome (GOLD analysis project Ga0066694, IMG submission 66670) | Grasslands soil microbial communities from the Angelo Coastal Reserve, California, USA - 14_1009_02_30cm | ecosystem: Environmental > Terrestrial > Soil > Grasslands | place: USA... | reverse complement strand
GCGGGGGCGCCCGGGAACGCGAAGGTTTCGAGGACCGCACCGTCGGCGCCGGCGGCCACGAGGCGATCGAGGTTCAGCGCGACCTCGGCCGCGCGGATCTCGTCGAGCGTGGCGCGGGTGGCCGGGTGCCGGGGCGTGAACAGTGTGCAGCAGTCCGCGTCCGGCTCGATCGAGATCTCGAACGTCCCGATCTCCTGTGCCGCGGTCGTGATCTCGAGCTTGTCCATGCCGATCAGCGGTCGCAGGACGGGCAGCGAGGCCGCCTCGTCGATGCACGCGATGTTCTCGAGCGTCTGCGAGGCCACCTGCCCCAGGCTCTCGCCCGTCGCCAGCGCCAGGGCGCCGCCGCGTCGCGCCAGCTCCTGCGTGATCCGCAGCATCAGGCGGCGATAGACCACGACGCGCAGCGGCGGCGGCACGCTCAGCACCACCTCGCGCTGGATCTCGCCGAAGGGCACCAGGTAGAGCCGGGAGGCGTACTGCCAGGCGGTGAGGCGCTCGACGAGGGCGCGCGCCTTGGCCTGAGAGGTCGCCGGTAGATACGGCACGCTGTGGAAGTGCACGAACAGCACGCGGCAGCCACGCTTCATCATGCGCCAGGCCGCCACCGGCGAGTCGATGCCGCCCGAGAGCAGCGCGGCCACCGTGCCGGACGAGCCGACGGGCAGGCCGCCGGGCCCCTCGACGCGGTCGAGGGAGATGTAGGTTTCTGCCGGCAGCACCTCGACGTGGATCACCTGCTCGGCGTGCTCGAGATCCACGCGCGTGGACACCCGCTCGAGGACGAAGGCGCCGAGCGCGCGGTTGAGGTCGACGCTCGTCATCGGATAGGTCTTGAAGGCGCGGCGCGCGGTGATGCGGAAGGAGGCGAAGGCTCGGCCCTCGAGCAGGCGGCGGAGCAGCGCCTTCATCGCGTCGAGCGTGGAGGGCGCGCGGTAGGCCAGGGTGACGCTCGTCACGCCGAAGATCCGCGCGACGCGATCGCGCGCCCCCTCCGGTGCCGGATGGCCCTCGAGATCCACCAGGATGCGCCCCGAGAGCTGCTCGATCGCGGCGGGCCCGGTGTCCGCGAGCGCGCGCTCGACGTTGCGCCGGAGGTGGCGCAGGAAGAGCGGGCGGTTGCCGCGCTTGAGGCTGATCTCGTGGTAATGGACGACGAGCGCGGGCCGCAGGCGCACCATCAGCCGATCTCGGCGGCCAGCGCGCGCGCCTGCGCCAGCTCGTCGGGCGTGTTGACGTTCATGAACGCGACCTCGGGCGCGCGGTGGCGCGCGACGGCGGCAGCGTCGATCTCGAGCACGCGGACGTCGGGGAAGAAGCCGACGATCCTGAGCTGGCCGGCGCGCAGCCGGGCCTCCATCGGCGCCAGGCACGCCTTCGCGTAGAGCGCGTGCATCGTCTCGTACTGGCCGTTCACGCACGGGATCACGACGTCGGCGTCTCCCGCCCGCGCCAGAACGAGCCGCACGACGTCCGGAGAAAGGAACGGCATGTCGCACGCGACCGTGAAGGCGGCGTCGCCGCCGGCGGCCTCGAGCCCCGTGAAGATGCCGCCGAGCGAGCCGCCGTCGGGATACCGGTCGGCGACCATCGGCAGGTGGAGGAATTCGTAGCGCTCCGGCGTGTTGGTGACGACGAGCAGATCGTCCAGCACGGCGCTCAGCGCGTCGACGACGCGCTCGACGATGCGCTTGCCGGCAAGCTCCAGCAGCGCCTTGGGCTCGCCGCCCATGCGCGTGCTGCGCCCGCCGGCCTGGATCACCCCCGTGATCTTGATCACGACCCCAGTGTAATGGCGCCCTGTCGGATCACGCGCGGCGGGTCGACGGTGACATCGACCACGGTGGAGGCCGCGCCGCCGGGTGTCGGCCCGCCGTCGAGCACGAGGTCGAGCGCATCGCCGAAGTGCGCGAGGACGGCGCTGGCGGTCGTCGGCGGCTCGGCGCCCGTCGGGTTCGCGCTGGGCGCCGTGACCGGCGCCCCGAGCGCCCGTACCAGCGCGCGGGCCGTGGCGTGCGCGGGCAGCCGCACGCCGACGGTGCCGGTGCCGGACGTGAGCTCGGCGGGCACGCCGGCCGCCGCGCGAAGCACCAGCGTGAGGGCGCCCGGCCAGTGCCGCGCCATGAGCTCGCGGGCACGCGCCGGAATGTCCGACGCCACACGCCGAACCATCGTCTCGGAGTCCACGAGCACCAGGAGCGGCATCGACGCGGGGCGATCCTTCACCTCGAACACGCGGCGCACCGCGCCTCGATCGAGCGCGGCGGCGCCGAGGCCGTAGAAGGTCTCCGTGGGAAACGCGACGAGACCGCCGCGACGCAGCACGCGTGCCGCCTCGCCGAGCACGCGCTCGTCCGGGGCGACGGGATCGACGCGGACGACCGCCGTCGCCACGGCCTCGTCAGCCGCGCGACTTGAGCTTGTCGGCGACGCGCCGCGCGCGGTCTTCCACCTCGGCGGCGAGCGTCGCGCGATACGCGGCCAGGCGCCGGCGCAGCGCCGCGTCGCCCACCGCGAGGATCTGCGCGGCCAGGATGGCGGCGTTGACCGCCCCCCAGCTCCCGATCGCGACCGTCGCCACCGGGACGCCCTTCGGCATCTGCACGATCGAGAGCAGCGCGTCCATGCCGGCGAGCGGCGTGGCTGCGATCGGCACGCCGATCACCGGCAGGGCGCTGGAGGCTGCCAGCACGCCGGGAAGCGCCGCCGCTCCGCCGGCGGCGGCGATCAGCACGCCGAGCCCGCGCGCCTCGGCCGTCGACGCGTACTCTTCGGTCTTCTTCGGCGTGCGGTGCGCGGAGGCGACGACGACTTCGCTGCCGACCGCCAGCGCGTCCAGCACCTTCACCGCCTCCAGCATGACGTCGAGGTCCGTGTCGCTGCCCAGCACGATGCCCACGCGGATCGGGTTGGTCATTGATGCCCCCCTGGGGGTACGACGCCCCGCGCGGCCTGGCGCCGCCCGATGTCCCTGCGATAGTGCATGCCGTCGAACCGGATGCGCGAGGCGGCCGCGTACACGTGCTCGATGGCCGCGGGCACGCTCTCCGCCGTCGCCGTCACGCCGAGCACGCGGCCGCCCGCCGTCACCAACCGGCCGTCGCGCATCGCCGTACCGGCATGGAAGACGACGACGCCGGGCATGCGCTCGGCCTCGTCGATCCCGTCGATCGGCGCGCCGGTCGGATGGCGCCCCGGATACCCACCGGACGCGACGACGACACAGACCGCGGCGCGCTTGGTCGGCGCGGGGGCGGGCAACGGCGCGCCGCGCGCCGCGGCGTCGAGCAGCAGCAGCAGGTCTCCCTCCAGCGTGGCCACGAGCGCCTGGCACTCCGGATCGCCGAAGCGAACGTTGTATTCGATGACCTTGGGGCCCTCGGCCGTGAGCATGAGACCGGCGTAGAGGACGCCCCGGTACGGCGCGCCCTCGCGCGCGATCGCCGCGAACGTCGGCTCGACGATCGTGCGCATGATGCGCGCGTGCATGGCCGCGTCCAGCGACGCCACCGGCGTGAACGCGCCCATGCCACCCGTGTTCGGCCCGCGATCGCCGTCGAAGACCGTCTTGTGGTCCTGGGCCGCGCCGAGCGCCACGCACGCCCCGCCGTTGGAGACCGCAAAGAACGACGCCTCCTCGCCGCGCAGGAACTCCTCGACCACGATGGTGGCGCCGGCCGCCCCGAACTCCCGGCGCTCCAGGCAGCGCGCGATGGCCGCCTCGGCCTCGGCGAGCGTCGCGCACACGATGGCGCCCTTGCCCGCGGCGAGCCCATCGGCCTTGACGACCACCGGCGCCCCGAGCTCGCGCGCGAACGTGCGCGCGGCGCCGGGATCGGTGAACGTCGCGTAGCGCGCCGTCGGAATGCCCGCGCGCGCCATCAGATCTTTCGCGAAGGCCTTGCTGCCTTCGAGCGCGGCGGCGGGCGCGCCCGGTCCGAACACGGCAAAGCCTTTGTCGCGCAGGCGGTCGGCGAGACCGGCGACCAGCGGCACCTCGGGCCCGATGACGACGAGGTCGGCGCGCTCGCGCTCGGCGAGCCGCACGACGCCGTCGTGGTCGTCGACGCTCACCGCCACGCACGCGGCGTGCCGGGCGATGCCGGGATTGCCCGGCGCCGCCACCAGCCGCGTGAGCCGCGGGCTCTGGGCGAGCTTCCAGCAGAGCGCGTGCTCGCGGCCGCCGCCGCCGACGACGAGCAGGTTCATTCGGTGCTCGTGTCCGTCTGATCGACGACTTCGAGATGCGCCCGCGCGATCTTCGCCCACGGGCTGCCCGCGTCCAGCTCGAGGTAGCGCTGCCAGTGCCTGACGGCCTCGTCGCCGCGGCCCGCGCGCGCGAGCGCGCCGGCGAGGTTGAAGTGGGCGTCGGCGTAGTCGGGCGAGATGTCGAGCGCGCGCCGATAGCAGCGGATCGCCTCCTCGACGTTGCCGGTGTCTTCGTTCAGCGAGCCGAGGTTGTAGGCGGCCTCCGCGCAGTCCTCCACCTCGCCGAGCGCCCGGTCGTAGGACGCGCGCGCCTCGTCATAGCGTCCCATGCGGTGCAGCAGCAGGCCGAGATTGTTCCAGGCGGCCGCGTACGTCGGGTCGATGGCGACCACGCGCCGGTAGGCGTCGATGGCGTCGTCCCACTGCGCGGGGTCGGCATCCCACTCGCTGGCACGCTCGAACCACGTCTCCGCCTGCTCGGAGGGCGGCGCCATCGGCCGCACGAGGCCGGTCACGAGCGTCGCCTCCGCCGCCTTCTCGAGGTTGCCAGCGTCGAGATCGAGCACGGTCTGGCCCGTGCGCGGATCGAAGCGCACGCGCTCGGACTCCACCAGCACGCGGCCGCCCTCGAGCACCAGGCGCATCTCGGCGAGCGGCTGCCGGATGCCGGGATCGCGACGGCGGAGCGCGTCGAGCGCCTGGCGGATCTGGCGCACCGACGCGCCGGAATCGAGCAGCGACGCCGCCGCGCGGAGCGCCAGCAGCTCGCGGAACGTGTAGCGCAGCTCGCCGTGCAGCAGGTTCAGGCGCTTGAGCTGTGCCGCCCGCCGCGGGGTGAGGGTGAGGATGCGCGTGAGCTCGCGCAGCCCATAGATGCGCTCGGTCACGAGGCGCGCTCGGTCACGGCCGCCTCAGTGCCGGAAGTGGCGCAGACCGGTGAAGAGCATCGCCATGCCGTGCTCGTCGGCGGCGGCGATCACGTCCTCGTCGCGCACGGAGCCGCCCGGCTGGATCACGGCGGTCACGCCCGCCTTGGCCACGACGTCGAGGCCGTCGCGGAACGGGAAGAACGCGTCGGAGGCGCAGACCGTCCCCTCCGTCGGCAGGCCCACCTCGCGGGCGCGCATCACGGCCAGCCGGGCGGAGTCGACGCGGTTCATCTGGCCGGCGCCGACGCCGACCACCTGGTCGACCGTCGTGAGCACGATGGCGTTGGACTTGGCGTGCTTGCCGACGCGCCAGGCGAAGCGAAGCGCGTGACGCTCAGCCGGGGTCGGCTGGCGCTTCGTGACGACCTTCAGAGCGGCGGGATCGAGGTCCGCCAGGTCGGCGCCCTGCGCGAGCAGGCCGCCGAGCACGCTGCGGTACTCCTCCAGCCGCCCGGGCAGCGCGCGGCGGTCGCACGGCACCTCGAAGACGCGGCACTTCTTCTTGGTCCGCGCGAGCTCCTCGAGCGCGTCGGGCTCGTAGGCGGGCGCGAACAGGATCTCGACGAAGATCCCGGCCAGCGCCCGCACCACCGCCATGTCGAGCGTGCGGTTGACGCCGACGATGCCGCCGTAGATCGAGACCGGATCCGAGGCCTTGGCCTTCTCCATGGCCGCGCCGACACCGGTGCCCAGCGCGGCGCCGCAGGGATTCGTGTGCTTGATGACGACGGCGGCCGGCTCGTCGAACTCGAGCAGCAGGCCCAGCGCGGCGGAGAAGTCGAGCAGGTTGTTGTAGCCCAGCTCGGGGCCATGCAGCGGCTTCATGGCCGCGAGGCCGATCGCGGGCCCGCCGGCGAGCCGGTAGAACGCCGCCGACTGGTGCGGATTCTCGCCGTACTTGAGCAGCAGCGCGCGCTCGGCCTCCAGCCGCAGCGGGTGGGGAAACTCCTCGGGCGCCTTCGGCGCCTGCGCGGCCTGCGCTGACCGCAGCCAGGCGGCGATGGCGGCGTCGTACTGGGCAGTGCGCCGGAAGGCCTCCTGCGCGAGTCGCGCGCGCGTGGCGTCGGCCAGCGACCCGCCCGTCGCCTTCAGCTCGTCGAGGACGCCCGCGTACTGCGACGGGTCGGTGACGACGGCCACGCTCGCGTGGTTCTTGGCGGCGGCGCGGATCATCGTCGGCCCGCCGACGTCGATCTGCTCGATCGCCTCGGCCAGCGTCACACCCGGCTTCGCCACCGTCCGCTCGAACGGATAGAGCGCGACGACGACGAGGTCGATCGGCGGGATGCCGTGGGTGTCGAGGGCGGCCAGGTGCTCCGGCACGTCCCGCCGCGCGAGGATGCCGCCGTGGATCTTGGGATGCAACGTCTTCACCCGCCCGTCCATCATCTCGGGAAAGCCGGTGACCTCGGCGACGTCGCGCACGGTCACGCCCGACTCGCGCAGCAGCTTCGCGGTGCCGCCCGTCGAGAGGATCTCGACGCCGAAGCCGACCAGCGCCTTCGCGAGCTCGACCACCCCGGTCTTGTCGTGGACGGAGACGAGAGCGCGGCGAATCCTCATCGGGGCTCCTTGATGATCACGCGCCGTCCGACGATCTCGAGGCGTCCCTCGGCGAAGAGGCGGACGGCAGCCGGGTACAGGCGATGCTCCTCGACCAGGATGCGCGCGGACAGCGTCTCTTCCGTGTCGTTCGGCTCCACGGGCACCGCCGCCTGCAGCACGATCGGTCCGGTGTCCACGCCTTCGTCGGCGAAGTGTACGGTGGCGCCCGTGACCTTGGCGCCGTGCTCGAGCGCCTGGCGCTGGGCGTGCAGCCCGGGAAACGCCGGCAGCAGCGAGGGATGGATGTTGAGCGCGCGCCCGAAGAACGCGCGGATGTAGGCCGCGGACAGGATGCGCATGTAGCCGGCCTGGCAGACGAGGCCCACCTGGCGCTTCTCGAGCTCGCGGACGAGGCCGCGGTCGAAGCTCTCGCGATCGGCGAAGTCCTTGGGATCGAGCCAGACCGCCTCCACGCGGGCGGAACGCGCGCGATCGAGCGCGGCCGCGCGCTCCCGGTCGGAGATCACCACCGCGATGCGCGCCGGAAAGTCGGGGGCGGCGCACGCGTCGAGCAGCGCCTGCAGGTTGCTGCCGCGACCCGAGGCGAGGACGCCGACGGCCAGGCGCTCGACGCTCACGCCGCGTCGCGCTCCCGTGACGGCGGCGCCGCGTGCTGGTCGCACACGGGGCAGCGCGACACGCGCCGCATGATCGATGAGTCGCGCGGGAAGACCTGCGCCATCCCCCAGTCGAGCGCAACTTGAAGCTGCTTGCGGAAGCCGACGAGCTTCCACAGGTGCAGCGCGTTCCAGAACAGCCACGCGGCGTAGCCCGAGAAGCGGATGCCCAAGACGTCCACGACCGCGTCGCGCTCGCCGAGCGAGACGAGCATGCCCTGCGGCGCGAAATGAATGGTGCCGAGCGGCCGCCCCTGCAGCTCGGCGACGATGTTCTCGGCGGCGAGGCGCGCCTGGGCGAGCGCGGCCGGGATGATCGGGATCGAGGCGTCGGCGTTGTCCTCGATGGTGACGGCGTCGCCGGCGCCGTAGACCTCGGGGTGCTCCTTGAGCTGCATCGTCGGCCGCGTCACCAACCGGCCGAGGCGGTCACGCTCGGCGGGCACGTGCGCGAGCACGGGATGCCCGATCACGCCGGCCGCCCACACCGTGAGGCCGACCGGCACCTGCTCGCCGCCGCCCACCTCGACCGCGCCGGGCTCCACGCGGGTGACGCGCGTGCCCGTGCGTATCTCGATGCCCTCGCGCCCGAGCTTGCGCCGCGCGCGCTCGGCGAGCGTGGGATGCACGCCGCGCAGGATCTCGTGGCCCGCCTCGAGGAGCAGCAGCCGGTAGTCGCCGGGATCGATGCCGCGGTACCGCGGGACGATGTAGCGGTGGAAGAAGTCCTGCAGCTCGGCGATCAGCTCGACGCCCGTGTAGCCGCCGCCGACGACGCAGACGGTGAGCATCCGCCGCCGCACGGCCGGATCGGGCTCGTGGTCGGCGTGCTCCGCCGCATCGAGGATGTGATCGCGCAGCACGACGCCGTCCTCGAGCCACTTGTAGCCGAGGACGTGCTCCTCCACACCCGGCACGCCGAAGCTCGGCACCACGCTGCCCATGGCCACGATCAGCCGGTCGTAACTCTCGACCCCCTCGGCCATGATCACGCGGCGGCCGGCGAAGTCGATGTCCGTCACCGTGTCGCGACGGAAGCGGAAGCGGCGCGCGCCGCGGATGTCGCGCAGCGGCTGAACGATGTGTCGCGGCTCGACCATCGAGGAGGCGACCTGGGGCAGGAGCGGCGTGAAGAGCAGGTAGTTCCGGTCGCTAACCAGGAGGATCTCGACGTCGGCGCGATCGCGCAGCCGGCGCTCGAGCACGCGCACGGCCTCCATCCCGGCGAAGCCGCCGCCGAGGACGACGATCCGCATCACACCAGCTCCACGCCGCGCTCGCCCGCGACCACCTCGCCGATGGCCGTCACCGTCTCCCCCGCCTCCGTGAGCGCCTGGCGCGCGCGGTCGGCGTCGGCGGCGCGCACGATCACGACGTAGCCCACGCCGAGATTGAACGTGCGCAGCATCTCGGGCTCGCTCACGCGCCCGGCCTCGCGCAGCGTCGCGAACACCGGCGGCTCGCGCCAGGCCCCGCGCCGCAGCACGACGCGGCAGCCGTCCGGCAACACGCGCGGCACGTTGCCCGTCAGCCCGCCGCCCGTGACGTTCGCCATCGCCGAGACCGGAACGGCGGCGAGCAGCGCGCGCACGGCGGACGCGTAGATGCGTGTCGGCTCCAGCAGCTCGTCGCCGACGCTGCGCCCCGTGCCCGGCAGCGGCGCGCCCACGTCGAGCTTCAGCACGTCGAAGACGATGCGCCGCGCGAGCGTGTACCCGTTGCTGTGCAGCCCCGAGGAGGCTAGGCCGAGGACGGCGTCGCCGGGCTTCACGGCGCTCCCGTCCACGATGCGCTCGCGCTCGACGACGCCGACCGCGAAGCCCGCGAGATCGTACTCGCGGGGCGCGTAGATGTCGGGCAGCTCGGAGGTCTCGCCGCCGATCAGCGCGCAGCCCGCACGACGGCAGCCCTCGGCCACGCCGCTCACGAGCGCCTCGACGCGCGCCGGGTCGAGCTTGCCGATGCCGATGTAGTCCAGGAAGAAGAGGGGCTCGGCGCCGTGGACGAGCAGGTCGTTGACGCCCATGGCGACGAGGTCGATACCCACCGTGTCGTGACGGTCGGCGAGGAACGCGACCTTGAGCTTGGAGCCGACGCCGTCGGTGGACGACACCAGCACGGGCTCGCGATAGCCGGCCGGCACGCGGACGAACCCGGCGAAGGCCCCGATGCCGCCCAGCACCTCGGGCCGGAACGTCGTCCGGGCGAGCGGCGCGATACGCCGGACCGCCTCGTCGCCGGCCTCGATGTCGACACCGGCGTCGCGATACGTGAGGGGCTTCATCGCGCTAGACGTCGAAGAGGTGGAGCTGGGGCGTGGGCTCGGGCTCGATGCCGACCTTGTAGGCGCCGGTGAAGCAGGCGTGACAGAAGCCCGCGGGATCGCTGCCCGTGGCCTTCAGCATGCCGTCGAGCGACAGATAGCCCAGAGAGTCGGCGCCCAGGTAGCGGCGGATCTCCTCGACGTTGTGGCTGGACCCGATCAGCTCCTTGCGCGTCGGCGTGTCGATGCCGTAGTAACACGGCCACTGGATCGGCGGCGACGAGATCCGCATGTGGACCTCGCGGGCGCCCGCGTTGCGGAGCATGCGCACGATCTTGCGGCTGGTGGTCCCGCGCACGATCGAGTCGTCGACCACCACCACGCGCTTGCCCTGCAGCATCTCGGGCATCGGGTTCAGCTTCACCTTCACGCCGAAGTGCCGGATACCCTGCTTGGGCTCGATGAAGGTGCGGCCGACGTAATGGTTGCGGATCAGGCCCATCTCGTACGGCGTGCCCGACTCCTCCGAGTACCCGAGGGCCGCGCTGGTCCCCGAGTCCGGCACCGGGATCACGATGTCGGCCGGGACGGGATGCTCGCGCGCGAGCTGGTGGCCGAGCGCCTTGCGCACGGTGTGCACGTTGCGGCCCCACAGCGCGGAGTCGGGCCGCGCGAAGTAGACGTACTCGAACACGCACTGCAGCTTCTCGCCGGGCGGGAAGGCGCGCACGGAGCGGGGGCCGTCGTGTCCGATCACGAGGAGCTCGCCGGGCTCGATATCGCGCTCGACCTTCGCCTCCATGAGGTCCAGCGCGCAGGTCTCGGAGGCCACCACCCACGCGTCGTCGAGCCGGCCCAGCGTGAGCGGCCGGAAGCCATACGGATCGCGGATCGCGTACATCGCCTCGGGCGTGAGCACGAGCAGCGAGTAGGCGCCCTTCACCTGGGCCAGCGCGTGGCGCAGCTGGTCCTCGAGCGGGCCGGCCGGCGCGCGCGCCAGCAGGTGCAGGATCACCTCGGTGTCGGACGTCGACTGGAAGATGGCGCCGTCCCGCTCCATCTCCTTGCGCAGGGCGTCGGCGTTGGTCAGGTTGCCGTTGTGCGCGATCGAGATCGGGCCACGCGCGGTGTTGGCCGTGATCGGCTGCGCGTTCTTCAGATTGGAGGAACCCGACGTGGAGTAGCGCACGTGGCCGATGGCGCGGTGCCCCGGCAGCCGGCGCAGGCGCTCGGGATGGAAGACGTCGGCCACCCAGCCCATCGCCTTCTCGGTGTGGAACCCGTGGCCGTCGGTGGCCGCGATGCCGGCCGACTCCTGGCCCCGGTGCTGGAGCGCGTAGAGGCCGAGATACGTGACGTTGGCGGCCTCCGGATGGTTCCAGATGCCGAACAGCCCGCATTCGTCGTGGAATTTGTCGTCACGCCATGTGGCGCTCAAAGCCGCTCCTCCACGCGTGTTCGATGCGATCCACGGCAACGTCCACCACCACTCTCCCCGATGCGTGCACGATCAACCGCTCGCCGCCGGTCGTCCCGATCCACCGCCACGGGATCGCCGACTCCGCCATCAGCGCCTCGAACTCGCGCTGGCGCGCGGGCTCGACCGTGACCACCACCCGCGAGGGCCCTTCGCCGAACAGCGTCTCGTCGAGCCGGCGCCCCGGCTCCACCGTCACCTCGCAGCCGACGCCGACGCCGCCGTTGGCCCGCGCGCCGGTCACCGCCCCCTCCGCCAGCGTCACCGCCAGCCCGCCCTCGGCGCAATCGTGAGCGGCCGTCACGAGCCCGGCTCCCACGGCGGCGCGAACCGCCGACTGCACCCGGCGCTCCACTTCCAGATCCAGCGGCGCCAGCCGCCCCGCCAGCCGGTCGTGCAGCGTCCACAGATACTCCGAGCCGCCGAGGCTCACGCCGTCCGGGCCGAGCAGCGCGATGCGCTGCCCCGCCGCCTTGAACCACTGCGTCCCCAGCCGGCTCGCGTCCTCGAGCACGCCCACCACACCGATGATCGGAGTCGGCAGGATCGCGGTGCCGCCGGAGGAGTCCCAGGG
>Ga0066694_10000570_pt1 | contig 11786 bp, 8 predicted proteins | sample GraSoiAngelo_143_FD_66670 | JGI IMG/M metagenome (GOLD analysis project Ga0066694, IMG submission 66670) | Grasslands soil microbial communities from the Angelo Coastal Reserve, California, USA - 14_1009_02_30cm | ecosystem: Environmental > Terrestrial > Soil > Grasslands | place: USA... | reverse complement strand
GCGACCAGCTTGCGAGGTGGACCTTGTCGACGCCGCGCAGTTCCCGGATGTAATCGACCACCGTATTCAGCTCGTCCCAATCGCTTTGCGAGGTGACCAGTTGGAACGGGTACGACGGCGGACAGGTGGCGGAAAGAGGATTGGGAATCAGTAGGCTGCTCTGCTGGGCCGTGGGCACATTGCACGGATCGTCCATCTTGGGGCGCGGCGACCTACCAGAACCCTGGAAATCGAGCATGAACACATCGAAGCCGCCGGCCTGCGCCAGCCAGAGAGCCCAGTCATAGTGGTCCGTTCTCAACTCGGCCCCGGGGAGGACCGGGACGCTCGCCCCGTGCACCATGAGGACGGCCGTCAGATTCTCTCTGTTGCCGGCGTCGCGCTCGCGAACGAACAGGTGAACCACATCGCCTTTGTTCGCCGGCACCGTTGAAGTGTGGGGAACAAAGTGATCGGTCGTGACAACTTGATTAGCCTGCTCGCTCGCCGCGGGGGCGACCTGCCCCACGAGGCCGAGCGCCGAAGACAGTACAAGGGATGCTGTCAGCTTAAACATTAGTTGTCCTCCACGGCGTGATCCGACGAGCAAGGCTCGAGCCAGAGCAAAAGCCCAGAAAATCGATCGCTTGGCGCTTGTGATGGGCCGGCGGTCGCTGGTGGTGGAAATTCGATCAGTGGGTGGATGAAGCGGCGTAGAATGCCGCACTATGGCGCTGGTTGGGCTGATCGGTGACAGCCCGGGACTCGCCACCGTGCGGACTCAGGTCGAGCAGCTCCTTCGGCGCCAGTCGAAAGCCCGTCGCCTTCCCCCCGTCTTAATCCTCGGTGAGACGGGGACGGGCAAGGGCCTGCTCGCCAAGGCCATTCATGAAGCGGGGCCCCGGGCGGCCGGGCCGTTCATCGGCGTCAACTGCGCCGCCATTCCCGAGACGCTCCTCGAGGCCGAGCTGTTCGGCTTCGAGCGGGGCGCTTTCACCGATGCTCACCAGGCCAAGGCTGGCCTGTTCCAGACCGCCCACCGGGGCACACTCTTCCTCGACGAGATCGGGCTCCTGCCCGAGAGCCTCCAGGCCAAACTGCTCACAGTCTTGGAGGACCGGGCGGTTCGAAGACTGGGCAGTACACGCACCGAGGCGGTGGACGTCTGGATCATCACGGCCTCGAGCGAGGATTTGAAAGCCGGCGCGGGCCGGCGACGGTTTCGCGAGGATCTTTTCCACCGGCTGGCCGTGGTGACGCTCGGTCTTCCGCCGCTTCGAGAGCGGGGACAGGACATCCTCACCCTGGCCGAGCACTTCCTAGCGCAGGCCTGTGCCGACTACGAGCTGGCGCCGAAAACCCTCGCCGAGGACGCCCGAGAGATCCTCCTCGCCTACCGGTGGCCGGGGAACGTGCGGGAACTGGCGAACCTGATGGAGCGAGTGGCACTGCTCATCGACGCCCCACTCGTCACGGGGGACACGCTGGACCTTGCGGTTCCTTCACGCCGGTCAGCGGCGCCCCCGGAGCGTCACGACACGACCCCATCCCGTGCCGGAGACGGCGCATCGCTCGAGCAGACGGTCGAACAGGTGGAGCGGGCCCGCATCCTCGAGGTGCTTCACCAAACCCGCTGGAACATCTCCCACGCGGCGGAGCAGCTCGGGGTCACTCGCAATACCCTGCGCTATCGCCTGCAGAAGTACGGGCTGCGCCCGCCCGCAGGAACAGCCGAGCCGACCACACCGGCCGGGCCAATGAATTCCACGGTCGAGCCCGCAACCGCCCCAAGGCCGCCTACGTTGCAGTGGCAACGCCGGCATGTCGCCCTGCTCCGGGCTGACCTCGTTATGTCGTCGTCGGTGAGGACGATGTCCGACGCGGCTACGGTGCTCGAGACTCTGGTCGAGAAGGTCCAGAGCTTCGGCGGCCAGGTGGAGGAGGTGAGCCCGCGGGGGCTCGTGGCGGTGTTCGGGCTGGAGCCTATCGAGGACGCCCCTCGCCGGGCGGGGCACGCGGCCCTGGCGATCCAGAAGATCGCCGCACACGCCGACCCAAGCTCGGCGGAGCTCCAGGGCGTCCGCGTTGGTCTGCACGCCGGCGAGTTCTTGGTCGCCCGGGTCGCCAGCGCGATCCGGATCGACCACGAGGCTAAACGCGAGGCGTGGACGCAGCTCGAGGCGTTCATGGAGGGTGCCGACCCGGGGACCGTGCTCGTGAGCGAGGCGACCCGCCCCTTCCTCGAGCGACGCTTTGTCGTCGTAGCCGTCGCAGCGAGCGGCGGAAAGGCCGAACCGGTTTACCGCCTGGCGGGCCTCGAGCGAGCGGGGATGGGGTTAGGCGAGCGGCTCACTCCGTTCGTCGCTAGAGGAAATGAGTTGGCGCAGATCGCCCAGGCGCTCGAGCAGGCTAGGACAGGCAATGGTCAGGTCCTCGGAGTAGTCGGGGAAGCAGGGGTCGGCAAGTCACGTCTCTTGTGGGAGTTCATCAACTCGCGCCGCGTTCAGGACTCGCTGATCCTCGTCAGCAGCGCGACCTCCTACGGGAAGGGGACGCCCTATCTCCTGGTCATCGACCTTCTGAAGGCGTACTTCCACATCGAGCCGCGCGACGACGCGGACAAAGTGCGGGAGAGGATAACGGAGAAGGTGTTGTCGCTCGAGCGGGCGCTGGCGCCGGTGCTCCCGGCCTTGCTCGCGCTCCTCGACGTGCCTGCCGCCGACGCGCAGTGGGGCGCGCTCGACCCTCGCCAGAAGCGGCAGCGGACGCTAGAGGCGGTCAAGTTGCTGGTCCTCGAGGAAAGCCGCCGCCAGCCGGTTCTGCTCGTCTTCGAGGATATCCACTGGATTGACTCTGAGACGCAGGCGGTGCTCGACACCCTGGTCGAGAGCCTCCCGAGCCATCGTGTTCTGCTCCTCGTCAGCTACCGCCCCGAGTGCCAGCACGCCTGGGGCAACAAGAGCTATTACGGCCAACTCCGGCTCGATCCGCTCTCGCCTGACCATGCCCACGCACTCCTCGATAGCCTGGTGGGGCGCGATGGAGCCACGGCGGCGCTCAAGGCTGGGCTGATCGAACGCACCGGCGGCAACCCGTTCTTCCTGGAGGAATGCGTTCGGACGCTGGTCGAGACAGGCGTGCTCGTCGGCGATCGTGGCACCTACCGGCTCGCGCGGCCCTCCGGGGAGATCCAGGTTCCCGCCACCGTCCAGGCGGTGCTCGCGGCGCGCATCGACCGGCTCTCGCAGGAGGACAAGACGCTTCTGCAGACGGCGGCCGTCATTGGCAAGGATGTCTCATTCGCCCTGCTCGCGGTAGTGGCGGACCTTCCGGAGGAAGTGCTTCGCGCCCGCCTCATCGGGCTTCAGAGAAGCGAGTTCCTGTACGAGACGAGGCTCATCCCGGACCTCGAGTACGCGTTCAAGCACGCGCTCACGCACGAGGTCACGTATGGCGGACTACTACAGGAGCGCCGCCGCGAGCTTCACGCGCGGATCGTCGACGCGATCGAGACGCTCCACCGAGATCGCCTCGGCGGAGAGATCGAGCGGCTCGCCCATCACGCCGTCCGGGGTGAATTGCGCGAGAAGGCGGTGGACTATCTCCGGCAGGCCGGAGGGAAGGCAGCCGCGCGGTCGGCGCTCCCAAACGCCCGGGCCTGGTTCGAGCAGGCGCTCGGCATCCTTGAGTCTCTCCCGGAGAGCCCGTCCACCCTGGAGCAGGCCTTTGAGACCCGCCTCGAGCTGCGGCCGGTGCTGACCCTGCTCGGTGAACTCCGGCGGCAGAAGGACCTCTTGCGCGAGGCCGAGATCCTCGCCGAGCAGCTGAACGACGACCGCCGGCGAGGTCGGGTCTGCGCGTTTCTGACGAGTGCCCACTCGCTGCTTGGCGAGTTGGACGAGGGGCTCGGGGCCGGCACCCGCGCGCTAGAGATCGCCGGGCGCCTCGGGGACTTGAGACTTCGCATCGCCACCACGTCCCACCTCGAGCAGGCGCATTACTACCGGGGCGAGTACGAGCGGGTGGTCGAGCTGGCCAGCGACAATCTCGCAGCGTTGCCCGCCGCCTGGGTCTACGAGTATTTCGGATCCGCCGCGCCGGCATCGGTCTTCGATCGGTCTTGGCTGGTCATGAGCCTCGCCCAGGTCGGCAGGTTCGCCGAGGCGACCGAGCACGAGGCCGAAGCGATCCGGCTCGCCGAGCCGACGCAGCACGCGTTCACCGTCGGTGTGGCTTACCGCGCTGCAGGCATTCTCCACCTCTTCAAGGGTGATTGGGCGAAGGCGCGCTCACTGATCGAGCCCTGGATCGCGGTGCTCCGGAAGGGGAACGTCGTCCTCGGGCTTCCCACCGCGGTCGCCTCCTCCGCCTGGGCACTGGCGCAGCTCGACGAAGCGAACGAGGCGCTGGACCGGCTCCGGGAAGGCGAGCAGCTCGTCGAGCGCCTGGCGGCGAGGGGAATCGTCCACTTTCGCAGCTGGGACTCTCAGCAGTTAGGTCGCGCCTGTCTGCTGCTCGGCAGGCTCGACGAGGCACAGCGCCTGGGCGATCGCGCGCTCGAATCCTCACCGCGTCAACCCGGGTTCGCAGCGCATGCACTGCGCCTGCTCGGCGACATCGCGACTCACCCCGACCGGTTCGATGCAGACAGCGGCCAGGCCCACTACCGCCAGGCACTCGCGCTCGCTGAGCCGCGCGGCATGCGTCCGCTCGTGGCCCACTGCCACCTCGGCCTCGGCAAGCTCTACGAGCGCACGGGCAAACGAGAGCAGGCACACGAGCACCTCACCGCTGCGACGACCATGTACCACGAGATGGACATGCAGTTCTGGCAGGGTAAGGCAGAAGACGAGCTGAGAAAGTTGGCGTGAAAGATCCAGGAGCCCTGATGAATCCGAAGACCGCCAAGCGGCTCGGGCTGCGCGGCCCTCTCGCTCTCTTCCTCTTCTTTGCGTTGAACGCGCCGTTTCAGACGGCTCCAGCCCGTGCGGCGGCGCCGGAAGGTCAGATGACCTGGGCTGTTGCCATTTCGCTCGCCCCTACCTGGTTCGACCCTGCCGAGACCGCCGGCATTCTCACGCCATTCATGATCCTCTACGCGATTCACGATGCGATAGTGAAGCCGATGCCTGGCAACCTCATGGCGCCTAGTCTGGCCGAGTCGTGGAGCGTGTCGTCGGATGGACTCCTCTACGAGTTTCTCCTCCGCAAGGGTGTCAGGTTTCATAACGGCGAGGTGGTCACCGCCGAGGATGTCAAGTTCTCGCTCGAGCGCTACCGGGGAGCGGCGAGCAAGACCCTCAAGGAACGGATCGCGGCGGTTGAGGCTCAAGATCCTAGGCGTGTCCGCATCCGGCTCAAACAACCGTGGCCCGACTTCATGGCCTTCTACTCGAGCGCCACGGGCGCCGGCTGGGTCGTGCCCAAGAGGTATGTCGAGTTGGTCGGTGACGAGGGTTTCAAGAGGACTCCGGTCGGCGCCGGCCCCTACAAGTTTGTCTCGTTCACCCCCGGCGTTGAGCTCGTCATGGAAGCATTCGACCAGTACTGGCGTAAACCCCCGAGCGTGAAGCGCCTGATCTTCAAAGTGGTTCCGGACGGGTCCACGCGCCTCGCCGCGTTGAAGCGTGGTGAGGTGGATATCGCCTACGGGTTCCGTGGCGAACTGGCCGACGAGATTCGACGAACGCCGGGGCTTACGCTCGAAGCGACACTGGTACCGGTCACGGTCTGGGTCTCCTTTGCTGACCAGTGGGACCCGAAGTCGCCCTGGTATGACCGGCGCGTGCGCGTGGCTGCGAACCACGCCATTCACCGGCAGGCGATAAGCCAGGCGGAGTACCTAGGGTTCTCGAAGACCACATGGAGCATCATCCCGAGTAGCTTCGACCTCTATTGGCAGCCGCCCAGCTACCCTTACGATCCTGCGAAAGCGAGACAACTCTTAGCGGAGGCTGGTTACCCCAACGGCCTTGACGCGGGTGAGTACTTCTGTGAGACCGCGTTCTCTACCATCGGCGAAGCCGTGGTCAACGACTTACAGGCTGTCGGCATCCGGACGAGGCTCCGCCCGCTCGAGCGGGCGGCCTTCTTCAAGGGATACGCCGACAAGAGGTTCAAGAACCTCATCCAGGGCCTCAGCGGCGCCTTTGGCAACGCCGCCACCAGGATCGAGGCCTTCATCGCCGCGGGTGGCACCTACGTCTATGGGAGCTACGCCGACATCGACGGGCTCTTCCGGGAGCAGGCGATCGAACTCGACCGGAGGAAGCGCGACGCGATCCTTCAGCGGATCCAGCAGCTCATGCACGAGAAAGCGGTCGTCGCGCCGATTCAGGAAGTCGCCTCCCTGACCGGCGTGGGGCCAAAGGTGGAACAGTCGGCGCTCGGGCTCATCGCCGGCTACGCATTCTTCTCGGCACCCTACGAGGATGTGAAGCTCAAGGCTAAGTGAGAAGCGGCGCAGCCCATCACGCGCATAGGAGAAGGACGCTTGCTACCACGCTGCTACCAAACCATCCCGAACCACGCCGATCCACGGCGTCCGGCGTCAGTCCCAAGTGTAGAGATCTTCGAGCCTTACATCGTCGTGGGCCTCCGTGGAAATCCTCTCGGGATCACTCTTAATCAGCGGGTCCACGGTTCGAGTCTGTGACGGCCCACCAATCGTGACGGGCACTTCGACTACGGTCGGGTGCCCGTCGCTGCGTAAACTGTCCGTGCTCTGTCCAACGGTGGAGAACGTACGAAAACGTCGTCTAAGGAAGATAGACGTTGCGTAGGTAGAAAGGGAGAGCGAGGACGCCGACGACCTGCTCAGTGCCGTCAAACAGTTTCGCGAGTTCTGGCACGGCGACCCGCAACTGGAATACCTGAACGCGATCGACACCGTCTGGAATGCTGCGAGCGACATCGAGGCCCTGCTCGACCCGGTAGATCCGGAAAAAGGTTGGCTCGACCGACGAGTAGACCTTCACTTCAGCCTTGACACGCTGGGGAGAAGCAGCGCGGTACTGAACGCGGACTTCCAGCGACCCGCCCCCTTCAGGCTTCACGGACCACCATTCCAGCGTCGCGGGCGGTTCCCCATCATTGCCCGTTTGGCTTCGTTCGAAGCGCACGGTTGCTGGCAGCGTGTTCTTATATGCGCCTGGAGGCATGAACGCCCCGCCGGAGCCGAAGATACGTGTGACGAAGAAGCCGGCTTCTCCGGTGTCCTTGTTCTTTGCTGGCGCCCCGAACACAACGCCTCGTCCTGTTCCGCTTCCCATCGGCTTGCCTTGGCCGTCAAGGGTGAGCGTCTGGTCGAGGAATCCGACGAGGAAGTTCGCGCCTCTCGTCGGTCCCGACGGCGCGGGTGTTACCTCCCACTGGGCAGGCAAGAAGCGCTGGGCTTCGGTCTGATTCACCTTCAGCCGCACGTATAGCCGCTGCTCGGTTGTCCACTGCACCAGCGTTTCGGCGGATGCCTGATCGATCACGAGCGAGACGACAAGAAGGGAAGGAAGCAGGAAATACCGACGCATGCCGCACCCCCTGTTCCAGCAGTAACTTACGTGTATGGTCAAGGCGGTGACGGGATCATGTGCGCCCACCTAGAGGTTGTCAAGGCGGTTGACCGCCCTCCTCGGACGGGCTAACGTTGGCGCACTTCCTCAACGTTCACCGGCCGGATCGTTGGGGGGCCAAAGCATGCGATCCACAACCACCACGCTCATCGTCGCCGTTGCCATCCTCATCGCGCCGCTCGTCGCCGAGGCGCAGCGGGCGGGGAAGATGTATCGGGTCGGTGGTGTGTACCCTTTCAGCGAGTTTGTGGCAGAGGGCGGCCTGATGGCTTACGGAGTAGATCTAAAGGATCTGTACCGCCGCGGTGGCGCCTACGTCGACAAGATCCTGAAAGGCGCCAAACCCGCCGACCTGCCCGTGGAGCAACCCACCAAGTTCGAGCTTGTCATCAACCTCAAGACCGCCAAGGCGCTGGGCCTCACGATCCCGCAGTCGCTGTTGGTGCGGGCGGATCAGCTCATCGAATGAACCGCCGAACGTTCCTCTGCGGGCTGACGTTGGGGACGCTGTCCGTGCCGCTTGTTGTGGAGGCGCAGCAAAGCGGTAAGGTCAATCGAGTCGGTGTGCTAAGCGGCGCGTCCCCATCGATTATGGCGCACTACAGAGAAGTATTCCATGAAGCGCTGGGGGCGCTGGGCTGGACCGAGGGGCGGGATATCACCGTAGAGTGGCGGTTTGCCGCGGCGAGGTATGAGAGGCTGCCGGAGCTGGCAGGCGAGCTTGTCCGGCTCAGACCGGATGTCATCGTAGCGACCAACAACCCGGTCGTCGATGCGGTTAAACGAGTCACTTCGAGCGTTCCCATAGTCATGGTGTACTCGTCCGACCCAGTCCGCCGGCGATACATAGCGACCCTGGCGCGTCCGGGCGCAAACATCACTGGGTTAACGTGGAATCCAGATCCGAAGATTGCCGAAAAGTACGTAGAGTTTCTCCGGGAGATCGTTCCCGGACTCTTACGTATTGGAGGTCTCATCGATCCCGGGCTCCCCGGAGTCGAGGATTACCGAACGGTGGGTGAGGCGGCCGCCTCTAGGTTAGGCCTGACGTTTCCGCACGTGGTGGTGCAGAAGCCCACCGGGCTTGAGAACGCCTTTGTCGAGATGAGCAGGCGGCGCGCCCAGGCGGTCATGGTGTATGGGAGGGTCGTTGACGTTTTCCCATCTATCTCAGATCGTCGATCTTGCGGCAAAATCCCGGCTGCCCGCGATCTACGTGTTCCGAGAGGCCGTGGCCGCGGGTGGCCTCATATCGTACGGGGTGGACCAGTCGGTTCTGTTCCGCCGCGCCGCTGCCTACGTCGACAAGATCCTCAAAGGCGCCAAGCCGGCCGATCTCCCCGTCGAGCAGCCCACCAAGTTCGAGTTGGTCATCAATCTCAAGACCGCGAAGGCCCTCGGCCTCACCATCCCGCCATCGCTGCTGCTGCAGGCGGATGAGATCATCGAATGATGACCCGGCGAACGTTTCTCTGCGGGCTCACTCTCGGGGTCCTCTCGGCGCCGCACGCGGCCGGGGCGCAGCAGGCGGGGAAGGTGTACCGGATCGGCACGCTCGTGACCAGCCAAATCGACCTAAGAGGGGAGATCTTTCTGACGTTTCTTGAGCGGCTACAAGAGCTCGGCTACCGTGAAAGCCGGAATCTTGTCTTCGAGCACCGCGGCGCGGACGGTAGGCCTGAGCGGCTTCAAGAACTCGCGCAGGAGCTCATAGCGGCGAACGTTGACGTCATTGTCGCGTGGAGTACGCCCGCCGTTGCAGCCGCAAAGCGAGTTACGACAATCACACCAATCATCATGGCATCGAGTGGAGATGCTGTTGCCACCGGACTTGTAGACACCCTCTCGCGTCCCGGAGGCAACGTAACCGGCGTATCGACGCACCAGGCGGAACTCGCCACGAAGTGGCTTCAGCTCATAGTCGAGTTGCTTCCTCGCGCCAAACGGATTCTTGTTTTGTGGGACTCGACAAATCCTCCCGACGTTGTCGCGCGTCCAGGCCTTGAGACTGCCGCTGCACAAATGAAGACACGGCTCGAATTCGTCGAGGCACGTGATGCCGCTGACTATGAATTGGCATTACGCGCTGCTGCTGAACGTCGCGTGGAAGGCGTCATCGTTCTTCCAAGCGGGCGCGCCTATACTCACAGAATCCGCCTTGCAGAGGCTGCTCTCAAGAGTCGTCTACCAACGGTGCATGGGTTTCGAGAGTTCGTAGACGCCGGCGGACTTCTGAGTTACGCCCCTAGTCTCAGGTTACTGGCACGACAGGCGGCCAACTACGTCGACCGTATCCTCAAAGGCGCCAAGCCGGCCAACCTTCCCGTCGAGCAACCCACGCGGTTCGAGCTGATCTTCAACCTTAAAACTGCCAAGGCGCTCGGACTCACTATTCCGCAGTCGCTGCTGGTGCGGGCGGACGAGGTGATTCAGTGATCTCGCGCCGGGTGCTCATCAGAGGTGCTGCTGCTGAGTCTCTACCGCCGTGGGTACATCAGGTAATCGGTGAGGAATCGTGGGTCACGCCAAAACTTCGCCCACCAACCACATCGGGCATTTCGGGATGACCGGAGTGCCCGATTTCGCTTCCACCGCTCGGGCTACGTGCCGATATCTTCCGCCCACAAGGAAGGGTGGGCTCGAATGAATTGCGTCATCAGCTCCTGGCATCGAGGGTCCTGCAGTACGTCCACCGCCACCCCACGGCTGCGAAGCAGGTCTTCCTCACCAAGAAACGTTCGATTTTCGCCTACCACCACACGCGGAATGCCGTACAGGAGAATCGCACCGCTACACATCGCGCATGGCGAGAGCGTGGTGTAAATGGTGCAGTCGCGATAGACGCGGGCCGGCTGACGACCGGCATTCTCGAGCGCGTCCATTTCACCGTGCAGGACGACACTGCCTTGCTGCACCCGCCGGTTGTGGCCACGACCAAGAATCCGTCCGTTGTGAACGAGCACCGAGCCGATCGGGATGCCGCTCTCGGCGAGACCCAGCTCCGCTTCTTGGATCGCCGCGCGCAAGAATTCGTCCATCGAGCGCTCCTGTCGGTGGCGGCGCGGAACGTCCTACCGCCTGGCGGCGCCCATCGGTCGTGGGACGGGCGCGGGCACGGCGCGCCGGCCGATGACCAGGTGTAACCCGCCCGCGACCACGATGCCGACCAGCCAGCTCAGGTCAGCGCCGCTGAGCAGCTTGGTCGAGATGGGACCCTGCAGCGCGGGAACGAGGCCATCTTCAACCGACCACCCGGCGATCAGACCCACGACGAACGCCACGATCGCTCCCCAGTTGATGTCGCCGTATGCGCTCCGCTCCGGCTCCCGATAGAGCTCGTCGACGTCGATGCGGCCCCGCCGCGTGATGAAGAAGTCGGCCAGGACGACGCCGGCCCAGGGGCTCATCCACAGCAGAAGACTGATCATCCAGTTGTCGAAGGCCTTGGCGAACGAGGGCTGGAAGACGAAGTAGATCGTCACGAGATAGCCGACGACGCCTGCAATCAGCGCCATGGCCGTCCGGGACAGGCGAAGGCCCATGCTGAGCGCGGCCAGTGCCGCCGAGTAGACGTTCAGGATGTTGGTGGCGATGGGGCCGTGCAGCACCATCAAGAGCACCAGGATGCTCGTGACCCCGCCGAATACCGCGCTGACCATCTTGGCAGGATCGGTGTCCTGGGTCACGCTGGCGACGGTCGCGCCGAGAATGGCGAGCCACACCGTGGGGACGAACATCCCCGCATAGCTGTACCAGAAGACGGCGGTCGAGGACACGGTGCGCGGGACGAAGCGGGAATAGTCCGAGGCCCAGGTGACCCAGGAGATCCCCCATCCCACTCCGATCGCAGTCATGAGCAGGGTGATCATCGCCAGATGGGCGGCCGGCGGGAGCGTACTGGTGAGCTCCCAGTTGACCACCCCTGGCCGGGTCCAGGCGAGGATGCTCATCAGCACCATGACGGCGCCGGTCACCGGAACCGTGTACTTCTCAAAGGTGCGGATGGCGTAGAACCCGTAGAGGCCGATGAGCACCTGGATCACCATCACGACGGTCACGACGATAAAATTGGTCAGCCACGTGTCGCCAATCCCGAACTGCCCGAGGATCGCGACCGCGATCTTGACGGGGAAGTAGGTGTTGACCCCGATCCAGCCAAGGGTCATGAGGAACATCAGCGCGCTCGGCAGGTACGCCCCTCGGCGACCGAACGCGGAGCGACCGAGGACCATCTGATTG
>Ga0066694_10000561_pt1 | contig 11825 bp, 9 predicted proteins | sample GraSoiAngelo_143_FD_66670 | JGI IMG/M metagenome (GOLD analysis project Ga0066694, IMG submission 66670) | Grasslands soil microbial communities from the Angelo Coastal Reserve, California, USA - 14_1009_02_30cm | ecosystem: Environmental > Terrestrial > Soil > Grasslands | place: USA... | reverse complement strand
GCGGACGAAGACCGTCAACGCCTCGTTCGGTTTGTCTTCCGGTTGGAACTTGCGCAGAAGCGCGCCGTCGGGAAACGCTAGACTACAGTTGGAGAGTTGGAGAGTTGAAGAGTTGAAGAAGCAAGACTGGAACTGTTCGTAGTCCGGACGACTCTCCAACTTTTCAACTCTCCAACTTTTCAACTTGTCCGGGGGAGCATCTCGCGCACCATCTGGTTCACCGCCGCGCCATCCGCCCGGCCCTTCACCTTCGGCATCACGGCAGCCATGACCCGTCCCATGTCACGTGCATCTTTCGCCTGCACCTGGGTGATCGCCTCCGCGATGAGGGCGCGGAGTTCGGCGAGGGAGAGCGGCGCCGGGACATATTCGGTGAGGATGGCGAGCTCCAGAGTCTCCTTGCGCACCAGGTCGTCACGACCGCCCTTGGCAAATGCCTCGATGGCCTCCCGCCGGCGTTTCATCTCCCGGCCGAGGATTTCGATGATTTCCTCATCGGTCAGATCGCGCCCGCGCTCGATCGCGGCGTTCTGAATCGAGGCGCGGGCCAGGCGGATGGTGGAAACGCGCAGCGAGTCTCCGGCCAGCAGGGCCTTGCGCATGTCTGCGGCGAGCCGGTCTGCAAGCGTCATGAGATGCTCCCTGTTGGAAGAATCATAGAAGGGGGACGCCTGTCCCCCTTCTCGTAGAACACTGCACTCCGCCCCCTGGGACGCCATGACGTCCCGCGACTCCGGTGGGCGGCGGCCAAGATCGGCCGGCTACACTCCTCCGCGTCGCCTCCGGCGAGCCAGCTTCCTTCGCCGCTTCGCGCTCGGCGACTCGTAGTGCTCGTGCCGCTTGGCGTCGGTCAGAATTCCGGAACGTTTGACCTGCCGCTTGAACCTCCGCAGGGCGCTATCCAGGCTTTCATCCTTGCCAACACGAACCTCTGTCATCCCCCACCCCCTCCCCGCCACTCCGGCCCAGCAATCACCGCGCGGGACACGTCGGATCCACCGGCCGGGATGAACGAAACTTCCGTCATTATACTACGCAGGGCTGTGACGTTCAAAGAAATGACTCTGACCCCCCTCACCCTTCATCCCTTTCCCTCCATGGAGAGGGAAATATGGTTGGGCACTTCCGTGCCCTCTCCTATCCCGGAGGCCATTCCATCTTTCGGCCCCCAAGGAGATGGAAGTGGAGATGGGCCACCGCCTGACCGCCGTCGGGGCCGGTGTTGGTCAGGAGCCTGAACCCGCGTTCGGCGATCCCCTCCTGCTGTGCGATCGCTCCCGCCGCCAGGACAATCCGTCTCAGCAACACGTCATGGCGTTCCGTAATCTCGAGCACAGACGCGATATGCCGCTTCGGCAGCAGCAACACGTGCACCGGCGCCTGGGGATTGATGTCACGGATCGCCAGGACCTGATCGTCCTCATAGACGCGCTGGGAGGGAATAGCGCCGGCAACGATTTTACAGAAGACGCAATCAGGCATGTTCACTCCCACGTCCTTCGATCGACAAGCTTCTTCTCGTCGGAACCGAGTGTCCCCACTGGTAGCACCTCCACGGCGGCGCGTAGCCGGGTGGTGTCCCGGATGCTCTCGGCCACCGCGCCGGCCGCCGGCGACGGAGAGGCCTCCACGCGCACCGTGAGTTCGTCCAGGTGCTCGCGGCGCGTGACCACCGCCTGGTAGCGGGTCACCTCGGGGTGCCGCGCCATGGCGCGGTCCAGATCGTGTGGATGCAGGAAGACACCGCGCACCTTCACGGCATCCCCCACACGCCCTAAGATCCGTTCCAGCCGCCCCGACGTCCGGCCGCATGCGCAGGCGCCGGGGGCGATTCGAGAGAGATCCCCGGTGCCAAGGCGCAGCAGCGGATACAGGTCACTGGGGAACGTCACGGCCACCTCGCCAATCTCCCCGTCCGGCATTGGCGCAGCGGTGGCCGGATCAACAATTTCCACCAGGACGCGCTCGGCCAGGTGCAATCCGCTGCGCTGTGAACACTCGTACGCCACGAGACCAATGTCCCCGATCGCATACGCCTGACTGATGCGCACGTGATGACGACCCTCCAGATCACCGCGCAACGACTCGGGGAGCGGCTCGCCGGAGACGAACGCCACCTCAAGCGATGAGCGGGTGCCCTGCGCGGCGACCTTGTCAAGAATCATCGCCAGAAAGCTGGGCGTCCCGATGATCCCGCGGGCCCGGACGTCGTGCAGCGTCTTCACCTGGATCTCGACGTTTCCAATACCCGTGGGCACCACCACGGACCCCAGGGCCTCAAGCGCGCCATCGAACATCGCGCCCGCGGGGGTGAGATGATATGAAAACGTGTTGAGCACGACGTCGCCTCGCCGGAAACCGGCGGCAAACAGCGCCGGCGCGAACCCCCAGTAATCCGGCGTCCGGCCCTCGGGTTCATAGATCGGGCCGGGCGACACGAAGATCCGCCGAACGTCGGTAATCGGCCTCGCCAGCCAGCCGCCCCATGGGGGGTCGTCCCCCTGCAGGCCGGGGAGCGACTCCTTTTTCAGGAGCGGAATGCGCGACAGGTCGGCCAGCGTGAAGGATTCGGGTGTTACCCCCGCAGCGCCGAGGGTCTGGCGCAATGCGGGCGAGCCGGCGGCGGCGCGGGCCACGATGCGCCTGAGCGTGACTTCCTGCATCCGGGCCCGCTGCGACGCCGGCTGGAGTTCGGCGGGATCGTAGACGTCGTGAACGGTCTCCACCCCCGATATAAGACTCTGACCCCCTTCCCCTCAATCCCTCTCGCAGGAGGGAGTTGCTCGCGGCCCGTAATTAGTCCGCAATGAGACCCGTGGAACCGGTCCTCTCTGTCGACGACCTCCGTCTGAGCTTTCAGGGGATCCAGGCCATCGCTGGCGTGAGCCTGACGCTGGCCTCGCGCGAGATCCTCGGGATCATCGGCCCCAACGGTGCCGGGAAGACCAGCGTGCTGAACTGCATCAACGGGTTCTACCGCCCCCAGCGCGGCCGGGTGGTGTTCGGCGGTCGCGACATCACCCGCCTGCCTCCCCACCGGCGCGCGGCCCTGGGCATCGCCCGCACGTTCCAGAACATCGCGCTGTACCCGGGCATGAGCGTGCTGAATAACATCATGACCGGGCGAGTCATCCGGATGCGTTCCGGGGTGCTGGCCTGCGGCGTGTATGCGGGACACGCGTCGCGCGAACACGTGGCTCATCGCCAGGTGGTCGAGGAGATCATCGACTTCCTGGAGATTGAGGACGTCCGCCGCCACCTCGTGGCCGACCTGCCCTACGGCATCCAAAAGAAAGTGGAGCTCGGCCGGGCGCTGGCCATGGACCCGCAGGTGCTGATTCTTGACGAACCGATGGCCGGCATGAGCGCCGACGAGAAGGCGGATATGGCCCGGTACATCCTCGAGCTCAAGGACGTCCGCTCGCTGCCCATGATCCTCATTGAACACGACATGGGGGTCGTCATGGATCTGTGCGACCGCCTCATCGTGATGGACTATGGGAAGAAAATCGCCGAGGGTCCGCCAGGGGCCATCCAGCGGCATCCGGAGGTCATCCGCGCCTATATCGGCGAAGCGGCGGAGGGACCCGCCGCCCACTGACCATGGCGACCCTGATCGCACGTCCAGCGGATCCATCCTCCTCGTTCGCGCTCGACGCCGCCGCGGACACGTTTCCGAAACTGCTGCGCCGCAACGCCGGGATGTTCGGCGCCCGCATCGCCTTCCGGGAGAAGGAGCTGGGGGTCTGGCGGCCGATCACCTGGGCCACGTACTACCGGCAGGCGAAGGCGTTTGGGCTGGGGTTGCGGGCCCTGGGATTCCAGCGGCAGGAACTCCTGGCGATCGTCGGCGACAACCGGCCGGAGCTGTTTTATGCGGCGCTCGGCGCCCAGAGTGTCGGCGGCATTTCCTACGGGATGTATCAGGATAGCCTGGCCCAGCAGCTCACCCACCTCGTGGACTTCTCGGACGCGCACTATGTGTTCTGCGAAGATCAAGAACAGGCTGACAAAGTGCTGGACATGGAAGCGCGCCTGCCACAAGTGCGGCGGATCATTGTTGAGGACTGGCGCGGCATGTGGCGGTACCGTCATCCCAACCTCACGAGCTTTGCCGAGGTGCTGCGGCTGGGCCGTGACCTGGAGGCCTCACAACCCGATCTGTTCGACCAGCTGGTGAACGCGGGGCAGCCCGATGACACCGCCATCTTCTGCCAGACCTCCGGCACCACCGCGTTACCCAAACTGGCGATGCTGTCCCACCGCCATCTTCTCGCCCAGGGGCTGAACTTCCACTCCGTCGAGCCGCACATCGGACCGAAAGACGAGTTCGTCTCTTATCTGCCGTTCGCCTGGATCGGGGAACAGATGATCGCCATGACGTTGCACCAGCTGATCGGGTTCGTCATCAGCTTCCCCGAGGAGCCGGAGACTGCGCAGCGGGACTTCCGCGAGATCAGCCCACACTTCACCTTTGCGCCGGCCCGCATCTACGAGGCGCTGCACACCGGCGTCACCGTGCACATGCTCGACGCCGGCTGGCTGCGCCAGCGGGTGTGCGCGTGGGCCCTGGCCGTCGGCGGCCGTGTGGTGGATCTCCGCTCGCACGGCGCGCCGGTGCCGTATGGGGTGAGGCTGCAGCACGCAGTGGCGCGCCATCTGGTATTCCGGCCGGTGCTGGACAAGATCGGCTTCGCGCGCATGCGCGTGGCATGGAATGGAGGTTCGCCACTGGGCCCGGATTACTTCACGTGGTTCCACTCCCTGGGCGTCAACCTGAAACAGATCTACGGACAGACCGAGATCGCCGGCATCTCCTGTGTGCACCGCGACGGCCGGGTCCACTTCTGGACGATGGGGTTCCCCATCGCCAACACGGACCTGCAGATCACCGGCGAAGGCGAGATCATCAGCCGCAGCCCCAGCGTGTTCCTTGGCTACTACAAGAACCCGGAGGCCACGTCGCAGGCCCTGCGTGGGGGATGGCTCTACACGGGCGATTACGGGACCCTCGATCCCACCGGCGATATCATCATGTTCGACCGCATGTCCGACGTGATTACCCTCGCCGACGGCAGCAAGATGAGCCCGTGGATCATCGAAGCGATGCTGAAATTCACCCCGTACATCCAGGAAGCGATGGCCGTCTACGCACCCGACGGCGGCACGCTGGCGGCGATCCTGAACATCGACATGCGCAGCGTCGGCAAGTGGGCCGAAGACCGCGAGATCGCCTACACGTCGTTTGCCGACCTGTCCCAAAAACCAGAGGTCCTCGATCTGCTGCACGGCATCGTGCGTGATGTGAACCGCCGCCTGCGGCCGGAATGGCGGGTGCGGCGGTTCGTCTCCCTGTACAAAGAGTTCCACCCCGATGATGATGAGCTGACGCGCACGCGGAAACTGCGCAGGCGGTTCATCGCCGAACGATACCGGTCTCTCATCGCGGCCATGTGCGCCGGCCAGACCACGTTTGACGCCGCCCTGCTGGTGCACTACGAAGATGGGACCACGCGTGAGGTGCACACGACGCTGCAGATTAAAGACGTTGAAACGTTGGAACGTTAGAGCGTTGAAGCGATTACCATCTTGTCTGCTTCGTTCCAACGTTCCAACGATTCAACGTTGCCGGTCATCCTAGGTATCGCTACCACATGAGCGAGTTTCTCCTCAGCGGTCTCCTCAACGGCCTGGCGGTCGGTAGCATCTACGCGTTGATCGCCCTTGGCTTCGCCCTCCTGTACAAGTCCACAAAGATTCTCAACCTGGCGCATGGCGAGCTCGTGCTCTTTGGCGGGTATCTGGCGATTGCGCTCACACGCGCGGTCCCCTTCCCGGTGGCCGTGGTGCTCACGCTGCTGGCCGCCGCGGTGTTGGGATTCACGGTAGAACGGGTGATCATGCGGCCGCTGTTCGGCCAGCCCCTGCTGTCCGTGATCATTGTCACGCTGGCGCTGGGGTATGTCGTGCGCGGCCTGATGGTGGGTATCTGGGGTGGGAGCACTCGAAATTTCCCGCAGGTCCTCCCCGGCGGGATCGTGCGCGTGGCCGGCATCCCGATCCAGCCCGCCGGCGTGTATAGCGCGGTCACGGCGGCGTGCCTGCTGCTGGGATTCTGGCTCTTCTTCCGTTACTCGCTGGTGGGGATTGCGATGCGGGCGGCGGCGAATGACCAGTTGACCGCCAGCACCCTGGGGGTGAGCCTGCGCCGAGTCTTTGCGTATGCCTGGGCCTTTGCCTCGATCGCGGGCGCCGTCGGCGGGATTCTGTTGGGATTGTGGCTGGGCGTGAACTTCGCGCTCGGCTTCGTGGGGCTCAAAGCCCTGGCCGCCGTGATCCTGGGAGGACTGGACAGCATCCCCGGCGCCATCCTCGGCGGTGTCACCATCGGGATCATCGAGACGATCGCCGGCGGGTACATCGACGCCAACATCATCTATGGATTCAAGGACATCACGGCATTCGTGGTCATTCTGCTGGTCCTGCTGGTGCGGCCGTATGGGCTGTTTGGGACGGAGCATGTGGAACGACTCTGAAATACCGGGAACGCGGGATCGCGGGAACGGGGGAACGCGAAAGAACCCCTCGGATCGTGTGGCCTACAGAGGAAATGCTGCATGAACCGGGAGTGCTCGCGTTCCCGCGTTCCCGTGTTCCCCCGTTCCCGGGAGTGACGTGATGAGTGTTAGGCCGGCAGGGGACTTCAAGACCAGCTACGTCCAGGACATGGCCATCCTGGACACGCGATCGTACCGCCTTGGGTTTGCCGTGCTTGTCGCCGGCCTGCTGCTGGCGCCCTGGTGGGCAGGGCGGTTCATCTTCCTGCTCAACACCATCGGCATCTACGCCGTGGGAGCGTGCGGACTGGGGCTCTTGACCGGGTTCACCGGACAGATCTCGCTCGGCCACGCTGCGTTCATGGCCATCGGTGCGTACTCCTCGGCGTTCCTCAGCCAGGCACTCCGCTTCCCGTTCCTTATCGCCCTGCCTGTGACCTCGCTCATCACGTTCCTCTTCGGGGTCGTCGTCGGGCTGCCGTCACTGCGCATCAAGGGGCTGTACCTGGCGATTGCTACCCTGGCGTTTCAGTTCCTCACCGAGTACGCCCTCATCCACGCGACCGGAGGGATCGGCTCCACGACCGTGCCGCCCATCGTCATCGGAGGGTGGACCGTGCGCACGGACCGGCAGTTCTACTACATCGTGCTGGTCGTCTGGCTGGCCGCCGGGGCGTTTGCCGCCAACCTGGTCCGCAGTCGCATCGGGCTCGCGTTCATGGCCGTGCGGGATCGTGACTATGCCGCCCAGGTGCTGGGCCTCGACCTGCTCTACTACAAAGCCCTGGCGTTTGGAATCGCCGCAGGCTACGCAGGGATCGCCGGAAGCCTGTGGGCCCACTACAACCGGCTCATCACCACCGAGCAGTTCAATATCGGGGCGTCCATCGACTATGTGGCGATGATCGTGATCGGTGGGCTGACCAGCGCCTGGGGGCCGCACCTGGGATCCGCCTTTGTCTGGAGTCTCTCCCAGGGGCTTCAGATCTTCACACCGGCGGTCCTCGCCGTGTTTCCGGCGTTTGGCAAGATCGCCACGCCCCTGCGGGAGATCGTCTTCGGGGTTACGCTCATCGCCCTCTTGATCTGGGAACCCGGCGGTCTGGCGATGCTGTTGCGCAAGCTCAAGCGAAAACTGGATTTGTGGCCCTTTGCATACTAAAACTACGGGATTAGGGACTGGGGACTAGGGACTAGTCACGACTCACTAACCAGTCCCCAGTCCCTAGTCCCAAGTCCCGCAGTTTCGCGTCAGGCGAGCCAGCGTTTCCTTCGCTTGTAACTTTTTATTTCGGTAAAGCGCCGGCGCTGCGCCCCGCGGATGCCGAGATAGAACTCCTCGACATCTGAGTCCCCTCGAAGTTTCTCCGTGGGTCCGTCGAGCACGATCTTGCCATTCTCCATCACATACCCGTAGGACGCAAGCTGGAGGGCCATGCGTGCATTTTGCTCGACGAGCAGGACCGTCATCCGCTCGTCCGTATTCAAGCGGTGGATCAGACCGAAGATTTCGTGGGCCACCAGCGGGGCGAGACCCAGGCTCGGCTCGTCCAACAGCAAAAGCCTGGGATTCGCCATCATCGCGCAGCCGATGGCCAGCATCTGCTGCTCGCCGCCTGACAGGTACCCGGCGCGGATCGTGCGGCGGTCCCGCAGGCGTGGAAAGTACTGATAGACGAGCCCGAGGCGGGCCGCGCGGCTGCCGCCGGCGTCCGCGTGCAGCGCGGCACCGACCAGCAGGTTTTCCTCTGCCGTCAGTTCTTCAAAGAGCCGGCGGCCTTCCCGCACCATGACGATCCCGGCCCGAGCGGTTTCTTCCGGAAGCTTGTGCTCGATTCGCTGTCCCGCGTACTCGATCGTGCCGCGGGTCACCTCCCCCCGCTCCAGACGCACCAGTCCGGTGATCGCCTTCAACGTCGTGGTCTTCCCCGCGCCATTCGCGCCGATGAGGGCCGTGATCGTTCCCTCGCCCACAGAAAGGGACACGCCCTTGAGGACGAGGATGCTCCCCCAGTAGATGACCTCGATATTGTTGACGGTGAGCATGGCGAATCGGAAGCGGGAAACAGGAAACGGGAAACGGTGACGGGGTAGCCGCTTCCCGTTTCCCGCTACCCGTTTCCGTTAGTTTAAAAACCCAGCCAGTCCTTCCGCCGCTCGACGGTCACCGATTTCACGACCGTGATCCGTCCATCCCGCACCGTGACAATGCGGGTCGTGGTCGACGGCCGGTGATCGTCGCGGGCCAGCGTCACCACCGGCGCCAGACCGTCCGGATCCCAGTTCCTCAACGTCTCCAGCGCCGACCGGACGGATGGCCCGCTGAAGCCGCCGAGCCTGGAGTACGTGCTCCAGTTGTCGACGATGATCTCCAGGCCTTTCTTGAGCAGGTAGACGTTGAGCCAGCCCCGGATGTAAGAAGCGATGAATGGAGTCTGGGTGGTCCCCCAGGTGAACTCGGGCTGCTTGTTGTAGAAGCGCCGCAGGGCGTCAAAGATCTTGGTCATCCCGGCCGACGGTTCGCCGTAGTAGACATGAGGGGTGGTGGCGATCACACCGTCCGCGTCTTTGCCGATGAGCTTGATCATGTTCTCATCGAACCCCCAGACGTTGACCGCGAACCGCGTGGTCAGTCCGGCGGCTCGCGCATCGCGGACGATGACCGACGCCGAGTTGGTCGTCCCGCCGATCCAGGCAAAGTCGGCGCCGAACGCCTTGACGGCCGCGACCTGGGACCGCGCCTCCAGCGCCGCCAGCGCCACGATCTGATCGGTCCCCACCACAAACCCGAGCTCCTGGGCGTAGGCCTTGCCCGCGGGAATCGGCGCGCGTCCGTACGGGTGATCAGGATACAGAAACACGATCTTGGGTTTGCTGATCCCCTCCTGCGCGGCGACGTCCCTGAGGTACTTCAGGACGGCGCGGATCTGATCCGAATAGCTTGAGACCGGGTAGAAGTTGTACGGCGTCTTCGCGGGATCATCGAGGTGAGACGAGTAGCTGGCCGAAATGTACGGAATCTGGTCCTGGCTGATGGTCTCCTTGAGGGCCTCGGTATCGCCCGTACCCCAGCCGACGATGGCGTTGACCTGGTCGACATCGCGGTACTTGCGGTACAGGGAGAGCGCGTCTGGAATCCTATAGCCGTAGTCGGACCACACCAGGTCGATCTTTACTTTGCTCCGAACGCCGCCCTCGACCTCGTTGATGTACCGCGCGTGGTCCAGTACACCCCTGGAGTAATCCACGCCCACGTCAGATGTCGGACCGGTGGTGTCAAAGAGTGCGCCCACCTTGATGGACGCTGGGATGGCCTGCTGGGCGATGGCCGGCGCGGACCCGGCGGCCTGGAGCGCCAGGATGATGATGAACGCCGCGCATGCCGCATTGACGCGCGCATCCGTGTGCATCGTTCTTCCTCCCTCCGCAAGTGACCACAATGGGCTGGAAGAAGATGCTTCGGGGCGAGGACGTGCGACTTCCTTCCCAACCTGAATGACGGAAGCGGGAAACGGGAATCGGGAAACAGTAAACGTTGCTGGTCGTTGCTTCCCGTTGCCCGTTTCCTGTTTCCGGCCGTTTAGGGGGCGACTTTCCTCACCGTCACGCTTTTGATCACGAGCTCTTCGGTGCGGTTCCCGGCCGCGTTGATGGCGAAATCCCATCCCCAGGTGTTTGCAAATGCCGCGTCGCCGATGCGGACAGTGTACGAGACCCACCCAGGGGAGACCTGGACCCACTGCCACGGCGTAAAGCGGTAGCCGCTCATCGAGTCGTACCACAGGTTGAACCCGAGCTGCTCCGCCGCCGAGGCGCCCCGGACTTCCACGGTGATCTCGACCAGGCTCCTCCCGTCGACGAAATAGAGGAAGGTGTCGTCCACGTCAAAGTGCGCGTAGATTCGCTCCCGAGCCCCATTGGTCCGCAGCGCCTCGCCGCCGTCCGCGTCAACCACTTCATTGGCATCGTTGCGCCACTCGCGGAAGGGGGCGTTGTACAGGCCGAGCTCCGTGTTCGTCCGGCCCAGGCGGGCCGAGACGTCCCCTGCCTGTCTGTAGTCGGTGGCGGCGGGCAGCACAGGAAACGCACCGGCCTGACCGGCCTGCTTGGCCTCCAGCAGGACCGCGTTGCCGATACCGGTGAGGAGCAGCGGCTCGTTGCCCACCGTGAGCGTGGACTTCTCGGCGTCTGCTGCCACCGCGCGGGCATCCCCGGTCGGTGTGTATGCTTTCACCGGGCTTCCCTCGACGGTGAGGGGCATATCACTTGACGCGGTCCAGACCACAGCCGCAGCGTCAGTGTCGCCGAAGACCAACAGCAGGGCACGCTGCCGGGTGAGGTATCCGGCAAACGGCCGGCGGCCGATCTGTGTCCCCAGCGTGTCCAGAACGATCCGTGTGATGGCCGTCCCCTCTGCGACCCAGAAGACGTAGTCGATGCCGAACGCTTTCGCCTCGGCCTGCAGCTTGACCAGCTGGCCCGGCCAGCTGGCGCGCTGCCCGAACGAGAAGGGATCCCACTCGATCCACAGCGACTTCGTCCCCCGCGGCAGCAGCCGTTCCCGGAGCACGCCCAGCGGCCGTAACAAGGCGTCGGGGGAGATCCCGCGCGGCGCCAGCGAGACCACGTCGAAGTCATCAAACGCATCGGTCACCATGCGACGGAGATCAGGCAGATCGATCCCATATGGCGTCGAGAGCACGATGCGCGCGGAGGGATCGGCCGCCTTGATGACCACGCGCGCCGACCGGAGCAGTTCGACATATTCGCGCGTTGTGCCCCGGAACAGCGGCAGGCTGCGCGCCGTCCAGATCTGCCAGTCTCTGACGCGGTCTCTGAACCGCGACGAAGTGGCGGTGACGAAGGCTTCCCAGTCGGCAAGCTGCTTCGCTGGCTGGCGCGCGTAGATCCCTGGATCGAGCAGCTCGGCGCCGCTGGCCTGCGACGCCCACTTGGGGGTATACGACAGGACCAGGATGACCCGGAGCCCTGCGCTCACCGCGGCGCTCACCGCATCGTCCAGGGCTCCCCACTGCCAGGTGCCCTGCCGCGTCTCAATCTCCGACCAGTTGACCACCAGCTTGACCGCCGTGGCGCCGGCGTCGCGCAGGGCGCCGAAGTCAGCGCCCTCCGCCGCGCGGAACCCAACCGGGACGGGGGGTGCGCCCGGCGCAGCGGCGGGCAGCGCCGGCCAGGCCGCCGCCGCAACGATGAGCGCGAGGAGCCATGGGACATGTCGCATCAGGATCCGGTCCTTTCCACGTCTAG
>Ga0066694_10000522_pt1 | contig 12073 bp, 16 predicted proteins | sample GraSoiAngelo_143_FD_66670 | JGI IMG/M metagenome (GOLD analysis project Ga0066694, IMG submission 66670) | Grasslands soil microbial communities from the Angelo Coastal Reserve, California, USA - 14_1009_02_30cm | ecosystem: Environmental > Terrestrial > Soil > Grasslands | place: USA... | reverse complement strand
CTGTGTCTTCTCGCACGCGACGTGTCCGGGCGACGTCGCCGTCGGCGAGCTCGGCAAAGGCCTGCGCTGCCTCACCGACCTCAACGGGGAGCTCATGCGGACCCGTCACATCACGCTGCCTGAGCGCGTCGAGTTCAAAGGCGCGGACGGTTGGATGGTCGAGGGCTGGCTCATGAAGCCCCGCGGCTTCGACGCCGCGAAGAAGTGGCCGCTGGTCCTCGAGATCCACGGCGGCCCGCATTCGACGTATGGCAACGGCTTCTTTCACGAGTTCCAGGTGCTCACCGGCCGCGGCTACGCCGTGCTATACACGAATCCGCGCGGGAGCCACGCGTACGGGGAGAAATTCTCGACTGCCTGCGTCGGCGATTGGGGCGGCAAAGACTACGAGGACCTCATGGCCGGCGTCGACGACGCCCTCAAGACGGACTGGGTCGACGAGAAGCGCCTCTACGTGACCGGCGGAAGCTACGGCGGATTCATGACGAACTGGATCGTCGGCCACACCACGCGCTTCCGCGCCGCGGCGACGCAGCGGAGCATCAGCAACAACGTCTCGGCCTTCGGGACGAGCGACATCGGGTGGCACTTCTGGGAGCACGAGATGGGCGACGCGACGCCGTGGCACGACGCGTCCAAGCTCATCGAGCGATCACCGCTTACGTACGTGCCGAAGGTGAAGACGCCGCTGCTGATCCTTCACGCCGAGCGGGATCTTCGCTGCCCGATCGAGCAGGCGGAGCAATTCTTCATCGCCCTTCGCTGGCACGGGGTCGAGACGACGTTCGTCCGTTTCCCCGAGGACAACCACGATCTCACGCGCGGCGGCAAGCCGCGCAATCGCGTCGAGCACGCGAAACGCATCGCCGACTGGTTCGACGCTCACCCCTGATCAGCGTCTCCCGGCGAGACTTGCGGCGAGCGCGACGAAACTCCCAAGTCCTATCACGACGATCGTCGATGAGATCGCGCGTCCGGCGACGGTGAGCGGCTCGGGCGAGGCGTGGCCCGCGGTGACGAGAGTCGCGATCGCCCAGGCGTAGCCCGTGAGCACGTTCGGGAACGTCGCCGGCTCGACCCACTGCATCAGCAGGCCGCCGGCGAGGATGACCACGAACAGCACGCCGACGATCACCAGCGCGGCATTGCGCGTGAGCGGCCGTCCGAGGGTGTCGTACATCACGCCGATCGCGGCGAACGCGCGCAACAGGCGCGCGGCGCGGAGCACGCGGAGGGCCTGCGCCTCGGGTGGCACGAGGAGCGGCGGCGACACCACGATGACCGCGAGGTCGAACCAGTGCGAGCGAACGTGCGCGCCGCGATCCGGCGCCCGCCAGAGATCGATGCCGTAGTCGAGAGCGAAGAGGAACCAGATGACCGTATTCGCGATGGTCGCGGCTCCCACGACGCCCGGATCGGTGCTCGTCTCCTCGAGCAGCAGCACCGGCACGAGGAGCAGTGCGAGGAAGAAGATCGCCCAGTCGCCGAGCATCGCCCGACGCCTACGGCTGGGACGACAGGTCGAGGTCCTTCGGCGGTTCGTCCGGCAGCGTCCAGCGGATGTAGGGCTTCGCCCACTTCACATGGAGCTCGTTCGCCTTGTCGGTGGCTGCGGCGAACGCGCGGTCGAAGGCAGGCCGGTCTTCCGCGTCGCACGCCGCCAGCGCCGGCGCGATGTGCTGCTCCTCGAACGCGGCGAGATCGCCCGAGTACTTGGGCCGCACTACCGCGAGCTTGCGTTGCAGCGAGCGCACCCGGCGGACGAAATACGCGGCGAGCTGCCAGTTGCCGCCACGCGCCGCGTACGCGCATTTCCACCAGCACTCGCCGACCGAAGCCATGATCTCGCCGGTGCCCGGCAGGAGCTCGGCGATCTCCTCGAGCGTGAGATCGCCGTGCTTCGTGCTCGTGACCTTTGCGTCCTCTGACATGACAGCGATAGTACGGAGGTGCATCGCCATCGCCGAGGCAACTTCGCGCAAGCGGTCCGCAATTTCAGCGACAGCGAGATCCCACTGCCGCGGCGGATCGTCGTCGCTTCGCGAAACGTGTGGCTCCGCGTCGTGCTGCGACGGACCTGCTGCGGCCACGACGGCGAGCCCGGGTGCTGACTCCCGGTGCCGACGGAGGGTCCTCCGCCCCGCTAGCATGAGCGCTCCGTGAAGGAGCTCCTCGAGGGCCGTCGTCTGGGCTTCGCGCCGCGCTCGCATCTCGCGTTCGTCGCGATCGGGCTCGGCTTTGCCGCGACCCTCGTCGACCTCATGGCCTGGTTCAGCTTGGGTTCGCGCGACACGAACACCTTCGTCGTCGCGGCTCAGTGGCTCGTCGTGACGACGTTCGTGCTCGTTGGCATCACCGCCATCACCGCGGTCGTCGAGTACGGTGACGTCGATCCCGACGAGCGCGGGCTCGCGCGAGTCGACGAAGGCGCGGCCATCGGCGGGCTCGTGCTCTACGGGGTCTCGGCGGTTTTGCGCAGTCTCGAGCTCGGCCAGGCCGCGCCCTCACCCGCGCCATTCCTCCTCGCGATCGCCGGCCTCCTGCTGTTGATCGCGGATGCCGGGCTCGCCGCGAACCTCTACAGCACCCGCGAGTGGGAGGAGCTCGAAGACGAAGTGGTCCACGAGCGCCATCCGCGCCGGCGGGCCGCCGGCCGTTAGCGCGCGGGCTTCGAGCGGATCTCGAACGCGGAGAGCGCCTTCATCGGATCGAGCCGCAGCTCTCGGCGAAAAGCGAGCTCGCGCACGAGATCCTCGGCCCTGACAGCGTCCTCGATGCAGACCGCGATCATCTCCCACGTTGTCGCCATCTCTGTCACCCCCGTGCATTCTTGGGAGCAGATTGGCGCGCTGGCGCGGCCGTCGGCGTTCTGGCGAGAACTCCGTGAGTGTCAAACGCGCGACGCACTTCCCTAAACTCGGGCGGTGATCCATCTCGACGGGCTCACGAAGCGCTACAAGAAGGCCGACCGCAATGCGGTCGACGGCATCTCGTTCGACGTGCGCGCCGGCGAATTCTTCGCGCTCCTCGGCCCGAACGGCGCAGGAAAGACGACGATGATCTCGATCCTGACGACGACGCTCTCTCCGACCAGCGGCACCGCCTCGATCGACGGGCACGACATCGTTCGCGAGGCGAGCGCGGTGCGGCGGATCGTCGGCATCATCTTCCAGCGTCCCAGCCTCGATATGAACCTCACGGCGGAAGAGAACGTGCGCTTCCACGCGATCCTCTACGGGCTCTATCCCTACGCGCCGACCTACGGCCTCATGCCCGCGGCGTACCGCGAGCAGGTGCAGGGTCTGGCGTCGTTGCTTGGCATCGCGGCCGAGCTCCAGAAGCCGATGCGGACGTTCTCCGGGGGCATGCGTCGCAAGCTCGAGATCGTCCGCAGCCTCATGCACCGCCCCAAGGTCCTCTTCCTCGACGAGCCGACCGCCGGCCTCGACGTACCGAGCCGCCGGACGCTATGGGAATACCTGACCACGATCCGGCGCGAGAGCGGCACCACGGTCTTCCTCACGACGCACTATCTCGAGGAGGCCGAAGAGGCCGACACGATCTGCATCATCGACCAGGGCAAGGTCGTGTCCTTCGGCACGCCCGACCGCATCAAGTCCGACCTGGTGCAGGAGTACGTCCTCGTCGACGCCGAGGATCGCGGGCGGCTGCGCGAGGAGCTCGCCCGCCTCGAGCTTCGCAGTGACGGAGGCGGGCCGTTCCGCGTGCACGTCGACTCGCGTCACACGCACGCCGCGCTCAAGGCGATCGACACGCCCCTCACGATCGTGCGCACGCACATGCCGAGCCTCGAGGACGCGTATCTGGAGATCGTGGGGAAAGTCAGTGAGTGAGGTCGCCGCGGTCCTCACCCTCGCGCACCGCGATCTCATCAAGCTGCTCCGCGACCGCGCCCGCATCGTGTCGGACTTCGCGTTCCCGCTCATCTTCATCGGTATCCTCGGCACGAGTCTTCAGTCCGGGTTCGGCTCCACGACGGGCATCAACCTGCTGCACTTCGTCTTCACCGGCGTGCTGGCCCAGACGATCTGGCAATCGACCGCGCTCGGCGTGATCTCGCTGCTGATGGACCGCGAGCAGGACTTCAGTCAGGAGATCTTCGTGTCGCCCATCTCGCGCTACTCGATCATCTTCGGGAAGATCCTTGGGGAGTCGCTCGTCGCCTTCCCGCAGTTCATCGCGATCCTCGCGTTCGGCCTGATCCTGGGCGTCCCGTTCACGCTGGAGAAGATCGTCGCGCTCATCCCGGCCGCGCTGATCATCGCGGTCTATGGCGGCGCGTTCGGCGTGCTCGTGCTGTCGCGGCTCGAGAACCAGCGGCAGGCGAACCAGATCTTCCCGTTCGTGATGCTGCCGCAGTTCTTCCTGGCCGGGATCTTCAATCCGATCCAGAACCTGCCGTGGTTCCTCGACATCCTCTCGAAGATCGCGCCGATGCGTTACGCGGTCGATCTGATGCGCGACGTCTATTACGCGGGTGGGCCCAACGTCCCGATCTTCGACCTGCCGACCAACCTCGCGATCATCGGCGTGGAGTTCCTCGTGTTCATCGTCGTCGGCACGGCGGGCTTCGTGCGCGCGGAGCGCAACCGCTAGCGCGGCTCGTACACTTTTCCCGATGCCACTGCGCAAGCTCAAACGGGTCGCGAAGATCGTCGACGCCGCCATGCGCGACGGCGCGCGCGCGCGCTCGCAGGCGACGGACCCGGCGTTCCGCGAGGGTCTCCAGACCGACCGGCGTGGCGAGCTGTCGAAGTTCAAGACCGTGCAGCACGCGCTCGCCGATCGCGAGCGGATCGAGAAGGCCAAGGCGGCGCGGGCGAAGGCGAAGGCGAAGAAGAAATAGCGCGCACGCCGGCTAACTGCTAGCCGGCGTGTACGCCTTCTGAGTGGAAGCGCTGACGCGCTGACGCTGATTCCCAGCGCAGGCTGAGTAGGTGCTCAAGATGAATCGCGCTGTCATTCCGGCGGCGCTCCTCGCGCTACTGAGCGCCTGCGCGACGCCGCCTCCAGCGTCGAGCGCTTCGACGGCCCCGCCGTCGCCGAGCACGGCTCCCGCCTCGACAGCACCCGCAGCGAGTTCACCGACTGTCTCGGCAACGCCGATCGCGCTGCCGAGCTTCGCGCAGCTCAGTGCGCCGTCCGCGAGTGTGGTGTGGGCGCTGGTCGCCGGCGCGCGACTCTTTCGCTCGACCGACCGTGCCGAAACCTGGCAGGAGCATTTCGTGGCGTTTGACCCGGTGGGTTCCAACCGTGAGATCGCCTTCATCGGCGAGAGCGAGGGCTGGCTCGCAACGCCGGGCCCGCCGGGAACCCAGTGCACGTTCCAATCGGTCGCCATCACACACACTGCGGACGCAGGCGCGACGTGGGTTCAGCTGGTGCCCCTAGCGGCTTCCGCGTCCACCGGACTTGCCGACAGACAGTGCAAAGAGCATCCGGTATTCGCAGATGCGCAGCGTGGATTCCTGAGTGCCTACGACCCGAACAGCGCACCCATCATCTATCGGACCACCGACGGCGGGCGCACGTGGATCGCGTCGGCTGCACTGGCAGATCCACCCGGCTTCACGACGCGCGGCGCAGGCATCACGCTTCGCGCTGGTCGAGTGCGCTTATTCGGTACGACCGCGCTCGTGGATGCATCAGGCCAGGTCGACGGGCGGCTGGCGTCATACGTGTTCCGTTCGGTCGATGGGGGCGCGACCTGGAGCTATCTCGCCTCTGTTCCGCAAGGCGACGGTGCGTTTGCGCTCGTCAGCGCAATGCGCTGGCTGATCGCTACGCCCGGCTCTTCCAAGGAGACCACCGACGGTGGGGCGACGTGGCACGCCTTCACGACCGACTACTCGCAGGCCGCGCCGATCGCGCCGGAGATCGTGTTCGGCGATCCACTCGTTGGCTACGCGACGGTGCGCGGCTCGATCCAGCGAACCGTGGACGGCGGCGCGCATTGGAGCCTCATCAAGACGCCTGGTACCTAGACGGCCGCTCCGGTTAGGAAGAAGAGCACCCGCGCGCTGATCTCGCCCGCGAGCGCCGAGCCGAGTCCAACGTAGAGCAGTCCGGTGGAGGACTGCGTGTTCATCCGCGCGGTCCACCACGCCGCGAGCGCGACCGCGAGCGTCATGAGCAGACCGACGCCGATGCGGATGCCGATCGCGACGACGAGACCGGTCTGCGTCGTACCGGAGAGATCGCCGCGCAGCACTGTCACGAGCACCACGGCAAGCTGCCCGACCACCGCCGCGACGACGATGAGCGACGCGTTCCGGAGCGGCGCGGTGGGCAGCTTCGGCGTCACGAGGTACCAGTGGCCGAGAAGCATCCCGGCATCGATGCCGCCGAGCGCCAGCGCGCCGAGCGGCGGCGCGAGCAGCGCGAAGACGTCGTACGGCGCCTGCGTCGGTCGCGCGACGGTCGCGACGCCGAGCGCGAGCACGCCCGCCGCCATCGCCAGGAGCGCGCCGACGTTCCGGAACACGCGGGCGGGGACGAAGGCGAACACGAGCTGAGCGACCATGAGGATCGCGACGAGCGCGAGGGACTGGCCGAACGACGACAGCGGGCCCGCGTCGAGACCGATCCGCGACGCGGCGTCGCCGCGCGGGAGCGCGGGCGCCAGACCGACCGCCGCCGCGGCCGCGAGTGCGTCGACCGCCGCGACAAGCTTCAGGAATCCACCGGGCGCCTCGCCGCGCCGTTCCAGGAACCACGACACGAACGTGCCGCCGAGGGCGAGCTCCACCAGCACGACGGCGAGGACGAGCGGCAGCGTGAGGATCGTGTCCATCAGAGTGGGAGGTCGCCGGCCTCGGGCACGCTGGCGCCGCGATCGATCGCGAGGTGGAAGTACTCCTTGCCACCTCGCCGCTCGAGCATCTGGTAGAACCGGTCGCGGTCCTTGAACTGCGTCTTGTGGCATTCGAAGGCCTTCGCCTTGCGGTCCTGGAACTCACGTATGTCCACCGTGTGGGTCGGCGTCATCGCGACGAACGGGAGATCCGGCAGTAGCGGCGAGGCGTTGAAGAACAGGCGCGCGGCGGCGTGTGGCGAGCCGCGGTCGGGATACTGATCCGCCAGCGCCGCGCGATGGAATCCGCGCACCGCGTAGAAAGACGCTGCACGGTGGTCGTCGTGCTCGCTGCCCGCTCCCTCGGGGCCGAAGGTGCACATCGCGTCGGGTCTGATCTCGCGGATGAGCTCCACGACGTCGGCGGTCACGCGGTCGGCGGGCGACGTCGCAAGGCCTCCATCGGGCCACTCGAGGAGACGAGCATGGGTGAAGCCGATGATCTTCACGGCCTCGCGCCACTCCTTGCTGCGCTCGGCCGCGAGCTCGGCCGGCGTCCACGTCGCGCGCTCCTTGCCGAACCACATGCCCGCGTCGCCACGAGTGAGCGTGAGCAGCGCCGTCGTGTGACCGGCAGCCGCGAGCTTCATCGCGGTGCCGGCGATGCCGAACGATTCGTCGTCGGGATGCGCGTACACGAAGAGGACGGTGCCGATGGCGCCACGTTAGCGTGAAGCGCGAAGTGGCGCGCTCGGACCACGACCGGCGGATCGCGGAGATGTTCGATCGCGTCGCGCCGCGGTACGACGCGCTCAATCGCATCCTCTCCGGCGGACGCGACGTGGGCTGGCGGCGCCGTGCGATCGCGCTCGCGCGCCTCGGCCCGCGCGACGTCGCGCTCGATGTCGGCGTCGGCACCGGTGACCTCGCGTTCGGGCTGCTCGACGCGTCCGATCCCTCCGCGCGCGTGATCGGCGTGGATGTCTCTCCGCTCATGCTCGAGGCCGCGCGTCGGCGTGCCGAGGAACGCGGCGAGCGGCGCTTCGCGGCGGCGCGGGCGACGGCGGACGGGCTCCCGTTCGGGGACGCTTCCTTCGAGCGGATCGTCGCCGCCTTCGCGGTGCGCAACTTCGGCGACCTCGCGGTCGGCCTGCGCGAGATGCGTCGCGTGCTCCGACCCGGCGGTCGCGCCGTGATCCTCGAGCTCTCCACACCGCCGAACCCGGTCGTCGGCGTCGCGTACCGCCTCTACTTCCATCGGCTCTCGCCGCTCATCGCGGCGACGCTCGGCGGAGATGCCGCGGCGTACCGCTACCTGCCGCGCTCGGTCGCCGCGTTCCCGAACGCGGAGGGACTCGCCGTGCGTATGCGCGATGCGGGTTTCGCGCGGGTACGCTACGAACGGCTGAACCTGGGCATCGCCGCGATCCACGTCGGGGAGGCGTGATGGATTTCCAGGCGGCGCGCCTCATGGTCTACGACGCCGCGGCGAAGCTCGATCGCGGCGTTCGCGTGTCGCGTGAGGCCGCGATGGTGAAGGTGTACGCATCCGAGCTCGCGAATCGTGTCGCCGACCGCGTGCTGCAGATCAACGGTGGGATGGGCTGCATGAAGGACTCGCCCGTGGAGCGCGCGTATCGTGACGCTCGCATCCTCCGCATCTACGAGGGAGACAGCGAGGTGCAGCGCATGATCATCGCGGAGGAGCTGCTCAAGGCGTAGAGGGGAAGGGTGAGATGGCGAAGAAGATCGCGGTCCGAGCCAAGGACGCGGCACCGCTTGCCGGACGCCCGTGGACGAGGAGCTACGACCCCGGCGTCCCCGCCACGCTCAGCTACCCCGACGTGACGCTCCACGCGTTGCTCGACGACGCCGCCGAGAGCTACCCGAACGCGGTCGCGACGATCTTCTTCAACGCCAAGCGCACGTACCTTTCGATCTCCGAGGAGGCCTGGCGCTTCGCGAACGGACTTCGAAAGCTCGGCGTGAAGAAGGGCGACCGGGTCGCCATCCTTCTCCCGAACACCCCCCAGTTCGTCGTCGCCTTCTTCGGCGCGCTGCGCGCCGGGGCCACCATCGTTCCGTGCAATCCGCGCTACACCGCGCCTGAGCTGCATCGCCAGCTCGCCGACTCGGGTGCCGTCACGCTCGTCACGCTGTCGCGGTTCTATCCCGTCGCGAAAGCCGCGCGGGTCGGGACGAGCGTGAAGAACGTGATCGTGACCAACATCAAGGAGGAGATGCCTCCGCTGCTGCGCCTCATGTTCACGCTCGCGAAGGAGAAGAAGGACGGACATCGTCAGCCGTTCAAGGGCGACGATGGCGCGGTCGCCTTCCGCGATGTGCTGGACGCTCCGGCGACGCCGTTCGACGGCGGCACGCGCAAAGACGACATCGCGCTGCTCCAGTACACCGGTGGCACCACAGGGGTGAGCAAGGGCGCGATGCTCTCGCACCGCGCGCTTGTCGCGAACATCCTCCAGAGCCGCGCCTGGTTCACCAATCTCAAGGATGGCGAGAGCAGCGGCATGGCGGTCATGCCGTTCTTCCACGTTTACGGTCTCTCGGTCGTCATGTGCCTGGCGGTGCAGTGCGCAGCGTCCCTGATCCTGGAGCCCCAGTTCGAGCTCGAGCGCGTTCTCAAGGACGTGCAGCGGCACCGGCCGCAGATGTTCAGCGGGGCGCCGATCATCTACAACGCGATCATCAACTCGCCGCTTGCGCAGAAGTACGACCTCCGATCGATCGATGCGTGTATGTCCGGTTCCGCGCCGCTCCTGGTCGAAACGCATCGCAAGTTCGTCGAACTGACCGGCGCGCGCCTGGTGGAGGGCTACGGCCTCACCGAGGCCGCGCCGGTCACGCACTGCAACCCGATCCTCGGCGAGGGGAAGCAGAAGGTCGGGAGCATCGGCGTGCCGTTCCCCGATGTCGAGGCGAAGATCGTCGATCTCGAGACCGGCACACGCGAGATGGCCACCGGAGAATCGGGTGAGCTCGTGCTGCGCGGGCCGCAGCTGATGGACGGCTACTACAACCAGCCCGAGGAGACCGCGCTGACGCTACGCGACGGGTGGCTGTACACCGGGGACATCGCGACGGTCGATGCCGACGGCTACTTCGCGATCGTCGACCGCAAGAAGGAGATGATCATCGTCTCAGGGTTCAACGTGTATCCGCGTGAGGTGGAGGAGGCGCTCGCGACGCATCCGGCCGTGCTCGACAGCGCCGCGATCGGCGTGCCGCATCCGATCAAGGGCGAAGAGGTGAAGGCCTTCGTGGTCCTAAGGCCGGGAGTGAAGGCGACCGCGGAGGACATCATCGCGCATTGCCGCACTCAGCTGGCCCCGTTCAAGGTCCCCAAGGACATCGAGTTCCGTGAGTCGCTGCCGAAGACCCTCATCGGGAAGACGCTTAGGCGTCAGCTTGCGGATGAGGACCGCAAGAAGCACGGTCAGGTGGCGGCGACCTAGCACGTTAGTGCGAGACCCGCGACTCCGTGAGCATGAACTCATCACGGATGATCGCCTCGAGCGTGTTGTAGGTGACTCGAAGTACCACGGTCACGTCCCCCTCGGGGTGCGGCGACTGAGGTGCCATCACCATCGCGGTCCAGGCCATCGGCGTTGCTGTGTACATGCGTGTGACTCTGACTCCGCGCGCACGGCGCGCCATCGGGCCGGCAGGGGAGACAGGGTCCCCCGTGAAGATGAATCCGCGAGTTGCGGATACATTGCGCGCCGTGCGTGCGGATCGACGCGACGTCGTTGTCACTCCTGCGAGTTGATTGCGCTCCCCCGCGCGCGGCATGACCACCCCGAACGAGTGAGCAACGAGAGGTAAATGAAGATCACCCCGATCGTCGTCGCGAGCGGGAACGGCGCGCCGGGCCTGGCCGCCGGGATCGCGGTCCTGCGAAAGGGCGGCAGGGCGCTCGATGCGGTCGAGGCCTGCGCGCGCGTGATCGAGGCCGATCCGTCGGACACCAGTGTCGGCCGCGGTGGAAAACCCAACGTCCTCGGCGTCGTCGAGCTGGATGCGTCGCTGGTGGATGGGACGGATCACCGCGCCGGCGCGGTCGGCGCGCTGGTCGGCTACCTCCACCCGATCAGCGTGGCGCGCGCTGTCATGGAGCGCCTGCCGCACGTGATGCTCGTCGGCGACGGCGCGGCGCGCTTCGCCGCCGAGATCGGCGCGGAGAGAGCCAGGCTGCTCACGCCCTCGACGCGCCGCATGTGGGTGGAGCGCCTCGCGAAGGCGCGCGAAACGCCTGCGAGCGTGCGGCGTCGCGCGAAGCTCGCGCCGGTCGTCGCGAAGACGGTCGGCGAGGAGCGCGGGACCGTGAACTTCATCGCGCTCGACCGTGCGGGCGACATCGCATCCGCGGTGTCCACCAGCGGCTGGGCCTTCAAGTACCCGGGGCGGCTGGGCGACTCGCCGATCGTGGGCGCCGGCAACTACTGCGACACGCGCTACGGCGGCGCGTGCTGCACCGGATTCGGCGAGCTCGCGATCCGTAACGTGACGGCGAAGACGGCGGTCGATCGGCTCGCGAGCGGTATGTCCGCCGCGGAGGTCGCGCGGCGCGCCATCGCCGATGTGAACGCGCTCGATGACGCCGCCTTCAACATCGTGGTGCTCGCCGCGGACGGCTCGCACGCGGCCGCGTCGAATCGTACCGAGCGCCGCTACGCGTGGCAGCGCGCCGACATGGACGCACCCGAGCTGTCGGTGCGCGAAGTCGTGCCGTTGGGCGCGCGCTAGGCTCGCGGCGGTGTCGGCGCGGCTCATCGAGGTCGAGCTTCGCGTCCGCGACGTAGCCCGCTCGGCGCGCTTCTACCGCGAGCTGATCGGCGTGAGCGTCGGGGAGGTCGAGACGCACGGCGCCGACACCGAGCCGCACGTGCATGCCTCATGGGGCGAGTGGACGCCGAGAGAACCCTCGCTGCTCATGCTGAACATCTATCCGGCGTCCGGAGCGATCACCACGAGCCACATCGGTTTCGCGGTCGGCGATCTAGCGGCGGCGCACGCGCGTCTGGTCGCGGCGAATGTCGCGGTCGTGCGTGCGCCCGAAGATCGACCGTGGGGGCGGACCGCGGCCTATCGCGATCCCGACGGCAACACGGTCTTCCTGACCGAGGCGCCCCGCTGATGGGTTAAAGCGCCGCCAACGCTACGCCAGGATGAGCACCGCGATGAAGGAGCCCGTCACGGCGCCGCGGAGGTTCGTCGTACGTGGGGGGGCCGGATGAGCTC
>Ga0066694_10000517_pt1 | contig 12105 bp, 8 predicted proteins | sample GraSoiAngelo_143_FD_66670 | JGI IMG/M metagenome (GOLD analysis project Ga0066694, IMG submission 66670) | Grasslands soil microbial communities from the Angelo Coastal Reserve, California, USA - 14_1009_02_30cm | ecosystem: Environmental > Terrestrial > Soil > Grasslands | place: USA... | reverse complement strand
CGCACCTTGTGGAAGACGTTGCCGTACAATTCGGGATACTGGTCCGGCTGGAGGATGTACTCGAGCACGCCGAGCTTCGACTCCTCCTTCGTCTTGAACGACTCGGGGTCGTCCAGCACCTCGCCGTCACGGTTGCCGAGGATGTTGGTCGAATACCAGCCCGCGAGGCCGAGCATTCGCGCCTTGAACGCCGGCGCGAGCACGGTCTTCATCATCGTTTGACCGGTCTTGAAGTCCTTGCCACCGATCGGGAGCCGGCGCTCTTCCGCGAGGCGCTCGAACACCGGGATGTCCACGGTCAGGTTGGGCGCGCCGTTGGCGAACGGGACGTTTTCCATGAGCGCGGCGTAGGCGTACAGCATCGACGGGGCGATGGCGGGGTCGTTCTGCTCCATCGCCCGCTCGAACGCCTCCATGGTCTGGTGGGCGGGACCGGCGGTGAGGAAGACCTCCGTGGAGGCGGCCCAGATCATCACCAGGCGATCGGCACCGGACGTCTTCTTGAAGGTACGGATGTCGGCGCGCAGCTGTTCGGCGAGGTCCCGCTTGGTCTTGCCCGACTTGACGTTGGTACCGGAGAGGCGCTTCACGTAATTGCGGTCGAACGCCGCGGGGATGGGGCGGATGCCGTTCAAGAAGGCCGCCACGGGCTCGAGGTGCTGCGGCTCGAGCACGCCGGCCTTTTTCGCGGCCGTGTACGCGTCGTCGGGAATCGGATCCCAGGCCGCGAACACCAGGTCGGTGAGCCGCGCCAGCGGCACGAAGTCCCGAATCTTCGGCGCCCGCTTCTCGGTCCGCTTGCCGAGACGGATCGTTCCCATCTGGGTGAGCGACCCGATCGGCAGTGCGCTGCCACACCGCACGTTTTCGACACCGGCGATGAACGTCGTGGAGACGGCCCCCAACCCCACGAGCATCACGCCGAGCTTCCCTGTGGCGGGCGCGATGTCCCGGCCGACCGGCTGTGGCACGATCAATGTCCTTTCCGAGATTGCAGCGCCGGCGCGTGTCCGGGAAGCGTGTCCCGCTGACGCACGGAACGTCCCACGGCCGGCGCCCCGGCGCTGCGGGCGACGTAGAGCACGCGCTGCACGACCGTGACGGTCGTGGCGAGCGCGAGAATCGCGATCAACCAAAACAGCAACGCCCCCCGGTTCCCGGCCCCGAAGAACAGCGTCGGAGCGCCGAGGAGCAGCACGCGCTCGGCGCGTTGGGCGATCCCCACGCGCGCGGTGAGACCCAGTCCCTCGGCGCGGGCGCGCGTGTACGACACGAGCAGCGAGGCCGCCAGGCCCACGATGCAGCCCAGCACCGCGGCGGTCAGCCGCTCTGGCGGCACGCCACCCTGCAGAAAGTACACGGCGATACCGGTAAACAGTGCCGCCTCGCCCACCCGATCGAGCGTCGAGTCGTAGAACGCCCCGAACGTCGTCGTCATCCCGCCTTCGCGTGCCACGCGACCATCCACCATGTCGAACACGCCGGAGAGGAGCAGCAGGAAGCCGCCCCAGCGGGTCTTCCCCAGCGCGAATGACATCGCGGACCCGACCACGATCACAGTGCCGAGTGTGGTGAGAACGTTCGGCCGCACGCGCATTCGGATGAACCACGCGGCCAGCGGACCAAGCATCCGTCCGAAGCCGTCCCGCACCGCTTGGGGAATCAAATTCATAGCCCGGGGAAGGTAGCGAGCCGCGGCAAGAGTCTCAATAGAGCAGGTATGCGGCCCGCGCGCGCCGGAACCGCGTGAGGGCGGGCTCCCACGCGCGCGCGATCGCGGCCGGCGGCCGCCCCGCGATCAACGCCCGGCGCAATTCGGAACCCGCCGCCAGCCGATCGAAGCTGCGCTCGTTGAAGCGCAGCGAGTCCCGATGCGCGGCCCGGAGCGCGGCGAGCAGCGCTACCGCCGTCTTCGTGGGATCATAGCGCGCCCGGTCCGTCACGTGCAGCCGGATGCCGCGCAGCTGGACACCGTCGTATTTCCCGTCGGTCGGCGCGCGCGGGGTGAAGGTCGTTCCCGAGACTTCCACGCCGGGCAACCTTTCCCCTTCCCCGCTTCCCCTTCCCCGCAGCCGACCCAGCACCGCCGCCGTATCGAGCCACGGCGCCCCCACGATCTGAAACGCGAGCGCCGTCCCGCGGCCGACTGAGAGGTTCGTCCCCTCGAACAAACACGTTCCGGGATAATGGATCGCGCTCTCGAGATCGGGCATGTTGGGCGAGGGCTTGACCCAGGGCAGCCCGGTGGCATCGAAGTACAGCGCGCGACGCCACCCCGCCGCCGGGACCACGGTGAGCGCCGCGTGCAGGCGCAGCCGGTCATTGGCGAGGCGCAGCAGCTCGCCCAGCGTCATACCGTGGCGCATGGGGATGGGGAGAAACCCGACGAACGCCGAATCCGGGTCGGCCGCCCGCGCGCGCACGTTCCCCTGCACGACGTCTCCGCCGATGGGATCGGGTCGATCGAGCACGATGACGGGCTTGCCGCGCCGCGCGGCCTCCCGCAGCAGCTGCGTCGCGCTGGCAGGGTAGGTGTAGTAGCGCGCGCCGATGTCCTGCAGGTCGACCAGGAGGACGTCCAGGCTGTCGAGCGCCGCCAGCCGGGATAGCGGCGTGCCGCCGTACAAGCTGTAGATTGGAAGGCCGCTCGCGGAGTCGACGGCGTCCGCGAGGCCGGGACGATCTTCCAGGCCGCGAAAGCCGTGCTCGGGGCTGAACAACGTCGTCACGCGATAGCCCCCGGCGATCAGCACGTCGACGTCGCGGCGGCCGGCGGCATCGACCCCGGTCTGGTTCGTCAGCAAACCGACGCGTTTGTGGGCGATGAGGTGGGCCGAGTCGGCGAGCACGACGTCGATCCCGGGACGGACCTGTGCGCCCGCGGAGCCGGCGCAGGCGAGCAACCCCAACAGTGAGACACGATGCAGGCGCATAGAGTCCTGGCCCTGGTGTTGGTGACCGGCTGCGCGTCCCCTCCCCCGCGCGCGCTGCCTCGACCCGCCGACCTCCGTCCGGAGCCGCACCCCGAGACGAGCCAGCCGGTGGACTCGCTGCTGGCGGCGCTGAGCACGCGACAGCGCGTCGCGCAACTCGTCGTCCCCTGGCTCGCCGGAAGCTACACTGCGGTCGACGATTCGCTGTTCCAGGTGGCGGCGCGCTGGGTCGACTCGCTCGAAGTCGGGGGACTGATCATCTCCGTCGGGTCCCCCTTCGACATCGCCGCCAAGCTCAACGCGCTGCAGCGCCGCTCCCGGCTCCCGCTGCTCGTCTCGGCGGACCTGGAATGGGGGGCGGGGATGCGGGTCATCGGCGGCACGACGTTCCCCCAGATCATGGCAGTGGGCGCGACCGGCAACCCCCGGGACGCCTACACGATCGGCGAGGCGGCCGCCACCGAGGGCCGCGCCGTCGGGATCCACGTCAATTTCGCCCCGGACGCGGACGTCAACAACAACCCCCTGAATCCCATCATCAACGTCCGCTCTTTCGGCGAAGACCCACGGGCGGTCGCGCGGCTGGTGCAGGAATACGTCCGGGGGCTGCACGACCACGGGATGCTCGCGACCCTGAAGCACTTCCCCGGTCACGGCGACACCCAGAGCGATTCCCACATCGGACTCCCCGTGATCACGGCGGGCTACCCGCGGCTCGACTCGCTCGAGCTGGTGCCGTTCCGAGGCGGGATCGCGGCTGGCGCGGACGTGGTGATGAGCGCCCACATCGCCTTCCCCTCCTTCACGGGCTCGAACGATCCGGCGACCCTGTCGGCCGCCGTGCTGGGCGGCCTGCTGCGCGACTCGCTGCACTTTCACGGATTGGTCGTGACCGATGCGCTGACGATGGGCGCGATCGTCGCCAAGTACGGTGCCGGGGAAGCGACGGTGCGGGCCTTCCTCGCGGGCTCCGATCTGCTCCTCATGCCGGCGGACCCCGACTCGGCCCTCAACGCCATGACGGCCGCCGTCTCGAGCGGACGGATCAGCCGCGAACGCCTGGACGAGTCGGTGCGTCGCATGCTCGAGATCAAACAGCGGCTCGGGCTGCTGACCCACCGGGTCGTGGCGCTCGACTCCATCATGAGCATCGTGGGAAGCAAGCGCTTCCAGGACGCCGCGAACGACCTCGCGGTCCGCGCGCTGACACTGGTGCGCGACGTCGGAGGGGAGGTGCATGCCCTGCGCGGCAAGCCCTCCCGCTTCGCCCTCATCGCTTACGCCGACGAAAACAACGGGGCCGCAGGCCAGTATATGGCCGAGCTGCTGCGCCAGGGAGGCGACACGGTCGACTACTTCCGCCTGTGGCCGATGTCCGGGCCGCTCTCCTACGATTCGGCACGCGGGGTGATCGCCCGCACGCCCGCGACCGTGTTCGTCGCGAACGTGCGGCCGATCTCGTGGCGCGGCAACATCGCGCTCCCCGATTCGCTCGCCCAGCTCGTCACGGCGACCGACGCGGCCCGTCCCACGGTGCTCGTGTCGCTGGGCAGCCCGTATCTGCTGAGCCAGGCGCCCGCGGCCAGGTGCTACCTGATTGCCTGGAGCGGCGCGCGCGCGTCGGAGCGCGCCGTCGCCCTCGCCCTGCTCGGCAAAGTGCCGATCGCCGGACACCTGCCGATTCGCATTCCGCCGGACTACCCCATCGGGTTCGGCGTCAGGATCCCGACCGCGCATCCATGAGCGCGCGCGCCCTCGTCGCGCTCGCGGGCCTCGTCGCCGGCTGCCGCACCGCCGTGCCGCTGCCGGCGAGCACCGGCATCCCGCCCGCCTCCCCCGGCACCCTCGGGTTCGACAGCACGCGGCTCGCCGCGGCCGCCGCCTACTTGAGAGCCGAAGCGGACAGCGGTGCGTTTCCGGGGGCGGTCCTGGCAGTGGGGCGCCACGGCCGACTCGCGCTCCTTGCCGCCGTAGGACGTTACGGAAAGGGCGAGGCCGACGACCCACGCCCGGTCGAGCCCACGACGATCTACGACCTCGCGTCACTCACGAAGGTGGTGGGGCTCACGAGCGCGTGCATGCTGCTGGTGGACGAGGGGAAGCTGGCGCTCGACGCGCCGGTGCAGCGCTACCTCCCTGAGTTCCGGGGCGACGGCAAGGAGGCGGTGACGATCCGTCACCTGCTCACTCACTCCTCGGGGCTTCCGGCGTGGCGCCCGCTGTACCAGGAAGCCGACTCACGCGCCACGGCACTCTGGGTCGTGAACACGACGCCGCTGGCGACGCCGCCCGGGCAGGCCTACGTGTACTCGGACCTGGGAGCGATCGTGCTCACCGAGGTCGTCGAGCGCATCACCCGCGAACCGCTGGACCGGTTCCTCCAGGAGCGCGTGTTTCGGCCCCTCGGCATGCCCGCGACGCGCTACCTCCCCCCCACGCGCTGGCGCGAGCGGATCGCGCCCACCGAGAACGACACCAGCTACCGCCACCGGCTGCTGCGCGGCGAGGTGCACGACGAAAACGCCGGCCGGCTGGGCGGGGTCTCCGGTCACGCCGGCCTGTTTTCCAACGCCCTCGACCTGTCCCGCTTCGCGGCAGTGTTGTTGAACGGCGGCTCGTGGGACACGGTACAGCTGATCCACTCCGAAACCATCGCGGACTTCACGCGGCGCCAGGGCGTCGTCCCGGGTTCCACACGCGCGCTCGGCTGGGACACGCCGCCCGACCCGCCCGAATCGACCTCGAGCGCCGGGACCCTCCTGTCGCCGCGGGCGTTCGGCCACACGGGGTTCACGGGCACGTCGCTGTGGATGGATCCGCAGACGGACCTGTTCATCATCCTGCTCACGAACCGGGTCCATCCCACACGCACCAATACGGCGATCCTCCGGGTGCGCCCTCGCGTGGCTGACCTCGTGGTGGGCGCCCTCACGCACCCGGAGCTTTAGCAGGGTGCTGAACAACCAGATGGCGTCGCGTCGTGATTGATTGGACGCCCTGAAGGGCGCCCTCGGCGCGGGTGCGTCCTGGAAGGACGCTTGTGTACGAGCGTCCTTCAGGACGACAGGGCGGCCGAGGCCGGGCTTCAGCCCGTGTGATCAACGGTCGCAACCACTCCACGGACTTTTTCGGCACCCTGCTAGGGACTCACTCGACGACGGTGCGCCACCCGCGCCGCGACAGGTCGCGGTAGATCACCGCACCGGCGATGGCGCTGAGGCCGAGCATGAGGATGCCGGGCAGTGGGTCGTGCAACAGCAGCTTGCCCACGCCGAACAGCGCCCCGTACACGAGCACGCACCCCGCGACCCAGTCGACCAGGTTGGCGAGGCCATCGGTCGACGGGCGGACGTCCGGAGCCCGCGCCGCGACGGGCTCCCAACCGAGGCGCGACGGTCGGGTGCGGCGGTAAAAGGCGACCAGCGTCGCGTCCGTCTCGGGGCGCGTCGCGAAGGTCACGACGAGCCAGACCACGGTTGTGACGGCCACCGTGACGAGCACGATGCGCGCGAAATCGAGCGGCCGGTCGCTGTCGAGCCCGCCGACGGTCTGCAACAACACCGAGACGACGAAGGCCGTGATCATCGCCGACACCTCGCTCCAGGCGTTGATACGCCACCAATACCAGCGCAACAGCAGCACGGCACCCGTCCCGGCGCCCGTGATGATCAACAGCTTCCAGGCGCCGCCGATCGACTCGATGCGGAAGGCCACCGCCGCGGAGATCACCGTGAGCAGCGCCGTCGCGAGCCGCGACGCCAGGACGTAGTGCGGCTCGCCGGCGTCGCGGCGCACGAAGCGGCGATAGAAGTCGTTCACGAGGTAGCTCGCGCCCCAGTTGAGCTGGGTGGCGATCGTCGACATGAAGGCCGCGGCGAACGCCGCGACCATGAGGCCGCGGAGCGACGACGGCAGGTAGTCGATCATCACGCGGATGTACCCCGTCTCCGGATCCTTGAGTCCGGGAAACAGGATCAGCGAGGCCAGCGCTACGAGGATCCAGGGCCAGGGCCGCACGGCGTAATGCGCGATGTTGAACCACAACGTCGCGAGTAACGAATGCTTCTCGTCCTTTGCGCTGAGCATGCGCTGCGCCACGTAGCCGCCGCCACCGGGCTCAGCCCCGGGGTACCAGGTGGCCCACCAGTTCACCGCGATGTAGACGAAGAACGTGAGCATCGGCATCCAGACCGAGCCGATCTCCGGCACGAAGCCCAGCGCCGAGCCGCGTCCGCTGGCCACGAGCTTCGCCTTCATCGCCTCGATCCCGCCCACGGCGTTCACCGCCACGACCGCCAGCACGATCACCATGCCCATCTTGATGACGAACTGAAACAGGTCGGTCACCAGCACCCCCCACAGCCCGGAGAGCGTCGAAATCGCCGACGTGAGCACGATCAACCCGACCACGATCCACAGCGCCTCACCCTTGGAGATGGTGAACACCAACTGGAGGATCTTCGCCATCGCGAGGTTCACCCACCCGAGGATGATGCAGTTGATGAGCAGACCCAAGTAGAGCGCTCGGAAGCCGCGCAGGAACGCGGCGGGCGGGCCGGCGTAGCGCAGCTCGGAGAACTCGATATCGGTCATCACGCCGGCGCGCCGCCACAAGCGGGCGTAGAAGAACACCGTGAGCATGCCGCTCGCCAGCAGGTTCCACCACAGCCAGTTGCCGGCGATCCCGTTCTTCGCCACGAGGCCGGTGACCACGAGCGGCGTGTCGGCCGCGAACGTGGTCGCGACCATCGACGTGCCCGCGAGCCACCACGGCACGTTTCTCCCCGAGAGGAAGAACTCCGCCGTGTCACGACTCGCGCGGCGCTTGTAATACAGACCGACCGCCACGTTGAACGCGAAGTAGAGCGCGATGATCGACCAATCGAGGAAGTCGAGGCGCATGCGCGTACGATTCCGTGATGGAGGCCCCCCAATTGGGGGAACGACGGCCTGGGATGCAAGCGGGTGGTTGACACCCCGACTCGACCTGCCTAACTTCCTGTCTGATCGGAGGATACATCATGGCGACGACGCAGAACGCGACCCCCATCACGCTCACCGTCACCGACAAGGCGGCAGCGGAAGTCAGGAAGTTCATGGCGGAGGAGCACGTGACGCCCGAGACCGCCGGCCTGCGGGTCGGCGTGCTGCCGGGCGGCTGCTCGGGGTTCCGCTACAGTCTGAGCATCGAGGACAAGCCCGCCGCCGACGACATCGTGATCGAGAGCGGCGGCGTGCGCTGCTTTGTGGACAGCTTCAGCGCCCAGTACCTGAACGGCGTGACGCTGGACTACAAGAGCAATTTCCAGGAATCGGGCTTCGCGTTCGACAACCCGAACGCCACGGGTGGCTGCGGCTGCGGGTCGTCCTTCACCGTCTGACCCTGTTGGTTCTCTCGCTTCGGCACTCCAGGCCCGCGCACGACGCGGGCCTTTTTGCTAGGTGCGCGCGCTCGACGTAGCGGTCATTCTACTCTATTTCGCGGCGGTGATCACCGCCGGGCTGTTGCTCGCCGGCCGCCAGCGCGACGCGAGCGATTACTTCCTGGGCCACCGGGGGTTGCCGTGGTGGGCGCTGATGCTCTCGATCGTCGCGACGGAGACGTCGGCGGTCACGGTCATCTCGGTCCCGGGGCTCGCGGCACGCGGTAACCTCACCTTTCTGCAGATCGCCGTCGGGTATCTGGTCGGCCGCATCGGCGTCGCCGCCCTGCTCCTCCCCGGATACTTCGAGGGAACGCAGGACACGGCGTACCAGCGGCTCGAGCGGCGCTTCGGGCGCGCGGCGCGCCGTACCGCCTCAGGGGTCTTCCTGCTGACACGGGCGCTGGCCGACTGCGTGCGGATCTTCGCGACCGCCATCCCACTGGCGATCATCACTCACTGGAATCTCCCCCTGGGAATCCTGGCCATCGGGATGGTCACGCTCGTCTACACCTGGGTCGGCGGCCTGCGGGCGGTGGTGTGGGTGGACGTGATCCAGCTCGGCGTGTACCTGCTGGGCGGCATCGCGACGCTCGTGGTCGCCACCCATCTGGCGGGGGGCGTCGGGGCGTTCGCGCGCGCCTGGGACGCGGGCAAGCTCACCACGCTCGACTTTCGACCGTCGTTCACCGTCCTGTACACGTTCTGGGGCGGCGTGATCGGCGGAGGGCTGCTGGCAGCCGCCTCGCACGGGACCGATCACCTGATCGTCCAGCGGCTCCTCGCCGCGCACGGCCTGCGGGATGCACAACGCGCGCTGATCGGATCGGGCGTGTTCATCATCGCGCAATTCGCGCTGTTCCTGCTCGTCGGGACTGCCCTGTGGCTCGCGGGGGCGGACCAGAGCGGCATGCGGAGCGACGCGATCTATCCGACGTTCGTGATCACACAGCTGCCCGCGGGCCTCGCCGGGCTCGTGGTCGCCGGGATCCTCGCCGCGGCGATGAGCAGCCACGCGTCCGCCGTCAACTCGCTGGCCTCGGCCTCGACCCACGACTTCTACGCACCGCTCACCGGTCGCCAGGACCCGGCGCATCTCCTGTGGGTGGGCCGCTGGCTCACGCTGGTATGGACCGCGGTGCTCGTGACCGGGGCGATGGCGTTTCGGAACCAGAACACCCCCGTGGTGCAGCTCGCCCTCAGCATCGCGTCCGTCACGTACGGCAGCCTGCTGGGCACCTACGTGCTCGGCGGATTGTGGCCTCGTGCCCGCCAGCCCGACGTGATCGTCGCCATCGTCGTGAGCGCCGTCGTGATGACGCCGGTGGTGCTGGGGAGCGTCATCCCGGGCTTCCCCTGGCACTGGCTCCCGGGCCTCGCGTGGCCGTGGTACGTGCCGCTCGGCACCGGGGTGACGGTCGCGGCGGGGATGCTGTGCTCACTCGTCGGACGGTCGGACGGTCGGACAGTCGGACAGAAGACGGTGGTTGGATGACATCGTCCATCTTCCTCGGCGCCGACGCCGGGGGCTCCCACTCCACGGTCGTGATCGGCACGGCCGACTTGACGATCCTCGGCCGCGCCGACGGACCGCCCGCCGCGATGAAACCGGGGGGAGCCCCAGCCTCGGCCGCGGTGCTCAGCGAGACCGGGCGCCGCGCCGCGTTTCAAGGGAGCGTCGATCTGCCCGTCGAGCGCGCGGTGGTGGCCGCCGCGGGCGCGGGGCGCCCCCAGGAGCGGGCGGACCTGGAAGCCGCCCTGGTGCAGGCAGGATTGGCCCGTCGCGTGCGCGTCATGGCCGACGGCGAGGTCGCGCTCTCCACGGCGTTCGCGGACGGGACGGGGATCATCGTCAGCGCGGGCACGGGCTCGATCGCGTACGCACGCGATCCCACAGGGCAGCTCCACCGCGCGGGCGGCTATGGCTGGCAGCTGGGAGACGAGGGCGGCGGGTACTGGCTGGGGCGACGAGCGCTGGACGTCGCCGCGCGCGCGCAGGATGGGCGCGGCGAAGGCTCCACGCTGCTCGCCCGCCTGCTCGGCGCGCTCGGCCTGCAGACGTTCGACGATCTGGTCCGCTGGACGGCGACCGCGACGCCGGCCCAGGTCGCGGCGCTGGCCCCGCACGTCATCAACGCGGCGGGCGATGGGGAAGCGGTGGCCCAACGCGCCGTGGAAGAGGCGGCGCGGGAGCTCGTCGCCCTCGTCCTAACGCTCGAGCGGCACTACCCCGGGACGGGACCCGTGTCGGTGGCGACGGCGGGCGGCCTGCTGGTCGCGCAGGCTCCTCTCGCCGAGGCGTTCCGCACCAGACTGGCCGCGGAGTCGAACCGGGCCCGCTTGGTCACGACGAGGGTGGATACGCCAGTAGGAGCCCTCAAGCTCGCGGCACAGATGGAATAGGATCAGGCAGCCGGCGCCAACCGCACGTCACCGCCGACGACGCGCGGGTCCCAGTCGCTTTCGGTGCGCGCCACGTACACCGCCGCCGTGAGGTCGCCGCAGACGTTCACCGTAGTGCGGCACATATCGAGGATGCGGTCGACACCCAGGATGATCGCGATCCCTTCGGCCGGCACACCGACCGTGGCGAGCACGACCATTAAGAGGGGCAGCGAGCCACCCGGCACTCCCGCCGCACCGACCGCCGTGATGACGCTCAAGATCAGGACGACGATCTGGCCCCCGAGATCGAGCGACACGCCGAAGACCTGCGCGAGGAAGAGCACGGTCACGCCTTCGTAGAGCGCCGTGCCGTTCATGCACATCGTCGAGCCGAGCGGCAGGACGAAACCGGCGATCTTGGGCGGAATCTTCAGCTCCTCCTCGGCCACGGCGATGTTCGTGGGAAGCGTCGCGTTGCTCGAGCTGGTCGAGAACGCGGTGACGATGCTCGCGCGGATCCGGCTCCAGAACACCCGCGGGTCGAGCCCACCGAACAGCCGCACGAGCAGCGACAGACTCACCGTTCCATGGATCAGCAGTCCGGCGACGACGACGATGACGTACAGCCCGAGCTGGCGCAGCAGCCCCCAGCCGAAGCGAGAGGTCGTGAAAAAGATGAGGCCGAACACCCCGTAGGGAGCGAGCTTCATCGCGAGGTCGATGATCTTGACCACCGCCTCGCCCACGGCATCGAGCACGCGCAGCAACGGCCGGGCCTTCTCCTCCGCGATCAGGGTGAGCGCGGCGCCGAACACGAGTGAGAAGAAGATCACGCCCAGGAGATCCATTCCGGCCGCCGCCTGGATCGGGTTGCGCGGCACCATGTTGACGAACGTCTCGACGCCGAACCGCGTCGAGCCGGCGGCCTGCAACCCTTGCGCCTGGGAGCGATATGTCGCCATCAGCTGCTCGCGCACGTCAGGCGCGAGACCCGCGCCCGGCCGGAACAGGTTGACGAGCACGAGCCCGATGGCGGCCGACAGCGCGGTCGAGAGCAAGAAGTACACGAGCGTGCGGATGCCGACGCGGCCCACCTTGCGGATGTCACCGATCCCCGCGACGCCGAGCGTGATGGAGGTGAAGACGAGTGGGATCACCGTCATGAGCAGCATCCGGAGGAACACCTGCCCGACGGGCCCCGCGACGTTGTCGCCGACCCAGCGCACCCACGCCGCCCCCGGGGCGAGCGTGTTCGCGGCGATGCCGCTCGCCGCGCCGAGGACGAGGCCCAGGACGATCTTGCTGTGGAGCTTCACGGCGCCGCGCGAGGCGCCACGTGCAGCTTGCTGTGGCGATAGCCGTAG
>Ga0066694_10000459_pt1 | contig 12525 bp, 14 predicted proteins | sample GraSoiAngelo_143_FD_66670 | JGI IMG/M metagenome (GOLD analysis project Ga0066694, IMG submission 66670) | Grasslands soil microbial communities from the Angelo Coastal Reserve, California, USA - 14_1009_02_30cm | ecosystem: Environmental > Terrestrial > Soil > Grasslands | place: USA... | reverse complement strand
TGGTCGTGCGCGACGAGCGCGAAGGCCTGTACGCCGCATGAGACGCGTCGCCTACGTCCTGAGCGCGGCGGGCCAGGGCTTCTGGCGCAATCCGGTGATGAGTCTCGCGTCCACGTTCACCGTGACGCTGATGCTGCTGCTGTTCGCCTTCTTCCTCACGACCGACCGCGGGCTTCAGGCCGCCGTGGGCGTGCTCGAATCGAAGGTCGAGATCGCGCTCTTCATCGACGACAACGCCAAGGTCTCCGAGGTCCTCGCGCTGAAGGCGCGGATCGAGGCGGACCCCGCGGTATCGCGGGTCGACTACGTCACCAAGGAGCAGGCGCTCAAACGGCTGCAGGACATCGCCGATCGGCGGAAGGATTTCGTCCTCGCGAACATCGATGGGAATCCGCTGCCGGCGTCGCTCGAGGTGAAGCTCTCGGACGCGCGCCAGGCGAAGCGGTTCGGTGACGAGCTGCGCGCGGAGGTCGGCGGCGGCGTGATCGCCGACGTCATCGACAATCCACAGGTCGTCGACCAGCTGCTCACGATCACGCGCGTGCTGTCGGTCGGCGGCGTCGCGATCCTCGCGATGATGCTGTTCGTTGCGCTGTTCGTGATCGTCAACACGATCAGGATCGCGGTGCACGCGCGTCGCGACGAGATCGAGATCATGCAGCTCGTCGGCGCGTCCGACGCGTTCGTGCGCTGGCCGTTCATTCTCGAGGGGATGCTCGTCGGGACGCTGGGCGCGGTCGTGGCGCTGTCGATCGTATTCGCCGCGGCTGGACCCGTTACCGGCGCCATGCTCGACTTCCTGGTCACGCTCCCGATCTCGCTGGGACCCGAATTCGCGTTCCAGCTCGCTGCGAGCGTGCTGGGCGTGGCGCTGCTCGTCGGCGCCGGAGGGGCGACGCTATCCGTGCGCGCCCATCTCGCGAAATGACACGCCGCGCGCCCTTGACCGGCGGCCGGCCAGAGTGGGACCATGCGGCGGCTATGGCTCCCCGGAACGGCCGGGGAGGTGGGTGGAGGAAGAGCGGACTGCGCGCGACCGTCGTCGCGCTGGCGGCGCTCGCCCTCTTCATCGGCCAGCAGATCCCCGCGGCCGCCGACGACCCGCTCCAGGACGCGCTCCGCCGCAAGGAAGAGCTGGCGCGTGCGGTCACCGTGTCCCGCCAGAACGCCGAGCGCTACAAGCAGGCCGCGAATCAGTTCCAGGCCGCGGTCGACAATGCGAATGCGCGCATCTCGGAGCTCGCCGACCAGCAGGCCGCCGCCCAGACGGAAGCCGAATCGCTGGGCTTCGCGATCCAGATCGCCGAAGAGCAGCTCGCGCTCGTCGCGTTCCAGCTCGACGAGACAAAGGCCCTCGCGGACTCGCTGAACGCCCAGGCCGCCGAGGAGCAGCGCCAGCTGGTGGCGCGCGAAGACCTCTATGCGAAGCACCTCGTCGTGACCTACCGGCAGGCGCTGATCAGCCCACTCGAGATGCTCCTCTCGTCCCACACGCTGACCGAATTCGCCAACCGCGTGCAGCAGATGATCTTCGTGAACCGCCAGGACCAGCAGCTCGCGAACGAGATCCGGAGCCTTCGTGCGGACACCGCGGCGAAGCTCGAGGACGCCGCGGGCAAACAGAAGGAGATCCTCGGTCTGCAAGATCAGATCGCGACCCAACGTGAGGGTCTCGCCGCTGACAAAGCGAAATACGACCAGCTCGTCGCCGACATGCAGACCGCGCTCGATCAGACCGACGCGCAGCGCGCCTTCGCGGACGCGAACCGCTCGCAGGCCGTCGGCGCCCTTTCCGCGGCGAACCGCGAGACCGCGAATCTCAACGCCAAGCTCGAGCAGGCCGAGGCGCAGTACGCGATGCTCGCGTCGCAGCTCGCGTCGAAGAGTGGCCTCGGGGCGTTCAACGGATCGAAGCTCGCGATGTGGCCGCTGGTCGGCCCGATCACGTCACCGTTCGGCGCGAGGTGGGGCGGCTTCCACAACGGACTCGACATCGCCGCTCCGATGTACACGCCGATCCGGGCCGCTTCGTCGGGCCAGGTCGTCACCGTCGGACGCCCCTACGTCGCGTACGGCGACACCGCAGTCGTCGTGATCATCGCGCACGGCTACAACTTCTCGACGCTCTACGGCCACCTCGACGACAGCCGCTGGCCGCCAGTCCGGGTCGGCCAGTTCGTCGCGGCCGGCACGATCATCGGTTACGTCGGGATGACCGGCTGGACCACCGGACCACACTGCCATTTCATGACGATCGTGAACGGGCAGGCCCGCGACCCGCGCCCGTACCTTCCCTGAGCCTAGACCAGCAGCTCGTCTTCGCGGCATTCGCCGCGGCGCCTCGCTGCCACGCTCAAGGCTGGTGGACGCTCCCTCGCCGGAGTGAATCCGGCTCCGTCGCGGCCCCCCGCTGGATCACATTCCCTAACGATCTCGTTTGCGACCTACCTCACATTGACGGCGCCGCCGCGCGCGTGTGAGCATGGATGACGAAAGAAAGGAGGTGATGTGGAGTGGGCGATGCCAATGGGAAACCAAAGACCCAGGGGCGCTCACTTCGGCCTTTCGTAATGAAACCAACTGAGGTGATCGCGACCTAACCCGCGGTCTTTGGAGACCCGGTGACAGCGGCGGCAGAAATGCCGCCGCTGTCTCTTTTTGTCCCTCTGTACGCTCTCGGGATGCCGGATCGCAGGTCACCGCCAGTCGCCGCGCCCGAGAAGAAGCCGCGCGATCTGCAGCTCGCGGACAACCGGAAGGCGCTCTTCGACTATTCCATCGAGGATCGCTTCGAAGCGGGAATCGCCCTCACCGGGACGGAGATCAAGTCCATGCGCGCGGGTCACGTGAACCTGCGCGACGGCTACGCCCACATCGAGAAGGGACAGGCGTGGCTGCGGAACGTGCACATCGCTCCGTGGACGCACGCGGCCCACGACAACCACGAACCGCTTCGCCCGCGAAAGCTCCTGCTGCACAAGAACGAGATCGGCCAGCTCGCGGGCGCGGTGTCCCAGAAAGGCTACACGCTGGTACCGCTACGGATGTACCCCAAAGGCGGTCGCGCGAAGGTCGAGATCGGCCTTGCGCGTGGGAAGAAACGCTACGAGAAGCGCCAGGTGATCAAGGAACGGGAGGCCGCCCGCGAGATGCAGGCGGCCACCCGTCGCAGGATCTAGCCGCCGAAGGCCGGCGCGCCCTCGCGGACTTCTTCGGTGCTCGGTCGCTCGCGGGCCTTGAGCGGAACTTCCCTCAGGAACAGCGAGACCACGACCGCGACGCTCACCACGGCCGCGGCATAGATGAATACGTCGTGGAGCGACAGTGCCAGCGCGGAACGGACCGCATCGAGGACCTGATTGAACAGCGGCTGGGCCTGCGACGGTAGCGCCGCCCTGGTCGCCGCGATGCGCGCCGGATCGAAGATGGCCTGAGCGCTGCCGCCGCTGGGCAGGGACGCAACGATCTGGGGCGGCAGGTTCAGCGCCGCGATCTGCGCCTGGATCCGCTGGGGAAGCTCGTGCGAGACGACCGCGCCGAGGATCGCCACGCCGACGGTGCCGCCGACGTTCCGCCAGAACTGGATCTGGCTCGTCGCGACGCCGAGGTATTCGCGCGGCAGCGCGCTCTGGGTCGCGTTGATGTACAGCGGCATGGACACGCCCAGACCGATGCCGACCATGATGAGGCTGCGCACGACGTCGGTCTCAGGTGTGCCGACGTTCACCTGCGCGAGGCCGTACAGGCCGAACACCATGACGATCAGGCCGATCGTGCCGATGAACCGGTAGCGCGTGATGCGGATCATGAGCTGGCCGGTCACGATGCTGGCGCCGATGAGGCCGACCATCATCGGAGTCGCGAGCAAGCCTGAGTTGGTCGCCCCGATGCCGAGCACGCCCTGGTAGACGAGGCCGATGTAGACGATCGCCCCGAACATACCGAAGGCGACGAAGAATCCGGTGATCGATGACACCGCGAACGTGACGTTCTTGAAGAGGACGAACGGCACGACCGGGTGCGCGACTCGCTGCTCGACCATGAAGAAGATCACGGCCGCCACCGCCGCAAAGCCGAGGAGGCCGAGGACTTCTGGCGAGTTGAATTCGTGGTCGCGCGTGATCGAGAAGCCCACGAGCATGGGGATGAGCGTCGCCGCGAGGAGACCAGCGCCGAGGAAGTCGATGTCGCGCCACGATGCGTCGTGCTTGGTCCGCGGCATCGTGAAGAACACCACGGCAACGGCGAGGATGCCGACCGGCACGTTCACGTAGAAGACCCAGCGCCAGCCCGCGTTGTCGGTGAGGTAGCCACCGAGGGTCGGGCCGACGACCGACGCGATCCCGAAGATGCCACCGAACACGCCCTGGATGCGGGCGCGGGTCCGTGGCGGGAAGAGGTCGGCGAGGGAGGCGAACACGCTCGCGAAGAGGACCCCACCGAACAGGCCCTGGATGCCGCGGAAGATGACGAGCTCCATCATGTCCTGCGCCTGTCCGCAGAGCGCCGAGGCGAGGACGAATCCGATCATGCCCGCAAGGAGGAACGGCTTGCGGCCGAACAGGTCGCCGAGCTTGCCCGCGATCGGGGTCATGGTGGTCGACGTCACCATGTAGGCCGTCGCGACCCAGGCGAAGTATTCGAGTCCGTTGAGCTCGCCAACGATGCGCGGCAGCGCCGTACCCACGATCGTCTGATCGAGGGCGGCGAGGAACAGCGCCAGGCCGACTCCGACGGAGGCGAGGATGCGGGCGGTGCGGTCCATGTCATCGTGCATTTGCGTTCTCCTTGTGGCTGGTGCGGCGCACGCTGCGCCGAGCTGGTGAAGAAGCGATGAACGGGCGGCGGATTTTCGCCGAAGGTGTGTGCTCCGCCGCGGTGAAGGCGGCGTTCAGATCTCCGAACGTCGCGCGCAGCCGGCGTCGCTGCGGTGGTGTCAGCCGGCCGAGCACCTGCGCGAGCTCGGACGATGCGGCGAGCTCGTAACGATCGCAGACACGCCGACCCTCCGCGGTCAGAGCGAGCACGACCGCGCGCCGATCGTCGGGGTCCGTGTCGCGTCGCACCAGGCCTTCGTCGACCAGGCGCTCGACGAGCTCGGTGACCGCGCCAGCGCTGAGCTTCAGCTGCTGCGCGACGAGCCCGGCGCGTACCGACTTGTCACCGATGACCCACAGCAGACGGCCGCGCTCCGGCGAGGTCATGCCGCACTGCTGCGCCGCATGCCACGCGACGCGGCCGAAACGGGGCATCACCGCGAGGACAGCGCGAGCGAGGGAAAGATCGTCGTTTGGTGTAATTCTTGGCACAGTTCCTTCGGTTCCTGAATAGTTCGGGACCCAAAGTATCGCCGCGGTGGCGGCGGCCGTCAACGGCCCCGAGCGTATCGCTGGTAACGATGTGGTCTAACCTCCGGCGGACTCGACCCTCGGTTGCTCGAGGTCCGCGGAGAAGAACGTCTTGCCACCGCACTGCGCACACCTCGCCGGCGCCGCCGCGCCGTGGGTGATCGTGCCGCACGACTCGCACCGGAAATGGCGCTGTCCGCCGGTCGCCGGAATGACGGCGGGAGCTTCAGCGAGCAGCTGTCGGATCCGGCCGAGCTCGTGCGCCACGGCGATCGCCTCGAGGCCCGCGCCTGATTGGTCGGCTTCGATGAGCTGCTGCGTGAGCGCGTCGATCCGGCGCATGGCTTCTTGCATCGTGACCTCCCTGCGGACGTGGAGAGGATACGTCTCACACCGGGCGCCCGAGCGACGTCCTAATCTCGGGCGATGCCGTATCTCGTCTTCATGGGTTGTTGCCTCATCTGGGGGAGCACCTTCCTCGCGATCCGCGTCGGCAACGAGGCCGTGCCACCGGTCTGGGCCGCGACGATCCGTCTCGTGCTCGCGGCGCCGCTGCTCACGCTCCTCGTGCTGGCGACCCGTCAGCGCTTCCCGCGCGGGCCTGCGCTGCGCGGCGCTCTCCTGTTCGGGATCTTCAACTTCGGGGTGAATATGTCGCTCCTCTACTGGGGTGAGCGCGTCGTGCCGAGTGGGATCGCCGCGGTGCTGTACGCCACCGTGCCGCTCTCGACGGCGCTCATCGCGGCTGGGATGCGCGTCGAGCGTCTGGTGGCGAGCAAGGTCGCTGCCGCGATCGTCGCGATCGTCGGCGTGGCGATCATCTTCGCGGGCGAGCTGAAGCTCGACGTGCCGCTCGAAGGCCTCATCGCGATCTTTCTGGCGGCGACGGCGGCATCGCTTTCGAGCGTTTTCCTCAAGCGAACGCCGCAGCCATCGGCCATTGCCGCGAACGCCGTGGGCGCCGCGGCCGGCGCGATCGTGTGCGCCGCGGTGAGCCTCGTGATCGGCGAAGACCACTCGCTGCCAAGCACGCTCGCGGGCTGGGGGCCGATCGTCTACCTCACCCTCGCCGGGTCGCTCGGTGCGTACGTCCTCTACACCTGGCTCGTCCAGCATTGGCCTGTGACGAACGCGAGCATGGTCGGTGTCGTCGTGCCGGTGCTCGCCGTGATCCTGGGCGCGGTCGCGAAGCAGGAGCAGCGCTCCGCCGAGTCCTACCTCGGTGCCGCGGTCGTCCTGGTCGCCGTCATCGTCGCCCTGCGGCCCTGGGCTGGCACTCGCTATGCGGGAGGTCCGGCGGTCGCCAAATAGCAGGAGGGCCGCCATGCGTATCGATCTCGGGGCACCGGTCCGGACCAAGGACGGCCACGGGGCCGGACACGTGAAGAAAGCGATCTGGGACCCCAAATCGAATCAGATCATCGGGTACGTCGTCGCGACCGGGGGCCTTCTCGGCCACGAGGCGGTCGTCTCACCTGAGTCGATCGAGGCCGCGAAGCGCGAAGGCGACGACGTCATCCTCAACCTGACGAAGAAAGAGCTCGACGAGCTCGCGCGTTACGAGGCGTCCGATTATTCGCCCCCGCCGGTCGACTGGGTCGCCCCGGCGGTGTACGCCTACCCCGCGGCGGGTTATCTCCTGCCCCGCGGCTATGCCGACGCCGCTCCGAAGGTGCCGCGGGAACCGATCGAGCACGTCCACGAGCCCGAGATCCGCAGAGGAATGCGCGTGCGCGACGCGAATGGCGAAGAGATCGGCACCGTCGAGGAGGTCAGGATCGAGGAGACGACGGAGAAGCTCCGCGGGGTCGTCGTGCGACGCGGTGGCGCACTCGAGCGCATCGGCGGCGGCGGCCAGCTGCTCGACGTCGACGCCGAGCAGATCGGCCAGGTGGAACCAGACGAATTGCGTCTCGTGGCCAGCGGCGCCGAGCTCTTCGGCCGCCAGCACGCGTAAGGGGGATGCCAGTGGCACAGCTCACCGAAACAGGACGTAAGCACATCGCGTCGAAGAACTTCGCGTACATCGACAAAGCAGGTGGCGAGCACCTACCCATCCACGACGAGGAACACGTCCGCAACGCGATCGCGCGCTTCAACCAGACCGCGTTCGAGAGCGTCGCGGCCAAGGAGAAGGCGCGGCGCAAGGTGCTCGCGGCGGCGAAGCGCGATGGGATCGATGTCGCGAAGGACGATGCGATCGCGAGGCGCGCCGGACCGCTGAAGCGCGTGCGGACCAAGCGCGGGATGCGCGGTGGTAAGAAGGTGGTCAGCTCGAAGAGGTCGACATCCGCCCGCAAGAAGACGGCGGTCCGCCGCAAGAGATAACGGAGCGTGCTTCGGTGACGCGCGCGATGATGTCGCGCGGTGACCGGTCTCGAAGCGCCTGACTACTGGCTCGCGCGTCTCGTCTTCCAACGCGCGCTCGCCGGCATCTACGTCATCGCGTTCCTGGTCGCCGCGCGTCAGTTCGCGCCGCTCCTCGGCGCGCGCGGCCTCCTGCCGGTACCGGCATACGTGCGGGCGGTCCCATTCCGGCGCGCGCCGAGCCTGTTTCACTTTCGCTACTCCGACCGTCTCTTCGCCGCCGTCGCGTGGAGCGGCGTGGCGCTTGCGGCGGTGGCGCTCGTCGGGCTGCCGGACGCGTGGCCGCTCCCGCTCACGATGCTGCTGTGGGCGGTGCTGTGGGCTTTCTACCTCTCGATCGTCAACGTCGGGCAGACCTTCTATTCGTTCGGTTGGGAGACGCTGCTGCTCGAGACCGGATTCCTCGCGATCTTTCTGGGCCCGGCGTGGACCACGCCGCCCCTCGCGCTCATCTGGCTGGTCCGCTGGCTCGTCTTCCGCGTCGAGTTCGGCGCGGGCCTGATCAAGATCCGCGGCGACCGGTGCTGGCGCGACCTCACCTGTCTCTACTACCACCACGAGACGCAACCCATGCCGAACCCGCTGTCCTGGTACTTCCACCATCTTCCGAAGCGGCTGCATCGCGTCGAGGTCCTGGGCAACCACTTCGCGCAGCTCGTCGTTCCATTCTTCCTGTTCTTCCCGCAGCCGATCGCCGGCGTCGCGGGCCTCGTGATCCTCGCGACGCAGAGCTGGCTGATCCTCAGCGGCAACTTCTCATGGCTGAACGTCCTCACGATGACGCTGGCGGTGGCGAGCCTGGACGACGCCGCGCTCGGGCGGATCCTGCCGATCGCGCGACCGGAGCTCAGCGCCGAGCCGTGGCACCAGTGGCTCGTCGTCGGCGTGACGATCGTCATCGTCCTCCTCAGCTACCGGCCGGCGCGCAACCTTCTCTCGCGACACCAGCTCATGAACACCAGCTTCGATCCGCTCCATCTGGTGAACACCTACGGGGCCTTCGGCTCGATCACCAAGGAGCGGTACGAGGTCGTCATCGAGGGAACGGATGAGCCGGTGCTCACGCCGAGCACGGCGTGGCGCGAGTACGAGTTCAAAGCGAAGCCGGGCGACGTGCGGCGGCGGCCACCGCAGTACGCGCCGTACCACCTGCGACTCGACTGGCTCATGTGGTTCGCGGCGATGTCCTCGCCGATGTACCACGAATGGTTCGTTCCCCTGGTGGTGAAGCTCCTCGAGGCGGACCCGCCGACGCTGCGTCTCCTCCGAAGGGACCCGTTCGCGGGCGCGCGGCCGCGCTTTGTTCGCGCCACGCTCTACCTGTATCGCTTCACGACGCCTCGCGAGCGGCGCGAGTCGCACGCCTGGTGGGTGCGCTCGCGCGTCGACGAGTATCTGCAGCCCGTAGCGCTGCGTGCGGCTCGAGCAGCCGCTTGACTTAACCGGCGCGCGCGGGCACGGATACGGATCCGTGGTCAGGGCTTGACGAGCGACCTTTCGAGCCACGCGATCGTGTCGCCGATGACCGCGTCCGCCTCGGGCTCGTTGTGCATCTCGTGACGCAGTCGCGGATACACGCGGCGCGTCACGTTCTCGCGTCGGGCGAGCGAAGCGCTGGACGAGACCGGCACGACCGGGTCGTCACCGCCGTGCAGCACGTAGGTCGGGATCGGGAGTGCGTCGGTCCGGGTCAAGCGCGACTGGACGCGCGCCTGCTCGCGGAAAAGCTCCATGCCGAGGCGCGTCGTCGTTCGGTGCACATTGAGTGGATCGGAGCGATACGCGAGCTCGATCTGCGGGTCGTGCGAGAGCCCACCGGGCGGCAGGCGGTTGGCGATCTCCAGACGCGGTAGAGCGCGGCCGAGCACAGCCGCGAGGGGCCGTCTCCAGCCCCCGGCCGACGCGATCGCCGGCGCCGATAGAACGAGAAGATCGGGATCCGGACGCCGCGGATCCGCGAGCACATAGCCGAGCGCGATGAGCCCACCCATGGAGTGGCCGTAGAGAACGACCGGCTGGCCGCCGGCCTCGCTGCGGAGCGCGGTCAGCCGATCTTCGACGTCGTCGTGATACCGCGACCAGCGGTCGACGTACGCGCGGGGACCTTCAGATGCGCCGAAGCCGCGCAGGTCGAACGCGTACGTCTCGATCCCGGCCGACGCAAGCCGCGAAGCGACGTGCCCATGGCGCCCGGCGTGCTCGGCGATCCCATGTATGAGAAGGAGATACGCGCGCGCGACGCCGGCCGCTGGCCATCGCAGCGTGCGCAGCTGGAGGCCGTCGCGCGTGCGAGCGGTCCCGAGGAGGACGCTAACGGCCGCGCTCGTACCAATCCAACACGCGCATCGCGCGCAGGGTGTTCCAGTGGCTGGGCCGGCCTTCGCGCTCGTCCAGGCCGAACTCGAGATCGCGCAGACGGGCGTCGACCATCTCGCTCCGGTGTGGGTTCTCGAGCGGCACTCGGCCGTCGACGTCGCGCTTGGAGCGGACCAGCTCGATGGCCTCCGCCACGCGCGCATCAGGCGTCACACCCGCTGCGCGCAGGTACTCGAGCCCGCGCAGCGCGTCGTAGTGCCAGCCGGTCGGGAACGAGAACAGCGTGAAGGCCGTATCGATCAGCTCGCCGTTCGACAGCCGGCGCAGCATCCGGCGTTCGAGCAGATATTCCTGCCCACGCTCACGCGCCGCGGTCACCTCGGCCGAGCCGCCGGTCGCGCGCTCGTGCTCCAGCAGGCCCTCGAGGACATTGATCGTCGTGTGGAACGATCCGCGCGTCGAGCCGTTCTCCTGCTCGCAGTTCCACCCGCCATCGGCCATCTGCTCGCCGAGCAGCCGCTCGACGATGCTGGTCACGTCCTGGCCGAAGTACGCGCCGACCGTCACGACGCGTCCGTTGATGCACGGCTCGACCTCGCCCGCGAACACCGGCCTGCCGTTCCAAGGGGCTCGTGGGTTGTGCCATGTCGCGTTGTCGCGGACGAGGGCGACCGCGTTCCGCGCCTGCTCGCTCGAAGCGTCGAGGCCCATGTCGCGGAGCATCACCAGGGCGAGCAGCGTGATCCACTCCGTATCCGGCGTGCCTCTGTCCCACAGCCCATCCTCACGCCGCAGCGCCAAGAGGCGCGCGCCCCAGCCCGCTGTGGCAACGCGGGCCCGCTCCGCGGCGACCGCTTCGGCCGACGCATCGGTCAGGTCGCGCAGCGCCTGCCAGCGGACCGCCGGGTCGGCCGCGAGGAGCCACTCGAGCGCCTTCATGGGGCAGGTCCCCTTCCGTTGGTTCGGCGCACGCTAAAGGATGACGAGGCGCAACATCGTCGCCGTGCTGCGGGTGCAAGCACCCGCACACGACTCCTCGTTCCTGTGGAGATGGGGGAGGGTCGAACTCCCCGTCCAAGGCCGTTGAAGTGAGCGCTTCTACGAGCGTGGTCGGCGGTTTTTTTTCTCGGGAAGCCCAGCGCGCACCGACGCGCTCTCGGCTCCCCCAGACCGGAAATCTTGAGTCCGCCTACCGGCCGATCGGCGGACCGCACCTTCGCTTACGTCGCCCTTCCCGGCCCGCGAAGGGGAGACCGGGAGGACGCTCACTGACTAGGCAGCGAGTGCGTAGGAATTTGTGCCAGTTATCTGGCTGCCGTTCGGATTAACGAGGAGGAACGGCGTTCCTCGGCTCGCGACGCTCACGTCGCCTGCCCTGTCGAAACCACGCATCCCCGTGTGGCCTTCTTCAGGCACCATCAATTCTAACCTTGCTACGTGCGTATCTCTTCCTCGCGATGCTGGTCGTCACGGCGTGCTCGGGCCCCCCGCCCCGCGCCGCGACCGCCGCGCCCGCGTCCCCGACCGCGTCCACACTGGCGAGCGTGGCGCTGAGTCCGACCGCGACGCCGACGCCGTCGCCGACCGCACTGGTCCGCTACGTCGCGATCGGCGCGTCCGACACGGTCGGCGTCGGCGCGACCGACCCCGCGACCGGATCGTGGCCCGCGCGCATCGCGCAGCTCTTGCCGCCGGGCAGCGCGTTCGTGAACGTCGGCGTGTCGGGATCGATCGCGCTGCAGGCGCGCACCGCGCAGCTGCCCGGCGCGCTCGCGCAGCGGCCGACCGTGGTGTCGATCTGGCTGGCGGTGAACGACATGAACGCGACCATCGAACCTGCCTCATTCGCGAGCGACCTCGGCGCGATCGTCGACGCGCTCGTTTCAGGCACCGAGGCGAAGATCTTCGTCGGCAACGTCCCCGATCTCCGGCCCGTTCCGGCGTACAAGGACGCCGACAAGGCGGCGCTGTTCAAGCTCATCGGCGCATACAACGCGGCGATCGCGGCCATCACCACGAAATATCCGGGCCGGGTCTTCGCGGTCGATCTCTTCACCGGCAGCGCCGAGCTGGTGAGCACGATCACCGTTTCCGGGGATGGCTTCCATCCCTCCGACGCGGGCTATCAGCTCATCGCGGACCGCTTCGCCGCCGCGATGCGCAGCGGAGGCGTACCGCTCCGCTAGGCCTCGGCGGCGACGACCTCGACGGCGCGCGGCGACGGCGCGCGCACGAGCTGGGCGAGCACCAGCGCGCCGGTCGTCATGAGCAGCGTCCCGAGCACGAGCACGACCTGGGGCTGGACCAGGTTCAGCAGCGCCGCCGCGACGAACGGCGCGGCGGTGCCGCGCACGCCCAGCAAGAACGCGTTCGCCGCCGCGTACTCGCCGATGCGCGCGCGCGGCGCCATGTGCACGATGTTCGTGAACGCCGTCAGCTCGCCGCTCGACACGCCGACGCCGATGAGCACGGCGACCGGCAGCAGCGCCCAGGT
>Ga0066694_10000449_pt1 | contig 12631 bp, 9 predicted proteins | sample GraSoiAngelo_143_FD_66670 | JGI IMG/M metagenome (GOLD analysis project Ga0066694, IMG submission 66670) | Grasslands soil microbial communities from the Angelo Coastal Reserve, California, USA - 14_1009_02_30cm | ecosystem: Environmental > Terrestrial > Soil > Grasslands | place: USA... | reverse complement strand
GGCAGCCCGACGATGCGTTTGATGTAGTTCCGCTGGGTGTTGAGCGGATAGCGGAGAACGATGACGTCGCCATGCCGCGGTTGCCGCAGCCGGTAGAAGAACTTATCGACCAACACCCGGTCCCGCGGGAGCAGGGTCGGTTCCATCGAGTATTGCTCCACCTGGAACGCCTGGGCCACGGAGACCATGATCAATTGCGCCAGGATGAACGCAATAATCAGGGTTTTGAAGAACTCCCAGGCGCTGCGGCCGATTTTGCGCCAGTTCAGTTTCAGAGAAGTCTCCACGATTGCCTATGATAGTGGCCTTGCGGGTGTCAGTCAATTCACTCCCGGAACCACTGCGTTAAGGTCTGTGGTGGAGGTCACACTCCTACCGACGCCTCTCTCTTCGACCAAGGGACCAAGGAACCAGGGAACCAGGCAAACGTCTGGGCATCATTTACTGGTCCCCTGGTCCCGTGGTCCCTTGGTTCCTGCTGTTAGTAAACGCGCTGGCGGAGGCGGTCGGTGTCCAGCAGCGCAATCTTCCTGCCCCGCAATTCGATCAAGCCCTGAGCGCGGAACGCGGCCAGCGCGCGGTTGACCCGCTCGCGCGTGGCTCCGACCATCGTGGCCAGTTCGGCCTGGGTCAGGTCGAAATCGATCTCGATGCCGTCCTTATGGACGCCGTAGCGCGCTGACATTTCTAGCAACGTTCTTGCCAGCCGTGCGTGCACATCGAGAAATGCGAGACTCTCCGCATATTCGGTGACGTGGCGCAGGCGGTTACTGAGCAATTCCACCAGGGCCGCCGCCAGCTGGGGAGCCCGCTCCAGGTACTTCTGAAACTCGTCCCTGCTGATCGTGAAGGTAACCGTGTCCTCCAGCGTGCCCGCGCTCGCCGAGCGCGGGCGGCCGTCGAGCAGGGCCAGTTCCCCAAATACGTCACCGGGGCCCGCGACGTCCACGGTAAGTTCCTCGCCTCCCTGGGTCGGTAGGAAGATGCGGACCCGGCCTGACTCCACGATGTACAGCGCGTCGCCGGCCTGGTCTTTGTGGAAGATGATGGTGCCTTTGCGGAACGTTTTCCGGTGCAACTGCGCCGAAACGCCGGCGAGGGTCTCGTCGCCGAGTTGAGCAAACAGCGAGACGTTCCTGAGCATCGGCTGTAGATCCGCCATGGACGCGTACGGTTTCGGGACTGCGCGTAAGCGCTCCTTTCTCGCAAAATTGACACTTCTTTCAGGGCTCGCCTATGATGGGTGAGCAGGCCGGTGGGGTGCGGGAGCGGCCGATCCGGCGCGCCTGGAAAGCGCGTAGGCGGGCAACCGCCTCGTGGGTTCAAATCCCACCCCCACCGCCAGGTATGGTGGGAGGCCCGTAAGGGCCTAATCCTCTTTTCCCTCTCCCTTGGGGAGAGGGCGCAGGGTGAGGGGTGAGTTCAAATCCACCCGCACGCGGAATCCACAGCGCAGCGTCGGCCGTTCTCCAGTGCGCCTCCCGTGATGTTCCCGTTACACGGACTGGCTAGAGGTGTTGCTATCACGTTCTCGAGGTTGCGGAAGGCACCCGACTGGGGAGGCGTTCAATGCGCGCACGGTGGATCCTGATTGCTGTGGTATTGCTGCTGATCCTGGTAGGTCCGGCCGGGCCTCCGGTGCGGGCTCAAGGCAACCGCAAGGTCATCAAGATCACGATGGTCTCCTGGAAGTTTACTCCAGACCTCTTCACCGTCACTCAGGGAGATACCGTGGTGCTGCAGCTTTCCAACGAGGACCCTGACAAGCGGAACCACAGCTTCGCCGCCCGCTGGCTGGTGGGGAAGCAGGTTACTGTACGGGGGACTGTGGCCAGAGAGGGGATCGACGACGAGCGGCGGTTCTTCGCCGTGGCTCCCGGCACGCAGGTGGAAGTCGAATTTGTGGCGTCAGAGCCAGGGTCGTTTCCGTTTGTCTGCGGTGTCTTCGATCACGGGTCGCGCGGCCAGGTCGGCGCAATGAACGTGCTGCCCAAGTGAGGGTCGCCTCCCGTTGACTGTCCGGGTCGCAGAATCATCGTCGCGGCCTAGGAGCGCTGTGTTCCGCCGACGATGGTGAAGAAGCCCCGCGCACGTTGTGTCTGCACCACTTTCATCGAATCACCTCCGCGAGAGGCCTCTCGCTTGCCGCCACGAATGCACTAACCTTGGCCGATGATTACCGTGACATTTTTCGGTGCGGTCCGGACGGTCACCGGCTCGATGCATCTGGTCGAGACCGGGGACACGCGCCTCCTGCTGGACTGCGGCCTCTTCCAGGGCCGGCGCGCCGACGCCCGCCGCGTCAACAGCGAGTTTCCGTTTTCCCCGTCCAGCATCGACACCGTGGTGCTTTCCCACGCACATCTCGATCACTGCGGCAACCTGCCCACGCTCGTCCAACAGGGATTCCGCGGCAAGATTTTATGCACCCCGGCCACGCGCGACCTGGCTGCGCTCATCCTCCGCGACAGTGCCGAGATTCAGCACCAGGACGTAAATTTCGCCAACAAGGCCCGGGCCCGGCAGGGACAGCCGCCACTCCAGCCTCTCTACACCATCGACGACGCGGAGCAGGCGATCCGTCGACTGAGTCCAGTCCCGTATCATCAAACGTTTCAGGTTGGCCCGGCGACGGGTGTTTTTTACGACGCCGGGCACATCCTCGGCAGCGCGGTTACCGTGCTCGCGGTCGAAGGCCGGACGATCGTGTTCTCAGGAGATCTTGGGCGGACTGCTGCGCCGATCATCCGGGACCCCGAATCCCCTCCCGCCGCCGCCGACCTGCTCATCATGGAAGCAACCTATGGTGATCGCCGGCACGAGCCATTTGAACGCGGCGGCCGGAAACTGGCCGACGTCGTACGCGGCACCGTACGGCGCGGCGGCACCATTCTTATTCCGGCGTTTGCCGTCGGTCGCACGCAGGATATTACCTACACGCTGCACCGTCTCCAGGACGGGGGGAAGATTCCACCGGTCCCGACGTTTGTCGATAGCCCCATGGCGACGGACGCCACGGCCATCTTCCGGCAGCACCCGGAGGTGTTCGACACCGAAACGCTTGCACGCCTCCGCTCCGGCGATCCCTTTGGCGGCCGCGACATTCGCTACGTGCGTTCAGTGGAGGAGTCCAAGGAACTCAACGCCCGGCATGATCCGTTCATTGTGGTCGCGACGTCAGGGATGTGCGAGTCCGGTCGCATCTTGCATCATCTGCGCCACCATGTCGGCGATCCGCAGTCCTCGCTCGTCTTCGTCTCGTTCCAGGCCGCCGATACGTTGGGCCGGCGGCTGGTGGATGGTGTGACGCCGGTTCGTATCTTCGATGAGTCCTACGAGGTGCGGTTACAGGTGCACCGGATTGAATCGTACAGCGCACACGCGGATCGGGACGAACTGGTTGCCTGGGTGGGCAGAATGCCACGCGTGGGTCAGATTTGTCTGGTGCACGGCGAGGAACAGCAATGCACGGCGCTGGCCCGGTATCTCAGCCGGCGGGGGATTAAGGTGACGGTTCCGACGCGGGGCCAGCGCATAACCGTCTGAGACCCTCTCATGCTCCACATTCGTTTATACTTGGGCAGGTGGAGGGGTGCCCCGAACTGGCTAAGGGACCGGTCTCGAAAACCGGCGGGGCGCAAGCCCCTTGTGGGTTCGAGTCCCACCCCCTCCGCCATGATGCCGTGACGGCCCTTGTTGGGCTGTCGCGGCATCATGGCATAGGGTGAACGAACCCACAAGGGGAGGGGGGAGCGGGGGAGGTACTCCCCCAGGTGGTAAAGGGGGCAGCGAGCGTTGAGGTAAAATATCGGTTCGCGAGCAATCCTACGCGCGAGCGATCCGGGGGATTAGTCCCCCGGAGGAGGGAGCGGAGCGACCGACCTTGGGGGTTCGAGTCCCACCCCCTCCGCCAAATATGGTGGGAGGCCCCGCGAGGGGCCTAATCCGTTTTCCCCTCTCCCTTGGGGAGAGGGCGCAGGGTGAGGGGGCAGTGCTAGTTCCCCAGGCAGTCGGGGGCAGCGAGCGCAGCGAGTCGAAGGGCAGTTCTACCCCGTGGCCTTGTGGGTTTCGGGTTCCGTGGCAATCGCCATGGCCAGGTAATCGGCGGCCGCGGCGTGGTCCCCGCGCTCTTTGAGCAGCATGCCCAGTTCCCTTGCGGCCGCGCCGACTTCGGCAGTCTGCCGGGTTCGCTTGAACAGTTCCACGGCTTCCTCGAGCTGATCCACGGCCTGCTTCCAGCGGCGCTGCGCCTTCGCCACGTCCGCCAGCGTCACCAGGCACCGCGCCTTCTGGACCAAGTCGCGGTGCTCTTCGGCCAGCGCCAGAGCTGTCTTGGCCTCGCGCTGCGCCTCCGCGAGTTTCCCCATGCGGACCAGCACCCGGGCGAGTTCGTCCAACGTCGCGGCTTTGCTGCGGATATCCCCGACGCGATCCTGGACCTGGAGCGCGCGCTGCAGCACTTCGTGCGCATCAGCGAGCTCGCCCGCCTCGTGCAGTAGCCGGCCCAATGTGCGCAGTCCGGTGGCCAGGTCCAGCGAATCGTCCGTCTCCGCGAATGCATCTTTTGCTGTGCGCAGCGCCGTGACCGCAGCCGGGCCTCGCCCCGCCGCCAGGTGAATCCGAGCGAGTCCCAGCTGCGCGCGGCCCAGGATCAGGGTGAGGTCCTGCCGCTGAGCCGCCTGGGCCACTTCGAGCAGGATGCGCTGGGCGCGGGCCGTGCGGCTTTGGCGGCTCATGAGCTCGCCGTACGTGAGGAGGGCTTTGCATCCTTCCGCGGAGCGAAGCGTGCGCGTGGAGCGGAATTGTGCTAGCGCGTTTTCCAACCGCTCACGCCCGGCGTCCTCCTCGTGGCGGGCGAATGCCAGATGCGCCATTCGCGACAGCGCGCGTGGCTCAAACGGGCGCAGCTCGTTCTTGCGGCTCCAGGCCAGCGCGTCAGAGAATGCGCGTTCGGCGTCCCGGGGGCGGCCTTGCACGACCGCGATGTCTCCGCGGGTGAGGAGCAGCTCCGCGCGCAGGTCATTGGCGTCTTCTGACAGCGCTTCCACCGTTGCGAGCAGCCGGTCGGTCTTGGCCGCGTTGGCCGGAGCGGAGGCGCGCGCCAGTTCGAGCAGATTGAGGGCGGTCTCCCGCGGGAGTTGAGGCGTTTCCAGCAGCAGCAGCGCCAGTGAGCTCTGCAGGCGGCTAGCCAGCGTCACCAGCGTGCTGACGGACGGATACGTGCGGCCGGATTCCAGCAGGCTGATGAAGCTCTTGGTCAGGTTGGGACGGGCGATATCAGTTTGGGTGAAGCCGCGGATGCGGCGGGCCTGACGGATCCTGCCACCGAGGCGCTTCAACCACACAGGGGACTTCGCGGTCCGCTGCTCAGGCATATTTCACGACGATTCGCGCGCGCGGACGCCGACCCCTGCTGGCAGCGCCGGGCGTCAAGCACGTACGGATTGATTGTGAAATGGAATTAGTGAAGTTCCGTAAACACAAACTCCTCACGCCTGAATTTTTTCCCCCGGTTGAGGGTGGGGCGCCGGCAAATCGGATGACGCACACGGGGCCGGCAGAGGACCACTGCTCCGGTGCGTGAAATGTTCTCCAACGATGAACTGCGAGCGGCGAGCCTGCGCAACCCGCACAGAGTGGTCATGATTCGCGTTGTGGGAGTGGCGGTGCTCGTTGCCGGCCTGGTGCTGTGTCCCGTCCCAGGATCGTCGCAGACCACGCTGGACGATCTGGTCATCCGTGCGTTTGACATCGATGTGTCGATGTCTCCCGTCCCTCTGAAGTACGATACTGTGGGTGGTCAACGCCGCTACGCTGCGCGCGGGACCCTGCGCGGCACCACGACGGCAATGCTCGAGGTGACGGCTCCGAGCCCCGTGTCCACCGCCCGGTTCTTTTTCGATAGCGATGTGAAGCTGACCTCGGTGACGGCGACCAGGTATCGGATCGCCTCGGCACGCCGGCGCGATGCACTCACCCTGACCTTCACGCCCGCGCTCCCGGCGGGGGCCAGAGTCGCCGTCACCTTTGCCTATGAGGGGCGGCCTCTCTACATCTTCGATGAGTTTGTCCTGGTGTCAGAGGGATCGCTCTATCCCGTGCTGACGAGCCCGTTCGGGGATTTTTCAGCAAATTTGGCGCGGGTGAAGCTCAAGTTGCGCATCCCGGATGGATATCAGATCGCGGGAACCGGCAGGCAGCTTGGCAATGAGGGTGGCGTGCGCACCTGGGATACCGAGGTGCCCGTGCCCTGGGTGGCGGTGGCTGGGGGGCGCAGGCACACCGTCCGCGACAGGGTCATCGGTGGTTTGAGGATGCAGTTCTATGTCCCTCCCGGTGACGACCGGAACCTGGACAAACTTGCGGACTTCACCGGCAGAGCGGTGGGATTCTACAGCACACTCCTCTACCCGTTTCCTTACTCCGAGCTCCGCGTTGTCTCAGTGTCCGACTTGGGGAATTCCATCGGCATCGGGTACCCGGCATTTCTCCTGATCGACGATCGTGCCTTTCGCAACAACTTGCCGGGCCAGCTCAACCGGGACTCGTCCCTCCTCCATCTCATGGCCCATGAGGCCGCGCACAGCTATGTTCCCAGCCAGACCGTTCCCAAAGGGGTGGGGTTTGTCTGGCTCTCCGAAGGGTTTGCCGAGTATCTGTCGCTGATGGCCGTCGAAGCGTTGCTCGGGCCAGGGGCATTCCAGCAGGAACTCCAGGAGGAACGCGACGATTACGCGGCCGTGGCTGGGACCTCCGCAGAACCCTCCATCGCCGCGATCACCTTTGCCAACTATCACGGGCAGGCGGCTGCGGATGTGATCTATGCCAAGGGGTCCCTGGTCTTGCACATGCTGCGCAGCGTGCTGGGCGACGAGGCGTTTCGGAAGGGGCTGGCTGCGTACTTCACAACCTTTCGGGGGCGGGCGGCCCGGGTCCAGGACTTTCAGGAGAGTATGGAGCAGGCTGCCGGCCAGTCGCTGGACTGGTTTTTCTCGGAGTGGATTCAGGGGAAGGCTCTCCCCGACTACACCGTCACGCAGGTCAAGTCCATCCCTACCGCGGAAGGCACGTTCCGGACGACTGCTACCGTGCGCAACCTCGGCACGGGGCGGATGCCTGTTGAGCTGGCGTTCGTGATGGAAGGCGACACGCAGGTGCAGAAAGTGGACATGCCTAGCGGGGGAAGTGTCACGGTGACGGCGACCACGCCGAAGGCGGTCAGGCTGGTCGAGGTGGATCCAAACAAATGGGTGATCCAAAAGAATTACAAGAACGATGTGACTCTCGTAAGGTGATCCGCTAAATCCCCAGATAGGCGCGTCTAACCTCGGCGCTCTGCAGAAGCTCTGGTCCCGGACCCTCGAGGACGATCCGGCCGCTCTCAATGACGTAAGCGCGGTCCGCAATGCGCAAGGCCTGTTGAACATTCTGCTCCACCAAGAGCACAGTGATGCCCTCCCGCCGAATGTCCTGTACGACCCGAAATACTTCCTCCACGATTGTGGGAGCCAGTCCCAGGGAGGGTTCGTCCAACATCAAGAGCCGCGGCGCGCTCATCAATCCCCTGCCAATGGCCAGCATTTGCTGCTCTCCCCCGCTAAGCGTGCTCGCCTCCTGCCGCCGCCGTTCGCGGAGGAGCGGGAACAGGGTGTAGACTCGATCGAGGTTCGTCCGCCGCAGCGTCCTGGTGCGGGCGAGGGATGAGCCGGTGAGCAGATTCTCCTCGACGGTCATCTGGTTGAACAGTTGACGTCCCTCCGGCACCATCGCCACCCCGAGGTTGACGACGTCGTGCGACGACATCTGATCGAGCCGGTTCGTCCCGAACTGCACTTCGCCATCGCGGACCCGAAGAAGGCGTGCGACCGTCCGCAACGTGGTGGTCTTGCCGGCCCCGTTGGCACCGATCAGGGCGACCAGTTCTCCCGGCCGGACCTCCAACGAGACGTCCCACAGTACCTGCACGTCACCGTAGGCGGCCTGCACGCGCCGTAGGGCGAGGGTGGGACCGGTGTCCTCACGCGCAGAATGATTCTCGCCTGCAGGTGTTCCTGGGCTCCAGGTTGCTTGGGGGCGAGCATCTCGCCCCTCGTGTGTTCCTAGATACGCTGTGATGACGTCCGGATTGGTAGCGACCTGTTGAGGGGTTCCCTCGGCGATATTGCTCCCGTTGGCGAGCACTACGATCCGGTCCGAGAGGCCCATGATCACCCGCATGACGTGCTCCACCATGATGATCGTGGCGCCGCGGTCGCGGATCCGCCGGATGAGTTCGACAGTTCCCTCCGCCTCTACCGGATTGAGGCCGGCTACCACCTCATCGAGGAGAAGCAAGGTCGGGCTGAGCGTGAGGGCTCGGGCGACTTCGAGGCGTTTCCTGCCGGCAGTCGTCAGCGATCGAGCGGAAGCGGATGCAAACTCGGCGAGGCCCATCATCTCGATGACCTCAGCAGCCCACCGCACAGCCGCATGGCGGTTGGGGTGCCGCAAGTACGCACCCACCAGGAGGTTCTCCATGACGGTGAGGCGCGGGAATGGTTTCATGATCTGGAATGTGCGCCCGATGCCGAGCTCGGCACGTTGGTACGCGGGTGCGTGCGTGATCTCGCGACCCTGGAAGAAGATGCGTCCACTGGAAACCCGCATCGCGCCACTCACCAGGTTGAAGAAGGTGGTCTTGCCCGCGCCGTTCGGGCCGATGAGGCCCACGATCTCCCCTTCCTCAACGGCAAACTCCACGTCGTTGACCGCCACGAGGCCGCCAAACAGTTTACGGAGCTGTTCCGTGCGCAAGACCTCAGACACGGCGTACCCTCCGCACCACTGTCCCCAGGCCGTCTGGTGCGAACAGCACAACGAGGATGATGAGCAGGCCGTAGACAAAGAGGCTCTTCCCGGGGAAGTAGATGCGCAGAACTTCTGACCCTCCGACCAGAAGCCCCGCCCCCACCAGGGGGCCGAAGAGCGTGCCCACGCCCCCAATGTAGGCCATCAGAGCGAGCTGGACCGAGAGGTCGAGGCTGAACATCCCGCGAGGTTCAAAGAACCCGAGAAAGATTCCGTACAACGATCCCCCCAGCGAGGTCAACGCGGCGCTCGCCAGGAAGGCCAGCACCTTGTCGCGGGTGGGATTGATTCCCACCGCCATGGCCGCATCCTCGTCTTCCCGGATGGCCTGGAGGTGGTAGCCAAAACGGCTCCTCTGCAGCCACGAGGCCGCGACAACTGCGAGACCGAGGAGAACCAGGGCGATGTAGAACTCGACCCGCCGGTTGAACAGGTCCAGCCCCAGGAACCGAGGCAAGGACGGCAACGATACGCCTTCCGCGCCTCCCGTAAGACTGGCCCAGTTGTTGGCCACGATGCGGGTCATCTCTGCGACCGCGATGGACGCCAGGGCAAAGTATGGGCCGCGCAGCCGGAAGGTCACGGCACCCCACATTGCCGCGACTACGACGCTCGCCCCCACGCCGGCCATCGCGCCCCACCAAGGGGCGACGCCGGCCCGCAGAACCAGTAGGGCCATCGTATACGCGCCAATTCCAACGAACACCGCATGGCCCAGCGACAGCTGTCCCGTCCATCCTCCCAGCACGTCCCACGCCGTAGCCATGCCGGCGAAGAGTACGATGGTCACACCCAGCGTGAGAAAGTTCCTGAACACCACCGGGTAGAAAGCCAGGACGGCAAGGACGACGAGTACCCACCCCAGGCTCCAGGGCCCGGCATTGACTCCCCGCCGCACGGCCGGGTGAGAGACTGACAGCGGCGTCTGGGGCATCAGGCGGCTACGTGCGGCTTCGTCCGAATAGTCCCGCCGGACGCAGGAGGAGTACCAGCAGAAACGCGGCGAGCCCAAAGACATCGCGGTAGCTGCTGCTGACGTAGGCCGCGCCTAATGATTCCGTGATCCCCAGCAGCAAGCCGCCGCCGATGGCGCCCGCGACATTCCCCATGCCGCCCAACACCGTGACGATAAAGGCCTTCAGCGTATAGGTCGGGCCGATCGATGGGTGGGCGAACAACTGCGGCAGCAGCAGGGCTCCGGCCAGCGCCGCGAGCGCAAAGCCCATGCCAAAGACCAGGCTCCGCACCCGGCGCGTGTTGATCCCCTGGAGCTCTGCGGCGTCGGCGTTCTGCGCAGCCGCGCGGATGGCGCGGCCGAGGTCGGTTCGCCCCAGCAGGAGGGCCAGACCGCTGATGACCACAACCGTCAGGAAAAACGAAATGGTCAACGCTGTGCTGAACGTGATCGGACCGAGGTGCCACGTGCTGGTGGAATACCGGGTATTGATGATCTGTGGAGCATCGCCAAAAGTGAAGAGGAGCACGTTGCTCAGAACCAGCCCAATGCCTACGGTCATGAGGATAGAAGCGTGCTCCGGCGCTCGGGCGATGGGTTCCAGGAGGGACCGTTCCACGATGACCCCCAGCAGCCCACCCACGAGTACGACGAGGGGGATCACGAGGAACGGATCGACGTGCAGGCGTTCAAAGAAAAACAGCGTCGTAAACATGCCCACGACCAGGAACACGCCGTGGGCAAAGTTCACGATGCGCATCACCCCAAAAATCAGGCTCAGGCCGATGCCGATAATGGCATAGACCCCGCCCGTAAAAATCCCGTTAACGACGATCTGGATGAATTCGACCACGGCCCGCGCCTAGCGGACCGCGGCTACTTCCGCGCAGTCCATACCGGCGTCGGATAGATGACCTTTCCCACGGCCACATCGAGCGGCCAGACGGTGACGTATGCGCGGTGTTGCACCTGCATGAGAATGGACGGGAGTGGATTCTGATTGTGGAACCCGCTGAAGTCCTTGAACTCCACAGTCCCAAACGGTGTGGTCAGCGACGTGGTTTGCAATGCCGCGCGTATCCCCTCCGGGCTCAACGTGGCGGCCCGCCGCAGAGCATCCGCTGCCACCGTCGCGCCGGCGTACGCGCGGATGGCATGGTAGCTGGGTTCGGCCCCGCCCATGAACGCCTTGAGCCGGGCGAACAACTCGTGCGCTTTCGGATAGTGGACATCGGGGCTCCATGCCGCGGACGTGATCACGTACTCCACCGTATCGCCGCCGCCCTTCAGAAAGGAGGGGATGGCGAATCCCGTGGCACCCGCGCCGGCGAAGATCTTGGCGTTGAGGTTCACTTCTTTGATCTGGCGCATGAGGGCCACGGCGTCGGCTTCGTAACTCGACATGGCCAGAACGTCAGCACCGGTATCCTTGATGCGATTGAGCACCGGCCGAAAATCCGTCAGTCCCTCGTCGTACGCTTGATCGAACACCACCGGGTACCCGCCGTCTTTCGCCTGGGTGAGGAGTGAGTTCTCCACAGAGTGCCCCAGGGCGTTGTTCGAGACTAAGATGGCGATAGTCTTAATGGTCCCCAGCTGTTTAAACAAGGCAAAAAAGGGTTTCACGTACGCGTCGGTGTTCTGCCCGACGCGAAAGACGTAGTCGCTGCCGGGTTTGGTGATGGAGTCGTCTGCCGAGTTCGAGTTGAGCAGCGGGACACGCTGCCTTGCCATGTACACGGCAAGCGGTTTTGTGACAGAACTGGAGTACGCTCCCAGGATGAGAGGCACGCCTGAGTTGATGAATTGTTCCGCCACTGTCAGCGCGGTGTTCGCGCTGGACGTGTCGTCCTGAAGGTCGATGACCAAAGGCCGGCCGTTGAGGCCGCCGGCAGTGTTGATGTCGTCGACAGCCAGCGCGTAGCCGGCCCGCTCCATGGATCCAAACGTGGCGAACGACCCGGTGAGCGAGGAGATGGCACCGATGCGAATTGGCTCCCCCGAGGCGGGAGCGGCGCCGGAGGTTCCTCCGGCAGTCCCCAGCACCAGAAAGACAAGCGCCAGGGCCATGATCATTTGCTTCATTGACTGCACCTCCCTGGAAACTAGCCAGCGAGCCGATCTTCGCGTCAATTCACCCTTATTATAGCGCTAAGGGTTTCTGTCGATGTTCCTGCCCCCGGGATGGACACCACAACAGTTCATGCGCCTGCTTAACAGGATCCGCGCAGAGCTGCCAGATGAATCGGTACACCTTCTGGCGCGACTTCGCCGCCAGCAGCGCGCTCCAGTCTTGAAGGTAGTCATGCAGACCGTCCTGTCTCACCAGACCACGAGCCGGCAGACTCGCCGGGCCATTGATCGGTTGTGGACTCGCTACCACACACTGCGGCGCCTAGCAGAGGCTCGTCCGGCCGAGATCAAACGTCTCATCGACAATGTCGGGTTGGGGCAGATCAAAGCCAGGCGCCTGGTCTCGATTGCGATCGATATTTGGGATCGGTGGGGAAGCGAGCGGCGGCTCGCGCGTTACTTACGGTCCGCGCCGCTGGAAGACGCCCGGCGGGCCCTCCTGGAGCTGCCGGGGGTGGGACCCAAGACCGCGGCGGTCGTGTTGTTGTTCCGGTTCAATCGCCCGACATTTCCCGTGGATACGAACATCTTGCGGGTGGCACGGGAGCTGGGCTGGGTGCGGGGCCACGCAGATCCGGAGGAGGTGCGCCATCTCGTGGAGAGGACGCTGGGGTCGGACCCCGCCGTCCTGCTGCGGGCGCATGCGTACCTGATCGCGCTAGGCCGGGCCACGCAGCGCGGGCGGAGACGAGATCT
>Ga0066694_10000441_pt1 | contig 12690 bp, 10 predicted proteins | sample GraSoiAngelo_143_FD_66670 | JGI IMG/M metagenome (GOLD analysis project Ga0066694, IMG submission 66670) | Grasslands soil microbial communities from the Angelo Coastal Reserve, California, USA - 14_1009_02_30cm | ecosystem: Environmental > Terrestrial > Soil > Grasslands | place: USA... | reverse complement strand
GCAATTCTGCCGGTCCCGAGGTGTAAACCATGAGCATCCAGGAATCACCTGAAAGCGCAAAAAAGCTCTGGAAGTCCATCGTCGGCTCCACCGTTACAGGTCTCGCGGTCATCGGCGGTTTCCTTGGCATTTATAGTTTCATGCAGAACTACTCGCGCTACAATCTCTCTGGAAAATGGATTATCACCAACACGATCCAATCCACGTCTTTTCATCCCTATCAAGGCCTCAAATTGGGTTACACCGTTTTCCTCACGCAGCATGGCACGGACATTACGGGGACTGGTGAGAAAGAATCCGAAAATGGAAGGGACCTTCCGGCTGGCGCTCACAGCCACATCAACATCACCGGTTCCATCAACGGAAAGAAAATCACGGCGACCTTCGTTGAAGAAGGCACTGAGCGCAAGACGGAAGGCACCTTCGACTGGACCTGCGAGTCCAAAACCAGCGCTCTCGCTGGCACGTTCACGAGTACCGCTGCCGATGCAGCTGGCCCTTCCGTGGCCCACAGAGCCCACCCCGGCGAATAGGGGAATGAACTTGTCTTTCCGAGAGCCGTGTGGGTCCCGGAACTGCGCCGCGGACTGTTGACGGGGCGTTGTCAACATGCCGACACTATGACGTGCCGAGATAAGACGCGGCAAGAGCGTTTCCGTTTGACGATGATCGAGCGATCCGACAATCCGTCGGTCTCTAGTCGATTCCGTGAATGCGGAGGCTGACCAGCTTATCGATGCTCAGATCCTTCATGCCGCGGGACTGCAGCTTGCTAATGAATTCCGGCGTCACTCCATGGATGCGCATGGCGATGAGCTGGTCCGGCTCCGGGTGCGAGTAACCCAGCTTTTGCACTCCGCTGATGAAGTCCGGGGATACTCCATGAATCCGGAAGGCAATCAACTTGTCTAGCTCCACGTGGTCGTAACCGCATTTTTTCAACTCAGCCATCCATTCCGGTGACGCTCCGTGGATGCGCATGGCGACGAGTTTGTCCGGCTCGGCGTCATAACCGGCCTGACGGACGCTCCGTACCATCTCTGGCGAAACGCCGTGAATGCGAAACGCGATGAGTTTGTCGCTGTCCGTTACCGTGAGGCCCGCGGAACGAAGATCGGAAACGAACTGTGGGGACACTCCGTGAATCCGGAAGGCGATGAACTTGTCGCTGTCGGAAAGATTCACGCCGGAAGACCGCATCTGGTCGATGAACTCTGGCGTCACGCCGTGAATCTTGAAAGCGATCAGCTTGTCGGTATCCAGCCCCTGCAAGTTTTTCGCTTTGATTTCCCGCGCAAACTTCAGGCTGACGTCGTGAATGGCCATGGCCCACTGCTTGTCCCCATCGATTCCGCCGAAACCCAGAGCCTTCATCTCTTGAGCGTATTTTGTATCGGGAATGAAATGGAAGAACCCCGCCCCTTCGCCGTCTTTCACGTAGCCTTCGCATTCGAACTTGCCGGCGTCCCGCGTGATCGTAAAATGCACGTCTTGGCGGCCTGGTTTCGAAAGGTCCAGGCCGGTCAGCTCCTTCACTTCCCAATCCGAGCTCGAGTGAAAGTGATGGCCGCCGCGCGCATCCATGATCGACACTTCCACTTTTCCCGGTTCGTCGGACTTGCGAATGGTCCAATCGCCACTCTGCGTCTGGCCGCGGAGAGCCGTAGCCAGACCGAATGCCGCGCCGGCAGCGACAAAAATCAGTCCCATCACTCGATTGAAATTCATGGTGCTTCTCCTGTTTCTATTTCCGTTTTTCTAGCCCTTAGAAAACTTCCGACTGCTTCAGGGCCATCAATTTGTCCAGCGTCAAGTTCTGGAAGCCGTGCTTGCGCGCTTTCTCGATAAACTCGGGCGTAATCCCCTGCACTTTTGCGCCGATCAGTTCATCAGCGTCCAGGTCCTTGAATCCCGCCGCTTGCATGGACTTCACGTATTCCGGAGTGATGCCCTGCACCTTCATGCCAATCAGACTATCGATATCCGGTTTCAGGCCGGTGGCTTGCATTTCCCGGACGTACTCGGGCGTGATCCCTTGCACTTTCATGCCGATCAGTTCATCGGTATCAGGCTTGAAGCCGATGGCCTGCATCCCCCGAACGTATTCCGGCGTAATGCCTTGCACTTTCATTCCAATGAGGTCGTCGGGATCGGCCTTGAGGCCCAATCCGCGCATTTCGTTTGCATATTGCGGAGTGATCCCCTGCACCTTCATCCCAATCAGTTCGTCGACGCCAAGGGTCGGAGCAATGCTGCGCATGTCGCGAATGTATTCGGATGTGATTCCCTGCACGCGCATCCCGATGAACTCCTCCGCGCTGGGCTTCATTCCCAAGTCGTGGATTTCTTTCACGTAGGCAGGCGTGACGCCCTGGATCTTCATGGCGATCAGTTCGTCGGCCGAGAGATTCTTGAATCCCGCCGCCTCCATCGCATCCAGGTACGATTCTTTCTTATTTGCTTCGCTGCTGGCGCTCTGCCCAGTCTCTTTGCTTTTGTCCTTGTCTTTGCCTGCCTGCTCTGTTGACGCAAAACTCTTTGCGTACGTTGAAGCCTTGGCGGGCCGCACTACGATCACGCTGCTGCTTCCTTGTTCTTGGGCCACAACCGCTCTGCTGCTCGCTTGCGCTTGACTGGCGCTTGCTTTACCACCCAGCGCTGCATGTGCCACGCCGAGGAAAGCGTTGCCCGCCAGCATGGCTCCGGCCAGGCACGCAATTCCCACCGCCAGACCCGCCACGCGGAATCTTCCCGCGGTTCCATCCAAACCAAGCAACCGGACCACGCGCCGCGAAAGCGGGCTGCGATTCGCCGCCATCAGGAGAGAAGGCGCGGCGCGCCATTCCTCCATGATTGTGAGCGCGCGCGCGTACTTCACGGCGTCGCCGCAAAGCGCAACGGCTTCATCGTCACAGCAATGCTCGCGCTCCGTTCGAATCCGCTGGCTCACCCACCAAACCGCCGGGTGGTAAAACAACAGTGTCTCTACACCGATCTGAAAGAGATTCACGAAGCAGTCCAGCCTTCGAATGTGCGCAAGCTCGTGCGCGATGATCATTGCAATCTGTTCTTCGCTTAATCCGGCAAGCGCTCTCGCGGGCAGCAGCACCACCGGGCGAAACCATCCCAGAACCGCGGGCGCATCCAGCCGCAAACATTCGCAATACCGGATTACTCGTTCGAGTCCCATCTTCTTTTGTAATACCAGACATTTTTCGAAAAGTTCCCTGACCACCGGCTTGATTTCTTTGCGCCGCATCTTTTCAATCACAAACAGGCCCCCGGCGGTCCGCAAACTCAGCAGCACCACTCCCAGGAACCACGCTTCCACGAACCACAGGATTCCCGCGGCCTGGCTCGCCGGAGTTTCCGGCTTCGGGGCGCTGGGACGTGCCGTGGCGGATACGCCTTGCACCGGTTTCACCGCGCTGGCGGAAGCCCCCTGCGCCCCGTACCTAACGGCCGGACCCTTTTGCCTCGACAGTCCCGTGAACGTGACCACCGGCGCCGCCGTCATGAGCGTCAGCGTAATCACCGCGAGAGCGTAGCGCGTCGCCGTGCGGCGGCACATGGGGTTCGCCACGGCGAACAGCGCGGCGAGTGCTGCACCTTGCCACACGAAGTGAAGCAGCGTCCAGCCAAGCGCTTGCAACAGTTCGGGAGAGATTCCGTGCGCCAACGTTCTCATCGGGTTCTCCTCTCATACTCGTCGAGCAGGCAACGTAACTCCTCTAGCTCTTTCTTGGAGGTCCGCCGGCCCTCGAGAGCATGAATCATCAATTCGCTGGCCGAACCTTCAAATACGCGTTGCAGAACGTCACCCACAAGTTGCCGCTTGGTTTCCGTGGCGGGCTGACAAGCTTCATAGACGTGCGCGCGCTGGCCTTCGTCTCGTCGCACGGTGCCTTTCGCGGTCATAATCTGAAGGAGTTTCAGGACCGTGGTGTAGCCTAGATCCTTCTTTTCGCTCAGCGCTTCGTGGACTTCGCGAACCGTCGAAGGTCCGCGCGACCACAGCACGCGAAGGATTTCCAGCTCGGAAGCGGTTGGCTTTTGCAAGGGTTCTTTAAACATGGACGGGAGCCTACTACGAAGAGTTTCGTATTGTCAACGAAAATCTTCGTAGTGCTGAAATTGGCCTTGGTCTTTTTTCCGAACTGCGGCCAAAGACATCCTTCGCGCTTACTTCGGCTCCAGAACGAGGGGGAGCCCGTTTTTCGGATTCCCGATAATCACCACCTTGGCATTCGCGCTGGTCGCCAACTTCTCGGTGGCTTCGATGCCTTTCCATTCAAGCAATTGCGTGCTGATTCCGGTCGCGACAATCCTCTGGAAATCCGCAATGCCCTGGGCCTCGATGCGCTTGCGCTCGGCTTCCTGTTTTTCTTTCTGAAGGATAAAGCTCATTCGCAAAGCGTCCTGCTCGGCTTGCTGTTTCGCTTCGATCGAGCCTTTCAGCATGGCCGGCAATTGCACGTCGCGCAGCAGGACGTTCTCCACGATCACGCCGCGCGGAGCGAGTTGCTTGGTCAGCTCGTCCTGAATCTGTTGCTGTACCAGCTCGCGCGCGTTGGTGTACAGCGCGTTGGCCGTATGCGCGGATGTGGACGCGCGAATCGCCGCGCGCAGCGTGGGCTCCACGACCTTTTCAACGTAAGCCTCGCCTACGGTTTGGTACACGAATGCCGCTTGCGCTTTGTCCAGGCGAAACAACAATGAAGTGTCGAGGGCCAGGATCAGTCCCTCGTTAGACGGCACGTTCGCGCTCTCTTTCAGCGACTGCGTTTGAATCGAAAGCTTTTGCACGGACTTCAGCGGGTTGACCAGGTGAATTCCTTCCGGAAGAGTTTCTCCTGTCACTTTGCCAAACAGAGTGAGCACTCCCACATTGCCCGTAGGGATCGAAGTTGTGCTGGAGAGGAGCAAAATAATCGCCAGCACCAGGACCGCAAGCTGCAAGATCCTTTTTCCAGCGCCGCTTAGATTCGGCATGGGCGGCAAACCACCACCGAGTTCAAACCTTGTTGGATTTGGCATTTCTTCCTCCGTCTTTCGGCTCGTCCGCAGACCCGTTGAGCCGCACCACCTTCACTGTCCATACGTAGAAACAGGTTGCCCAATTTCCTGGCTCCCCGCTTCGCGACACTAATTTCAAGTGCCCAGGGTCTCCGTGACTTAGTCCTGCGGCATTTCCAGGGCACCAATCCCGATTTTCACAGCTGCAACCTTACCACAATATCTTGTGGTGTTTTCCCCTTGACACCAAAGAGTGCTCAGGGCAGAATGCGCGCCATCAAGGTCGCTGTTCCCGCGGGTCTCCTGTCCGCAGCCCAGCTGCGGATTTCGGGCCAAGCGTTCTGCTACTGGGGAGCGCCGGGGGACAGCGGGGCGCCAGGGGGCTCCTCCCATTTTGCGTCGCAGTTGTTACCTGGCGCCGCGCGATTGGACGGGCTTTGCGGCCACTGAGGTGAAACGATGCAATACCTGCCCGGCTTGACCGTGCAATGCATCAACCCGCTCTGCGAGGCTCGCGGTCATTGGCTGCGTGCAGACGTCACCAGTCCCCTCGTAAACGACGGCCACTGCCCTTGTTGCGGAGACTTTCTACGTAATGTTCCGCCGCCGCTCGGCCGCCTCCGGATCCGCCCACGTTCGCTCACGGCGCGGCCCCCGCTGCGTCCGCGCCCTCGCTGATCGTTCGGCAAGCTTTAATTGCATTCCTGAATACGCGTGTCTTGGCAAATGCGTGGGAGGAGTTTTGCCAGCCAGCCGATCATCCCAATTGCCAAGTGGGAATTCCGCTAGCTTTCGACGAGGCCTTTTTCGAGGATTTCCTCGTCGGTGAGCCACAGGCCGGGGATATTAGCGGAGCCGAGGCGGAGGATGTCTTTGAGGGCGCCGCGCACTTCGCGGAGATGGAAATCCACGCCGATACGCTCGAGCAATTCGATGAGCGCCTGGGCGCCCACGGCCTCGACGGGCTTCGGACGAATGCCGTTGTTGTTCAGCTGATGGTAGGTGACGACATAAATGGCCTGGGGACCGGCTCCATGCCGGTCGATGTGAAGGAAGCCCCGGGTTTTGGGCTGGACCGGGGCGAGCCGGGCTGCTACACCTGAACCGGAAGGGTGTGCGCTCATCGCGTTTGGGTCTTCGTGTCTCCTTGCAGGCTGGCCGCTGCTGCTGGCCCGCATTAAACCTCAGCTGCAACCGCTGGTGCTGCCGCAGTTCTCGCACTTGTAGCAAGCGCCATTGGGCACCATCAGCATGCCGCACTCACTGCAAGTCGGCGCGCCTTCATGCGCGTTGGTCGGCTTCATGGTGGTCGCCGCACTGGGAAGAGAAGCCAGCGCCGAAAGAATCGCCGGAGCAGGAACCGCAGGGCCAGCGCTTTCCGTGTGCGTCCCACCATTCAACTTCAAATAGTCCGACGAGATAAATCGCCCGCCAAGCCACCGTGCGATGTAATCCAGCACCGACGAAGCGAAGCGGATGTTGGGATTCGCGGTGATGCCGGAAGGCTCGAAGCGCGTATTCAGCAGCTTGTCTACAAAGACCTTCAGCGGCACACCGTACTGCAAGCCCACGGAGATGGTGAGCGCCAAGCCGTCCATCACCCCGGAGAGGGTTGAGCCTTCCTTGGCCATCTTGATGAACACTTCGCCAGGGCGCCGGTCGTCGTACATGCCCACGGTGATGTAGCCTTCGTGGCCGCTCACGCTGAACTTGTGGGTCACCGAAGCACGCTCGTAGGGCATTTTTTCGCGCTGGGCGCGCGCAAAGAGTTCGCGCTGCATCGGTTCCACCGCTCCCGACGTTGGCGCGGGCGCTGCTTCCGGTTTCTTGTCTTCCTTCTTGGCTGCGCTGAGGGGCTGCGAACGCTTGGAATTGTCGCGGTAAATAGCCACGGCCTTCAGCCCCAGCTTCCACGACTCGACATAGGCATTGCTGATGTCTGCGACCGTCGATTCCTCCGGCATGTTGATGGTTTTCGAGATGGCGCCGGAGAGGAACGGCTGCGCCGCCGCCATCATCTTCACGTGGCCGGTCCAACTGATGGAGCGCCCGCCGCCGTGTGGCGCGAGCGAGCAATCGAACACCGGCAAATGCTCTTGCTTTAGGTACGGCGCGCCTTCGATCTTTCCGTTCTTGTCGATGTAGGAAACGATTTCGCTGGATTGTTCCGGCGTGTAGTCGAGCTTCATGAGCGCCTGGGGCACGGTGTTGTTGACGATCTTGATGAGTCCGCCGCCCACGAGTTTCTTGTATTTCACCAACGCCAGATCCGGCTCGATGCCCGTGGTGTCGCAATCCATCATGAAGCCGATGGTGCCGGTGGGCGCGAGCACGGTGACCTGGGAGTTCTTGAAGCCGAATTTTTCGCCGTGTTGGAGTGCCGTGTCCCAGGATTCCTGCGCCGCCAGGAACAATTCCGCCTGTACATGATCCGGCTGAATGCCGCGCATGGCTTCGCGATGCATGCGGATGACGTCCAGCATCGGTTCGCGATTGACTTCGTAGCCGGGGAATACACCCATGCGCTCGGCAATGCGCGCCGACTGCGCATAAGCCTCGCCGCACATCAGAGCAGTGACGGCACCGGCCATGTCGCGCCCTTCGGCCGAGTCATAGGGCAACGCCATGGACATGAGCAGCGCGCCAAGATTGGCATAACCCAGCCCGAGCGGACGAAAATCATGCGAATTCGCCTTGATCCTGTCTGTCGGGTAGCTCGCGTTGTCCACCAGGATTTCCTGGGCGGTGATGGTCACGTCCACGGCGTGCTTGAACGCTGGCACGTCGAATTGGCCGCCGGTGGTGACGAACTTCACGAGGTTGAGCGACGCGAGGTTGCACGCGGTGTCGTCCAGGAACATGTATTCCGAGCAGGGGTTGCTGGCATTGATGCGCGCAGAGCTTTTGCAAGTGTGCCAGCGGTTCACGGTCGTGTCGTACTGCATGCCCGGGTCGCCGCAGCGCCAGGTGGAATCCGAGATCTTCATCATCAGGTCGCGCGCGCGCAGTTTTTCGACGGGCTGGCCGTCCGCGACGTTCTTTGTCCACCAGTCTTTGTCTTCAACCACGGCGCGCATAAAGTCGTCGGTGACGCGCACGGAGTGATTGGCATTCTGAAAGAAGATGGAGGCGTAGGCGTCGCCGTCAATCGAGCTGTCGTAACCCTGCTCGATCAGGACATGGGCCTTGCGCTCTTCCTTCATTTTGCATTCGATGAATTCGACGATGTCCGGATGGTCGATGTTCAGGATGACCATCTTGGCCGCGCGCCGGGTTTTTCCGCCACTCTTGATGACGCCCGCAAAGGCGTCAAAGCCCTTCATGAAGCTCACGGGACCAGAGGCAATGCCGCCGCCGGAAAGTGTCTCCTTGCTTCCGCGCAACGTGGAGAAATTCGTACCCGTGCCGGAGCCCCACTTGAACAACATGCCCTCGGTCTTCGCCAAATCCATGATGGAACCCATGTCATCCCGCACGGAATTGATGAAGCATGCGGAGCACTGCGGCTTCGCCTGTACGCCGACGTTGAACCATACGGGGGAATTGAAAGCCATTTTCTGCTCGACCAGCAGGTGGGTCAGTTCGTCCTTGAAAGCATCGCGGGATGCCGCATCGGCGAAATATCCGCCTTGTTCGCCCCAGTGGACGATGGTATTGGACACGCGGGCAATCAATTGGCGCACCGAGCGTTCCCGTTGATCCGTTCCCGGCTTGCCGTGGAAATACTTGCTGGCGACGATGTTGGTCGCCGTTTGCGACCAGGTCTTGGGAGCTTCCACATCTTCCTGGCGGAAGATGGTCACGCCTTTTTCGTTTCCGATCAGCGCAACGCGCTTTTCCCATTCGACGGCGTCAAAGGGGGACTTCTTTCCGTCGGTAAAGTACCGCGGAAAGGCCAGACCTTTCCCGGTGCGTGCGGTTTTCTCCGCTGCCGCATCCGTCGCTTGCGAGTTTCCGCTCAATACATGCTTCACGGTTGCCATTTGTCCCTCCCGCGCCTTGGATCCCGCCACCGTGCGGGGGACCCTACTATTTTACTCCCCTGCCAGCGGCAGGGCGCCACGCTTCGCTCCAGGGTCTGGGCTAGAGCTAGCGCAACTCGATTCCGGGCTTCGTGAAAGGCGCCAGCGAAAAAAAGACGACTGCCGAGCAGTCGTAAGTCCCAGAGCGTCAAACGCCAATGCCCCGCCGTCGGCTGGGAATCCGCACGCAGCCTCACGGCAGGTACTCCGCCACCTACGGGCGCGGAGCAGATACTTCGCGCTCCATTTTTTTCGCTAAGAACCGGGCTGTTCCCCGTGTGCGCCGGGACCTTCCAAGCGTTCTTGACTCGGACGCCTGGCGCTTGCACGTCCCCCGAATCTGGAAATGCAGTATCAACGGATGCGAAAATCCTGTCAAGTGAAAAACGCAAAATGTGGTCAAACACTTACCTGCTGCGTCTATTTGTAGTGGTGCCTTTCCCAGACAACTCCTTCGACTTCAACACCTTTTGCACAGTTTCTCCTCGCGCTACACTGGTTGCATCAAATCGATGATGAAGCGAACTTCTTTCTTTCTGATTATCCTCGGACTTCTTTCTTCGCAACTACTTGCGCAGGAAAAAGGGGTAGCACAGACCGCGGCTCCCGCAGTAGTGCAGCCGGCTTACGGAGAAAAATTGCACCTCACGGGAATTCACAACGCAGGAAAAATCAACGACGTTCTTTACCGCGGCGCGCAGCCTAAGGAAAACGGGCTGGCCGAACTGAAGAAGTTAGGCGTAACGACGATTGTGGATCTTCGGGGCGAAGACCGTGAGAAATTGGATTGGGAACGCGGCGCGGCGGAGGCTCTGGGAATGCGCTTCGTGCACCTCCCGGTGAGCGGGTGGTCCCCTCCAAGCGATGAACAGGTGGCGCAATTCCTTGGGTTGTTCCGCGATGATCCGCACCAAAGAGTTTTTGTGCATTGCCGGTTTGGGGACGACCGCACTGGGGTGTTTGTGGCCACCTACCGCATGGCCTTGGAGAAATGGTCGGCCGAGCGAGCGATGGGAGAAATGTACTTCTTCGGTTTCAACGGATTCTGGCATCCCTCGATGAAGAAATTCATCCGCGAATTCCCAGCCCACCTGCGTTCCGCGTCAGCGCTTGCGCCGGTGGTCCAAGCGCCTTCACGTTGAAGGAACTGGACCTGTCATCGAAAGGCAAGGCTACCTGTACTTCCTCGTCTCGCTCTCGTAAGCGGTTTACTATGAACAGGTTAAAACCTGTACTTTGCATTTTCTCCTAGTACTACCGTACCCCGCCAAAACGTTACCCTCGCTTCATTCCGGTCGCCGCCCAGCCTTATTACTCTTGAAGCCTCGATTGCAGAAGGTCTTTCTGAGGGAGAGGCAGCGATGCAAGTCGGAAGATACGAGATTCTCGAAATTATCGGTTCAGGAGCCCACGGCCGCGTGGCGCGGGCCCACGATCCACTCATCGGCCGCCTGGTAGCTATTAAGCTTTTTCCCAAGGAACTGGCGCATGGCGAGGCCCGGCAGCGCTTCCTTCAGGAAGCGCGCGTAGTGGGCCAGCTTTCTCATCCTGCCATTATCACGCTGCATGATATGGGAATTGACGAGGCCAGTCATACCCCCTATCTCGTGATGGAGTATCTTGAGGGCCAGCCACTCGACCGAATTCTGGAAAAGGGCAGCATTCCGTTCCAACGCGCGTGCGCCTGGGGCGGGAACGTCGCCAGCGCCCTGGCGGTTGCACACCGCAAGGGCGTGATTCACGGTGACGTCAAGCCCGCGAACATGCTGATTACCGAAGAAGGTCAGGTGAAGCTGATGGACTTTGGCATGGCGCGGCTTGCCAGCCTCGATGCCAAAGCCACGCCGCTGGCGGGCACGCCTGCCTACTGGTGCCCCGAACAAATTGTCGGCAAACCGCAGGACGCGCGCTCGGACCTGTTTTCCTTAGGCATTGTTCTTTATGAAATGGTGACCAGGCAGCGGCCCTTTGACGCGGACTCGCTGCAGGGAATCTGCACGCGCGTTCTTTCTTCGACCCCCCTTCCGCCGTCGCACGCGAATCGTTCGCTCTCGGCGGCGTTCGACGATATCGTGGCGCGCTGCCTCGCGAAGGATCCTGCCAACCGCTACGCCAACGCCGATACTCTTGCGCACGACCTCTTTCCTCTTGCGCGGCACACGCCGATTCCGGGCCCTGCGGCGCAACACCCCGGCAATGGCCATGGGAACGGCTTACGCGACCGCGCAGGGCGGCTCTTGCGCTCAGCCTAAAATGCTTACACTGCAAAAAAGCCGTTACGAAGCCCTGGAGTGCATCGGGTCTGGAACCACGAGCCGTGTGGAGCGGGCGCGAGATAACGTTATCGGCCGGACCGTGGCCCTGAAGACTTTCATCCACAGCTTCGGCGAAGACCTGGAAGAACAATTTCTGCGCGAGGCGCAACTGGTTGGCCAGCTTTCTCACCCGGCCATCGTGCAGCTCTACGACGTGGGCATCAACGAGGAAGGCACGCCGTTCCTGGTGATGGAATACATCGCTGGGAAGACGTTGGAAGAGCGCCTGGAGTCTTCTTCGCTAACCGTGCAGCGGGCCTGCGCCTGGGCCGCGGACTTGGCCCGCGCGCTGGCGCTGGCGCACCGCGCCGGAATCATTCACGGGGACATTAAGACCGGAAACATTTTTGTGACACCAGAAGAAAAGGTGAAGCTGGGGGACTTTGGCATCGCGCGCCTGGCCACGCAAGTTTCACACTCCGATCGCCTAAAGGGCACGCCTGCCTACCTGGCTCCCGAGCAGATTTTGGGCGCTACGCAGGATCAGCGTTCGGACCAGTTTTCCTTCGGAATTGTGTTTTATCAATTGCTGACCGGCGCGCGCCCGTTTGACGGAAACTCCGTCGGCGCAGTGTGCTCGGAAATCCTCTATGCCGAGCCGCTGCCGCCTTCAAAGCGCAATCCTGCGGTACCGCGGGAGATCGATCGTGTCATAGAACGCTGCCTGGCAAAAAACCCGATGGAGCGCTTCGATTCCTTCGACCAACTGGTCCGGTACCTCTATCCCTTTACGCGGTCTCGCCCGCGGCCTGCGCCGGTGCACACAGGGAAGTGGTCGTGGTGGATGCAGCCATCGAGACATCGCGACGTTTGGATGGTGACGGCTGCCGTCCTCCTGCTGATCGGATCTCTTCAGCTTCCGGGCAAGCTGCGCGCCCGGTTTGGAACCCCTCCCGCCCCGGCGCCTTCTTATTATCGTCCCGGCGTGCCGTATGAAGCGTTCAGCTACACGAAGCAAACGGTGGCTGTGGAACAACCAGACAACGCGGATGGAGCCCCGAGACAAGCAGAGAAAAAAGAAACTCCGACGCGCATGATCCATTCAGAAAAAATAGCCTTGTCGGCGCTAAACCGTCCGAACATTTCACAAGATTCGGAGTCCAATCAATCCGCGGGCGGGCTGCACGTATCGCACATTTCCACGCGAAATAAATGAACAGCGCCGGGCCCGCCGGTTCCTGAATAACGAACAATCTGGTCAAGTTGAAAAAGGGAAGTAACTTCGGTGCGCTACTCCTACGAAAATAGCCGCGTATCTCATTGAAAAGATTGGCTCAACAGCGAGCGGCTATTTTCATCTTTCGTTGTGGCTCTCCGAGAGCCATGATTTACTCGTA
>Ga0066694_10000435_pt1 | contig 12727 bp, 10 predicted proteins | sample GraSoiAngelo_143_FD_66670 | JGI IMG/M metagenome (GOLD analysis project Ga0066694, IMG submission 66670) | Grasslands soil microbial communities from the Angelo Coastal Reserve, California, USA - 14_1009_02_30cm | ecosystem: Environmental > Terrestrial > Soil > Grasslands | place: USA... | reverse complement strand
ACCCCGCTCCGGAATCGCCCAGCCCTGCGGTTCCGGCATCCCGTTCGATTGGGTTATTGAGAAACCACAGTTCAAGATTCTTGACGGCGCCCCACTTCAAAAGTCCGTTGATATTTTGATGTCCATCGGCCGCTTCCAGTCCGTATTCAATCTCGAACACGCCGAGTTGCACCATTTCCGCCGTGGAGGCAAACGTAGGCCGGTTCGGAACGGCGGCAATGTCTCCAGAAGTGTTTTCCTGCTCTCCTGAATCGCCGGGTTTGCTTTGCTCCGAGGACTGTCCCTGTTGTCCCCCGGCTTCTTGCGCAAGCGCGTTCGCTCGAACGGCAAATCCAAAAAGGAAAAGCGCGATTACTCTACGCAGTAAGCGTGGACTGAAGGAGAGTGTCATCTTGGATGCCAAAGAAAGTCTAGCAGTGCGTGGGTAAGCTTGTGACGATTGTGCCGTGGGCTAGGTTCGAGTAAGTCACGGCCCTTGGCCTAAAGCAACCGCACAGCTCCAGTTTGGCACTTTAGTGATGCCCTGAGCTATTCTGTTTCCGTGAAAGAAATTGCAACTTCTGCAAGATCCGAGCAGCAACCTGGTCTCTGCGGCACGTGCGTGCATTGCCGCCGAATCGAATCCTCGCGCGGTTCCGCCTTTGTTTTTTGCAAACTGTCACTCCGCGATCCCCAATTCTCGAAGTATCCCCGGCTTCCTGTCCTTTCGTGCGCTGGCTACGAGAAGAAGGACTCGATCGCAAAGTTCTCTCTCTCCTAAAAACCTGAGCGAGGATGTCTAAAGTCCTGGGGCACTTCCCTTGTGTAGTAGCTATATGATGATAGCAGCCTGGGCTCATCCTCCGGGGAGGTTTGCTCATGGCTTCCCGCTCGAAGCTCCAGGTCTGTGCCTTTTTCCTCCTGCTGGCGTGTCCAGCGCTCTCTTTCGCCGATAAACTGCGCATCTCCAGCAACCCAGCAGGGCGCCAGCGTCGAAATCGATGGCACAAGCATGGGCACAACGCCATTCGAGAAGGAATACCCAGGCGGCTATTTCCACAAGACACGAACGTCGTTCGGCACGAAGCTGGAGCATCCCATGGTGGCGCGCATCAGCCTCGTGGGCTATGCCACAAAGGAGCTCACCCTCACGGAAGGCCCGATGAACTGGGTATCGTTGAACGGTAGAAGCCGCGGCGATCATTGGCTGCTCAAGTCCGATCATTTTCAGGTCGAGCTGCAGCCGATTTCCGAGACGTTTACGGGCGTCGTCTCTGCAAATGTTTCAGGTACAAACGCCAGCCTTCAGCATGAGCTTTCGTTCGAAGATGTTGTGCGCCAAACGAAACCTGAAAGGGCTCGACAAGGCGGGTTCTGGATTTTTTGTCACGGGCACGGGAGTAATCGTCACCAACGCGCACCTAGCCCGCGGTGAGGAGTCTCTTCTCGCCGTGCTTACCACCGGAGAGCAACTCGAGGCCAAAGTCGTTTATATCGACCCAGACCTCGACATTGCCTTGGCGAAAGTAGACCCTCCATCTGCAAACCATGAGTTCCCACATCTGACGCTCATCACTGCCGATGGAGTCCGGCAGGGAGAAGCTGTTCTGGCCATCGGAATTCCGGGAGACGCGACGCCTTTTATGTCACAAGAGGCATGGTCAGCGCGGTGGGAAGATTCTCAAACGCGGGTCCCGGCACATGGGTGCAAACCGACGCGCCGATCAATCCGGGCAACAGCGGCGGCCCGCTACTCAATTTAGGTGGCGAAGTGGTGGGCATCAACGCAAAAGCTGATCCTGAAGAGCGTTCACGGTATTGGGTTCGCACTGAGTTCCTCCGACGTTTTTAGAGGTTCTTTTATCCCGATCTCTCCGCCGCCCGCCAGCAGAGCGGCACGACGCCCGAGAAAGTGCCCGCTACAGAAGAATCCGCAGACGAAGAGCCGTCGAGCGTTTCTTCTCCCGTTGTTCCTGATGGTATTGGCACGATTATCATCAGCTCGAATCCCGACGGAGCCGAAATCTTCGTCGATGAGAAATTTCACGGGAACACGCCGGCTACCTTGAAAATCCCCACGGGCAAGCACGCATGCGGGGCTGAGGCGGATTTATCCTAATTTCGATTCTCCTGAAGTTTCCCGGGCGCGCGGACTGGAAGCGCACCCTCGAAGTCCTCAAGTCGAGCAAAGTTACTCTGAGAGCCACGCTCGATCCGGCTCCCTGACCCCCGTTTTTGCTTGAAGAGTGTTTTTGGAAATCGAGTTTCGGGAATCGCGCAAAACAAAAGCAGGGCGTCTATGCAACGCCCTGCCATACAAGTCAAATGAATTGACGATTCGACTCTACAACTGTGGCCGCGGGGACTCCGGCTGCGGAGGCGGCGTCTGCGGTGTCGGTGGCTGTTGTGTCTGCGGCTGATCGGGTTGCTGATTCGGCCGATTCGGGTCCGTTTGCGTTTTGTCAGAGACTGGAGTCGGGGTCGCTGGGCTCGCAGAAGCCGCAGCCAGTTCAGATTCCTTGTACTTCGGCGCGCTGATGTAGCCGTGGACTTCGTTCCTCCCGATCTTGTTCACCACGATTTGTACCGGCTGTCCACTGCTCTCCGCGTGGATCCAGATCGGCTCGTAGAGATTCACTCTCTTCTTGTTGAGCTGGTTGTCGTCCACCACCATCATCAAGTCGTAGTTCATGTGCTTGGCGTCAGTCCTGCGCAGCGACAGCGTCAGCGGGCCGAAGCGCTGGAACTGTTTCGATTTGCTCAGGTCGAATTCGAAATAGTCGCGCTCGCCGCGCCGTTGCAACACCACCAAGTCGTCATGCGTTTTAGCGATAGACCCGTTGAGCTCGTCCTTCGTCGAACTGAGGCTCGTCTCGAGCTCTGTCCTGTTTTTCGCCACCAAGTCTTGCGTGTCCTTCAACTGCTTTTCCTGGTCTTCCAATTGCGCTTGCAACTGCTTGTAGCGCTTATCCACCGGCGCGCCGTGCTTTGCTGCTGCTGCCGCACGGGCCTTCTTTTGCTCTGCCTCTTGCGCGGCGGCCTGTTGCGCAGCCGCCATGTCATTCAGCTTTGCATTCACGTTGTTGAGCTGGTTCTGCAGTTGGTCGATCGTTGCTGTGGCCACGGACTGTTGTGCGGTCAGGTGGCCGACGGTGAGTTGCTGCCGGTAACCATAGCCAAACGCGACACCCGCCGCGATCAGCAGAGCCACTGCTCCGATTACCAGCCAGCGGTTAATTCCGCTCAGCCCGCTTTCCCACCCGCTTTCTTTCTGAATCTCTTGGTTCTCCCGGTTCTCTTCCATTCTCGTTCCTCCTCGAATTTCTCGGCTCCATCTCGCGACGCTACTCAGGCAGAAATCTGGCGCACCCTTTTCTTACGCTGATCATGAACCCTGCTGTGTGGTTTGCGTCTTCAGCCGAAGACCCCCTACCTGCATTGCAAAATAGTGGCCCAAGGATGCAATTCCTGTCGGCGGCTAACTCTCGCGCTGCCAATAACTAACAGGCGTGAGAACGACGAATACTAATGTTTCCCTGGTACTAGTCCCTGCAATTTTGTCCTCGTGCAGCACGACTTTCCACAGTTCCAGTCTGAGAAAATTTCGCTGCCCCGCAAAGAATTCTGCCCCTTTTTTCTACGACCTTCGTTGCCGCCGGCAAACCCCTGTGCTAGCATCCGCCGTGAAAGAGGAGCGTTCCAGGGAATCTTTCGATTCTCCTTCGCCTCCGCCCGCTCGGAGACCCAGGGACCCTCGAACACCGGGGGAAAAGAACCGCAAAGCGTTCGCCGTGAACGAAGGCACGCTCTTCCTCCTAAGTTGAAAACTTGCTCAGGCGCAGGCCCGCGCTTGAAGAACCAGGTGGCGGACTTTCGCCGCGATCGCCCATCGATCGCAGAAAAGGTGGAGTTCGCATGAAATCCTATCTCACCAAGGACATCCGAAACGTTGGCATTGTAGGTCACGGCGGCACCGGCAAGACGCAACTGGTGTCGTCGTTGCTGCACACCGCGGGCATGACGCCGCGGTGGGGAAAAGTTGCGGAAGGCACCGCCACTACCGATTGGGACGATGAAGAAGTGGCGCGAAAAATATCCATTCAAACGGGCCTGGCTTTCGCCGAGTGGCCCGCGACGCCGACAGGCCCCTCCGGCTCGTCCGACAAAGTCAGAATTAATTTCATCGATCTTCCCGGCTATTCCACGTTCATTACCGAAGCCAAGGCCTCGCTGATCGCCGCGGACGCCGCGCTCATCACCGTGGACGCGCACGTGGGCGCGCAGGTCACCACGGAGAAAGTCTGGGATTACTGCACCGAGTACGATATCCCCCGCGCGTTTGTGCTCACCTGGATGGACCGCGAGCTTTCGAGCTTCGAACGCTCGATGGAATCGCTCCAGGATGTATTTGGCCGCAACGTCGTCGCCTTGCAGTTGCCGATTGGCTCGGAAAAAGGATTTCGCGGCGTGATCGACTTGGTGGCCATGAAGGCCCACACCTACAAGCCCGATGGCGATGGCAAGCCAACCATCGAGGAAATTCCCGCCGCGCTCGCCGACGAAGCCAAGGAAGCCCACGAGCAACTCGTGGAAATGATTGCCGAAGGCGACGACGCGATGATGGAGGAATTCTTCCGCGAAGGCACCATCCCCATTCACGACCTGATTCCCGCCGTGCGCAAAGCCATCGTCGCCGAAAAAATCTTTCCTGTGCTGATGACCTCCGCGCTGCACAATATCGGCACCGCCAGCCTGCTCACGTTTCTTGCCGATGCTTTTCCTCATCCCGACGAGCACGCGCAGGTCGGTTACAAAGATCCCGCCGGCAAGGCCGATCGTGTCGAGCGCAAATACGACGACAGCCAGCCCCTCTCTCTCTTCGTCTTTAAAACGCTTGCCGATCCTTTTGCTGGCCGCATCAATTATTTCAAGGTCAAAAGCGGCGTGCTCAAAAACGACGCCACACTTTTCAACTACCATCGCAATCTTCCCGAACGCTTTCAGCATATCCAGTCGGTGCAGGGCAAACAGCTCACCGAAACCGGCGAGCTCCACGCCGGTGACATCGGCGCCATCGCCAAGCTGAAGGAAACCACCACCGGCGAAACGCTGGGCGATAAAGGCGCACCGATTTATTACACGCCGGCGCGCTTGCCGGAGCCGTCCATCACTTTTGCGATTGAGCCCAAGAGCCGCGCCGACGAAGACAAGATTGGCGTGGGCATCCATAAAATTCTCGAGGAAGACGGCGCCCTGCGCTTCTCCCGCGACCCGCAGACTAAGGAATTTCTGCTCGCCGGCTCCGGCCAGCAGCACATCGAAGTTGTCGTCGCCAAGCTCCAGAAGCGCTACAACGTCAATCTCACGCTCAAGCCTCCGAAAGTTCCTTATCGCGAAACCATCCGCGGAAAGGCCGACGCCGAAGGCAAGCACAAGAAGCAATCCGGCGGGCACGGGCAATTCGGTGTGTGCCGCGTCAAGATGGAGCCCGTCGAGCGCGGCAAGGGCATCGAATTTGTCGACGACATTTTCGGCGGCGCCATCCCGAAAAACTGGATTCCGTCCGTCGAGAAGGGAATTCGCGATTCCGCGGCACGCGGCTATCTCGCTGGGTTCCCGGTCACGGATTTCCGTGCCATTCTCTACGACGGCAAATACCACGATGTGGATTCTTCCGACATCGCCTTCAAGATTGCCGGCTCCCTCGCGTTCAAGGAAGCCATGAAGCAGGCGCGCCCCGCGCTCCTCGAACCCATCATGAACGTCGAAGTCTACGCGCCGGATCAATATTCCGGGGACTTGATGGGCGACCTCAGCTCGCGGCGCGGCCGCATTTCCGGCAGCGAAGCCCGCGGCCACAACGTGATCATCAAGGGCCAGGTGCCGCTCGCCGAGATGCTCAGCTACGCGACCGACCTCACTTCCAAAACGCAGGGCCGTGCCACTTATTCGATGGAGTTCTCGCACTACGATTACGTGCCCAACGAACTCGCGGAAAAAGTTATCGCCGCGCACAAGATGGCGCACGGCGAAGCCCTGGTCGAAGAAGAAGCATGATTTCTTCTTCTTTGCGGCCACGACGTAAACCGATCGGCGCAAGGGACCAAGATTGTTGCGTAGAAGGTGGGTGAGCTCTTATGGCTACAGTGACTCAAACAACGCCCGTCACGGAAACGCCGCCCATCGCGCGGCAGACGACGCCTCCCGGAGTCGCGTCAGCCCGAAACGTTTCCGTTGACGCGTACCGCGGATTGGTCATGCTGCTGATGATGGCGGAGGTGCTGCAGCTTTCGCGCGTGTCGGCGGCCTACCCCAACAGCTTGTTTTGGAAAGTCCTGGCTTTCAATCAAACGCATACGGAGTGGTTCGGCTGCTCCCTGCACGATACGATTCAACCGGGATTCTCTTTCCTTGTCGGCGTGGCGCTGCCGTATTCCATCGCCAGCCGCATGGCCAAAGGCACGAGCTTCGCGGAATTATTCCGGCACACGCTGTGGCGTTCCTTCGCGCTGGCTGCGCTAGGCGTGTTCCTTCGCTCGATGAACCATTCCATTACGTATTTCACTTTTGAGGATACCCTCTCGCAGATCGGCTTCGGCTATCCGTTCTTGTTTCTGCTTGGATATTTTTCCTTTAAAGTGCAATCGCTGAAGTGGGTCTGGGTCATGCTCGCGGTCATTCTTGTGGGATATTGGCTGCTTTGGGCCGTGTATCCTGCAGCGCCTGGGAATTTCGACTGGCCAAGCGTCGGCGTTTCGGCGGAGTGGAACGCGCAGCACAACTATACGGGATTCGCTGCGCATTGGAACAAGAACTACAATTTCGGAAACCGTTTCGACCAGTGGTTCCTGAATCTCTTTCCTCGCGAGCATCCGTTTGTTTACAACGAGGGCGGTTACCTCACATTGAGTTTTATCCCTACACTGGGGACGATGATCCTGGGCTTGATTGCGGGGAGTTGGCTGCGCGGATCCCGGCCGAACATCCCGATGGAAAAGTTGTTGATTGCTGGCCTGGCAGGAATTGTTCTCGGTTTGGCACTGCATTACTCAGGCATTTGCCCTGTCGTGAAGCGCATCTGGACGCCCTCCTGGACCATCTTCAGCGGTGGCGTCTGCTTTTTGTTCCTGGCTGCTTTCGGCTGGGTGATTGACGTGAAAGGCTACAAAGAGTGGGCGTTCCCGCTGGTGGTCATCGGCATGAACTCGATTGCGGCCTACTGCATTGCGCACTTCTTCGAGGAGTTTTTTGTTAGCAGCTTCCGGATCCACCTGGGTCCGAACTTCTTCCGCTTTGCCGGCGCAGGCCTGCAACCATTTTTCACCGGGGCCGCGGTTCTGCTGTGCTATTGGCTCATGCTGCTCTGGATGTACCGCCGGAAGCTGTTCCTCAAAATCTGACCTAAAGGCAGGTTGTCATTTGTTGGCGCGCAGCATTGCTGCGCCCTCCATGTGCCGCCATCCTCGGTGAGGTTACCTTTTGCCCGGCGGCCGCCTTGTCCCTTGTAGGGGCGGGGTTTTGCCCCGCCCGCTTCCGATCCCTGTAGGCCACAGCCACATCCCACTCCCTTTTCCCACCACCGCTCAAAACTGTCATCCCGAGCCTGCCTGCGGCAAGCAAGCGAAGCGAAGGATCCTAGCTTGATCTAAGCGTCAACAAGTTACGAATTGCCCTCGTTTTGCCACACTTTCTGAACTTCTTTCTTTTCAACTAATTACGAACTGCCCGATTTGCAAGTCCTTTGTTTTGATAACTATCAAACGGTACCCGGGGTGGGTGGGGGCCACTCCATTCCTTGCCTCTCCGCTCTCCTCCTCTGCTTACAACTTGGAACTAAAGACGAATCACTCCTGTCCCGCCCGCCAATTTGGAGCCTGTTTTCCTTCCTCCACTGAGCGCAAACTGGCTTCCATGAAAACCGGAAAACAGTCCAGCCTCGGTCCACAAACAAAAGCGATTCACGGCGGCGAGCCCGATCGCTATGGCGTCAACGGCCCCATCGTGACGGAGATCATTCGCTCTTCCACGTTCACTTTCTCCAACACGGAAGAAATGAAGGAGTGGGCGGAAGGGAAGAACAAGGCCTACATCTATACGCGCTACGGCAATCCCACTCTAAGCGTCGCGGAAAAGAAAATCGCCGCGCTCGAAGGCGCGGAAGCCGCCGTCGTCGCCGCCTCCGGCATGGCCGCCATTTCCCACTCGCTCCTAGCGGCGCTGAAAGCTGGCGACGAGCTCATCTCCACCGCGCAGCTTTACGGCGGCACCTACAGGCTGATGCGCGACGTTTTTCCCAACATGGGCATTACCGTTCACCACGTGGGCCCCGACCTCTGCGGCGTCGAGAAACTTGTCACGCCGCGCACCAAGGCCCTCTATGTCGAGACGCCCACGAATCCCACTCTGCGCCTCGTGGACATTGAAAAAGCCGTAGCCTTCGCCAAGAAACACAAGCTCGTCTCCCTCATCGACAACACCTTTGCCACGCCCGTGTTGCAGAACCCCATCGCGCTGGGCTACGACATGGTCGTGCACAGCGCCACGAAAGCCCTCGCCGGCCATTCGGACATCATCGCGGGAGTTTCCGTCGGCAACGAAGAGTGGATGGACAAAGTGCGCCACATGATCATTTATCTTGGCGGGTCCATGGGTCCCGGCGCGGCGTACCTTCTTATTCGCGGCGTCAAGACGCTCGGCGTGCGCGTCCAGCGGCAGTGCGAGAATGCCATGACCGTCGCAACATTTTTGGAAAGGCATCCGAAAGTCGAGCGCGTGCACTATCCCGGATTGCAGTCCCATCCCGATCACCAACTTGCTGCCAAACAGATGCGTGGATTCGGTTCGATGCTCGCGTTTGATATGAAGGGTGGTTTGCCTGCCGCGCGGCGTTTCTGCGATCGCGTGCGCCTGTTTCTGCTGGCGGCGAGTCTCGGCGGCGTCGAGTCGCTCGTCATTCTGCCCGCCTACAGCTCGCACTACAACATGAGTGACGAAGAATTGCGCCGCGCCGGCGTCAGCCCGGGCACTGTTCGCGTCTCCATGGGCCTGGAAGACAAAGAAGATTTGATCGACGACTTAAAGCATGCGCTTGACTGATGCTTGCTGAAACTTGGCGATAGGCTGAAAAGGTTGTCATTCTGAGGGCATCCGAAGAGGATGGGCGAAGAATCTCAAGCGATCTCAAGCAATGAGCCGAGCGCTAGTTGAGATCTTTCGCTCAGGATGACACGCACTCAGAGTTACAAGCTGGAGTTGGAGGGATCGAAAGAGCGCTACGAGCCTTCTACTGCGCTTCGGCGGGAACGGGAGCTTCCCACTCTTCCTGCTGGGGAAGCAGCGACTTCACGATGTCTTCCAACTCGTGAGCGCTCTGAGCATCCTGTGGGTAGTTGTGCGTGGTGATGTCAAACGCTTTGCCGTACTTCGTTCGGACGTCTTGCAGCTCTTCCTGCAGACGAACAGCAACGCGCTTCGCATTCAACGCATCCGTTTCCGGCAGGACCAGCGCGAAAATGTCAGGTCCGAGCCGGTAAATGGAATCCGTGGGCCGCAGCTTGCGGGACATCGCTTTTGCCGCATCGCTCCACGCGGCGTCGGCGTCCTCGTTCAGCTTCCCTGAGCCCGCGGCAGCCTTGCCTTTTAGCAGCAGCAGCGAAAGTGTTTTCTGCATGGTCATGGCCCGGCGGAATTCCATGGTCAGACGGTCCCAAAAATAATTCTGGTCCGGCATGGAGTGCAGCAAATCCACGCTGGCCTGATGCTGCAACGTCACGTTGCGCTCCAGCTCCGCCAGCAGTTGCTGCTTCAACTGGCGCACCGTGCGCTGCCGCTCCAGGAGGTAGCCGACAAACAGCAGCGTTAGTCCGCAAAAGCCGAAAAACGCCACGCGCAGAGTCCACTTGTTGCCCACGGGATGGAGGAAAACCAGCGGATACATGAACGCCGCCAGGCCGCCGGCGAGCACAAGCACAAACACCGCGGCCAGGATGGTGAGCTGCAGCTCACGCTTTTCGAGCCGGTCCAATTCCGCGCGATTCAGGGTCGACATGCTTGTCTTCGCTCTTCCCCGCGGGTCGAGGCGCAAACCCGAGAGGGAAATAGGCCACCATCCTCATGGTCCCGCGCAAAACTGTTTGCAAGCAATGGAACTGCGAGGATTCTGTGACGGAAATGCTACTGTCCTTCGCCCAGCGATTGGGGGTTTTGGTAGGAAAATGAAACCGACACAGTCTGTTGGTGGGAATTGGAGCCCGTTTTATTGCGTTGGCGCGTGTTTACTGGACAATACGAATCTCCACATTTTGCGCGGCGGCAAATTGCGTCAGCAGAGCAGACATGCGCTGCGTCCAGCGATCGAGGTCCTCCGGCCCTCCGAAAGAGACAATGACGGCAAGAATGCCCTCGGTTTTCGAGGTGACCATGGTGCGTTCGGAATCGCTCGTCGCGCTGCCGTGCGGTCCCACGTCATCCGCGAACAGTGGCAAACCCTCGAGATTCAAATCATATTTGCCGATGCCCTTATAGGTTTCGCCCGCGCGTCCAGCACGAAACACGATGTCTCCCACGACGTGCGCCAGGTCATAAAGGCCGACGGGCAGCCGGCTTTCGACCGAAACGAGATTGATAACATCCACCACAACGTTGATTTGCGGGAAGCCTTTGCCAGCCACGATTCTCCGAAGAAGGGCTTCTGCTGAACCACGATACCTTGCGGGGTCCTTTCCCAGGGCCTTGTAAGCTTTGCGGACCGTCTCAACTTGTGGCGCCTCCAAGACGCCGCGAGGAAAGGGCAGCTCCTGGATTTCGAGTTCTCTCTGATTCATTTCCCCGAGCAGCGTCACCGGAGAAGCGCCGGGTTGCACACGCGCGGTAAGGCACCCCAGTGCCGTCCGCGGGCACTTCTTCTTTAGGTTTGCGTCAACTTGAATTTTCACTGTTAGTGTGAATCTGCCTCATGAATTTACGGGATGCAAGGCGCATTCTACAGCCAGAACGTGTTCCGCGAATCATGCTCGCCGGGGGGCTACAGGACCGCGGCATACGGCCTTCATTCTTGGCGGTGTCGGACGGAGACCAGGGAAAGGAGGTAAAGAACGATTCCGGAGAAGAACAGCAGTCCGCCCAGTCCTGCAAACACGAGAAACGCCAACGGTCCCTTCCACGCCAGGCAGAGTGTTTCCACCAGCAGGCCAAGAATAAGGAGTATGCCGGAGAGCTGCATGCGCCGTTCGAGGGCATTGCCGACAAGCATTACTGGCCTCCATTCCAGAACTTGACGTTCCCCAGCGTGGCCACGTTATGCACCACTTCATGACACCCGCTTGAAATGCAGGATCTCTGGTTGGATTTCACTGCCGGAAGCAAATCCGGGTCGGCATTGTGCACTGCGCCCTGCTCAAATGATCTCGCGCTCTCGTGACAATGCAGACATTCCCGGTTGTTATACGGCTCGTAGAGTTTGATCTTTTCCGGAGACGGGGGGGTGGTGAAGTAATAGACGTAAACATGGCGCAAACCATGCATCTTCGCCTTGAACGTGCCGAACATCGTGTAGTTCGTGTGGCAGGTGTAACACGCCTCTCCGGCCGGTACCCGATGATTCTGGAAGTGAGCGGCGGCGAGATAAGACGGATCGTCCACATGGAGGCTCTTTCCGTACGGCTCCATTATGTGGCACGACAGGCAGAACTCCGTGCTTTTTGATCTTTCCAACTCATTGGAAAAGCCCATGGTAAGGCAAAGAACCGGCAGACAGAACAGAATGAGGAAGGCAAGGATCTTGCCGCCGCGGGAAACGGTAATGCCTGGCCGCCAGATGAGCGCGCCGATCAAGATAACGCTCGTGAGGATCAGCAACCGCAACAAAGCAAGGGGCATCGTCATCAGCGAAATTCCTCTGGGTTGCTCTGAAAGCTGAGCGCATTTCCCGAATTCCGGCGAGTTCTGTCTCGTTCCTCAGGGTTTTGGCCATCGAGCGAATATACGCCGCCAGCTTCTTGATCTGTGCCAGCTTACTTTTTCTTTCCGAACGCCCGGATATACGCCACTAGGTCTTTCACCTGGTCCGCCGAGAGAGTCTTATACGGCGGCATCTTGCCCTTGCCGGCGGTGATGGCGGCGGTCAAGTCCGCATCGGTCATCTTCTGAACTTCCTCGGACGAAAAATCCTTCACCTTCATCATCTTGCCCGTGGCCGTTTCGCCCTTGCCATCCGGACCGTGACACGCGGCGCACTTTGCCTTGAACGTTGCTTCGGCAGCAGCGGTGTCCGCGTTTGCCGGTGCGCTCAGGAAAACGATCGTTGCCAGCACAACGGCAATGACTGTGATTCCTGCGATCCAACTGGTTGTCTTGCGCATGTTCCTCTCCCTGTTTGAGATAGCAGCGAGCATCGAATGCCGCTCACCGTTTTACAAGTCGTAATCATATCTAACCGCGGCGAGCAGAGAGCGATTTTCTCGCCAACTTGCCTCACTGGCGCATGGCATCGATTCTTGCTCCTCCCACAACGCTAAAAGCGATACTCCAGCGTGGCCAGCAGGGTATGAGCCTTGTACGAAGGCTGGTCCGTCCCCATGAACAGGTACCGGGCCGCCGAGGTGTCACCAACCACAAAGTAGGGATAGAAAGAACTCGGCACGGCCACGGGTGTTGGCGTGTTGCTGGTCAAGACGGGCGTAGTGCAGCCCGGCACGGAATTGCTTGGGGGATTCGCGTTGGGAATCGGGCTTACGCACCCCATGTACTG
>Ga0066694_10000432_pt1 | contig 12775 bp, 15 predicted proteins | sample GraSoiAngelo_143_FD_66670 | JGI IMG/M metagenome (GOLD analysis project Ga0066694, IMG submission 66670) | Grasslands soil microbial communities from the Angelo Coastal Reserve, California, USA - 14_1009_02_30cm | ecosystem: Environmental > Terrestrial > Soil > Grasslands | place: USA... | reverse complement strand
TCGTAGGCGAGCGCGGTCGATCCATCGGGTAGTCGCATGGCGAGATCGGTACGCATCCAGTCGAACACGGGCATGAAGTTGTAGCACAGCACCTGCACGCCCAGCTCGCCCATCGTGCGGACGCTCTCGCAGTAATTGGCGATGAGGCGATCCCGCGTCGGCCTTCCGAGCTTGATGTCTTCGTGCACCGGAATGCTCTCGACGACGGCGAGGTTGAGCCCTGCGTCCGCGATGTCGTCCTGCAAGTGCGCGAGCCGATCGCGCGGCCATCGCTCGCCGACCGGCACGTCGTACAGCGCGCTCACGACTCCTTGCACGCCGGGGATTTGGCGGATGTGCCCCAACGGGATCGGGTCCGTGGGCCCGAACCAGCGGAAGGTCATGTACATCGGGCGGTCTCCACCAGGCGGCTCACGTCCGCCGCCGTCGACCGGCCGAAGTCGCCGGCCTGGCCGAGCTTCAGCGCGCCGGCCGCGGCCGCGAACTCCACGGCGTCCTGGGGAGCTCGATCGGCGAGCAGCGCCGCGATCAGACCGGCCGTGAAGCTGTCGCCCCCGCCCACGCGGTCCACGACCTGCACGACGTGCCTCGCGGAGCGGGCGAGCATGCGCGTCGCGGCGTCGTACAGCACGGCGCTCCACGCGTGCTCGCGCGGACCCAGGATCTCGCGCTGCGTGATGGCGACGGCGCGGCAACCGAACCGGTCGGCCAGGGGGGGCGCGAGCGCCTCTCCCCCGCCGTTCGCCTCCACGCCTAGCATCGCGCGCACCGCCTCGCGGTTGCCGATCAGGACCTCGGCTCGGCGCGCCAGGGGCTCGAGCACCGGGCGCGGATCGCGCCCCCGCCACAGCGCTTCGCGATAGTTGAGATCGAGGCTGACCGTCACGCCGCGTTCGCGAGCGGCTGCGAATCCGTCGGTCAGGGTCGCCGCCGGTCCGTCGCCGAGGGCCGGCGTGATCCCGGTGCCGTGGAGCCAGCGCGCGCCGGCGAGCGCCGCGGGCCAGTCCACGTCGGCGGGTGTAATCTGCGCGAACGCCGAGCCCGCGCGATCGTACACGACGCGCATGGCGCGCAGGTCGGCGCCCGGCTCGACGAAGTACAGGCCAAGCCGCGAGCCGCCGCGCAGGACGCGGTCGACTGCCACGCCTTCGCGGCGCAGGGCATCGAGCCCTTCGTCGCCCAGGGGGCCTTCCGGGAGACGCGTGATATAAGAGGAAGGGACGCCGAGGTGTCGCAGCGCGACGGCGACGTTGGCCTCGGCGCCGCCGAAGAAGGTATGGAGCACCGGCGTCTCGAGCAGTCGCTCCTCGCCCGGCGGGCTGAGGCGGAGCAGTAGCTCGCCGAACGTGAGCACGCTCATGCTGGCCGGGCCGCGGCCACGGCGTCCACCAGGGCGCGGGCGCGGCGCGTCAGCTCGGCCCACGCCGCGTCTCGTGCAAGCTCCGCGCTCACCAGCGCACTGCCCACGCTCACCGCGGCCGCGCCCGCCCGGATCCATTCGCCGGCGTTCTCGAGCGACACGCCGCCCGACGGGACCACGCGCAGGAAGGGCAGGGGCGCGAGGACCTCGCGCAGATAGCGCGGCCCCACGGCCGATGCCGGGAACAACTTCACCGCCGTGGCGCCGGCGCGCCACGCCTCATGCAGCTCCGTCGGCGTGAACGCTCCAGGCAGACAGGGGACGTGGTGGTCGCGGCAGTAGCGCACGACGAAGCGGTCGAACGCGGGGCTCACGACGAAGCGCGCGCCGCGAGCGATGACGTCACGGGCGGCCTTCACGTCGAGCACCGTCCCTGCTCCGATCATGCATCCCTTGAGCCCCTCGTCCGACGCGAGCTCGGTGATCGCCTCCAGCGCGCCGGGCGTGGTGAGCGTCACCTCGACCACGTCCACGCCGCCCGCGGCTAAGGCCCTGGCCGCGGCCCCGGACATATCCATAATTGTCGATATGTCGCCGGAGGACTCCTGCAGCCGGATGACGGCGATGACGCCGCTCGTCAACAGCCGGTCAATCATGTGTCAACGCGGCCTCGACGCCGTCCTGTTTCAAGATCTCCATCCAGCGCGTCGTCTCCCGAACGAACTTCGGGATTTGAGCCGCCTCGCCTAGCGAGTCGATGGACGCGCGGGTGAACGTCAGGTGGGCCGCCGCTGCAAGAGCGAGACCGGGCTGGGAACCACGGGAACCACGGGAACCACGGGAGATGAGTGGGACCACGCGGATCCGGAACTTGTCCTCCTGATTCGTCGCGATGACGCGCCATTCGTGCTCGAGCCACGGATTGGCGAACCGCTCGAGCACTTGTTGCGCGAACGAGCGGGCTTCGCCCGCCGGGAGATCGGTTGCGGGGATGATCTCCTCGAACAGCAGCCGATTTAGGAAGGGGCCGAGCAGCGGATGCGCCGTGGCGTCGCGCACGGTGCGGACGCCGGCGAGGAGCGCGAGCGGCGCGGCGGCTGTGTGCACCGCATTGAGCAGCCGCAGCTTGCGCTCGCGGTAGAACGCGATATCGGGTGCGAACACCACTGTCGCACTTTCAACGGGGAAGGCCGCACGTAACTCGGCGGGGTCGGCCTCGATCGCCCACAGCGCGTACGGTTCGGTCACGGTGAGCAGCACGTCGCGGTAGCCGAGTTTTTCCTCGAGCGCGGCGTGCTGGTCGGGCGGCGGTGCGGTCGTGATCCGGTCCACGAGCGAAGAGCAGAATCGCACACGTGCCTTGAGCCAGTCGCGAAATGCCTGCGATCGGTCGTGCTTTCCCGCCAGCTCATGGACCATCGCTGCGAGGCGCGGCCCGTTGTCCGGGACGAGCTCCGTCGGGATCACGAACACGGGGGGCGCGTCCGGTGCGCGCGCGAATCGGGCGTGCAGCGCGTCTGTCAGCCGACCTGGGAAGGGCGCGTCGATCCGGAACCCCGCCTCCGAGACATTAGTGACGATCACCTGCATCTCAGGGCCCGTAGCCACGTCACGCACAGCGCTCCACTGATCATCCGCGGCGAGCGCACGCGAGATCGCGCCGATGAGGCCAACCCGCTCGACCGGCGCGCCGCCCGACAGCCCGCGTTCGACCAGCGTGTACAGCCCGTCCTGCGCGTTCAGGGCGCGGGCGCGGTGCGCTCCTTCCGCCGAGCTCTGCACGACGACGATGCGACCGGCGCGCGCCCCGGTGCGGTTTGCCGAGTCGACTGCGACGGCGCACAGCGCGCGCAGCAGCATCCCGCTGCCGAATTGGAGCACGCGCTCGGGCAACGGGTCTCGGGCGTAGGCGTTCGCGGGCCAGAGGGCGCGGGTCAGGAGGGGACGCACACGGGATAAAGCTAAAGCAGATCCTTCGCGCCTGCGGCGCTCAGGATGACAGGCTCGCTCTTCTCTCTATTTGGGTCGGGGCATGATGGGTCGCTGGATCGCCGGCCAGGACAAGTAGCCCGCGGGCGGACCGTACACGATCGGGAGCTCGCAGGCGCACACGCCGGCGTGCGGTTTCGCCTCGACCTGCGCGCTGTCTGGGAGACGGTACGATATGGTCGTCGGATCTGCGATGCCTCCGCCACAGGTATGACAGTGGATCTTGATCATGTCCAGCTCCAATCGTGTCGCATGCAGTCCTAGGTTGCCCCGAAATGCAGCGGGTCGCGCAGGTTCTGTAGCGCGCGGTAGTAATAGAGCGCTGTCGGCCGTCGATCGGTGAATCGCAGCGCCTTCAAGAAGGCCAGCTCGTCCCGAGAAACCCCGTCGCTTAGCATCTGATCGCGCAGAAATTCCAGCAGCCCTGGTTCCTCTTCGGCATCCCCGCCCGTTCGTGCGACGTACTCGAAGCGCGTCATGGCCGGATCACCGCGACGGCCGTTCGTCGTGATCTCGATCGCGAACGTCACCGGATCCCAGCGCCACGAGGCGATCAGGCTGTCCAGCCGCGCGCGCTGTCGGGCCGTCACGTGCAACACGTCGCCACCCAGCCCCGCGACCTCGAGCAACTTCACAGAGGCGAGCCGCTCGAGCTCGCCGAAGGGCTGCCGCTCGAAGATCGCGCGCACCTGCGTGAGCTGGCTCGGCACGCACTTCACCAGCATTAGCTCGCGCAGCTCGGGAAAGAGCGGCGCCGTATCGCCCAACCGCCGTTTGAGCTCCTCCTTGAGATGTGCATCGGCGACGCGGGCCAGCTCGCCCTGGGGCAGCTTCAGGAAGCGGTCCATCCGATCGTAGATGTCGGTGCGGTCAGGGGCGGGCGGCGCTTTCTTGCGGGTGAGCAGCTGGGAGACGTACGACTCGGTGACGCCCGCGACGCGCGCCAGATCCCGCTGATCCAGCCCCAGCGCGTCCAGGCGCCGCCGGATGACCAGGGCCACATCCATGGTTAACTACCTCCGTTAAGCATGACAGGAAAGATACTCTGTAACTTGACAATACTAGTACAGCCCGATACGTTGCGCCAGTCGGCAGCAGTGCTCTGAAACGAAGCTTCACGGCAACAAGGGAGTCTGTATGTACGCTCGCAACGTCACGCTGCATCTCAAGGCCAACCAGGCCGCCGAATTCACGCGCACGCTCGAGAAGGACGTGCTGCCGATGCTCCGCAAGCAGACGGGCTTCAAGGACGAAATCGCCTTTCTCGCGCCCGACGGCAACGAGGCCGTCGCGATCAGTCTGTGGGAGAAGAAGGAAAATGCCGAGGCGTATGGCCGCGACACCTATCCCGCCGTGCTACAGTCGCTGGAGCGGGTCGTGGAGGGGACGCCTGAAGTTGATAGCTACGAGGTGTCGAACTCGACGTTCCACAAGATTGCCTCGCAGAATCCGAGTCAGCCGATCGCACGATAAGCGAAGCGAAGACCGTGTAGAGGATTGAAAACGCGAAAGCCGGAGAGCTGTGCTCCCCGGCCTTTCGTTTTGTGTAGCGAACCGCGTTACCTCATCCGCCCGGCCCGTATCTTCACAACGGTACACCGATGGCCGAACCGCGCCCTCCCTATCATGCGGGCCCCGAGTGCCCGGGTTGTCACGCCCGTGACGTGGTGCCCATCATCTACGGCTATCCCAGCGCTCACGCAGTCGAAGCCGCACAGCGCGGCGAGCTCCTGATCGGCGGCTGGAACAGCGACTCCCACAACCCGCGCTGGAGCTGCCGCAGCTGCGGGCGGCGCTTCAGCGTGGGGGATGTGAGTCAGACTTCCTAGTTCTTGATAGACACCCGCAGTCCATTGCTTCCTGCATTCCCTCCAGGCGCCGCACCGCCCGCGCCTCCATTACCGAGCACGAACACATTGCCGCTCTGGGCGAGCGAGCCTCCCTGCGCGACGATTCCGATGCTAGGGCCGCCGCCGCCGCCGCCGCCCGGGCCGCCCGCGCCTCCCCCGCCACCCGCGCCGCCGTTGCCGCCGGCGCCAACTTGAGGTGCATCGTTCGTCGCGCCGAGGCCACCGGCGCCGCCAGTGCCACCTGGCGCACCGACGCCAGCTGCGCCGGCGGCGCCGCCGTTGCCCGTCTCGATTGCGTTGCCGCTGACCGTTAGGGTCGACAGCACGCCGACGATTCCGAACGAGCCGCCGGCACCGCCGCCGCCACCGCCGCCGCTCCCGGCGCAACCGCCAGTCCCACCACTACCGCCGCCATTGCCGCCGCCAGTGGCATCGAGTCCGCCTCCGCCGCCGCCACCGCCGCCACTGCCGCCGTGTTGGCCGCTCGTTCCGGCAAGACCATTCGCCCGGACGTAGACGCCGAAGGCGGAGAAGCCTCCAAAAGCGTCACCGCCCGTTCCCGCGGCTCCGTTGAGTCCCGCGCCGCCGTCATGTCCATTTTCCCCAGCGGGGAGCGGGGGCGTCGCGCCGCCGAGTCCACCGGCGCCACCATTGCCGCCGTTGGGTGAGCCGGGCTCGCCATTCAGGCCGTCGGCGCCCGGCGCCCCGCCTTGCCCACCTGTGCCACCGATGAGCGTGGTGCCGCTACACACGCGCGTGGTCTGAAAACCGCCGGCGCCTTCGGGTCCGTTCGCGCTCCCCGGCTGTCCGTCGTTGCCGACCACGCCATTCTGTCCCGCGGAACCAGTGAAGCCGTCTGTGCCCGCGGTTCCGTTGCCGGCAATCACGTGATTGCCCGAGATCGTCGCCACGCTATTGGTCAGCACGATGCCGTAGGCGCTCTCGCGGAGACCGACCGCGTCGCCGCTCCTGATGGTGAAGCCGTCGATGGTCACTCCCGTTACGTTGTCGCCCTGCACCGCAACAGCCGGAGTGGATGGTCCGGGGGCGATCGTCGTGACGAACGTCGCCGGCACGCGGGTCCAGGTTGCGGCATCGTAGCCGCCGTACAGACTGATCCCTGCGCGCAGCTGCACATTCTCTGGATAGGTGCCCTGCGCGACATTCACTCTGTTCTTACCGGATACGCCGGCCAGCGCGAGCGCTGCACCGATTGTCTTGAGCGGCGCATCCCGCGTGCCGTTCGCCGCATCGTCGCCCGCGGGACTGACGAAAATCGCGTCCTCGGCGACGACCACCGTAATACAGCTCGGACTGCTCACGTTGCCGGCGGCATCTCTGCCGGTCACACAGACGACATGCGAACCGGCGCTCGCCACCGTCACGTGGGCCAGCACCGCTTCGTTTTGCTGATCGAATGCGCCGTCGCGCGCGGACATCGCGACGGGAGCGCCACCGTCAACCGAGTACGTCGCGCTCGCGATGTTCGAGCCGCCCGTCGCGGCGTCGCTGACGATCGCGGCCAGGTCGAACGGCGTTCCTGCCGTCGGATTGGCGGGCGACGTGGCCACGCCGCTCACGACCGGCGGCTGTACGTCGGTCAGCGTCGCGGTGAAAGTCGCGAACGTGATTTTCGCACCGGTGGCGTTGTCGACGGCGCGCGCTTCGACCTGCTGTGGTCCGGAGAAGCCGAGGGTCCAGCGCTCCTGGACGATGCCATCTCCGCCGGAAATCGCGGCACCCGCGAACACACCGCCGCCGCCCGAGACCACGACGAAGTTGACGATCTGACCTCTCACGGCGTGGCCGCGCGAGTCTTCCACGAGCGCCACGATCGGAGCCGGCAGCTCCGTTCCCGGTGGGCCGGTCTGGTTGTTGCCCGACACGACGGACAACGAGAGTGGACCTACGGCTTGGTTTGTGTCTACGGGAGCTACACACGAAGCGAGGACGAGAAGCGCGGCGAATAGGGCAAGTGAGGAGAGTCGCATAACTCCTCCTAGCAGGGCGCAGGGGAGTAGTCGAATGCGGAACGTTACCGGTGCACGCTAAACGGGGCGGTGTAGCGGCCGCAAGGCTCTCACCACGCTTCGTACTTTCGTTGCATTTCGCACGCTAAAGTGCACTTCGCGCACGCCCGTGTCCCGCACCACCTGCGCCACATTGCTGCCATCGATCCCACCGCCAGCCAGAATCCCAATGCGGTCCTCCGCCTGAACCACCAGCCGGCTGATCCGCTCGACCCCCTCGGGCGCCGTCTTCGCCCCGCCTGACGTCAGCACCCGCTCCACACGGAGGTCGATGAGCTGCTGCAGGGCCACGGCGGGATCGGCACACGCGTCGAACGCCCGATGGAACGTCACGGGCAGCGGCCGTGCCGCATTGATCAGCTCACTAGTGCGGACTTGGTCGATATCCTGCTGCGCCGTCAACGCGCCTGTTACGATCCCGCGTGCGCCCGCTTTCTTCGCCTGGACAATCTGCTCGAGCATCTCGTTGTGCTCGGCGGCTGAGTACACGAAGTCGCCAGCTCGGGGCCGGACCAGCACGAAGATGGGGATAAGGAGGTGCGATCGGCACGCCCGTAGAACCTTCAGATCGGAAGTGGTGCCGCCATTGGCGAGATCGGTGCACAGCTCGATGCGGTGCGCGCCACCCTCGGCGGCCGCCAGGGCAGCCTCCAGCGATTCGACCGCTGCTTCGACGAGAATATGCTGCGGTTTACTTGTGGCGGTAGATGATGCGACCCCTCGACAAATCATACGGCGACAGCGCGCACGTCACGCGATCTCCCGCCAGCACGCGAATCCGGAACTTGCGCATCTTGCCCGCAATCGTCGCGAGCACGGTGTGACCGTTGCTGAGCGTGACGCGGAACGTGGAGTTGCGGAGCAGCTCCTCGACCTTTCCTTCCACCTCGATTGCGGATTCTTTCGCCATGCTAGTTCTTAGTCTCCTCGGGGCGTTTGCCGGTGCGCCGCTCGATGTACGCCCGGTAGCCGCAGGCGCAGACTTCCATCGCGCGGCCGGCTCGATCGGTCTTGAACTCCATGCAACCGTGACAGTCGGGACAACGCACCGAGCGGTCGGTCACCAGGGCGAGCCGCTCGGCGGCGCGGTTCACCGCTAATTCCGCGACGCGGAGCGAATGTGATGCACGCCGCCCAGCGACAACGCTACTTCCGCGGTACCGTACACCACGGGATGATCGCAGAGACACAGCGCGGTGTGCGGGATGGCTGGAGGATTTGCGGCGTCAGGGGTTCGATACGTCGTGCCCGCTGGGTTCGCGATGAAGCCGCCGCAGAGATGACAATGAATGGTAGGCATCGCGCAAGCTAGCGGATCGTACCATCAAAAGCGACTTTTGGCGCGCAATTGAGCACAAACTAGCTTTCCGTCATGTTCGTGTCGCGGCTTTCCACGCCGATCGGCGAGCTGACCCTCACTGCATCCGACAGCTCGCTCACCGGAATCTACTTCCCAACCTCGCGTCATGGTCCGGCGCCAGCCGGCACCGACACATCGAACGAGATCCTCACCCGCGCCGGCACGGAACTCAGCGAGTACTTCGCTGGCACACGCACGACGTTCGATCTGCCGCTCGACGCGACTGGCACAGCGTTCGAGCGCCGCGTCTGGGAGCTTTTGCGCGCCATCCCGTACGGCACGACGACGAGCTATGGTGAGCTTGCGAAACGTCTCGGCGATCCGAAGGAGGCTCGCGCGGTCGGCGCCGCCAATGGCAAGAATCCGATTCCGATCATCGTGCCGTGCCATCGCGTGATCGGCGCGAACGGCGACCTCACCGGGTTTGGTGGCGGCATCGAGCGGAAACGCTGGCTGCTGCAACACGAGGGCGCGCTACTGTTGTAGGCGTCCGACCAACTCATCCAAGAACCCCTGTTGCCCTGGCAAGATCTTCGTCTTTGCGGTCTCCAGGTCGAACCACCCCGCGCGATCGACCTCCGGAAACTCACGACCCTTCCACGTGAACGTGTTGCTGCGCACGTGCGCGGGGTCGCAATCCATCTGAACGGCCCACGCGTGCACGATCTTGCCGCTCTTCTGCTTGAGCGGCGTGAGCGGCACGAAGTCGCCCTCGGCCTCGAACCCCGTTTCTTCCGTGAACTCACGCCTGGCCGCCGCAAGCGGATCCTCGGTGGGCTCGAACTCGCCCTTGGGGATCGACCACGCGCCCGCATCCTTCGTCGCCCAGAACGGGCCGCCGGGATGGACGAGAAAGACTTCCAACGCTCCCTGTCTGTGACGGTAAAGTAAGAGCCCAGCGCTTTTAGCTACCACTCGTCGATGACGTGACCGTGACCGTTCGGCGCCAAGGGAACGCCATGGTGAAAATCTAACTCTTCATTGGGGGATAGATTCAAGACGTGCTCCTATCCGCCCTGGTCAGCACGTCCTCTCAGGTCGCCGCCACGTCGAGCCGCCTCGCCAAGATCAAGCTCCTAGCCGATCTCTTGCGCCAGGCCGCACCCGCCGAGATCGAGCCGATGATCGCGTATCTCTCCGGCACCATCCGGCAGTCGAAGGTCGGTGTGGGGTGGGCGACGCTGGTAAAGACCAAGACGCGCGTCGGCACGTCGCCACGTCTGCACGTGCGAGACGTGGACGAGACGCTCGAGCAGATCGCTCATACATCCGGGAAAGGCTCGGCCGGCGCGAAGCAGCGGCTGCTCAGCAGTCTCCTCTCCAAAGCCACGGCCGCGGAGCAAGGCTTCTTGTTTCGCTTATTGACGGGGGAGTTACGCCAAGGCGCGCTCGAAGGAGTCATGGTCGAGGCGCTCGCGAAAGCGCGCGATCTGCCCGCCGCGGATGTGCGCCGAGCCGTGATGCTGGCGGGAGACATCGGCGCCGTCGCCAAGGGCGATGTCTCCAGCTTCAAGATCGAGCTGTTCCGTCCGCTCAAGCCGATGCTCGCGAAGACCGCCGCCGACGTGCAGGAAGCGCTCGCGGAGTTAGGGCCGGCGTCGTTCGAGTATAAACTCGACGGCATTCGGGTTCAGGTGCATAAGAGCGCGGACGAGGTGCGCATTTATTCGCGCACGCTGAATGACATCACCGCCGAGCTCCCCACCGTCGTCGACATATCGAGAATTATGGATATGAAGGAGGTCATACTGGACGGCGAAGCTGTCGTGCTGACGGCCGACAAGCGACCCGTCCGCTTTCAGGAGACCATGAAGGGTCTCGGCGGCGCTGTCCCCTTCTTTTTTGATGTTCTGTACGTCGACGGGACGTCAATGCTGGATCAGCCGTACTCCTCGCGTACCAAGCTGCTCCCGGAGACACACCGCCCACCGCACCTCGTCACAGCAGACCTGCAAGAGGCGAGGAGCTTCTTCGATGCGGCGCTAGCGGCAGGTCAGGAAGGGCTGATGGCCAAGGCGCTTGGCGGCGCGTACGAGGCAGGAAGAAGAGGAGGAAACTGGATAAAAGTAAAGCAGGCCCACACACTCGATTTGGTCGTCCTGGCCGCCGAGTGGGGCCACGGCCGCCGGCACGGCAAACTCTCCAACCTGCACCTCGGCGCCCGCGATCCCGAGAACGGCGGCTTCGTGATGCTCGGCAAGACGTTCAAGGGATTGACGGACGAGCTGCTCGAGTGGCAAACGAAGCAGCTGCAGGCGATCGAGACCCACCGCGAAGGGATCACGGTCTACGTGCGTCCCGAGCTCGTCGTCGAGATCGCATTCAACGGCCTGCAGGACAGCCCGCATTATCCGGGTGGTCTGGCACTGCGCTTCGCGCGCGTGGTACGATATCGGGAGGATAAGAAGCCCGAAGACGCCGACACCATCGACACGGTGAGGAAACTGCATGGCGGCTAGCGTCCTGTTGATCCTGGCTCTCGTTCAGTTTCCGCGCAGCCAGCACGGTACCGTCACCCAACACATCCAGGGAACCGAAGTCAGCGTCTCCTATAACCGTCCCGTCGTGCGTGGCCGCGAGCTGTTCGGCAGCCTCGTTCGTTGGGATCGCATCTGGCACCCCGGCGCTGACTCGGCAACCACGATCTCATTCAGCAAGGACGTGACGATCGACGGTCATGCGCTGGCCGCCGGGCGCTACTCGCTCTGGACAATTCCCGAGGCGCCGCCGAAGCCGTGGACGGTGATCTTCAACCGCGGTGTCGGCGGATGGCACACGAATTATCCGGGCGAGTCGCAGGATGCGCTGCGAATCAGTGTGAGCACCGAAACCGGCCCGCACATCGAGACGCTCGCCTACTACTTCCCGATGGTGGATGCGGACTCGGCAGTCTTGAGACTACAGTGGGGAACGGTGATTGTGCCAATGAAGATCAAGGTCACGCAGTGAACCAAAACAAACGCTTCGGGATGGTACAATGACTCCGCTCTTACTCGCCCTGGCCCTCGTCACCCAATCCACCGACATCGAGCGCGAAGCTGCCGCCGGCATCCTGCGGCAGATCGATTCGCTCGAGGCCCGGCTCAAGCCAACCGAGAACGCGCAGCGCCTGGCCTCGCGCAACGACCCCGCGCGCGATCGCGTGCTCGCGCGTGTGGCGACAGCCTGGAATAGCGAGCTCCAGGGCGTCTCCGACTGGATCGGTCATCACCCCGAGGTCGGCTGGCACGAGTTTCAGGCGGTCGACACGCTCACGACGCTCCTGCGGAGCTACGGTTTCCAGATCGATACCGTTGCAGGGATGCAAACGGCATTCGTCGCGCGCTGGACCTCGCCCGGCGGCGCCAACGGTCCCACGCTCGGCCTGATCGCCGAGTATGACGCGCTGCGCGGGACGCAAGGCGACTTTCATGGCGATCAGCACAACGCGCAGAGTCCCGTCGCCTTCGCCGCGGCACGCGCGCTAAAGGAGTACATGATGGAAGCCCGAGTGCCGGGGCGCGTCATCGTCTACGGCACACCCGCCGAGGAGGTCGATCCACCCGCCAAGGCGATCCTGTGGAAGGCGGGCGTGTTCAAAGGCGCCGACATCCTGGTGCGCAGCCATTCGTCGGTCGAGACGCGGCGCGACCGGCCCGGATTCGGTGTCTGTTGTCTCAACATCGATGCGGTGAAGTACACATTCACCGGGAGGCCCGCGCATCAACTCACCGCCTGGAACGGCCGCAACGCGCTCGAGGCCGCGGTGCAGCTCTATTCCGCCGTCGATCATCTGCGCTCAACGTGGCGCCCGGACCACCGCGTGCAGGGCGTGATTCCGGAGGGCGGGATCGCGCCCAACGTCGTGCCCGATCACACCGTCGTCGACTACTTCATTCGCTTTCCGGACGAGGTCTATCTCGAGCACATCGCGCGCATGATGACGGACGCCGCCAAGGGCGCGGCGCAGATGACGGAGACCGACGTCGAGATCACGCGCTACGGCGAGTACCGCGACGGCATCACGGTCTCGGCGCTCGAGGAGCTCTTCTTCGCGTACGCCAAGAAGTTCGGCGCTCCGGGATTGCAGGAGGAGAAGGGACGGCCGGCGGGCTACGAGGAAACGGGCTGGGTGAGTCGTGAGATCCCGGGCGTCGGCGTGACCGTGCGGAGCTCGTCGTTTGCGAATCACACCTACGGCATGCGC
>Ga0066694_10000425_pt1 | contig 12839 bp, 4 predicted proteins | sample GraSoiAngelo_143_FD_66670 | JGI IMG/M metagenome (GOLD analysis project Ga0066694, IMG submission 66670) | Grasslands soil microbial communities from the Angelo Coastal Reserve, California, USA - 14_1009_02_30cm | ecosystem: Environmental > Terrestrial > Soil > Grasslands | place: USA... | reverse complement strand
GCATGATACCCGTCCGCCACCAACGCGGCGCTGCCGATCTCCCGGCCCACCTTGATCCTGATAAGGGCCGCCGCCTCGTTTCCGAGGAAACCGACCACGGATGCACCAGCGACGGCCCAGAGGTGCTCCACCGGCTGAGGGCGGAACAGGCGGAGCAGGGACTCGTAGCCAGCCATCAGAGCGGTGAGCAGGATCGTCACCACGATAAGCACGCCGGCCAGATCTTCGACCCGCCCGTATCCATAGGGAAAGCGCCGGCTCGGCTTCAGCCGGGCGAAGGCGAAGGCCATCGCGAGGGGGATGGCGGTCGCGGCGTCGGCAAAGTTGTGGAGCGTGTCCGCGAAGAGGGCCACACTCCCTGAGATGACCACGACGACCAGCTGGAACAGGGCCGTCGCCAGGAGTCCGAAGAACGACCACTTGAGAGCCCACATCCCGCGGTCCGTGCTGGCGATGGCCGGATCGATGATCCCGTGGCGGTGATGGTGCGCATGGTCATCCCCGTGCCCCGGTGGGTCGTGCGGACGATGAGGCGCCTCGGGGTGGTGCTGCATGCGTATGACTCTTGTGCCTACGTCTCTATGAGCCGCACGGACAAACCGTAGCACGACTCGCGTGCAGCGACCAAGTGCGGACCATGCCTAAGGCGAGGAGCATGCGTCAGAACGGCTCAGGCCGCGGCCTCTGCCACGGCCCGCTGTCTCATCCCGTCGACGTAGACGACACCGTTGGCAACGCGCGCATCGAGCGCAGCAGCCGACTCAAGGAGGGGAGATGAAGAGAGATGGAACGTCTGAGAATGTCGCTGTGTCCGGCGTGCACTGCGTGCCCGAGGTCGAGATCGCGCGTGACGAGGTGCGGATCAGCGAAGCTGGGCACCTCGCCGTCCTGAAGAAGGACGAGTGGAACCTGCTGGTTGACCTGATTCAGTCGGCTCCGGCTGGCCCTCCCCCTGATTCCCCCTTCTCCTGCTTTCGCCGTTGACGTAGATTGACGCGAGATGCGCTCTAGTGTCGCCTCTGGCCGCCCGGAACGGGCTAAATCCTTAGGATTTCGTAGGGGGTGCTCTACGATCCGGTTCTGCTTCCCGAAGACCGACGACGTGCTGCGGGACGCGGGAGAACGCCTCCTCAAGCTGCAGTCGTAGCTGCAGCGAGCTGATCCTCGGCGACTCCCGCGGTCATCTGCCGCCACTCCGAGAGCACGGTGACAATCGTCACCTGATCCCCGAGCCCGACGGTCCGGGGTTGATGATCAGACGGCGGAGGGCGAACCGTCTTCGCGTCGAGTTCCGCGGAGCAACGCTAACCTCGGATGCCGGGCTGCTACTCCCGCGCGAGCTGGATGAGACAGGAGCGCGTCACCGCGGCGATTCTGTCATGATCGCAAAGGCCGTGGCAGCAGCCGCGGTCCGCGTCCCCACTCCCAGTTTCCGAAAGATCCGGTCGACATAGGTCTGCACCGTTCGCGGTGACAGACTGAGGATTAGGGCGATTTCCGGGTTGGTTTTGCCCCCTGCCACCCAGGCCAGCACCTCCGCCTCTCGCCGGCTCAGCCCCAATGACTCGAGAGGCTTGGCCGCGAGCTCGACCCCCTCCTCGTGCAGGAGCAGCAAAGGCGCGGATCGATCCGGCACGAGCCGAATCACCAAACGTCGGCTCTTCCCCTTCACGATCAGCGGCCGGACCGGGGAAGACAAGCCCTCCGCAGCGTCCAAACACCGCAGGTGCTCGACGACCCAACGATGGAGCGTGTCTGGTAAGCGCTCGCTCCCGGCTGACCGCCCTGGGAAGTAGGCGTGCAGCCACGTTCGGGCCACCGCGGTCGCAAGCCAAACTGTCCCCTCGGGCGTCAGATAGACGAGGCCGCGTTGTAGCTCGACCACGCCGCGTTCAAGCGCCCTCAGATCGTCGAGCACTTTGGTGAGCCGCTCCGCATTGTCATGCGCCTGGAGGAGGTGAGGATGGAGGATGCTGACCATGAAGCTCTCTTCCTCGGAAAAGCCGCGTCGATGCCGGTAAAGACCCGCGCCACTGACCGACATCCGGTGCGACGGGAACGCCATGAGCAGCTGCTCCTCGAGTCCCAGCGGGTACAGCAGCTCGTTGTAGACCGCTGTCCGAGCGAAGTCGCTACGAGGTGCGAGGTCCGAGACCCGGACGACGGGACGAGGATGCGGGCTCCGTGTCTGATGGGCGACGTAGGGATGCTCGTGCATGAGCGCGTTCCAGGTGCGAATGTTCTCTGGAGTCAGGGGGTCGGTCGGGTTCATCCAGGTCCGCGAACGGTGGGTGACCGGTTCCGCCTCGTTGAACGAGGCGACGTCGGCCGGAATGACCGTTGGCAGGGCGCTCAGCAGGTGGGAGATGAAACGTTCGCGGTCTCGGAGGACGTACAGCCCTCTGATGAACGCCAGGAGACGCGCGGTCGAACGCTGACTGAGCCTGCCCATTGAGGCCTCGCTCGTGTCCGCCAAATGGCGGATAGACGCTAGCACCGGGCTACCTATAATTCAATCCCTCATGTTCCAGGCGTCGCGGACGGCTTCGGAAGCGTTCAACCAAAGGAGTCGCATGGTGTGGGAACGTGCCTTCCCGTTCGTGATGGCTCCGGGCCCTCCGCTCTGGCTTATGGCGGTGCTCTTCGTGTGTGTGATGACGGCGCTCACGCCTCTAGCGCACGCCAGCCCTTCGGACCCGTCGTGGATCGCTGGCTTCTGGGATGACGCCGACTACGACGACATCGTTATTCTCATTACCGCCAGCGTCGGCGCCGTCGAACCTCCCCTGCTGTCAGATGCTCGTCTCGGCCAGCCAGTCGTCGGCTTCATTCCTCCGGTCTGCGAGGAGCCGGTTCCAGCCTCGACGGCTGCCGCGAACCAGACTCGCGCGCCTCCAGTCGCCTAATCCACCTACCCGTCGAGCGGCGGACAACTCAAAGCGAGCCGACGCGGTGCCATGCGACGTCGGCGGTTTCTGTCCGGATGTGGGGAGGAGTATGCGGTCGGTTCGGGTTCTCGGGAAATCCTTCGACGCTCCCGCGAGGCGCGCAGACCGGTTGACGCGCTCGCGTTCGTGGGGCGCCCAGCGGGCCGCTTCCCTTGCCATGAATTCGTTGGCCCTTGGCCTAGCCGCCGTGCTTTTGCTTCTCGTTCCTGCCGTCAGCCTGGCCGGCACCTTCACCGTGTTTGGCGAGACTTACCAGCGAGGGACGGGTGCGCCGGTCACGGTGACGCGAAGCTTTAGCGCTCTGAATCTGTCGACCACATACACCCTCCGGATCGACAATGGCGGGCTGCCTTCGGGCCAGTTCTGTAGGGTCTCGAGCGCCGTCGTTGGCTTGAACGGTGTGGAGGTCGTCGGCCCTTCCGACTTCAACCGGAGAGAGCTAGAGACTGAGAGAGAGCGAGAGGGCGAGAAGGAGCGGGAGGACGAAGATCGAAGCGTTGCGGTGATCGAGCGGCGAGTTTCGCTTGCGACGACGAACGTGTTGACGGTCGAGCTGCGTGGTGGTCCGGGCTGCGGGCTCACGCTGCGGATCATCGGGGTGGACAACGACCTCCCCCTCATCACGGCGGCCGCGAGCCCGCCGGTGAACGCCGCTGGCTGGAACAACACGGACGTGCGGGTGACCTTCACGTGCGCCGACGCCATCAGCGCGATCGCGCGCTGCTCGGACCCTGTGACGGTGACGACAGAAGGCGCCGGGCAGGTCGTGAGCGGCACGGCGGTGGACATTGCCGGCAACCAGTCCAGCGTGTCGATCACGCTCAACATCGACAAGAGTCGCCCCGTCGTGAGCGCTGTCGTGAGCCCGCCGGCGAACGCGGCGGGCTGGAACAACACGGACGTGCGGGTGAGCTTCACGTGCACGGACGCGACCAGCGGGATCGCGCGCTGCCCAGATCCTGTTACGTTAAGCACCGAAGGCGCCGGACAAGTCGTGAGCGGCACGGCGGTGGACATCGCCGGGAACCAATCGAGCGTCTCCGTCGCGCTCAACATCGACAAGACCAGCCCTGCGGCAAGCGCGGTCTTGAGCCCGCCGGCGAACGCGGCGGGCTGGAACAACACAGACGTGCGGGTGAGCTTCACGTGCGGCGACGCGACCAGCAAGATCGCCCGCTGCCCGGACGCCGTCACGGTGACCGCCGAGGGCGCCGGACAGGTCGTGAGTGGAACAGCGGTGGACGTCGCCGGCAACCAGTCCACGGCTTCTGTCACGCTCAATATCGACAAGACCCCACCGGTGGTCGACGTCGCCGTGAGCCCAGCGGCGAACGGGGCAGGATGGAACAACGGAAACGCGACGGTGACCTTCACGTGCACCGACGCCACCAGCGGCGTTGCCCGTTGTCCCGCTCCCGTCACCGTGACCACCGAAGGCGCCGGGCAGGTGATCAGTGGCGCCGCGGTCGACGTGGCGGGCAACCAGGCCACGCGGTCGATCACCTTGAACATCGACAAGACGCCACCGGCGGTGCAGATCAGCGCACCGGCGGAGGGCAGCACGATACGGAGTCGCCAGGTCCAGGTCTCCGGGAGCGTGACCGAGGCGAACGCGCTGAGTGCGATCACCGTTCAGGGCGCGCAGGTCCCCCTCACCGGCAACGCATTCAGTACCCAGCTCCTGCTGGACGAGGGCACTCAGACCATCACGGTCGAGGCGCTCGACGTAGCCGGGAACCGCGGATCGGCGAACGTGAGGTTTGCGGTCGTGTTAAACCGGGCGCCAACCGCCAGTCCAGGGGGACCGTACGGCGGGGATACCGGACAGGCCATCTCGTTCAACGGCGCCAGCTCCACGGATCCGGACAACGACTCCCTCAGCTTCGCCTGGGACTTTGGCGATGGAACGACTGGGACCGGGGCGACGCCGAGCCACAGCTACAGGACGCCCGGGAGCTTCACGGTCGCTTTGACCGTCTCCGACGGCCGGGGCGGCACCAACACCGCCTCCACCACGGCGACCATCGTCGATCGGACGGCCCCTGTCGTCAGCTTGAACGGGCCGAGGGAAGCGCTACCTGGCGTCCAGGTGACGATGATCGCGCAGGCTACCGACAACGCCGCGGTTGAGTCGGTGACCTTCGAAGTCAATGGCGCGGATCCCTCGCGCGTGACGAGCCCGCCGTACGAGCGCGTGATTTCGATTCCGATCGTGGCTTCCGTGGGGGCGACGATCCGCGTGACGGCGATAGCGCGTGACACGAGCGGTAACACCGCGACGGCCGAAGCGAGCGTGACGATCACCGCGCTGCCCGACGCCGAGAACCCGGTGATCACCTTGAACGCGCCGCCGCAGGCGGCTCCCGGAACCACCGTGCACCTCTCGGCGGCGGCCACCGACAACGTGGGCGTCAAGTCGGTCGCGTTTGCGGTTGACGGCGTTGAGATCGTGAGAGTCACGACACCGCCTTACGAGGCGACCTATCACATCGTTACCGACGTGCCGATCGGCGCGTCGTTTCTCCTCTCGGCACGAGCGATGGATTTCAGCGACAACACGAGCGAGGCGACAAAGACGCTGACCATCGTCCAAGCGCCGGACACGACGCCGCCCACGGTGACCCTCGCGGCGCCGCAACAGGTGGTGGCCGGTGGGACGCTGCATCTGACTGCGACGGCGAGCGACAACGTCGGCGTGGCGACGGTGGCGTTACTTATCGATGGTGCTCAGGTCGCGGCGTTCGCTCAGGCGCCGTACGAGACCGATTTCCAGGTCGCGCCTGACACGCCGCCGGGCACGGCCCTCCACGTCGAGGCGCGCGCGACCGACTTCGCCGAGCTCACGGCGAGCGATGCCGCAGACGTCCGCGTCGTCGCCGCGCCGCCGCCAGGGGGCGGCGTTGTCGCCAGCGTGGTGTATGATGACGCGACGGGCCTGCCGATCGAGGGCGCCACCGGGCAGCTCATCAGCCTCGACGGAGCGGCGCCCGGCCCGACGCTCCCGCAGGCGGCAACCGACACGCGGGGGAGGTTCCGGCTGTCGAGCCGCCCCGGAAGCGCGAGGATCCGGATCTTCAAGTCGGGCTTCACCGAGTCCTATCGCGTCGTGACCGTCGTGGACGGCAAGCGCACCGACCCGTTCGATGCTCGGCTCACCCCACTCGACACCAGGGACAACCAGATTTCATCGGTGACGGGCGGCACGGCGTCGAGCCAGGCGGGCGATGCGAGTCTCGGTGTACCCGCGGGCGCCCTGGCGTCGGATCAGTCGCTCCGGCTGACCTCCGTGACCTCGCAGGGATTGGCCGCGCGGCTCCCCCTCGGCTGGTCGCCCGTCGCAGCGCTGGACATCTCGCCTCGCGGCGCGGCCTTCGGAACGCCAGCCGCCTTGTCGCTCCGCGCGCCGAGCGACCTCGCCAGCGGGATGACGCTCACGCTGGCGCGCTGGGACCCCGCAGCCGGCGCCTGGATCGTCGAGGGTCAGACCAGTCGGACTCCTGACGACACGACACTCACAACGAGCGTCCCGCAGACGGGACAGTACGTCCTGCTCCTGCCCGATGCGGCGCCCAACGCTCCGCCGGCGCCGATCGTCGGCCAAGGCGTGCCGGCCGTCCTCGCAAATCCGCCGCCGACGAGCGTGAGCGCCTTCATCACGCCCTCGCCCAAGATCCTCTTCGCCCAGCCCGGCGCACGATCTCACGTCGGTGTGCTCGTCGTCCCGCCGTCCCGGATGCCGAGCGGGTCCAGCTTCCACCTCGACCTCGCTGAGACTTTTAACTTCGTGAGCGGCGCGCGCCTGTTCCCTGATCCCTCGGGCCAGGACCTCGCGCTCTATTCCTTCGGCGCCGGAGCTCCGCTCACGCTGATCTCTGACTTCAACGTGAGCCCGTCGCACGCCTTCACCCTCAGCGCGCTCCAGGGTGGGGTCATCGATCTAGCGGTTTCGATGCCGCTCGACCGTGGCGCAGCGCGCGGCACGGTCATTGGCCCGGCTGGTGGCACCGCGGCGACAGCCGACGCACAGCTCGTCATTCCCGGCGGCGCGGTCATCGAGAACCTCCCCGTCCTCCTCTCGTCGCTGACGCAGGCACACTTCCCCGCGCCGATCCCAACGGGTCTCACGTTCCTCGCCGGGGTCCAGGTCGACCTTCACGGCGGAACGCTCGGCATTTCCGCGACGCTCTCCATCCCGACGCCCGGCGGCCTCGCTCCCGACGCTCAGGTCCTCGTCGTCCAACTTCGCGAGGTCGATGGCGTCAGCTACCTGGTGCTCGTGGGAGTGGGGGCGGTGCAGGGCGCGGCGCTCGCCGTCTCGACCGATCCCCTCGGCGACGGAAGTCTCACGTTCCCGGGCATGCAGGGCGAGGGTCGTTTCGCCTTCCTGCGCGCCGACGTCCCGCTCGGCTTCATCACCGGCATCGTGACTGGCGCCAGCGGCCAGCCCCTGGCTGGGAGCCTCGTCGCACCTGACACGCTCGGCGTCGCCGCGCTCGCCGACGCCAGGGGGCGTTACACGCTGGCCGCGCCGCTCGGCGACGTGAACGTGACCGCGCTCGATCGTGCGACAGGCGACCTCGTGACGCAGGTGGCCCACGTGACGACGCCTGGCGGAGTCTCGGCCCTCGCACTCGGCGTCGCGCCGACTCCGCCAACGGTAGTAGCTGTCAACCCGGCGAACGGCGCGCGGAACGTCCCGTTCACCACACCCGTGACAGTGAATTTCTCCGAGCCCGTGGATCCGGCCAGCGTCGGATCGGGCGTGGTCACGCTGACGAAGAGCGGCGCGTCGGTCTCGGGCACGCTGTCGCTCTCGCCGACGGGCACCGCCGTTACGTTCCGTCCCGACGCGCTGCTGGAGTCTGCGGGCACCTATCAGGTCACGGTCGCCGCCACGGTAAGAGATCTCGTCGGCCGGCCGATGGGTGCGCCCTTCGCCTCGCAATTCACGACGGTGAACGTGACGCCTCCGCCGCCCCCGCCCGCAGGGGCCGTGAACGCGACGATCCCCGACGCGAGCGGTAAGACGACAGTGACGGGGACGCAGGGCACGGCTGTACCGGGTGGCACCGTCAACGTCAAGAACCTGGCCAGCGGGGCGATCACCACGCTCACCCCCAACGCGGACGGGAGCTTCAGCGGGCAGGTGGCCGCCGCGCGCACGGACAAGCTCGATGTGACGATTGTCGACGCCGACGGCAACAAGACGACGGTGCCGCTGCCGGCGTTCAGGAACGCTGACGGCAGCGTGGTGGTCGGCGCCGCCGGTGGACGCGTCGAAGGGCCGGACGGGATCGCCGTCGACGTTCCACCGGGCGCCTTGCCGGAGGGCACCGTCGTGAAGGTGAAGCCCGTAGCCGAGATCGATCTGGACCTGCCAGTGTCCGAGGGCTTCTCCTTTGTTCAGGCACTTCGGCTGGAGCTGGGAGGGGTGACACCGAGGGCTCCTCTTCACCTCGCAGTCCCGGCCCCGCCGGGTGCTTCCGCACAGAATCAAGTGCTCGTCACGAGCGTCGTCCAGTTGCCGAGGAGACTGGCCTGGTCCCTGGTGGATCGAGCCCATCTGACCGACGGAAAGTATCAGACAGCGTCACCGCCATTTCCAGGGGCGCTCGGCCAGAAAACCTACGTGTTTGTCACCTCCACATTCCCTTGCATCAGCTACGTGACAGTCACGTACAACTTCGGGTTCGACACGCTATGGGTTCCCTTCACGTTTCCCGTCGTCCCATTCGTCTACCTCACCGCCGGCTCGCAAACGAAGGCTACCCTGGCCGCCACCTGTGACTCGCAGATGAACATTCAAGTGCAGAACCCGAACACCGGGCAGGTCATCAAGCAGATCAGCCAACACGCGCCTGCCCAGCAGGACCAGATCTTCTTCGCTCCCGGCATTCAGACGGATGATCAAGCACCGCCGAGCATTGTCTGGACGAATGCCAATAGCGGATTTGAGCTTGATCAGATCGAGGTCCGGTTCTCAGAGCCGATGAACGTTTCGTCGGTGTGTAACAGCTTCCAGCTCAAGGACCATGAAGGAAAGGTCGTCCAGGGTCAGATCTCAGGGTGTGCGGCCGGGACGCTAGAGCAAGGAAACACCTTGATGCGATTCGTCCCCACCGTCCCGCTCTTGCTGAACGAGCAGTATCAGTATTCGCTGGCTGGCGCGACGGACTCTGGCGGCAACCCGCTGCAGGTCGCACCAGAGACGCTCGCCTTCAAAACGTTCGCGCCAGAAGGCGTGTTCGACCTCGGCTTGCGTCCGGAGACGCTGCAGAATTTCTTAAAGTGCTCCTTCAACAGTACCTCGTGTACGACCAGCGTCTACGATGCCGCTCTCATCGGGGAGACCTTGTTCGTCGCTAACGGGGCGCGGACGAGCGACATCACCTATGCCGACCCGCAGAAGAAGCTCCTCGCCTTCAATATGACCGACCCTGCGCACCCGGTGTTGATCGGCTTTCACCCCACTCAGACCAATCCCCGAGCCCTCGGCGTCGTCGCCAACGCGTCGTTCGTGTTGCCGGACGGGACCCTCTTCGCCGGCGACATTCTGGTCGCCGCCGGTGGTGGGACCGTTGCGGGAGGAGAACTCGACACAAAGCTGGAGGTCTACGACGTCACGGCGTGCACGAAGCACCTGGCGGTTGCGAATTGCCTGGACGGGGCGCTTAAAGGTCACAAGCTTCTGTCCACCCCGAACGGACTCCCGCCGGCGCCAGGCGTGCCCCCCGCAGACGGTGTGCCTCTTCAGGTCGCGACGCTAGCGTCTCGAGATTCCACCGGCGCTGCCACCGAGGCCGCGGCGTACGTCGTGGTGTCTCCCGTCGGACTGGAGGCGGTGGATATTCGCAAGGCCTTCAATTTCCCGATTACCACGAACACCAGTCTCGGGCCGGACGGGATCGTTCTTGGCGACTTCCTGGACGTTGCGGTCGTCAAGAACACGGTCGTGGTAGTCGGGACACCAGGGCAGTTTGCGGGCCCTGAAGGCTATAGTTTGGTGGCTTATTCGCCCCAACTCAACCTCATTCAAACGATCAGCCAAACTGTCGGGTTACCGGGTGCGATCGCAAGGGTGGCGCCAGGAGAGAATCTCGTGTTCGACATCGACGAGGACGGCAATCTGGGCCAGGCCGAGGAGGACGACGGAGACCCCGTCCATGCCGCCCAGGAGCTCTTCGACCTGGCCGTCGTGAGCAGCGGTCCCCTGACCGACGGGTGCCCGACCGCCGTCGTGCCCTGCGGCAGACTTTACGTCGTAGATGTGAGCCACTTGACCGATCTGGCCACCTTCCATCCCGACGCCCCGCGCATCCTCTCTCAGATTCCGCTTCCCGGGCCGGCCTTCAGCGTCCGAGTCGACGCCGATGCCAAGCTGGCCTACGTCGAAGTTCGTGGGCACGGACTGATGATCGTCGATCTGAGTCATCTCTTCGACGTGCTCAAGCTGACGGACCCGAAGCCGCCCGTCGCCGGCCTCCTGGATGCCAACGGCGGCGGGATCGACGACCGCATCCTCGGCACAGCGGCCTTGGCCGACATCCTGATGACGAAGGTCAAGGTGGACACGCAGCAAGGGGTTGCCTTCGTCAACGGCTCGTCTGGCGGACTCAGGGCCGTCTGCGTGAACGACGTGTGCAACCCGGTTGTCATCACGATCACGCAGGCGCCTGACAAGACTGCCCTGGACGTTCTCATCACGCCGGAACAATGGGCGGCGAGCACGCAGCTTTGCATCGACATCAGTGTGAAGGCACCGGCCGGTCAGTTCGTGAATTATGTGGTCACAGAATTTCCGAAGACCACCGGTGGCGCGATGCTCAACCTCTCGAATGGAGCGGACACCGGGACCGTTAGCCCATCGACCACGAGGATCTGCCTCCCGACCCTGCCGACGAAGCCTTTCCCGCTCGAAAGTCTCGTCGGAATCGCGTTCGCCTATCACGGGTCCCTGGTCAAGAGCGCCATCGTCCATCTGATCCCGGCCATGATTACGGCCACGGACATCAAGCTCCGGACGGACGTGGACCGCATCAATCACGACGTCTGTGCCTCGGATGCGAAGTTAGGCTTCGACCTCTCCTTCGCGGCGAACCTCACCATCAAGGTGGACGGAAATGTCCTCGCGGTTGACAACGTGGCCCAACAAGACATTCGCTACGCGGCCGGACACTATGACATCACGGTTCCCGTGGCCATGGTCTCGGAGGGCGGCGAACACAGCTTCGACATCACCGGGGTGTTCAAGAAGAGCCCGGAGGTGAAAAGCACCGCGACCGGCAAGATCCGCCACGAGGTGGTGATCAATGCAGCGCTCCCCGTCGGCCACACGATGGTCAAGGGTGTGGACATCGTCGACGGCCATCTGACCCACTCCACGCAGGACGTCACGATCCCTGGTCGTGGGCTCTCCCTCGACTTTACGCGGACGTACAGCAGTGCGGGGAGCTCCAGCGCCGGCCCGGTCGGGGCCGGCTGGACCCACAGCTACAACATCCGGCTCGCCCACGACGGCTGCGACCGCTTCGTGGTGATCGGCGGTGAAGGATCGGGCAACACGTTCAAGAGGATCGGCAGTGTCCTGCGGCCGCAGATCGGGTATCACTCCACGCTGACGAAGATCTCGCAGACGCAGTTCGACTTCTTCACGAAGGCTCATGTGCAGTACCGCTTCGAGCGGGAGCCCGCGCTCACGGGCGAGGTCTATACACTGCGCTTCATCCAGGAGCCCAATGGGAACCGCATGACGTTCGACTATCTGTCGGGCGATGGCGATCCTGCGACGCTTGATGCCGTCACCGATTCGTCCGGCAGATCCCTGGTGTTTGAGTACCAGGATTCGGTGACGGGTCCCGATGGGTCCGTCGTGTTCTTCGGCGAAAAGAAGATCAAGAGCGTCAAAGGCCGGAGCCCGTCCGGCGCCGCCACGCCGGATCTGCTCGGCCTGAAGATCGACTACCAGTACGACATCCACGGCAATCTCGTGACGGTGACGCGGAGTAGTCCTAACCCCGGGGCGAATCTCAATGACACCCGGGTCGAGCGCTACACCTACACCGATACTGACGCGCAGGATCGACACAATCTTCTGAGCTACACGGATCCCAATGGCCATACGACGAATTACGACTATTTCACCCCGACGGACACCATTTCGGGGCTCGGGAGCTTCTTCCAGAGCAGCGTGCCTGGTCTAGCGGCCGCGTTCGGTTTGCAGACGCCGGAACAGATCAATGCATTCTTCGGCGCCTGGCAGAAGGAACTGATCAAGACGGTGAAGCAGCCCGAAGGCGTGGCGACCAACTTCTTCTACGATTTCACGAACAAGACGCGACAGGTGACCGATCCCAGAGCTCCGGAACAACCGATTCCTCCGATAACGTACACGGTGAACGATTACGGAGCCACGGTGAAGATCGCCGAGCCGCTGGGCAAGACCACGACTATCGAGTGGTGCACCGACACGCCCAGCGCCGCCTGCCCGGCGTCCAGCGGAGATCCTGGCGTGGACGTGCTCATGATCGTGAAGACCGACGCCGAGGGCCAGACGCATCTCTACGAGTACGGAGACGGCCTCGGGAACCTGACCAAGGAGACGCTCCAGTTCGGCGGTAATGAGGCTCCCGTGACGCTGAAGGATGGCATTACCACCGTGGGCTCGGTGCTCAGCGGGTGGACCTATGAGCGGGCATTCAGCAAGATGACGAGCAGTACAGACACGGAGGGGAACACCACCGTTTTCGAGATCGACGCGGATTACCCAGGGAAGCCGAGCTTCTGCCCCACGGGGACCGGGGCCACGGGCAACCTGCTCGGCGTTCGTGACGCGGAGGGAAACATCATCTGTTATTCCTACGCATCGAACGGCGATCGAATCACCGTCACCGA
>Ga0066694_10000417_pt1 | contig 12891 bp, 10 predicted proteins | sample GraSoiAngelo_143_FD_66670 | JGI IMG/M metagenome (GOLD analysis project Ga0066694, IMG submission 66670) | Grasslands soil microbial communities from the Angelo Coastal Reserve, California, USA - 14_1009_02_30cm | ecosystem: Environmental > Terrestrial > Soil > Grasslands | place: USA... | reverse complement strand
CCCGAGCGCGCGCATGGACTCCCGGTCGAGCCACTGTGCGTCATCCAGGACCACCACCACCGGCTGCTCGTCCGCCACGGCCTGCAGCACTTCGGTGAGGGCGCGGCCGAGCGCGCCGACCGGCGCCGTGCCGCGCAGCTGCGCGAGCGCGTCCGGTGGAGCCCCGGCGACCCCAGGGGCCTCGAGCAATCCGCCGCGTGCGATCCCGAATACCGCGCTCCATGGGTCGGCTTGGTCGGCCGCGACCGCGCGCACGGCGGCGACCACCGCGCCGTCGAGCCGGGTCCGAGCCACGAGCTCCTCGGCAAGCCGGGTCTTCCCCGCGCCGGCGTCGCCCTCGATGAGAATGACGGTCGCCCGCCGCTTGGTCCGGCACGCCGTCCACGCGTCGGTCAGCCGCTCGAGCTCGACAGCCCGCCCCACCAGCGGGGCGCGACGCGACCCGGACCGGCGCTCTGCCTCACGCACCGCCCGCGGGAGCCGCCAGGTTCGCTCCAGCCGCACCCGCTCGGCGAGCGCGTAGGTCTCCCCGTCCGGCTCCGCGCCGAGCTCCCGGCTCAATCGGGACACGAACTCCTCGAACAACGCAAGCGCTCCCGCCCGGTCTCCGGCGAGGGCGAGCGTCCGCAGCGCGGTCCGCAGCGCGGTTTCAGGCCGCCAGTCGAGTTTTCGCGCGCGCTGCACGGTGTCGTGCGCCGCCGCCACCTTGCCGGCGGCGAGCAGTTGCTCGGCGCGGCGGACCAGCACGTCCACCGAGCGGCGGCACCAGTGCTGGCGTTCCGCCGCCAGCCAATTGTCGAACTCCGATGCGCCACGGACGCTGAATCCCTCGAGGAACTCTCCATGGATCAGCGCGGCTGCCGGGGCGTAGTCGCCCGCCGCCGCCAGCGTCTCCAACGTGTCGGTGTCGAGCTCGACCGTGCCGGGCGCGATTCCCACCTGCGCCGGGTCGGACTCGAGGCCGTCGTCGCCCGCACACAAGCGCAGGACGTGCACGGCTTCGTTCAGAGAGTGTCGCGCCTTCTCCTCCGGCTTGTCGCCCCACAACAAGCCGATGAGGTGTTCGCGCGTTCGGATGCGTTTGGGCGACCGGGCCAGATAGATCAGGAGCGCGAGGTTCTTTTTCCACAGGAGCTTGGCCGGCGCGGCCGTGCCGTCCACACTCAGGTCCACTGGGCCGAGGGCGCGAATGACGATCACGCGGCCCCTTTGCAGCCGAGTGCGACGCGCCGACCGGCGGCACTGTCTGCGCGCGCGCGGTAAGGTGGGTCCCCGCCGGACCAGAGCCGCACCACGGTCGCGTAGGCCCGACAGGCCTGCTCGCGTCGCTGTCCCGTCCGCTCCAGCAACTCCCCCAGTCGCCACTGCGCGAATGCAGTAAATGCCCAGTCAACCTCAGCAGGTTGTGGATCGCCACTCGGGTAACCGTGCAGATCGGAGTTCTCGTGCCAGATGAGGTCGGCGATCGCGCGCCCTGGGTGTGTTCCCGCTTCGTTCCACGACGCGCGCGTCAGGTGCAGCACGACCCGCCAGAACGGATCTTCGATGTCTTGGGCCGGAATTCCCCTTAGGGGATTGGTGGCCGCGAGGGCCGAATCAACCGCCCCTCCGGCAGCCACCTCCTCGGCCCACAGCAACGTCCCCAGCGGCCCCGGCCGTAGGGTGGACGGCCCGCGGCGACGTGGCGGCTCGGCGCGCCCCCGCACCCGCTCGACCGTCGCGAGCATCCATGCGGCGCGCCGTTGCCACTCCGGTCGCCCGCCGGCGGCGTCGGCCGCGCCGGCGAGGGTGGGGAGCGCGTCGGCCCAGCGGGCGGCCGCCCGGGCGGAGTCGACGTCTGCCAGCAGCAGAACGCCGGCCAGCTCACCGACGAAAACCTCCAGCTCCGGAAAGCGGTAGGCCAGTTGGTGTGCGAGCGCCATGGCGGTATCGGGCCGCCCCATCCCTATGAGCGCCAAGACTCGGGCGAGACCGGCCGAGCGCGCGAAGCCGGGCTCAGGCAGGAGTTGCTCCGCGAACGCCGACTCGCCTTGCGGAGATCCGAATCCGGCGAGGTACCGGGCGCCGGCGTCGAGATCCTTGATACCGGCCGCGCGCGCCATCCGGGCCAGGTCGCGCGTCCGCCGCGTCGCGTCGGCCGGCGGCAAAAACCGCCATGCGTAGGCCAGCTCCACAATGGCCAGGGTTGCAAAGGAGGGATCCTTCGGATCGACGAGAGGCCCCACCCGCGCAAGGGCCGCGGTGGCGCCGATCGAATCGCCTTCAGCGACGTCGAGCCACGCTACGTGCTCCAGTGCCGGCGCGAAGTCCGCTTGGCTTTTGAGCACATCCTGAAACGATTGCATCGCCTCGCGCCGTGAGCGTCCGACGAGCGGTCCGCGATGGAACAACTCGTCGGCCCGCCGGAATTGGCCGAACAGAAAGTCCTTCGTGCCCTTCGCCAACGCATCCAGGGAGTCCAGCCGCGCCGCGAGAGGCAACACCTGCGCCCGAATCAGTCTCTGGTAGCGGTCCGGAAACTCTGTGAGGTGAGCGAAATAGTGCGTGCTGTCCGCGGGGTCGCCCTCGAGGTTGAACCAGCGGCCGACCTCCGCATGCCGCCAATAGCACAGCCAGCAAGTCGAGTCGAGAGCCGCGGCTTCGGCGTAACCCGCCCGAGCCTCCCCCCAGCGTCCGCGCGCGAAGGCGCCCTCCGCACGTTGGAAGGCGGCCCGCCCCAGGGCGTTCTTGGGCAACACGCCACGAGGTAACGAGCGGTCCAGCGAGTCGCGCGACCGGAGCTGCGCCCCGAAGACCCGATCGGCCAGGCTCTCCGCGAGGAAGCGCCACTCGGCCCGCGGTCCCACGATCTCGATGGTATCGACGCCCGGCCCGCGAAGCCGGACGCGCAACCGGCCTTCGTCATTCGCCGTGGCCACGCCAATGCGGGAGCCGGTCCGCAACCACCGGCCGAGTCCCGAGACACAGCGGGCGGACAGGTCGGGGTAGCGATCCAGGTTCCGCGCCAATGCGCACGCGACTGAATCACCCCACGCCCCCGCCACGTCCGCGGCAGGGAGGACTGCTTCGACACGAAAACGCATGGTGGAGGAAACAGGTGTCAATACATGGATCCACAACCCCACAACCGTGCCCCCGATCGCCAGGCCGATCGCATTCCGTCGGTATTGCCAGACGCGGGTACCCCAGAGGGAGCGTCGGAACACCGTCGCATGCGGCCAGCGGTCGTCCGGATTCAACTCCAACGCCCGGCGTAATACGCGGGCGATGTTGAGCGGCACTCCCGTCCAGTCTCCCTTCGCGGGCACGCACTTTTCCCACCGGCGGCCTGTGAGCGCCTCGTAGATCACCATCCCGGCGGCATAGATGTCGCTGCGCTCGTCCGCGACGCCGGCGAACTGCTCCGGCGCCATGTACGCCGCCGTCCCCTGCAGTATCAGCGGATTCGTCTGCTCGCCGGCACTGAGGCGCCGCGCGATGCCGAAGTCCGTCAGCACCGCTCCGTCCTCGTCGAGGAAAACGTTCGCCGGCTTTATATCCCGATGGATGACACCTTTTCCATGGGCCTTGCCGAGTGCCGCCAGCAAGTCGCGCCCGAGTTTGCGCGCGGCGTCGACCGACAGACGCCCCTGTTTTTCGAGTTGCGTCTGAAGGGTGTCGCCCTCCAAGTAATCCATCACGTAGAAGTTCAGGCCGTCCCGTTCATCGACTTTGTGGACGGGAACGATGTTGGGGTGTCGCAGATTGGCGAGGATGCGAGCTTCGTCGACAAATTGCCGGGCGGCCTCGACGGTCCACCGCTCGGGCCGCAGCACCTTGACGCCCACGAGACAATCGAGGGCCACGTCCCGCGCGAGGTAGACCGTCCCCATGCCGCCGCTTGCGAGCTCGCGCTCGAGCTCGTAGTCCGGCGCCAGGGCCGCACGCAGGCGCTCGAAGAAGGCCGTCACAGAAACCTCGACCGGAGAACATCCCGGCCGCCGTCCCGAAAGTCAAACGGCCCCGCCCAGGCGGGGCCGTTTGACGCAGCACGTGCGTCGCCGGTTACTGGACCGTGATCGCGATCTTCATGCCCAGCGCGACGTGCGGCAGGCAGTAGCCTTTGTAGACGCCGGCCGGCGCGCCGGTAAACGAGACGTCGTACTTTTCGTTCGGCTGAGTCAGGAACGGGCCCGTGAGGTCGCCCATCGGATTCGGCATCCCCTTCTTCAGGGCGTCCGCCCCGCCCTTCGGGATCGAATCGGCGTAGAAGGCGATGTCGTGCGGACCGCCGGACACATTGATGAACCGCACCGTCGTGCCGGGCTTGATCGAGAGCTTGGCGGGCTCGAACGCCGCGGCGGTCGTGCCGTTGCCGGTCATCTTCACTTCGACCACCGCGCCAGCGGGCTCGGCGGCGGGCGCACTCGCCGCCACACCGGCCGGCGCTGGAGTGGCCGCTTCGGCTTGGGACGCTGCCGACTTCTTGTCGCCGCCGCAGGCAACGATCGCGAACGCGACGAGCGAGATGAACAGGGTGAAGCGCATTGCTGACTCCCTCCGGGACGAATGACGAGAAGCGCTTGTGAACGCGTTCACAATATATCCGCGCTCCCTCAAAACGGGAGCCCTGCACACGCGTTGACCGTTGCATTTTCGCACCACCCCGACGACACTGATGCGCATGCCGGAGGCGTCTGTACCGCTCATCCCCGCCGCCGATCTCGCGCATCGGCTGGATCAGGGCGAACGCGTGCAGCTGCTCGACGTCCGCTCAGCGGAGCGGGTCGCGCAGGGGCGCGTCACCCTCGGCGCGACACTCGATTTCCGCGCCCTCGCCGCATCGCAGTTGTACGAGCTCGCGACGCTCGCGCCGCTGCGGCTCGACCCCGCGGCCCCGGTGGCGGTGATCTGCGGGCACGGCAACTCGAGCGCCGGAGCCACCCGCTTCCTGCGCGAGCGGGGATTCGAGGCCTACTCCGTGGCGGGCGGGATGGCGGCGTGGGAAACAGTCTACCTCCCGCGCCGCCTCTCTCCGACCCCCGCGCTGGAGCACGTGATCCAGGTCGATCGCGTAGGTAAGGGTGCGCTGTCCTACGTGCTCGTGAGCGACGGGGACGCCGTGGTCGTGGACCCGGGCCGCCACCTGCAGCCGTACGAGGCGCTGCTCGAGGAGCTCGGCGCCACGGCGGCGGCGGTCATCGACACGCACATGCACGCCGACTACTTGAGCGGTGCCCGCGCCGCGGCTGCCCGCTGGCAGGTCCCATACTTCGTGCACCCCGAGGACGCACGTTCGCCGTACGACGGCGCCGAAGGCCGATTCGCCCACCAGCCGCTCACCGAGGGCGACACGATCGCGTTCGGGCGCGCGACGCTCGTCGCCGCTCACGTCCCGGGACACACCCTGGGCAGTACCGCCCTGGTGCTCGGCGACGCGCTGGCGCTGACCGGCGATTTTCTGTTCGTGCGGTCGGTGGGGCGCCCCGATCTGGGCGGCCAACGGCACGCCTGGACGGCGCAGCTGTGGGACAGCCTGGAGCGGGTGCGACGCGAGTGGCCGGGGGACCTGCTCGTTCTACCGGCGCATTATGCGAGCGAGGGTGAGCGGCGCGCAGACCGGAGCGTCGCCGCACGGTTCGACGTGATCGCGGCGACGAACGAGGCGGTGATGCTCCCGGATCGTACCGCCTTTCTCACCTGGGTGACCGATCGCAGCACGCAGCCACCCGACAGCTACCGGACGATCAAGCTGGCGAACCTGGGGCTCGTCGATGTCTCCGACGCCGACGCGGAGATCCTGGAATTCGGACCGAACGCGTGCGCGGTGACATGAGACGGTAGAGGGCTCTACATCTTCTACCGTCGTCTCACGCTATCGGCGCCTGCAGCACCACGTAGACCCAGTCTGTTCCTCCCAGCGTATGCATCCCATACGGCACGCCCGCGGGAATGTGCACCAGATCGTTCGCCGAGACTTCGATCCGATCGCCGTCGAGGACCATCACTCCACGGCCCGCGATCGTAAAGATCAGAATCCCCGAGTCGTCCTCCGTCGAGATAGGCACGGCCGCTCCCGGCTCCATGACCGTGTGCTCGAAGCTGAGGCCGTGCAGCATCCCCGGAAGATTGAGAACGGTGTGGCGACGCAGCTGGTCTGCGGTGCTGGGTAACTTCGCGAGGCGGCGGTACGTGTAGCGCGGCACGATTCCCCATCCAGTAGGGCGCGGCAGCCTTACGCGGAGGGCGCTGCGGCGCCCCCAAAATGGGCACGCCGGGCCACCTGTGCAAGCCATTGGGCGCCAAGCGTCTCTCTTGGCGTCTCTCACAGGAACCATTGCCATGTCGCCCGCACGTCGCCTCTTCGCCGTCGCCTGCGCCGTCGTTCTGCCGATTGCCCCCGCCGCGGCGCAGGGCTGGATCGAGCACCCGCGCGGCGCGATCGAAAAGGTGCGCAGCGTCGTGCAGGTCACCGTCACCGGACGCGTCGCGCGCGTCACAGTGGAAGAGTGGTTCCGCAACGTGGGCGCACTGCTCGACGAGGGCAGTTATCTGTATCCGCTCCCCGGTGAAGCGGTGTTCAGCGATTTCTCCCTCTGGCAGGGAGACCGCGAGCTCAAGGGCGAGCCGATGGACGCCGCGCAGGCGCGCGCGATCTACGAGGAGATCGTGCGTCGCAAGCGCGATCCCGCCCTGATCGAGCTGGCGGGACACGGTCTCTTGCGGGCGCGGGTGTTCCCCATCGGTCCCGGCGAGACGCGCAAGATCACGCTGCGCTACACCCAGATGCTCGATCGGGTGGGCGACGCGTGGCGGTTCCGGTACACCGCCGGTACGGGGGCCGGCGCGGCCACGTCTTCGAGCTTCCGAATGCAGGTGGACAGCGGCGCGCGGTTCGGCGAACCGTATTCGCCGACGCACCGCCTCAGCGCGAGCCGCAGAGACGACCGCATCGAGCTCACGCTCGCCGATTCGAGCACTCGCGGGGACCTCGAGCTGTTCCTGCCGCTCGCCCGCATCCTGGTCGGAATGTCGCTGGTCGCGAGCCAGCCGGTCGGGGAGGACGGGTTCTTCATGCTGCTGCTCGCGCCGGGGCGCGTCGAGGCGCCATCCATGCACCGCGATCTCGTCGCCGTACTCGACGTATCGGGCTCAATGTCGGGCGACAAGCTCGACCAGGCGAAGGCGGCCCTGGTGCAGCTGCTCGGCACCCTCCGCTCGGGCGACCGGTTCCGCGTCGTCACGTTCGGAGGCAGCGTCCGTCGGTACGCCGGCGGGTGGACGGCCGGGTCGGCTGACGCCGTGCGTGCCGCCCAGGATTGGGTGCGTCGCCTCGACACCGACGGCGGTACCAACATCGCCGGCGCGCTCGGAGAAGCGTTCGCCGAGCCGCCGGCCGAGGGCGGGTTGGGCGTGGTCGTCTTCCTGACGGACGGGATGGCGACCGTGGGCGAGACCGACCCTGAGCGCATCGCCGACCAGGCGGAGCGCAGCCGGGGGGTGTTCCGGGTCTTCGCCTTCGGGATCGGGTATGACGTGAACACGTACCTGCTCGACCGGCTGACGGAGCGGGCCCGCGGTGTCACGGAATACCTCCGGCCGGGCGGCGACATCGAGCAGGCGGTGGCGGCGCTCGCCTCCAAGGTCGCGTCCCCCGTCCTCACGGACCTGGCCGTGCGGGCCGACGGGGTTGAGCTCTACGACCTCCAGCCGCGCAGCCTGCCCGACCTGTTCGGGGGAGACGAGCTGGTGGTGTTCGGGCGCTATCGGGGAGCCGGGAGCCCGAAAGGAGTCCCTGACGGTCCCGGGGAGCGGGTGGTAACGGTGACCGGACGAAGAAGCGGGCGTGAGGAGCGCTTCTCGACGGGTGGGCGGTTCGGGAGTGAGCAACCCGGCACGGATTACATCCCGCAGCTGTGGGCCGCTCGCAAGGCGGGGGCGCTCTCGAGCGACATCCGGCTCCATGGAGCGAATCCGGAGATCGTAACCGAGCTGAAGCGGCTCGCGTTGCGCTACGGCATTTTGACGGCGTATACGTCGTATCTGGTGCAGGAGCCGAGCGTCGCGGCGCGCGGGATCCCCCTGCCGGCTGCGATGCCGCGAGATCAGGCCGGCGTGGGCGCCGTGCAGCAATCGCAACGGGAGCGCAGGCTCGCGAACTCGTACAACCTCGACGCGGTCGTGGTGACCGCGGCCCCGCTGGCCGATTCGCTCGCGGCCGCGCCCGGCGACCGCGCCGGTCGCTCCCGACGCGTCGGTGGGAGACTATTCGTGTGGCGCGACAGCGCGTGGACCGACATCGCGCATGGCGATTCGCTGCGCGTCGTGAGAGTCGCGGCCTTCAGCGATGCTTACTTCGCGCTGCTCCGCGCTCTACCCGAGCTGGCGCAGCCCGCCGCCCTCGAGCCTGCGGTCCTGGTGGCCGGACGCCGCGTGAGCATCAAGATTGAGGCCGGTGGCCAGACGACGTGGACGGACGGTGAGCTGGAGCGGCTCGTGAGAGAGTTTCGGGGATGAGCCCAACGCGAAAGTGGGAACGCGGAACGCGGAACAGCACGCGGACATCCGTGGAGCCAGACGTTGCTGTTCCGCGTTCCGCGCTCCGCGTTTCGCGTTGACATCGATGCCCCAGGACCTCGCCGAGGTGTACCGCACCACCTACCGCGCGCTCGTGCGGTTCCTGTACCGCAAAGTGTGGGATGCCGAGCGGGCGGAGGACTTGGCGCAGGAGGCCTTTGTCCGGGCGGTGGTCCACAAACCCGACAACGCGAGGGGGTGGCTGTTCATCGTGGCGGCGAACATGGCGCGGGACGAGGCGCGGCGCGCGGCTCGGGAGCGGCGGCACCTCACGCTGCTCACGGCCGAGCCGCAGGAGAGCCGGTCGGCGACCGATGAAGCGTTGGACGTCGAGAGCGACCGGGCGCGCGTCCGGGCTGCGCTCGACGAGCTTTCGCCGCGCGACCGCGAGGTGCTGCTACTATGGGATGCGGGACTATCATACGAGGAGATCGCCGCGCAGACCGGACTGGCGCGCGGCGCGATCGGCACGACGCTCTCGCGGGCGCGCCGGCGGCTGGTGCAGGCTTACGAAGCCGGAAAGCCAGGTGAGCATGTCGCACGTGGATGACGGCACGCTTCACACCTATCTCGACGGCGAGCTCGCGCCGGCGGAGGCCCGGGGCGTCGATGCCCACGTCGCCCAGTGCCCCGCCTGCCGCGAGCGGCTCGAGGAAGAGCGCGCACTGATCACGCGCGCCGGGGAGCTGCTGGCGTTGGCCGCGCCCCCGGACCGCGAGCTCCCGCCGTTTCGCGCCGGTGACGTGAGGCCTCCCACTCGACTGTGGTGGCGGGTGCGCCTGCCGCTCGCCTGGGCCGCGACGATCGTGCTGGCGCTCGGGATCGGGACGTACCTGGGCCGCGGGGTCGAACAGGGCCGGAGAGCGGAGACGGCAGCCGACACCGCACCCGCGCGGCTCCGCGCGCTCGAGGCTCCGATTCGGCCGGAACAGGCACAGCGCGAATCTCGCGTCGCGGCCCGCGGCACGGCTCGCAAGCCGGCAGCGGCACCGGTCGCAGCCCAAGGGTTCGTACGTCTCGATGGTGAGCGCGACGGCCTGAAGGGATCTCCCATCGGCGTCGACACCGCGCGCGCGCTGCTCGGCGGCGACCCCCTCGCAGTTCCAGGTGCACCGATCCGCGCCGTCTACCGAGCCCGCGAGCTCGGCTACTCAGCCGTCGTGATCGTGGAGCAGGTGCTCGATTCGAATACCGTGATCGAAGTGGTGAACAGGCGCCGGTCCCCGATGGCGCTCGATCAGGTCGTGGTCACGGCAGCGCCGGCGGCGCGAGCCGACAGCGTCAGCGCGCCCGAGCGGGCCGTACCGAGCCGCGCTCGAGTCGCCGATTCGCTGGCCGCCGCTCCCGCCGAAAGGGCGGCCGCCCGGCTCTCCCGACGCTTCGCCAACCTCGAAATCCAGATCTCCGGGCCGGTGTCGAGCGACTCCCTGCGGAAGCTGCTGGAGCTCGTCCAGCCTCTGAAGCCCTAGCTACTGGACCGTAATGGTGCCGTGCATGCCGGTCGGCGGAGTGCCGTTGGCGCCGTGGTTCCTGCAGTAGTAGTTGTATGTGCCGGCGGTCATGAACTGGTGCGCGACCGTTCCCGCCGCGAGCGCCATGTCATAGCTGTCCGCCGACCCGGTCGCGCTCGTGACCGTGTGTGCGACGCCGTCCCCATTCTCCCACGTCACGGTCGTGCCCGCCGTCACGGCGAGCGTCACCGGATTGAACTGGTTCCCCCCGACCGTACAGACTTTCGTCGCCGTCGGCGTACACCCACCGCCACCACCCCCTCCGCCGCCCCCGCCGTACGGTGACGTCGAGCCGCCGCACGCGGCGAGCAGCACGACTCCTGCTGCCCCTAATGCCAGGGTGACCACGTTCGACCGCATTGAACCTCCGGGGTGGTGTGTGGGACGCGACCGGATCTATGACGCGTGCTTATTACCCTTAGAAATACCTGAGGGTCGGCCCGGGTTGTCAGAGAATGATGAACGCGCCGGCAGGAGTTAGTGGCGCTCGCGCTCCAGGGCGTCGGCCGCGAGGCGCGGTGAGAGCATCGGGTAGCGGCCGCCGAACCAGCCATAGGACAGGAGAAACAGCCCACCGAACAGCAGCGTGCTGGCGGTCTCGGGGAGGCCGATCGCCGGGCCGACGCCGCCGTTGATCGAAGGAACGATTTCGAGGTAGCGCTCGAGCCAAGTGCCCGCCAGGCTCAGGAGCGCGAATGTCACGAATGTCGGGGCGTGCTTCTTCGGCTTCACCCCGAGCAGGCCGATGAACGGCACGACGAACACGAGCAGAAAGACCCACACGCCGACGGGTTTCCAGGAGCCGATCAGCCGGTAGAAGATGAAGTACGTCTCCTCCGGCAGGTTACCGTACCAGATCACGAGAAACTGCGCCCACATGAGGTACGCCCAGAAGACCGTGAACCCGAAGCACAGTTTGCCCAAATCGTGCAGCTGCCTGGGCGAGATCAGCGCCTCCAGCCCCATCCGGCGCCGCACCGCGATCGCAAGCACGGCGAGCCCCATGAGCGCCGCGAGGAAGCAACCCATGAAGTAGAACGCGCCGAACAGGTTGCTCACCCATTTGTGCGCGAGCGACATGATCAGGTCGAACGCCAGCAGGCTGTAGCCGAACGCGTAGGAGACGACCAGGACGGCCGCGTCGCGCATGATGGCATCGCGGTCTTCCAGCCGATCCGCCGGCCGGCCGCCCTGGGCCAGCTCGCGGATGTCGGGTGCCACGTCGCGCCGCACGAACCGCCACGACAACCACGCGAGGAGCAGATAGATCAGGCCGTTCCGTACGAAGAAAAACTTCGCCGTCAGCCAGCTCCCCAGATCGGGACGCGGCTCGTGCAGCCAACCGAAGATGTGCGCCCGGCCGACGACCAGCCCCAGGTACAACGCCAGCGAGAGCCACAGGAACGCGGCCGCCGCTTCGGCGAGCCGGATGACGAGTCCGGACCAGTGTCCCTTGGCGAGTTTCTGGGTCGCGGCGAACACGACCAGCGCCTGCGCCAGCCCGGTCCAGAACATGAAGTTGACGTGCCACGCCTGCCATGCGCGCGGCGCTCCCCCGACGGCGAGCACCCACAGGAACGCGCCCCCTCCGACGACGGCCAGGAGCGCCCCCCCCAACGTGAATGCCCGCGCGGGAAACTGGCGCGCCTTCTGGACCAGCTCGGAGCGCGGGCCGGCCGCGACCGCGCTCATCGTCTCCCCCGCGGGCTCTGCGCCCCGGCCTGCAGCGTGCGTACGTAATTCACGACGTCCCAGCGATCGCTGCCCCGCACCTTGTCTCCGTAGACGGGCATCAGGCCCCGTCCCATCACCTGGCCACTCACCAGGACCGCGTAGATGTATCCGTCGGTGCGGCGGGCGATCGTGTCGTTCACGAGCGAGCGCACACCGAAGAACGGCCCCCCCGCCGCGGACGAAATCGGACCGTCGCCGCGCCCCGCCTGCCCGTGGCAGACGAGGCAATAGGTCTCATACAGAACGCGCCCGCGATTGATCGACTCGGACGTGCGAGTGCGGGCGTTTACCAGACGATCCGCGGTCTGGATGCTGAGCACCGGTTCGGCACCCGTCACGGGCACGGTCCCGGGGACGGGCGGGATCGGCTGGGCGTACGGCTTGATGCTCCGCTGATGCCGCATGGTGGAGAACCAGCCGACGCGGTGCACCACGTCGTCGGGGTTGCAGCCAAGGGCGGCAAGGGCGGCAAGGGCGGCAAGGGCGGCAAGGGCGGCACGCGGCCTACGCACGACGCACCTCTTCGGCTCCCGCGGCGCGTAGCAGCGATTCGACCTGGCCCGCCCGCGCCGGCTCGGACGGCACGAAGATGCCGAACTTGTCGTTGGTGAACCGCGCATCGTAAGCCACGGTGCCCAGGCGCCGGGCGGCGAACAGCGCGTTGAACGCGATGCCGAGGATGGTGGCAAGGGCGCCGAACAGGATCGTCATTTCGAACATGATGACGACGTACGGTGGGATCGAGCCGATCGGCTTGCCGCCGAGCACGAGCGGCCAATCGTACGACATGTACAGCGTGAGCCAGGCGCCGATGGCGCAGCCCGCGATCCCGCCGATCAAGGTGAACATCCGGACGGGGCTGACCGGCTGATCGAGCGCATCCTCGAGCTCGTGCCGGGGAACGGGAGAGTACACCGTGAAGTCGGTATGCCCGCCCCGCCGCAGCTGCCCGATCGCCTCCACCGTGGCGTCGAGGTGACCGAACACCGCCAGCACGCCCGGTGTCGGCGGCGGGTGGAAGATGGCCGTGAGGGGGTTCACGAGCTTCACGAGGCCGCCACCTTCCGGCGCTGGGGCGCCGGCAAGACTT